>ERZ1106929.1999-NODE-1999-length-15092-cov-4.874443_pt1 | contig 15092 bp, 13 predicted proteins | sample MGYA00403662_ERZ1106929 | MGnify/ENA primary metagenome ERZ1106929 (study PRJEB35170, sample SAMEA104062442) | human gut metagenome | biome: human gut; feature: human-associated habitat; material: faeces | place: Denmark | collected 2013-02-20 ... | reverse complement strand
TATTAAATTTTACAGTTAGCTCATGAGTAATGACCGCCTCATTACATAACACCATTTCGCAAACCGCATCCACGGTAAGAGTAACTGTTCCATTGGAATTATGTTTAATCTTTGTTACTTCCGGGATAGAAGTTCCAAAAAAATTAGGTGCATAATTAAAACATCCCAACCGCATCCAATCATATGTCTTTTTCTTTTCATTATAACTTGCATACTTTTCAATCTCTTCTCTGGAAACAGGTAAATATTCCATGATCAATTGCTCAAATTGATCTTTGGGTATTCCACTTGGATATTTTTTTCCATTAAATTTCTTTTTATATTTCATAGCATATAAATATTCATATAAACCATTATAATCTATCTTTTGCATATGTTCTTGATCCCAATTAGAACATAAAATATTATTGCCCTGATACGCTAAACCACGAACGCATTTTCTTGATAATTTCCGCTTATTATCACTCATTGGCTTAATCCTGATCAGACAGCTTCCATCTACCATTTCCGTCACTTCAGGATATTCCGGCACACACAATTCATAGCAAAACCATCCTTTTCTCGAATATCTCCATTTCTTTATCCTTGTGTAGGAAACAAATGTAATAATTGGCTTACCATTATCATCCCACGATGCATTTGAAGCCAATAGAAACATATCCTTTCCGTCATAAATAAATTTTTCTCTTCCAATGCTGCCCTCGGAATGAACTTCATAAATAACACCCGACCCTTTCTGTTTCTTCTGTGCTTTTGCAAGAAATGAAGAAAATCTTTTATAATTCTCCATATTAGAATAATCTTCAGAAACTGTAACAGAATAACCCTGTTGTTTTATCTTTTTAATCATTTTACATATCGATTTGTTATCTAAAACAACATTTAACGAATCTCCTTTATCCGCATTTCTATATATATGTTCAAGTCCCGACATTATCTGCATAGAATCTCTTGTAGCCTCTTCATTCTCTTGAGCGGATACCGGCAAGTCATATCCTTTTTCCAGATCTTCTTCCGATATAACATCTTCTTTTGTATTATTATTTGGGACACTTTTTAGCTTTTTCTCATGTTGACTTGATGTCTTTTTCACATCATTTGTCTTTTGACTGCACGAACAGCAAAAAACACAAAGAGTCATTACAAAAAGGATTAAATATAAAAATTTTCTCATAATTCTGCACACTCCTTCCTGTTTTCAATTTTTACCAAACCATTTATCCAAAACAGCCTTATCTTTTTTTACCACATAACCACTTCCTCCTATTCCCTTTACATCTTCAACCATACTGACAATAAGAATAGGTTTTTTGTTTTTCTTATCTGGTGTCATAACAGCAAACCACCCTAATTCAGTTCCTGTCGTATCACTCTGCGACTCTTTAATTTCAGCAGTTCCTGTTTTCCCTGCTAAAATCATATCTTTACGATGTATGGCATATCCCGTCCCGTGTGAATCATTTACTACACTTTTTATACCCTCTAACACTTCTTGGGATACGGATTTGGAAAAGGCTTCTGAAATCCACTGCTCTGCTTTGGCATTTTCTTTATACAATAAATACGGTTTCAACACATTTCCGTCATTGCAAAAACTTGTGTAAATACAAGCCAAATGAAGTGGATTGACAAGTACCTGTCCCTGACCATATCCCGTATCCGCTAACCCTACCTCACTTTGAATATGCTTATTATTGGAGAACTTTGACTCCGCCATCATTATTTCAAATGGAATAGATGAATGAAACCCCAACATAGATAATGACCTCTCCATCTCTTCTGTTCCGATTTTAAGTGCTGCTTTGGCAAAATATATGTTATCTGAATATATCAATGCATTTTTCAGTATAACGGGGCTATATGTATGAAGTGTCGTAACATGATATGTCCCCCATGTTTTATCTTTTTGCCAGCTATGTCCTTCATTTCCAAAATTATCTGTTCCGGTAAATGCTTCAGACTGTAAACCAATCGCCGCAATAACAGGCTTGAATGTGGATCCCGGACACCATACTTGTCTAAAACGGTTATACAATGGTTGTTTCTTATCTTTATTTAATCTATCCCATTGCTTTTTACTCATTCCCATTATAAATGCATTCGTATCATAGGAAGGTGTACTAACCATTGCCAGCACTTCCCCAGTAAATGGATTCATGGCAATGGAACAACTTTTGTCACTTTTAAAATTTTTATATAATTGCGCCTGTAAATCCGCATCTATCGTTAATTTAATGTCTTTTCCATCTTTCACTATTTTATATGCCAGCTGCTCTTTCTCTTTTCCTTCTGAATCAGCAATATATATTTTGCATCCATTTTCCCCCTTCAATTCCTTTTCATATACCCCCTCTAACCCCGTTTTTCCAATGACACTGGCATTTGTATATCCTTCTCCTGCATGCTTTTCTAAATCTTCTGCAGTTACATTTTGTACATACCCCACTAAATGTGCAGCCTCATCCTTTAATGGGTATTCTCTGACTTCTACATCCGAAATCATTACACCAGATATTTTTAATAATTTTTCCTGTCTTTTTTGTTCCTCAACAATTGTTTCATCCGGATCCAGTGCGAGTAAATCAAGTTCTTTTACTTTTGCAATTTTTTTAATCGGGACAAATGAATCTTCTTTTACCCATTTTGCCGTTAATTCCTTTTCTATATCTTCTGGTTTTATTCCCAACAATTTCGCAATTCTGACAATGGATTTTTTCCTATTTTCTAACTTTCCAGGTATAATTCCAACAGATGAAGCAACACCCTTTCCCGCAAGCATTCTTCCATTCCTATCCAGAATTTGACCTCTCTGCGCCTGTATTACGGACACACGCACTTTGTCATCCTCTGTAAGCCCTGGATAGATTACTGAATTACTCCATACCATTTTGTACTGATCATCTTGTTCTAAAAAAGCAACTTCGTTTTTAAAATCCACTTTTCCGGCTACTGTGTCAAAAGCTGTATTATATTTAACTGTTAAACTTTCTTCTTCATAATCTATAATTTTTATATTGATGTTTTTTGCTTCAATCCCCTCATAAATAGCAGAATTGCGCTTCACAAAGTCCTCTTTTTCAATGGTTTCTTTACTTTCATTTGTTATCATTTCATACATTTCGCTATAGTTTTTCTGACAAATGCAATTCATATATGACTTCAAAACCTGTTCAGGACTTTTGACAACCTCTTTCTTAGTTATCCCTTTTATAGTAAACAGGACTACACCAGCTATAAATATTATACTTAGCACCAAAAAGCCAACACGGATCATTCTTCTTTTTCTATTATGTCTATATTTCATAATTACTCATTTTCCTTTCATTTTTCTTTCATCCAATCTATGCAACCTAACACCTTTTTTCCTGTATGACCGGATTAACTTTTGATCTACAGGAATAATACACATACGAACACTTTCGCCGTATGCGAAATAAGGATAAATTCCTACTCCATCTCTATAATACAAATCGCTTGGTAGATTATAGCTATGAAATCCTTTTTCTGTCTGAAATATATGATCATATGCCTTTTTATTTAATTTTTTATACAAACTTGTTATCTTATTCTTCTCCATATTCGGAAAAAGCATTTTCAAACAATAAAAGCATAATTTCTCATATTTCTTATACATTTTTTCTGTATAACTATGATCATCAAAATTAACAGTAATAGCTTCTATGTTTTTTGTATGTTTTATAGTGTACACAGCAACAGTGGGTAGTGTCAGTATTTTCTTATTTTCCGTATATTCATAACACATATCTCCTTTCAGCCTTCCAAAATCTTGTTTATATGAATACCATGTTACAAGCGACTGAATATATTTCTTTCCATAATCTTGGTAATAGCAATAGTTGTAAGCATCTATAAAATCTTTAATCTCTATTGCAAAGTACAATTTCCCATTTTTCCTGGCAACACTGTTATTCCAATCAATATAACTCTGCTCACAAGGTAAAGCCGTGCTTTCTGATGTTTTGGTATCCTTTCGTTTATCTTCAATCACTTTTTCGTTTTTGCAGGCAGTCAAAACAAATGTACATATCGTCATATACAAAACCCATTGTACTATATGTTTATTCTGAAACATCTTTTACTCCCTTCTTGCTATTCTTACATTCGTAAGAAATAAGACTAAAAAAATATATATGTTTTATATTACACCTGTAAGATTTAAATGTCAAGATACACTATACTTTTGGATAGTGTAAACTGTTCTTCGGAAAAAAATGAGCAGATCAGCTCCTGAATAGTTTTAAGAACCTCAACTTCCTGCATCATAACATATTTCCGTTTTTGTTTCCATTACTTTCACAGCATTTTTATGCTCCGTATCCATAGATCAGACCTCTCATCCAGGTCATACTGGCTCTCTCCAGTCCCGGTATCTCTTTTCGTATGATTTCTTCGCCACTGATCCTGTGATTCCTTTTGACTTCTCTTACCAGCTCGTCCTGTTTCTTGATCCTTTTTTGCATCTGCTCCTTTTTGTGTTGGTATTCCAATAGATCAATTACATTTCCCCCATTTCTTGTAAATACTCTTAACTGTGTCATTTTATGGACACCAATCTTTGACCAGCCCATCGGACGGCTGGATTCCCTTGCTGACAGCACATGACTTATCTGTCCCTCTGCGCTGCATCCCCAGTCTGCTCCAGCATCATCATATCGCACAATGATCCCAAGCCAGTTGTTTTGGATATATTTCCGGCAGGCTTCGATCTCTTTCTGCTTTCCTGATGTTACAGCACTGGCTCCACATTTTCTGAGAAGTCTCTGCACTTCTTCCAGATCCTTCTCTCTGATTGCTGCATAGATCAGCTCTCTGGCGTCCTCTGTGCTATCCAGCAGATGACTGGTCGCTGCACTGATGTATTTCCAGAGATGAAATTTATCAAGCACAAATTTACTTTTTTCCAAAACCTGACAGCCTGATACGATCCATGGTGCACCATCCCCAGCAATATATACATTCTCCAAATACTCCGTATCGCAGTTGTCATAAATGTACTGCTGTACCTGCAGCCACAGATCCTCATTTGCCCCGACACCTTCATAAACTCCACCAAAGTAATGTTTTCCTGTTAAACGGTATCTTCTGCTTCCGGACTTTCCATCTTCCACGATGTCTTCGTAGAGCAGGATCAGCTTCGGCATGACTGTGTTGCTTTTTCTGCCGTTTTCGGATATCTGCAGATCTCCTTTTTCCTCGTAAAACTGCAGGGCAACATGATCCTCATCTGCCTGGATATGAAGATGTTTTATCTGTTTCTTTTTCTGCGGAATCTCTTCCGGCATTTCCATTTCAAGACCATGGATCAGTTTCTTGACCGTCTGTTTTGTAACCACATCTTCCGTCAGGCAGGCTTCTTCCCCTCCTTTGCGGTAACTGGTCTCTACTGCTTCTCTTAGTGCCTGTGCCAGCGCTGCCTGGCTGACTTTGTCATTGGAATCCATTCCCACATATTTGTCCAACAGATAAATTCTTTTTCCACCATGCTTTGGAGCATAATAAGCTCTTTTGACCTCTATGTTTCCAAACCTTGTCAGCAGAGTGCGGCGGTCTTCTTTATGCTCTACATGATAGCTCTGTTTACGGAATTCACTGTTCCGGATTGTCTGCTCAATACTTTCGAGGATCTCCTGATACAGACTGCGACCAAACTCTAATACTGTATCAAGCAGTTCCTCCTCAAAACGCATCATATTTCCGGATAATAATGATTCTTTGATAAATTTTTCAATTTTAGTAGTGTCTTTTTCGATAAATTCGATTATACTGTTATACATGGGCAGTGCTCCTTTGCGTTTTTTGTTTCGTCACTTAAAACTTTATACAAAGGAACTGCCCTTTTCAATATTTAATTTTCCGAAAACTTAATTACGCTAACATACTTTTCTTGAAGCCTAAATATATTATATCAATATACTTCATGCCGATTGGTTAATATATTCTTTTGCCTTTTTACAATCTTATTTGGCTTCTCAAATAAATTATAATAATTCATATACACATATTCCGGTTCTGATTCTTGATACGGCTATTGAAATTATTCTTCCGATGTACCTCGCTTCATTTCCCGTTGTTTAAAATCCTCTTTCCCATCAAAATATAAAATATATTGGTCATCATTCTGTTCTTCACCACTAATAACGACTTTTACATAGGTATCCGTCCATGTTACCTTCCAGGAATCCTGATGAACACTGCAACCATCATTAAGAACATAAAACGGATACTTTGTAATTATTCCTGATTCGTCTCTCAAAACCAACCTGGCATGGGTAGAACCAAATGGCCACTCTGGATCTCCTATTTGCTGAAACAACAATTCATATTTTCCATCTGGTGATACCGAAGAATCAACCGGATTTATTCGATACTTTGTTGCGTATGTAAAGCTTCCAATCAGAGTAGCCATCAATCCGCAAAAGACACCAACTATTACAAATAACATCGGCAACTATAAATCATCTACCATATGCCAAACTCGGAATAATACAAAATTATATTCGTTATTATAATTTACTAGTTATAGTGGATTTTCCCCTTTTTTTGAAGCAATTACTACCCCTTCCATCTCCATCCACATCGCCTTTTTCTGCAGTACCTGTCCTTCCTCTATCTCCGGACGGATGATTGACTTTATTACTTCTTCCGAAGCCTCTGCCTGCAGCAGATCTCTTATCACATTTCTTCGTATCTCACCGATCCACTCGGAAGCATAAATGTCAAGAAGTGTCAGCGAATCAAAGTTTTCTACAAACCACACTTTCCGTTCCGCTTCCTCCCGTTCTTTTTCCGCATGAAGGGCTGACTGTATCATACCGGCAGTGATGGTCGGCTCTCCTGCCTTTCCCTTTTTATCGTTCGGAGTAGAATGAATCTTCTTTTCCATCTCATCCAGATCCATTATCATAAACGAAAAAGCATCCAGTTCATAAAGCCTGATATTTTCATTTTTGTCTTTCTGCAGTTTCAGATAATTTAAGGATTCTTCACCGAGGAATTCACATTCTTCCATCGGCTTTTCCTGTTTTTCCTTCTGCTCTTTGGGATTAAAAGCACCACACTTTCTTGCTTCTAAGTATTGTTCATGCTCCCACGGAAACCACTTTTTATCCCGGATCGGATTTTCCCCACGCACAAAGATAATGCATTCATCATCTGGTAAAAGACGCAGCTCATACTCTAACATCAGCTCTCTGCCCAGTACATCATAGTTCTGACTGTACGAGCCACTGGAGCCTTTGCTTTCCCCACTGGTTCGTTTATCAATCGTCCACTTACCAAGTAACTTTGACACATACTCGTAGGTACTTGCCTCATTTCCGCCAAGATAGATAAAAGTATCGCAGTTCCCCACGATTCCCTCCCATGCACCATCCGCAAAAAGTATCTTTAACTGCGCCAGGGACTGTAAAATCGGTACGCAGTACACACCTCGGCTTCGGCAGGTTGCAAGAATCTTATCAAAGTTGTTCGGCATCTTGATATTTGCCATTTCATCCAGCCAGAAACCGACATCCATCGGCAGCTTTCCACCAAAGAATCTTGCCTGACGGTACAACTCCTGAAAAAGCAGCGTGTAAACCATGCCCGGCACAAAGTTAAAGGTATCATCGTCATCCGGGATAATGATAAACAGATTGCTTTTTGTTTTCTTGTCTCCGTCAATTCCTACTCCAAACTCATCCAACGGAATGTCATTGGATGAAAAGATTTCCAACAATTCTTCATTATCGAAAGGCTGCATACGGGCATTTACCGTCATAATGACGGAACGGATCGTTTCATCCGGACCTCCCCGGTATCGCTGATAGGCTTTTACCGCCGGATGATCCGGCTTCTTTTTTGCCAGTTCTTCCATACGCAGATCCAGTTTCGGCGGTGTGTCTGCATCTACAAACTGAGCCTCATCCAGCAGATATAAAATCGTTTTCCAGTTTTTCTGCAATAATTCCGCCCGCCCTCTTTTTTGGTTATATACTCCCTTGGGACATTCCATCCAGACATAGAGGAAAAGACTCTCCAGAAACATTCGTTCCGCCTTCTCCCAAAATGGGTCTGCACTTGAATTTTTAATGTTTGGGGAGTTTGTATTCTGTATCAGATTCGTTACCAGTTTGGTCACATCACTTTTACTGCGGATGTAGAGAAACGGATTAAAGTGCATACTTTTTTCCATTTCACACAGGTTCAATGTATATACTCTGGTATCTCTCTGCCCTGACAGCCATGCTCCCAGTTCTTCGACAAGACTTCCCTTTGGATCAGTATAAATATTGCAGTCATGTAGGGACAGTAAATTGGGTGTCAGGAAAAAAGCGGTCTTACCGGCACCACTTCCACCAACGACAAACACATTATTATTGCGAAGAGTATCGGAATCATACCGAAATCGTACATTCTGTGACAGCACTTTATTTTCCGGTGACAAATCCCCTTCCCCGTCTGCTGTCTTTGCCGCATATTTTTCATTAAACTCCCGCACCTCGCCCCACTTGGCAGAGCCAAATTCATTGCCCGGCATCCGGTTATGATCACTTCTGCTATACGCCGTGAAACTTAAAACTATCCATAAAAGTCCACCGACAAACACCATGCTGAGACTTTTATCGTTATATATCTTCAGCGGATGTAACAGGCACCAGACAATCTGTTCCTTCAGCTTCGTCATTTCCACATCTTTGATATACAATCCACTTAAACAGTAAAATAAATAGAGTGTGGGCAGCAACAACGCCACACACACTCGTAATAAACTCTGCAGTCTTCGTTTTCTCATATCACCGGCAACATGAGTTGCACGGCTTTTTCCTTTTTGTTTTCTCACCAGAATCACCTCTACAATTTCTTATTCTTCGGAGTGCTGACAGATTTTTGCAGCAACCTCTTTTCCAAAGATGGACTGTCTGTATTCCACTTGCCCCGCTGATGTTTCAAGCATTCTGTCGCAATCTCTTCATTTTTCTTTACATACTTTCGCAGCTCCTTTCCATCCAAATCCAGTTCTGTGATCTCTGACATATCCGATCGTTTCAAATAAGCGAGCAACCGCTTTCCGTCATCCGATAAGCTGGTTGTCTCCTTGTCCAAGCAGATACAACGCACAAAATCCTTTGATTCCTGCTGTTCTTTCGGAAGATTGGCAATATACAGATTCGGAGATTCTGCCACCATCTGTGTCTCCATATCAAAGGGAACCGGAATATACTCCGGACTTTGGTATCGCTCTTTCATCTTTTCAAGGGACAGCACTTTTTCCACTGTTTTCTCCGGAACCAAATCAGGGACAGAAGATTTTTCCGGAATCTCCTGTCCCTCATGAAAAGATGGAAAGATTGCCGCATACTCCGGCTTTAGTTTCCCGATCATTTTCACACGGTCATCGCCTACCGGGGCAAATGCTTTTTCCAGTTTTGTAATATCCAGTTTCACTTTTTCTTTCTCATTGATGTTTTTCCTTTGATCCAGTGCATATCCCCATAGTTCTCCCTCCCGTTTCAAACAGGTGATCACCGTCTGTCCCTCATCCAAAAGAATACAGTCGGATTTTTTGATCCGTATGGCACTCGAAAGATCTTCTCCCAGTCTGCCACGGGGAATGCGAAACAGATAGGCATCATTTTCTTCCCGCAAAAGAAGTGATTCCACATTGATGCTGATGGGAAGATATTCTTTATCCCTGATTCTTTCCTGAATCTCTTCCAACTGCTCCTCGTGCATCCTGCCCTCATATCCTTTAGCAGCAAGTTCGTTAAGATATTCCAGTCCTCCCGGACTTGCCGTTCCAAAATACTCATCCAGATCCATTTCTTTTGCTTCCTGCCGAAACTTCTTTTTATAATAATCAATCACCAGCCGTACACTTTCCACATCATCCGGATTGTAGGCAATCTGTGTATAGCCGTCTCCGAGATTTAAGTCCGGCAACTCAGAAAAAGAAACTTTTAACTTCTTTAACCGGTCATAAAAGGCAATCAGCTCTTTCTCATCCTCCAAGGGAATGTTTAAGATGGTGTAACGACCGCCTGTCATTTTCTCCAGGTCGGATAACTTCATAGTGTTGTGGGTTCCCTCACTGGCATAATGAAGTTTCATTCGATGCTGTAATGCTTTCACCTGTGCGATCTGCACTCCTTTCTCGGCTCCCTTTGCGGAGAACCGTATGGCTTTTCCCAAACCTTCCAGACCTCTTCCATATAATTCTATGATCTGCACTAACGATTGTAATTCTTCACTCATTTGCTTGCCCTCCTGCTTTTCTTTACATTTTCCTGTTTGCCTTTTTGCTGCATCATTTCATAAAATTCGATACATCGTCGTATCTCCATCACATCCTTTCGCTTCTTTGCCATTTCTAAAATGTCCTCTGCCGGCATTCCTGCTTCTACCGCTTTCCGAAGCTGTTCGATCTGTGCTGCTGACAGGTCACTGTCCTCAATCACATACTGCATCACACTTTCATAACCACTCTCCGGGTTCTTTCTTTGGAAATGATTTTCTAGCATAAACTGTATTCTTTCTGCGGGATTTTGAATTTCATTGGTTGCTCCTTGCATTTCTGAATCCATCCCCAAAAGAATACAGAGCATTTTTTCATGCTTTGCCAATAGGTCAGTAGTATTCATCACAAGATAACTGTCTATCTGCTGTTCTGACAATCCATAGCCGACTCCCATAAAAATCAATGTCCACTCGGCATCCGTTGCTTCAATCTCATGCTTTTGGATCAGTTTCTTTACTAATGCCATCTGTTCTGTTGTCATAACTGTTTCTTCCTCCTCTGCTGCATCGTTTTGATGAGTTCTTTCTGCACTTTTCTTGTCTCCCTTTGTTTTACATACACACCGCATTGTTTCGTCTCATTTTTCATTTTCCGAAGAATACTGACACTTCGTTCATGGATATAAAGCGGCGTTCCGGTCCGTTGATACAACCGCCTTGCCTCCAACACCTGCCGTACCATTGCCTTCTGATATTCCGACATTTCTTTATAAGGGATAAACTGATAATTCCGGCTCATTGCCCAGTCAAGTTTTGTATTTCTCTTCTCTGCTTTCTCCCTTTTCACCGAAACTCTGTCGGTAGTCTTTGAAGCAATGCGCCGGTCAATGTCCGCCGGCATATAGCCCTCACTTAAACGATAGGTACGAATGGCTTTTCCTCTCCCCGGCGGTGTCAGAGCAAGATAGACACCATGCTCTCTCGATACTCCTTCCCGTAGTTGGTAATCAAAATCCCGTACCAGACGCTTCTTGAAATCTGCATAGGATCTGCTTTCCAAAATGCACTGGTCAATATCCTGCTCCACTTGTTCTTTACCTGTCATTGTTCCTTGCTTCCTGTCGTAATCGGGTGAATAATCCAGCGCCGGATCTTTCTCCTTTAATGGTCCGGTATGGTATTTTTCAGCCAGACGGTTTGTAAGTGGGCGTATCACTTTCTCCCAGTCCCCTTTTTCATACCGGTACTTTCCACCATTTCTTGCCACGGAATTGAATACCAGATGCATGTGCATATGGTCACGGTCTTTATGAACCGAGCAGGCATAATCATAATGATCTCCCAGATATTCCTCGACCCACTCCCGGACAAAACTCAAAGCATCTTCCGGTGCGATCGTTTCATCCTTTGAAAAAGAAAACTTAAAATGATACCCCTGTCTGGTTCCGTGCGTGGGATGCATCTGCTTCGTCAAAAAGAAAGTATCCAGAATCTGCTCCGGTGTAATGCCTGCATTGCTAAAACACAATCCATCCGTTTTCCTCTCATTCATAATATAGGGAATGGACTTTCGTAAATGTTCCTCTGTCTTAATGGTATCCATCTTAATAATGAGCGACATTGCGATCACCTTTCATAATCCGTATGGTATGTTTCATCATTCCATAAACTTCATCCAATTTGCAGAGCAGTTCTTCACTTGGTTCCACATAATTGTGTTCGTTATACTTTTTTGCAATCTGATTGATATTGACACCAATCTTGTTGATCTCATAGATCATACGCACAATGGAGGATTCAAACTCATCCCTCGTCACATCCGGCGGGCACTTTGCCACACTCCGAATATATTCGCTCATGGTTTTATGATGCAGGCTTGCCTGCTTATTCAGTGCTGCCTTTTCCTCCGGCGTCATTCGTACCCGGAGAATCTCTGTTTTCATCTCATTCAAACAATCACCTCTTTCTTCTGTCTGGACATTTTGTCCAAACGCTGTCCATGTTCTTTTGATCTGATTCCGTCTGGACATTATGTCTAAACGCTAACCATGTCCTTTTCTATTTGACCCTGTCTGGACATAATGTCTAAACATACCATTTTTACTGCTTTTTTGATGTTCATTTTTGGCACATAAAATGTGCTTTTTATCTCTTCATTCGAGCCTTGCAAGATACGCATGATGTGGACACATCCATGCACATATCTTGTAAGGGGATACCCCTTATACCCCATTATGCAGGTGGTAATAGCGTTATTTTTTATGTTTTCGTCCGGAACTGACTTTTGACGACTTTTTCTTGTCCTTTTTTGCCTTATGTGATTTCTTTTTCACTTTCTTCTTTTTATGAACCGCCTTCTTTTTTGCCAGCTTTTCCCTTTCTGCCTTTTGCTGTTGTTCCAGCTTAGCCTGTTCTTCCTGCAATTCCTTTTCCTTCATCTGATTGACTGTCGCTTCATCATATGATGTTTCTAAAAGTGACATCTGACAGCTTTTCAGATTGTAGCTGCACTGATAGACGCTGCCATCTGACAAAAGAACAAAACTGGTTACATCAAATGCCTTCGTCTGCTGATAGGTCAGTTTTTTGACAGATCTGCATTTCCTGTCCTGGCAAATCTGAATTAACTGATTCTTCAAATCTTCATAAGCTGTGTCCGACATAAATCCTAAAAAGGTACTAAGGTTTGTGGTATCCACAGAAATCGTCTCTTTTGTTTCTTCCGACAGCTCACGATCCGGAGCAGCCTCTGTCGCAGTCACAAATGCCCCCGACGCTGTTTCTGTAACGACCGCTGCGCCGGTTGTCGTATTGGTTTTATGAACCTTTTCCAATCCCGCACCGTGTCCTCCCATCATACTTTTTATGATAGCTGCCACGATAATCGCAACAAACATGAAAAATACCAACACTCCCATAATAGTCTTTCTTCCCTGTCCCCTGTCTCTTTGCTTCCAATAAAATCTTCGTATGTTTCTTAACATGACTTCCTCACTTTCTATCCTGTTTGGACATAATGTCCAAACGCTATTTTTTGTCCTATCCCTTTATCCGTCTGGACACAATGTCTAAACGCTACTTTTTGTCCCATTTCTTTAACCGTCTGAAATAAGTAAAATTTGTATAAACACCAAACATCGGTCCCTCTGTATTTCCGGTCAATGAAGAACCGCTGGAACTGGTGCAGTGAAGCCAAACCACTCTGCCATCTTTCATTTTTCCACAATAGATCCCAACATGATTTGCCCCACCGGTTCCATCTGTCTTACTTTTCAATCCAATATCTCCCGGCTGTAACTTATCAGCAGATATGTCCTGAAACTTTTTGGAACCGATAAAAGTTGCTGTCGTAGAACCATATGGCACACTGGTCACTCCTGCCTTATGAAATGCCCATGCGGAAAAAGCAGAGCAGTCCAAAAACTCCGGTTTATCCCGTCCATCCGACTGCCGTTTCTCCATGCTGTATTTCACCGTCCCGATCAAAGAAGCACCTTTTTCGATCACATTCCACGCCTCCGCCGGTGTTGTATTATTTTTCTTTAATTCTTCTAAAATCTTTTTGGCGGATTCATTGGATACACTGGCTTCTTCATTCATCACATAGTAACGAAGTACATGAGGTACATACTCGGTATCACCATAAGAACTGTACCCAAGTTCTGCACACATCTTCGCAGAAAAGATCCCGGCATTTTCTTTGGTGTAACAGCCATAATTTTTTAATGCCCAGTCTATGTAACCATTTCCAAAGTTGTACCCCTGCAGGGCAAGAGAAATTCCTTTTATATCATTCGGACTTTGACACTTCGCTTTTGTTAGGCAGTCAGATAATTCATGCGTTCCGCAGTCAATACTTTCTTCTGCACTGTCAATCGGTGGATTCACATTGTAGTAAGATTGTGCCGTCTGCATGACATCCGGTTCCATTCCACCGCTTTCCTGTTCGATCACAGCAAGACACAGATCCACATAATCATCAATTCTATATTTTTCACAGTATTCCGAGACAAGTTCACGGAAACTTTCTGTCTTTTCAGATACCTGTGCCTGATAGGTTCCATCCTGTGATTCATTAGCAGCACCGCCGGAGCCAACCACCGCTCCGATTGCTCCCACGATAGCTGCCACAAGAATAATCAAAAGAAGTGCTATCCATACAGCCGGATTTGCCGCTACTGCCTGAACAACACTTTGTATTGTCTTTCCCAAAGATTTTCCTGCCTGTGCTCCTGCTTTTGCTCCCGTTTGAACAGCTCTTGCCGATTTCTCCGTTGACTTTCTTGCAGCCTTTCTCTTTTCTCTGCTTTGCAGCTTTTTATGCACAAGCGTTTTCATGCCGCCCACTGCCGTATGTGCGCCTTTTCTGGCAGTTTCTTTAGAAAGCCTGATAGGTGCATCTTCTGTATGCTCCATATTTCTTTCTTCATAAGAAGAATCTGCCACACTGCTTCCAAGCAATATCAGATGCATGGACTGCACCATAAGCTCCTTTGTTTCATGAATAGAAAAAAGGACACGCTCACTTTTGGATGAACTGCCCTTCTTCTGCTTTTTGCCTTTATTTAGTTTTTCAATGCCTTTTTCTTGAACCGGCTCTTTTTCCGTCGTATCATTTTTTCTGCCTTAGCCATTTCTCTGGCTTTCTTTAACATTCGCTGTTTGGAACGATAATCCAGACTTTTGAACACACGCTTCGCCGGTTCACTTAATGATTCAATGACCTCTTTATCAAGATGATCCATTCGCTGCCACCTCCAATTATATTCAGTGGGCTGTATGTATGCTTTTGATTTTTCTGTTGAATGTTTTGAGGAAATATGATATATTGATATTAGAAAAGGAAAGTACCCACT
>ERZ1106929.1986-NODE-1986-length-15188-cov-10.603846_pt1 | contig 15188 bp, 12 predicted proteins | sample MGYA00403662_ERZ1106929 | MGnify/ENA primary metagenome ERZ1106929 (study PRJEB35170, sample SAMEA104062442) | human gut metagenome | biome: human gut; feature: human-associated habitat; material: faeces | place: Denmark | collected 2013-02-20 ... | reverse complement strand
GGGTCAGTGGTGCCGACGATGACGGCGGCAGTGATACAGGCGCTGTCGCTTTTGGGCATCGAGCAGGTGTTGAGCCTTTCTTCCGGTGTAAGGACGGGGGTAAACATCAAGACCGAACAGCCGAGAAAGCTGGGTAGCGACCTGGTGGCCAACGCGGCTTGGGCGCTTTCCAACGCGTTGTTTCCCTGTGTGGTGGTAGATCTTGGAACGGCGACCACCTTTACTGTACTCGATCAAACGGGCGCATTGATAGGCACAGCCATCTGCGCCGGCGTAGACATTTCGCTGGATGCGCTGAAAAGGCAGACCGAGCAGCTGACGCATGTGATGCTACAGACGCCAAAACACGGCGTGCTGGGGCATAATACAGAGGAGGCTATCAAGGCTGGTGCGGTATTTGGTACGGCTTCGATGGTGGATGGAATGCTGTTGCGCTATACAGAGGAACTGGGTACGCAGCCGCATGTGTTGATTACCGGAGGCGCGGCCGAGCCGATTGTGCCATATCTGCGCACGCCGCATCGTTTGGAGCCGTATTTGACACTGCGCGGGCTCTGTCATTTCAACTGACTGTAATAATTAGAACCCATCCGATTATTGATTTCGACTGCCAGCAGGTGGCCTTGGCTGATGCAGCGTTCCAAAACTTCGAAGCTTTTAGAATCATCCACAACTCCCATGCTCAGCCCCCCCACCAACTGGTTTGAAGAGTCATAAATGGGAAACCCAACTGCGAACAATCCCTCTGTCCAGGTATTATGAGTGCAGTCATAACCACGCGAACGCGCTTTTTCCAGGTCCTGCTGAAGCTGCTGCTTTTCGTCTTCCGGAATATCCAGATCCCGCAGATAGTCCTCCCGGAATCGTTCCGTTTGAAAGGCCAGCAGGACCCGGTTAGAGGCACCGCGGTACAGTGGATAGACTCCGCCAACAAAAATCGTACTTAGACGACCGGTGTTATCAGAGACAACCCGGTCCACGCAGAGACTTTGATTTGCACAAGGGATCGTGATGTATGTACTGAATTTAGTCCGCTCATGAAAATCCCAAATCAGATCGTGAGCGATTCGTTTAACGGCCTGACGCTGTACCGCGCAAAATCCCAACAAAAGCACCTGGTCGCCTAACATGTACTGCTTCGTCGCGGAATCCTGAATCAAAAAACCGTCCAGCACCAGTGTGTGTGCCAAACGGTATGCAATCGTCTTGCTGACTCCCAAACGGCTTGAGATCGCCGCCAGTGAGAGTGCTGTTTCCGTCTCAAAGAGGTTCAAAACCTTCAGAGCCCGGCTCACCGTCTGCAAGTAACTGACATCTGTTTTATCGGTATGTTCGTTTTTCACGTTTTGCATCCTTTTCCACAAAAACTGTATCGATTTTATCAATATTTTTTTCTGTTGTCAACCCGCCTGTTGCCACAACGGGATGCACAGTGAGTAGAATATTTAATCGATGTCACACCAGACGAAACCAAAGCGAATAGAAAAGTCCAGATACCACATTCCGAGCATCAAGAGTAAAACGCCCCCTGTATTTCCCGCCTCATTTCCCCCCGTGGGCCGCTGTGTCGGACGAACAGGGGCGGGATGGCATCCGTGTCCCTCCCGGCGAATTGGGGTCGGCGTGGGCCAATTGTGGGAGATGTTGCAGCAACGGTTCTTACGGCCTTTTCTGGAGGCGTTCCGTGGGCCGAAAAAAGTGCGGGATAAACCCAAAAGCACATCTTTTAGTCCGGAGTAACATCCTTTCCGGCACTCTTATATCCACTCTTTCCGTCCATTCGTTTCCCCGTGTGGGTCACGGTGTGTGTCAGAGTCCCCTGATCTCCTCTAGGAACTTCGGCAACACATCAAAGACGATGGCGCAGATCACAATCTAGTTGGTATCCTCATAGTGATGCACCAGCCGGTACCGCAGTCCTGCAATTTTAATCCATGGAATTTCCGAAAGTTTTTCTGTGGTTTCCCGGATTTTCTCTATTCTCTGCTGATTGTTATATTTCATGCGCTCTGCATCCCCTCGGCTAAAATCGTATCATAGAAAGCCGACTTAGGATTGATCTCCCACAGCTCATAGACGCCCACTGGTTTCCCCAGAATACTGTACAGTTCCTCCGCAATACATAAAATATCTGTCAGGTCAATATCAGAGGCAGCATCGGCCTCCTGCCTGACGTAGGCCCCGAACAGGATGGCCCGTTCCGCGTGATATTTTTCAGCAGGGGCAGCACTGTGTTAAATAGCTCCCGTTGGGAATAAATTCTCTCAGACACGAAATTTTCCTCTTTGCTGTTACTATTCCATACAAGAAGAGGAAATAAAAGCTCGTTCTTTGGAAGTCTTACCGTTATATATCCTGCATCTTAAGACCGGAGGCATTGCAATAGTGTTGACAAAGAAGGAGGCCGCTGTATGAATTTCAAACCTCTTTGTACTCGCGGTTTTAAATCCACAACACTGTCTTAAACAATTTATTGTTACACTATGGCATTTTATCCTTTGGCCTGTGTTTCCACATAATGAATATTGGACATAGACGCGCTATGTCACCTCCATTGCCACATGTGGACACAAAGAATTAAAACAATTTTTGTGGCCGCAAATTATATTGTCTTTTGCCTAAGATAGCTGTGTAATAGGATTGGTCGTAATGTCAAAAAACACAGATTGTTTTCCATTTCAGAGTGGGCTATAATAAAGATGTTCATATATTTATTTATTATTCACCTTTTTGAATCGTCTGAGCCGCTAAACCTGCATTTTCTACGAATATCGCAACCGCACGGAGGAGGCGCTGAATATGGCATTTTTAAATGAGAACGAATGGATCTTGTTGAATGAGATCGCTTACAACATTTCCTTTATCTACACTGTGGAGGAAATGCAGAAGGAGATCTTGACGCGCTGGCTCCCCTTCCTGATTTCCTTCGACGGTGCGATTTTTTCCCGTCTGCAGCGGGACAGAGAGGGAAATTATGACTTCTATGAGCCGGTGATGGATCGGATCTCCCCAGAAACACAACACATCTGGGTGGAGGAGAGCACACAGTCCGATCAGTTCCGTTGGATTATGTATGCTTCTAGGGGAATCACCTTCCGGGAGTCTATCTCCGATCCAGAGAGAACTTTGAAAGAGAGCAAACTCTATGCTACTTTCTACCAGCCCAACCACTTTGGGCATTCTCTGGGGCTGTCCATCTGCTTCCGGGAGGAACTGGTTGGCATCCTCCGCCTGTACCGCCGGGAGGAAAAGCCCCCCTTTCAGGAGCGGGACATGTTTGTTCTGGATCAACTTCACAAGCACTTTGCCTACCGCCTCGTGTATGAGGCAAAGAAAGGGGACACCCGTTACTTTTTTGCCAAAGGTTATCATGAGAAGCTGTGCCATCAGTTCGGCCTGACCAGCCGGGAAGGCGAAATGTTAGATTTGGCCGTACATGGCTTGGATAATGAGGAGATCGCCCAAAAGATGAATATTAGTATCCACACCGTGAAAAAGCACTTTCACAGCATCTATGAAAAGATGCATGTGAAAAATCGGGTGCAAATGCTCCAGTGCCTTCCAATGTCTACCAACAAGATCGATTATGATTCATTGTGACAAAAATCCTCCGTATTTTCCCCCTCTTCTTGTTCAAATATAATGATTCAATAGGACTACTATATGGTCTAAAAGTTTTATTTTAGTACTCGAAAGTATCATATAAATAGTCAGGCGGTTGAAGAAAATAGAGCCGGTGCTGAATTTCAGCGCCGGCTCTATTTTGCTATAGTGTACTCATCAAACGGGGGAGGAGACTATGAGGCGAAACGATTTTTGGGGGGCGGGTTTTTATGTGCTGCTGGCTGCCGCCACTGTCCTTTTGTGTGCCAGCGGCGGACTGGGCCGCTTTAATCAAGCAATGCCCTATCTCGCCGGCTTCATACAGTTTGCCGTATATGCCACAGCAGGTGAACTTCTCTCCACCCGAATTTTGGAGGGCATATGGGCTGTGAACCGGGCCGTCTGGTTCAAGGCGGCCAGCTGGGGCATAGGCGGTATCTTCGTCACCCTGGCCTTTACTCTGTTCAGCGCTGGCACAAAACAGGCCATGGCGGACGGGCTGCTTCCCTTCGCCGGTAATGCACTGGCTCTAGCTTTTTTTACCAGCTGCACCAATAATTTATTCTTTGCTCCCCTGCACTCCGCTTTGATGCGGGTATGTGGAAATTACGCTGAACTACGCTTTCTCCATGGGCGCCGGCCGACGATTCAAGAGGCGGTGGACTCCGTGGACTGGGGAGAACTGGTGGACTTTACGCTGTTCAAAACTATTCCCTGCTTCTGGATTCCGGTGAACACGGTAAGCTTCCTCTTACCGGAGGGATACCGGGTTGTCTCCGCCGCCATGCTTTCCCTGGTATTCGGTATTTTAATGACCATTTTAAAACTGCGGGAGCGAAAAAACAAAGTGCGAAAGGAGTCTGTGTCATGATTCAAATTTCTCAGAACACCCAAAGCATCCAGCCCTCCAAAATCCGGAAAATGTTCAACAAGGCCCTGGAGTATGAACATGTACTCAGCTTCACTTTGGGAGAGCCGGACTTCACCGCCTCGGAGAACGTGGTAGAGGCGGGATGCCGGGCTATTCGCGAGGGCAAAACAAAGTACTCCGCCAATGCCGGCATTTTAGAGCTGCGTCAGGCTATCGCCCGATATTTGCACCGGGCGGAGGGGCTCAGCTATGATCCGGCCAGCCAGATCATCGTCACCGCCGGCGCTATGGAGGCCCTGTTTTTGGCTCTGAAGGTCTTGCTTGAGCCTGGTGACGAGGTAATCGTCAACGAGCCCTGCTGGACAAACTACATTCAGCAGATCAGCATGTGCGGCGGTATCCCGGTCCCTGTGGCGGCCGACCCCCAAAAGGGATTTGACTTGGATGTAGAAAAAATCGCCCAAGCAGTTACTCCCAGGACCCGCGTGATCATTCTCAACTCTCCCTGCAACCCCACTGGAGCAGTGGCCAGCCGAGAGGCTCTGGAACAGCTGGCTAAGTTGGCGGAAGAACACGATCTGGTGGTCCTGGCTGACGAGGTGTATAAGCACATTCTCTTTGACGGCCTCACTTATACAGGCTTTGCTACACTGACTGGAATGCAGGAACGTACCTTAGTGGTAGACAGTCTCTCTAAAACATACGCCATGACTGGATGGCGGATCGGCTACGGAGCAGGCCCTCAGGAGCTGGTTCAGAACATGATCAAGCTGCAGGAAAATGTCTGCGCCTGTGCCGCCACCCCCTGTCAGTATGCCGCTGTGGAGGCGCTGGAGGGGCCCCAGGATCACCTGGACTATATGGTCAAACAGTACCGGATTCGGCGGGACTATGTTATGGAGCGAATCAAAGGCATTCCAGGCCTCTCCTGTCATACCCCCGGCGGCACCTTCTATGCCTTCATTGATATCCAGGCACTGGGCATGTCCAGCGAAGAGTTTGCTATAAAGCTTCTGGAGGCGGAGCAGGTGGTAATCGTTCCGGGCAGCGCCTTCGGAGAATTTGGGGAGGGCTACATCCGCCTTTCTTACGCCGCCTCTATGGAAGACCTTCGCCAGGGGCTGGATAAAATAGAGGCATTTGTCCGAAGCCTCCGCTGAGGGCGCCGCTATGTGTGAGATCAATGGTGAACGGCTTCTCAGCCGGATTCAGACGCTGGGACGCATCGGTTTTCAGGATAAGACCGGCACCACCCGCCTCTCCTATTCACCGGAGTATCAGGTGGGCCGGAGGCTGGTTGAAGGCTGGATGAGAGAAGCGGGGCTTCAGACACAGGTGGACCCGGTAGGCAATTTGACCGGACGGACCCCCGGGAAGGGCCCGCGGCTCTGCATCGGCTCTCATCTGGACACAGTTCCCGGCGGAGGAATGTATGACGGTGCTTACGGCGTTCTGGCCGGAATTGAGTGCGTACAGAGTCTGAAGGAAGCGGGATACGCCAGCCGCCGCCCTCTCGAGGTCGTAGGGTTCATTGAAGAAGAAGGCAATGTAATCGGCGGAACCTTCGGCAGCAAAGCTTTTGCCGGCGTGCCTGTGGATGCCGCCATGGAGCCTAACATGGCCCAGCATGGCCTGACGCCGGAGCAGGTATCCGCCAGCCGCCGACGCGGACAGGACTACCGCTGTTATCTGGAGCTGCATATCGAGCAGGGCGGAACACTGGAACAGGAAGGCCTTCAGATCGGAATCGCCCATGGGATCGTGGGCATCCTCCGGTATCGAATGCGGGTGGAGGGCTTTGCCAATCATGCGGGCAGCACCGCCATGTCCCTTCGGGACGACGCCCTGGTCAAAACCTGCCGGATGATCCCCTGGCTGATGGACCGGGTGACAGAGACTTCCCCAGAGCTGGTATGCACTGTGGGTACCCTCCAGGTATTTCCCGGAGCGGTCAACGTAATCCCCGGGCGGGTGGAATTTATTGTAGAGCTGCGGGGCCCCCGCATGGAGGTCATGGACCGGCTGATCCAGGCGTTTTTCCAACAGTTCCAGGCCCAGGGCCTCACTGGAGAGGAGTACATCCGGCAGTCCCCCACTCTGTGCAGTCCCGCTCTCATTGAGGAGAGCCGCCGTCTGTGCCAAGCCCTGAATTTCAGCAGCCGTGATATGTTCAGCGGCGCCGGCCACGATCTGATCAATATGGCCCAAATCACTCCGTCCATGCTTCTGTTCATCCCCAGCCGAAAGGGAATCAGCCACTCCATCCAGGAGTACAGCGCCCCGGCCGATCTGGTTCGCGGGGCCCAGCTTCTGCTGGAGCTGGTCAAGACTTTGGATCAAAAGGAGGGCGCACTTTGAAAATCAAGATCATCAACCCCAACACCACTCAGTCCATGACGGACAGCGTGGCCCGTCTGGCCCGCCGTGTGGCCCGCCCCGACACACAGGTGTGGGCGGTGAGCCCAGAGACCGGCCCGGACAGCATCGAGACCTTTACGGACGAGTATCTGGCCGTCCCAGGTGTCCTGAAAGAGGTCATCCGAGGAGACCGGGAGGAAAACGCCGACGCATTTATCATTGCCTGCTTTGGCGACCCCGGGCTTCAGGCCGCCCGAGAGGTCACCGCTAAACCGGTGCTGGGAATCTGCGAATCGGCCATCACGGCGGCCAAATTCATTGCCCCATATTTCTCCATTGTGTCGGTGCTGGCCCGCTCCCGAAAAGTGACGGAAGACGTGGTATCCAGCTACGGAGCAGAGAAATTCTGCCGGTCCATCCGCTCCACAGGTCTGAGCGTGCTGGAGTTCGGGCGAGATCCGGAACGGGGACTGGCCGCCCTGGCCCATCAGGGAGAGCTGGCCGTCCGGGAGGACGGCGCCGAGTGCATCCTGCTGGGGTGCGCTGGCTTTGTGGACTTCGTGGAAGAGCTAAGCAAAAAATTAGGCGTCCCTGTCTTGGACGGGGTGATGCCCGCCGTCAAATTTGCAGAGGCCATGGTGGATATGCGCCTGGCCACCAGCAAGGTATCCACCTGGGGCTACCCGGAAAATAAGGAGATCGTGGGCCTCCCCATGTTCACCAAGGAGGACTTGACATTTTAGGAGGAAAGGCTATGCGTACACTGATCAAAGGCGGGACCATCGTCACCGCTGAGCAGGAATTCCAAGGCGACATTCTGGTGGAGGGCGAGACGATCCGGGCCATCGGAACGGATTTAGGGCAGGATGCCGACTATATTCTGGATGCCTCCGGCAAGTATGTTTTTCCCGGCGGCGTGGACCAGCACACCCACTTCTCCGCCCTGTGCAATGTAGGCGACCGGGACACGGCGGGCTACGAGACCACCGACTCGGCCATTGTGGGCGGAACCACCACCATCGTGGATTTCGCGCCCCAGGACCCGGACCAGGGACTGTTGGATTCCATTGACTACCGCATCAACGTGAGGGCAAAGGACAAGGCCTGTGTGGACTTCGCGCTCCACTCCATGGTGACCTATATCATGGACAGCATCTTTGACGAAATCCAGGCTTTCCCAGAGCGCGGCATCTCCAGCATCAAGATCTTTATGGCGTATAATGGGTCCCCCCTCCATGTAGACGACGGAACGTTTTTCCGGATTCTGGAGAAAAGCCGGGAAGTGGGCGCCACTGTGTTTGTCCACGCGGAAAACGGAGAAATTCTGAATTTCCTCCGCAGTGAGTGCGTCAAACAGGGACAGCTGACCCCCCATTACCATTACGTCTCCCGTCCTCCTTTTACCGAAGCGGAAGCGGTACGCCGTGCAATTTACCTGGCTGGTCAGACGGATACTCCTCTGTATATCGCCCATATGACCTGCCGGGAAGCCTTGGCGCAGCTTCAGGCCGCTAAGGGCACCGGTCAGCGGGTCTACGGAGAAACTTGTACTCACTACCTCACCACCACAAAAGAGGTGCTGGACAATCCGGACTTCAATGAAGCGGCGAAATTTGTCTGCTCCCCCGCCCTGCGGGACCAAGAAGACTGCGAAGCCCTTTGGGCCGCACTGGACAGCGGACTGCTGACGGCGGTCTCCTCCGATCACTGCGGCATTGATGTGGCCGAATTAAAGCAGGCTGGCCGGAATGACTTTACCCAGATTCCCAATGGCTCCCCCGGAGCCGGAGACCGGTTCCATATGGTGTGGACCGAGGGCGTGTGTACCGGAAAAATTTCTCGGCAGAAATTTGTGGATGTGATTGCCACTCTGCCCGCAAAAATCAACGGCATCTATCCCCGAAAGGGCACGCTGGCCGTGGGGTCCGACGCGGACATCGTCATCTTCGACCCCAGCTATGAGGGGCAGATTCATCTGGCCGACAATCCCAACGGGGTGGACTACAACATCTATGAGGGCCGCCGTCAGTCCGGCCGGGTGGAGACTGTACTGCTACGAGGCAGCGTAGTAGTGGAAAACGCCAAATTTGTGGGTCGTTACGGCCAGGGGCAGTTTATTCCCGCCAAGATGTACGGTTCCTGCTATGAGGGCCGCAGGTAATCTTTGTGCATTCCGGAAAGGGCGGCGGGTCGGCAGTTCTGAGAGGAGGCCACGCATTTCGTGGAGCAGAGGGAGAAAGGAGGGAGCATATTACAGAACGCGGCGGCCGGATTTTCCGAATTTTGTAAATCTAGGAAAATGGAAGTGAAATAGCGCAGAATAATCAATAAGGAGGTCTATCTTATGGATACCACATTTGGCGTGCTATGTCTCATTCCCCCAATTGTTGCTATTGTTCTGGCACTAGTTACGAAGCAAACTGTCTTTTCCCTTTTTGTGGCTGTTTGGCTAGGCTCCACCATGATCAACGGGTATAATCCACTGGTGGGATTCGTCAAGATCATCTCTGACTACGTGATGCCCTCCCTCAGCGGAAACGCATCTCTTATCGTACTGGTCACCCTGTCTGGCGGCATGATTGCCATGCTTCGGAAAACAGGCGCGGCAAACGCCTTTGCAACCCGGGTCACCAAAATCATCAACACCGCAAAAAAAGGACAGATCGTCACCTGCCTGAGCGCCTTCATCTTCTGCTACACGGAGCCTTGCCTGATGCTGGGCACGATCATGCGCCCGGTCACCGACACCGTGCGGGTCTCCCGGGCCAAGTTGTCCTATATTCTGGACTCCATGGGCTGTAACCTGGCGGCCCTGTCCCCCATCAGCAGCTACGGCCCCTTCATCACTGGCTTGATTGCCGCAGAGCTGGCTGCCGCCGGCATCAGCGGCAACGAGTGGGGGATCTGGCTGGAGATGCTGCCCTTTAACCTGTACGGCATCTTCGCCATGATCACTGTGCTGATTGTCGCCGCCTTCAGTCTGAATTTTGGTCCCATGTACAAGGAGGAGCGGCGTGCCCGGGAGACCGGAAAGCTCCTGGCTGACGGCGTGGAACCCTTGGTCCCCGAGGTAAAGGAAGAACTGCCCGAGGGATATAATCTGACCCTGTGGAACTTTATCATTCCTATTGTGTGTCTCTTTGCCTCCCTGTTTGCCACTATCTTCTGGAGCGGCGACATCGTCAACAATGGTCTGGTGGGCTCGTTCCGGAACGCCAACATCACTCTGGCCATCTGCATCGCTTTCATGGGCGGCGGCGTGGGCGCCGGCATCGTAGGCGTGGCCACCAAGCTGTTCTCCGTCACCAAGGCCTTCGGCACCTTCCTGGACGGCATGGCCGAGCTGATCAGCGTCCCCTTCATCCTGGTGGCCGCTTGGTCTCTGGGTGACATCGTGGATCAGATGGGCACCAGCGAGTTCCTCATTCACATTGTGGAGAACTATCTGACTCCCGGCATGGTCCCCGCCCTGATCTTCCTGTTTGGTGCGCTGATCTCCTTCGCTACCGGCTCTTCCTGGGGCGTGTGGTCCATTATGATGCCCATCGCGTTCCCCATGGCGGTGGCCTTCGACATCTCCATTCCCTATGTGGTGGCCTCTGTCATCGGCGGCGGCCTGTTCGGCGACCAGTGCTCCCCCATTTCTGACACCACCGTTCTCTCTTCCACCGGCGCGTCCTGCAATCATATTGTCCACGTTATGACACAGCTGCCCTATGGCATCACAGTGGGCGTGTGCGCGTTCATTGGCTTTGTGTTCGGCGGTCTGTCTGGTCAGTATGTGGTCAGCATTGCGGTGACCGGCGTACTGGTTGTAATCGCTCTGTTCGCGTTGACGCAGCTGACCAAGATGCGCTATCCTGAAAAAGTCCACTGACTCCTATTTCTGTGCCATAAGGAGAACATTATGAAGAAGATCGATAAACTGGTATGCGCCCCCCATTTCTACACTATGGAAGGAGAGGGCGTGGGCTATCGGGCCAATGCGGCCATGGCTGTGGACTGCGGCAAAATCCTGGAAGTAGGTCCTCGAGACGACCTCTTCTCCCGCTATCTTCCCGAAGAAGTCATTGAGCTCAAGCACCACATGGTACTTCCCGGTTTCATTGACGGCCATATGCACACCGCCTGCAACATCATGCGTGGTCTGGCTCAGGATACCAACAGCTGGATGATGTTCGGCCTGCAGCCCTTTGACAATGCCGTCAACGATGAGGAACGGGATGCGGGCAGCCGGGTAGCCATTCTGGAGGCAATTCGGGCCGGTACCACCACCTTAGGGGACTATGAGTCCAAAATGGAAAATGTGTGCGCTTTTATTGAGAAGGTAGGTGCCCGCGGAAACATCGCCCAGACCATCCGCGCCGCCAAGCGCCGGGTTTACAAGCCCGGGGAGCTCTATGAGTTTGACGACGACATGGGCGAAGAAAGCCTGAACCGCAACCTAGCTCTCTACGACGCCTGGAACGGAAAAGCAAACGGCCGCATCAAAATTCTCTTTGGCCCCCAGGGCGCCGATTTTGTCAGTCCAGAAATGCTCTTGAAGATCCAAAAGGCCGTAAAAGAGCGGGGTTCCAAGATCCACATGCACGTACAGCAGGGGGACCGTGAGACATATCAGATCGTCCAGCGTTACGGCAAGCGGCCTACGGAGTTTCTAGATTCCCTGGGATACCTGGATGAGTCCCTGATTGCAGTGCATCTCACCGACTGCAGCGACGAGGAGGCCGCCTTGATCGCCAAGCGCGGGGCCTCTATGATCGTAAATCCGGGCTCCATCGGCATCATCGATGGAATCGTCTGTCCCAGCGTAGTGTTCCAGGAGGCAGGGGGCAACGTGGCCCTAGGCTCTGACCAGGCGCCCGGCAATAACTGCCACAACATCATTAACGAGATGAAGAACGTCTGTCTGTTCAATAAAATCAAGTACCAAAACCCGGAGATCATGCCCGCCTGGAAAGCGCTGCGCATGGCCACGATCGAAGGGGCCAGAGCAATTGGTCTGGGGAATACGGTAGGCTCTCTGGAGGCCGGAAAGCAGGCGGACTTTATCGCCATCGACTTGAACTGTCCCTCTATGCTTCCCATTTACACGTATCCCATGCGGAACATGGTTCCCAATCTGGTATACAGTGCCCGCGGCTGTGAGGTGGCTTTGGCCGCGGTGGACGGCGAGATCATCATGCGGGACGGCAAGTTTACCCGCATCAACGCCGAGGACTACCTGGCCGCCATTCCCCAGTATCCCGACAACATCGGCCGGCGCGCCGCCAAGGAGTTCTTCGAAATCGATGGCACCAACGCTCATTTCATGCGAGAAGACAAATTGTAACGTATCTCTGTTATCACATCCAAATCCTTCCTTTCTTTCATGCCGGAGGGCCTGGGGCAAATGGCTCCGGGTCCTCCGGCACTCTCTGGGCCGTGCCGCACCTCTTTTGAGCTGTACAGCGGTCCCACCACAATGGATTTGATCGGGAGGCGAGACCCATGCTTCAAGCACATCCGGAAACAGGGCGTGAGCGGCCGCCGATCGTGGTCCTGCTGCGGCTGTCCTGGCCCGCAATTCTGGAACAACTGCTTTTGACAGCAGCCAACTACATAGACACGGCCATGGTGGGCTCTCTGGGGACAAATGCCACCGCTTCCGTGGCAATCAACTCCTCTGTGTGTTTTCTCCTGTTGGGACTGTTCGCGGCAGCCGGCGTGGGGTACTCGGTTCAGGTGGCCCACGCACTGGGTGGGAACGATCAAACTCGGGCTCGGACAGCGGCCCACCAGGCAGTGACCGGAGGACTTATGATCGGCTTGGGGGCCGCTCTGTGCATACTTCCCCTCTCCCGATTCATTCCCCAATGGCTGGGAGCCGAGGCCGCGATCCTACCGGATGCGCGGCGCTACCTGTTCTTCTATGGAATGGGCCTTCCCCTCCAGTCGCTGCTGGCGGTGTTGTCGGCGGTGCTCCGTTGCTCCGGAGATACACGAACCCCCCTGCTGTTCAATGCGGGCGCCAATGTCCTAAACTTGTGCTTCAACTTCCTATTCATTTTCCCTACACGCGATGTGGTCATTTGGAACCAGACGTTTTCCTTCTGGGGCGCCAGTCTGGGTGTGAGCGGAGCCGCAATCGGGACTGCCCTGTCCAACGGACTTATGGGCCTCTCCATGATGGTCTACATGGCGCTCCACAAAAGCGCCCTTCAGCTGACGCCGGACGGCCCCTACTGTCCCCAGCCGGCGGTCGTCCGCAGAGCGTTGTCTCTGGGCGCCCCTGTCTTTCTGGAGCGCGCCTGCTTCAGCTGCGGTCAGTTGTTCATGACCCGTCTGGTGACAAGTTTGGGAAATGTCTCTCTCGCCGCAAACCATGTGGCTGTGACTGCCGAGGCAATCAGCTATCTACCGGCCCAGGGCGTCTCTTTCGCCGCCACTGCCGTGGTGGGGCAGGCTGTGGGTGGAAATCGTCCCGCCCTGGCGCGCCAATACGGACGGCTGTCCGGACGGATCGGCCTGGCCTCCGGATTCCTGGCGGGGATTCTTCTCTTCACCCTGGCCCATCCCCTGGCCGGCATTTTCTCCCCCGATCAAGGCGTGATCTCTCTGGCGGCACAAATGCTGCAAATCGTAGCCATCTCCGAGCCCCTCTACGGTCTATCCATTGTTCTAGGTGGCGTGCTGCGGGGAACCGGCGACAGCCGCACACCGTTTTTCACCATTCTGATCGGAATGTGGGCGGTCCGAATGCCACTGGCCCCCATTCTAGTATTTGGGTTCGGTTTTGGACTGAGCGCTGTTTGGATTGCCATGGTGGCCGACCTTATGCTCCGAGGTATTCTGTGTCAGATTTTCGTCTCCAAAATCAATTGGGAGCGGCTATCCTCTTTGGTGTCCGGGTCGGTACAGGACCGTGGGACATAGTTGTTCCACCATTCGCATATCCGGATTCCTCTGCATATGCCGGTCCCCTGGAAGACGGCATACCGAGCAAAAATTCAAATCTGAAAACTTAGAGGAGACTGTAAAATGGATCAAATCTTACAGAAAATATATGAAATCGGCATCATCCCGGTTATTGCCATCGACAACGCTGACAAAGCAGTTCCCCTGGCCCGGGCCCTGGTGAAGGGCGGTCTGCCCGCCGCCGAGGTCACCTTCCGCACCGCCGCCGGCGAGGAGGCCATCCGCCGCATAGCCGCCGAGGTGCCCGACATGCTGGTGGGTGCCGGCACCGTCCTCACCACCGAGCAGGCCGACCGGGCTATCGCCGCCGGGGCCCAGTTTATCGTCAGCCCCGGCTTCAACCCCGTTGTCACCCGCTATGTCATTGACAAGGGCGTCCCCATGATGCCCGGCACCGCCACCCCCGGCGAGATGGAGCAGGCCATGAGCATGGGCCTGGACGTGGTCAAGTTCTTCCCCGCCGAGCAGAACGGCGGCGTGGCCAAGCTGAAGGCGGTTGCCGGTCCCTACACCACCCTGCGGTGGATGCCCACCGGCGGCGTGAACACCAAGAACATGATGGACTACCTGAGCTTCGATAAGATCATCGCCTGCGGCGGCACCTGGATGGTGAAAAAGGATCTGATTGAGGGAGAGAAGTGGGACGAGATCACCCGTATCTGCCAGGAGGCCGTCAAGACCATGATGGGCTTCACCCTGGCCCACGTGGGCATCAACTGCGCCAACGCCGACGAGGCCGCCCAGACCGCCAAGACCCTGTGCGCCCTGTTCGGCCTGGAGTACAAGGCGGGCAACTCCTCCGACTTCGCCGGCTCCATGGTAGAGTGCAACAAAGCCCCCGGCCGGGGCGCCAACGGCCACATCGCCATCGGCACCTACAACGTGGACCGGGCGGTGTACCACCTGGGCCTCCAGGGCGTCCGCTTTGACCAGGCCAGCCGTAAGACCGACGCCAAGGGCAACACCAAGGCCATCTACCTCCAGGACGAGGTGGGCGGCTTCGCCATCCACCTGGTAAAGCGCTGATTTTCCTTTTGGACCGATAAACTTTACAATATTTAAGGAGTGCTGAACATGAAAGTCGTTACCTTCGGCGAGCTGATGATCCGGCTCCAGCCCTACAACTACGAGCGCTTTGTCCAGGCGGACCACCTGGAGTTCACCTTCGGCGGCGGCGAGGCCAACGTGGCCGTCTCCCTGGCCAACTACGGCCTGGACGCCGCCTACGTCACCAAGCTGCCCGCCCACGCCATCGGCCAGGCGGCGGTGAACTCCCTGCGCCGCTACGGCGTGGACACCTCCATGATCGTCCGGGGCGGCGACCGTGTGGGCATCTACTTCAACGAGAAGGGCGCCTCCCAGCGGGGCAGCGTGTGCATCTATGACCGGGCCCACTCCG
>ERZ1106929.1974-NODE-1974-length-15258-cov-3.466947_pt1 | contig 15258 bp, 24 predicted proteins | sample MGYA00403662_ERZ1106929 | MGnify/ENA primary metagenome ERZ1106929 (study PRJEB35170, sample SAMEA104062442) | human gut metagenome | biome: human gut; feature: human-associated habitat; material: faeces | place: Denmark | collected 2013-02-20 ... | reverse complement strand
AGGTAAAAAACCTGAAAATACGACCATTTTTTCAGTAGAAGGTTATGTGAGTGTTGCTCTTTGCTGGGTGGCACTTAGTATCTGCGGAGCAATCCCGTTGTGCGTCAGCGGGGTACTGCAGAATCCATTTGATGCATTTTTTGAGATTGTATCTGGATTTACTACCACAGGATCATCTGTAATGCAGAGTGTGGAGGGTGCGCCAAGAGCGATTCTTATGTGGAGAAGCTTTTCTCACTGGGTTGGTGGTATGGGAGTACTAGTATTTATGCTGGCACTTCTTCCTATGGCAGGACCCTCCAGTATGCATCTGATGAAGGCAGAGAGCCCTGGTCCATCTGTAGGAAAACTGGTTCCGAAGGTCAGAAGTACGGCTAAAATACTGTATCAGATTTATTTTGTGTTGACAGTTGTAATGCTCGCGTGCATGATTTTGACCGGCTGTCCGCTGTTTGATTCTATCAACTTAACATTTGCAACAGCAGGAACCGGTGGTTTTGGCGTGCTTGACAGCAGTGCCGCAGAGTATGGCGCGGCAACTCAGTGGGTCATGACCATTTTTATGATTCTGTTTGGCGTAAACTTCAATGTCTACTTCCTGTTTTACGTGAAGCGGTTCAAAGAGGGAATGAAAAGTGGGGAAGCTCGTGCATATCTTGGGATTATTGCGTCTGCAGTCCTGTTGATCTCTGTGAATATCTTTTATATGGTAAGAAATCTGGAGCTGACGGTTCGTCAGGCAGCTTTCCAGGTGGCGTCGATCATCACGACTACGGGATTTTCAAGCGTGGACTTTGACCTGTGGCCGGAATTTTCCAAAGGCATTCTGGTTCTGCTCATGTTTTGCGGAGCCTGTGCAGGAAGTACCGGCGGTGGTATGAAGGTGTCGAGGCTCTGCATTATGGCAAAAACAGTCATGAAAGAGTTGGCATTTATCATTCATCCGAGAAATGTCCGCAAGACGCGGTTCGAAGGAAAGACAGTGGAGCATGAGGTGCTTCGCTCCATCAATGTATTTCTGGTGGCTTATCTGGGGATTTTCGTTCTGTCTGTAATGCTGATCTCGCTGGATAACTTTGATTTTGCAACCAATTTTACAGCAGTAGCTGCAACGCTTAACAACATTGGACCTGGACTTGCAAAAGTCGGACCAACACAGAATTTTGGTATCTATTCCAATTTTTCAAAGCTGGTTCTGGCCTTTGATATGCTGGCAGGGCGTCTGGAAATCTTCCCGATGCTTGTTCCTATGATATATTTGTTAAGAAAAAAACAACTAAGCTGAAAATAATTAAAGAAAAAGTCTTCATGCAAACACTGGAGATAACAAGAATCTGCGAAGACCGGACCATTAAAAAGGTCCGGTCTTGTCTTGTCTGAACATTATTTGCAAATTATGATTTTTTCTTCGTACGCATCAACAATGTCTGCGTTTGAAGGAATATTTTGCGGGAAATAATGGGTGGATGTGTGCCAACAACACAGGTCATATGATCAGCCATATGAAAACGGTCAGATGATAAAGAGGAGGAAGCAGTGTGGTGCTCCAGATGACGGCGCATTTGCCCGGTGTAGACAGGGTTGCCGAGAATGTAGCGGACGCCGCGGCCGTCAAAAGGATTTCCACGGATTGTTTGTACACCGGCTGTCTGTAATTCTTTGGCAATAGAAGGAATGGAAATGCCGTTTAGGTAGGAATCAAAGATCCGGCGAACCCAACATGCCTGTTCCGGCACGATTATGAATTGTCCATCTCTGGCAGTGTAGCCGAAAGGCGGGATGGAGACAATACCTCCCCGGCGGAATTTTTCATTCATGCCACGGCGGACTTCCTGAGCCAGATTGACGGAATAGTATTCATCCATAGCTTCCAGCAGTGCTTCAATCAGAATTGAAGTAGGATCAGGAGAGAGCGGTTCTGTGATGGAGATCACATCAATACCACATTCCCGCCGAAGCATGGATTTATAGAAGATGCTGTCCTGCCGATTTCTTGCAAATCTGGAAAATTTCCACAGGAGAATCAGGTCAAAGGGATGTGGCTTTCTTTTGGCATCAGCGATCATCTGTAAAAAAGCCGGACGTTTGCTTGTATTTCGTCCGCTGATCCCTTCGTCCAGATAGATGTGAGCAGGGAGTAGTTCAATGTGATGATTCAGAGCATATGCCTGAATACTCCGGAGCTGGCTGTCCGGGGAAAATTCCATCTGATCTTCAGTAGAGACGCGGATATAAGCAGCTGCAGTTGGCATAGAGAATCAAACCTCATAATGGTGGGAGTTACAGACATTGTATGAAACACAGGCATGTCATATGATCGTCCTGCCGTTGGGTGGTCCCGATGGCGAATTGAGTGCCAGTATGCGATATCTGTCGCAGAGATATACGATGCCTTATAAAGAGTGTATGGCGACACTTACGGATATTGGAACGGAGGAATGTGCACACGGACGGTAGAGATGATGAAATTCCTTGAAAAATCAATGAATTTTAGAGGTTGGTCACGCAGGGGTGACACGCGGATAGATCTTCAGTGAGAAGTTATCCGGGTGACCCCAGCGGCCGTTCTCAGATTTTGAATATTCAACGTGATCGATGACTTCCTTCAGAAGCCGGTTCTTCAGCTCTGCGCTGGTAAGTTTCGGATAGGTGTCATGGATCGTCTGCAGCGTAGGGAGCAGGTTCTTCACTGCTTCGTTGCGTTCTGTCTCGGTCTGCAGTTCAGTCTGTAGATCCTTCAGTCTGGAAGTCAGCTCAGACTTCCTTTTCTTCATGATAGCAGATCTCTCAAAAAAAGTCACCTCATCATAGATCCCTTTTTCTAAAAGATCATATTGTTTCTGGAGCTGTCGGTCTGCCTCTGACAGATCTTCGCTGCAGGAGCTGACTGCCTGACGGAGCAGATCCAGCCGGTCATTGTTGTCTGGAAGCTGATCAGGATCCGGAAGAGTTCCGGAGACCAGCCATTGATCCAGTGCATCCAGGAGCCGTTGCTCAACCATGGACAGGTCAGATGCCACGGTACTGCAGCCTTTGGTCGGACAGATCAGGGTGGCTGTCCTGCCGGACTGATAAGGACGGCGCTGCATGATCCTGCCGCATTGGGAGCAGCAGACCAGACCAGCCAGTGGATTCTGCTGTGGTTTGATGCGGCTGCTGGAGGACGGAAGCACGCGCTTTAACATCCGGTTGTGGACCGCATCCCAGGTCTCCTGGGAGATGATCGATTCATGGCGGCCGGGATACAGAGTGTAGTCGTTATTCAACGGACGGCTGCGGGTGAGCTTTCCGTCTACGATCTTCTTGACTTCTTTCCGATATCCTGATTTTATGTATCCGGCATAGACAGGATTCCGAAGGATCCCCTGGATCCCATTGGGTGTCCAGCGAGTACCGGAAGGGGAGGAGATGGAGAGACGGTTCAACTCATCGGAGATGGCCGTGTAGCCAACCGGGATGCCCTGCATGCCATTCCGATACCAGTCAAAGATCATCCGGACAACCTGTGCCTGGTCAGGGATGATCTCCAGGGTCCAGCCTTTTTCCTTCTTCAGCTTCTTCCTGACATATCCGTAGGGTGGGACATTACCGGTGTACTTCCCTTCCCGGCGGGAGGCATCAGATCCGGCAACCAGACGGCGGCGGATGGTCTTATATTCCCGGCGGGACATGAATAAACCAAACTCAAAGTATTCCTCATCAAATTCGTTATTCGGGTCGTAGGTCTTGGAAGGAGTGATGATCAACGTGTTGGAAAACTTGAAGGTCTTGACCACACGTCCCTGATCAGAAGTATCACCTCTGGCCAGACGCTCTACTTCAACGACCAGGACACCATCATAGATACTGGTCTCCACATCACGGAGCAGCTCCTGCATCTGAGGCCGGGCGTCAATGGATTCTCCAGAGACCACTTCCGCGTAGATTTTGACCACATTAAGCTCCATGCGCTTTGCCAGGGCTTTCAGGATGTCCAGATGGCGGGAGAGGGTCTCGCCTTCACCCATGGCTTCCGCATCCAGATCCTTCCGGGACTTCCGCAAGTAGATGGCATAAGTGCCGGATCCGTAAAGAAAAGATAGATCTTCGTACATAATTTCATCCTCCAGTATAGTGTATGATTTGCGACGTCGCAAATCGCAAAAAGGGTATAAAAATAACAGCCAGCGGGGAACAGGAGTTCCGCTTGCGATAGCTGTCCGAGGATGATACAATATTTTCTGTGATTGTCGAGGTCACAAGTGTATATCCTCGGATATGCGGCCGGTCCGGTGTTGGCGCATCGGGCCGGTTTTATGTTTGACATTTTTAAAGTATTTGCTATAATATACTTAACAGGACAGCCGGAAGGTAGGTGCAGGCTACCCGTCCCGGCGAAACAATTTTACAAGTTATAAAAAATAGTCGTCTGTCTCGCCAAAGTCAGGACGGCTATTTTTTATGGGTATAAGTCAGTATCGCAACAATTAACATCGCAATGGATACGATGAGTTGTAATTCCTCATATGTACTCATATGGCACCACCTCCGACAGGCTCGGAACGGGGTGCAGCACGTCCTCCGGCTGCCCGGTTAAGTATATTAAGTTTTTATTGCTCACCCCTGCAGGGAGCAGGGGCGGGATGGTTAATAACCAACAGCAGTTACACCATAAGCAGCTTGATCAGAAGTAAAACCTTCATATTTAAGCTGATCAATTAACCCAGAGCGGGAAAAAGATGTGAGTTCTAAATATTGTTGAGCTTTTTTTGCAGCTTGTTCATTCCAGTCGGCACCACAATTGTCCGCACCGTATGTAGCCTCTTCTTCAGTAAAACCTTCATATTTGAGCTGATCAATCAAACCTGTGTAAGAAAATGCAGTAAGAGAAAGATAGTCTTTTGCTTTAGAGAGAGCATTTCTTTTTCCGAGAGTGATTTCTTCTTTTATCGGTGTTTCTACTGGGGATTCCGGCTCATCTTCTGCTTCAGTAGTTTCAGACGATTCATCTAAGACTGCTGGTTCATCTGCTTCGGCAGGCTCTTCAGGGGTTGTGGACTCACCGAAATCATAGTTTCCAATGTTTGACTTTGCAGAATTATAGATGTCCATATATGCTTCGTTATAATCTGCACTATATTCGCAAAGCCGCAATACTACAAGTGCGATTTCAGAGTTGAAGTTCAAAACCTTTGTATAACATTTAGAGCCATCACTCAGCTCCATGTAGTATTCAGCAGAAGAGTCAGAAGCTTTAGATCGTTCATTAGTTATAGATTCTCCATCATTTAAAGTGAATAATCCTTGGCAGGTGGTTTTGGCTAACTGTTTCATGAATTCTGGGACTTCATCTTCTGCAACATTTTCATCCTGGGATTGAGTAATAATTCCCATGATAGTATTATGTTCACCCGACGGCTCTTCTGGCATAGAAGGACAATTAATAGCGAGAATAGTATCATCGTCTTCGTTAGGCTCTACAACAAATAAGTCTGGATTATATTCAAAGGATACATAATCATCAGAATAGGTTTCTAATGATACTTCTTCTGAAGTAACAGTTTTGTCAGTGCTGACATTTTCAGTGGTATTACTGCTGCATCCGGAAAGAACGAGAGCGGTTGCCATGAATATGGCGAGAGCTTTCTTTTTCATAACACGTTTCCTCCTTAGTATTCAGTTTTCAGCATTTACAGGCAAACATATTTATAATAACCCTTGCGGGATATTACCATTTTTATCCACAATACGTGGATTCATATTACACAAATTTCTCCAGCACTGCCAGTGATGGTTCAAATACGATCAGATATCCGTCCAGCTCCACGGATGTTCCGTACTTGTTGCGATAGCAGGTGAGGGCTTCATCCAGGAATTCCTCTGTGACATCCAGATATTTTGCCAAATCGTACCGGTTCCGGCAGTGTGCCTTATATCCCTGGATGATACCGGAGAGTCCGATCAGCTTGTTGTAAGCCCACAGCCTGGCTTTCATTTCCTGTTTTATGGAGCCTGTATCAGACTGATCCAGAATATTGCCAACAGTCGTGTAGTGATGCCCCAACTCTTCCGCAAGCACGCAAGCTTTCTGGTTTTGTGTCAGTTTCTTTTCAATGGCAATATTGCCGTTATAGTACAGTCCCTTCAACCCGGAGACTTCTGAAAGATCCATTTCCTTCATATTCAGATCAGCATTCTGAATTTGTAATTCTTCGTAGTTCACAGAATCAATCCTTTGGTCTGGCTGCCAGCAGCAGCTTTTTGTATTCTTCAATTTTGGCTAGTTCATCAGGAGTGAAATTTTCACCATCCTTATGAGCTGCGATGGTGGTGGGCTGGTCGCCGACATCATCATCAGCCAAATAATCCAAAGTACAATTAAAGTAAGTACATAATTTTTTTAGGGTAGAAAGTTTTGCGTTTTCAGATCCTTTTTTGTAAAAACCATCAATTGTTGTATATGGCACACCAGATTCTCTGGCCAAATCTGCTTTATTTATGTTTCTTTCTTTCATTAAAAGATCTAATTTATCTGTCAATCCCATGATGATACCTCCTTATGGCTCAATATTACTACGAAAATTGAGCTTTGTAAATAAAATATTACCCTGCAAAGTAAAAAAGTTACGTTTAAGGGTTGACAAATACGACATAGGGTAATATTATAACACAGGGTAATTGGAGGTGATAAAAATGTTTAATAATTTGAATGCTGAAATGGCAAGAAGAAAGATGTCCATAAAAGCATTAGCAGAAGCTACAGGAATTGGCTATGAGAGTATGAAAAATAAAATGTCCGGAGCAACAGAATTTAAAAGAAGTGAAATGATTCAAATAAAGAAAGAGTTTCCGGAATGTACTCTGGATTATTTATTTGCAACAGAAGCAGGAGGGGAGTAGATGAGAAGAAAAACAGTAGTTGCAGTAACTGCATTTTTGGTCTCACTGGGATTCAAGTATCTGTTACTGGCTATCAACGGAGAAACAATAGGGCGTGTGGAAGATGCCATGTTGTTCTGCCTGTTTTATTTATGCATGGATAAGGTGCTTGACTGAAAGAGTAGGAGGGGAGGAGAGATGGATTATATTTCTTTGATTATGGCAATTGCTTCGGTGGTCTTAGGAATTGCCACAATTATCAGAGATTGGAAGATCCGCTAAATATCAGTGGCTACTCGCGGCAATGTAAGATCATAATTTTTTACACCGCGGTTGGTGTGGAGTGTAATTGAGCAGTGCGCTTTCAACAGTATTTCATCTGTCAAGGATGAATCGACAAATGCGCAAAAATATCCGCTGGTTAAATTCAGTGATGGAATTTGCACAGGGATTGGATGCGTTTTTACGATAGTGCTGTCCAAGATAGTATCTCTACATGTTAAACGTGACTGATGAACTACTTGAGGAATCCAAGTGAATTCAAAAGTTTGTTGGTCAATGTTTATAAAGAGCCTAGAAATGGATATCGGCAAAGTGGACTTGTTATTGATAATTAAGGACAAATACATAGGCATCTTTCCACCTCTTTTTAGGTGAGACGCTGTGATGAAATCTTTACAGTCTATTTGTATATTACATCTGTTTTTAAGTAATGGAATAAAAAAATTCCATAAAGAAAGCAAAAAGCCAACGAGTGCAATAAAGAAAGTCACGGGTTTTTCAATACTCATGAGGAACTCCAAAATTTTTAACATAAAAATGAAAACTCTCCTTTGCATTTGGTAAGGAGATTGTAGCACAGAGTTATGAGAATAGGAAGAGGTAAATCCGGACTGCACAGTGGATTACCTTTTCGCCACAGAGGAGCAGAAGGAGTAGGAGCGATGCAAGGTGTACTTGTTAATGAAAGAAAATACCTCAACGAAGAGGATGCCCAAGTGACAGTTTCTTTTCAACTGACCGCCCACGATTGGTGCTTATTACAAAAGATGCCTGAGTGGATTCAGGTTGAGAAGTGGATTGAAAGGGCGCAAGAAAGTATTTCCTGAAGGAGTAGGAGGAGAGAGATGGCGATTCTACAAAAGTTTCATTCAATACATATTGATGTGGATAAAGGAATTTTTGAGGTGAATGGAAGAAACATATCCCAAAGTGGAAAAGAAATAAATTTGACATTTGAGGATGGAATTTGGTCGCTGGTTGTTTCGGAAGATACGATATATACCAGCGACCCAAGAATTACGGAATAAATTTTGTAAGAAAATCTGTTACATCTTTAAGTCCATTGATGAAACGATTTTCCATATAAATGATGAAATTATCATTTGCAAAAAATCCGCCGTCCAAGTACATAGTTCCGAGGTTTGCACGTGCCAGTTCAGCAACAGTTGCTTTGATATCCGGATCGATCCATGCAGAACAGCATTTGATGGATTTTATTTCAGAAAAATCGAAATGACGAGCATTGTTTTTGTCGATACCATTTTTTCGTCTTTCCAGATAGAACTTATACATGGAACAAGCAAGTTTATCTGCATCACGAGTTAATTGCATATGTTTATCTCCTTTCTTTCGTACTTGGCTCTGGCGGGAGCCTGTAAGGAGAGGATAGCACAACTAAATAACAGAAGCAAATGGCATCTACCAAGGTGCCGCAAGGATCCTTAGCTCAGTGGGTAGAGCATCCGCCTCATAAGCGGACGGTCCCGGGTTCAAGTCCCGGAGGGTCCACTAGGGTATAGCTGCAGGTACCCAAAGAATACTCAGTATCTTTTCCTATGGTTTATTACTGCAGCAGTCGCGGGATTGGTTTCATAGGGGTATGGAGCGTCCAATCCCGCCACTAAGAAAGATGTACAACCGGTTTTACATATGATGTAACAAGTCAACAGGTCACATATTAAAGGAGAGGCTTATGCAGAAAGAATTTATGATCGGCCACACACACATTATCATGGATGATTCGTGCTGTGTTCCGCCGGAAGAGCGGGCGAAGATCATGCAGCGGGTGTCCAACACCCTGTATCAGGGCTTGCTTCTGGAGGAAGAAAAGAGAAAAAAGGATGAAAGTGCTTAAGAGATTAACAGAATTTACCACATTTATAGCATCGCTGTGCTGCCTGTCTGGTATCGATGCACAGCTGTGGCAGGCGGTACCCGGACTGCTTCTGCTGGGTCTCTTCGTGGCGGAGATAGCAGCATGGGAGGATGGTGTATGCGAAGAGTGGTAGGAACTATTGTTTTAATTTTACTGATGTGGTGCTTCGGTCTGGCGTTGATCGTACAGGCCGAGCACAGCCGGCAGGATGACTGGACGGAATATATTGAACTGATCTGCCTGGACTCGAAGATCTGCCCGGAGCTGGTGGAAGCGATCATCGAAAAGGAATCCAGCTGGGATCCTACTGCAGTCAACGGTGACTGCGTAGGTCTCATGCAGGTGGATCAGATCATCCACTGGCGGAGAGCCCAGGAGCTTGACTGTCTGGATCTGATGGATCCATACGACAATATCAGGGTCGGGGTCAGCATCCTGGAAGATCTGGCAGAACGATACGAGGATCCGGCAGCAGCACTTATGTTTTATAACGCCGGGTACTCGGACAAGCTCGGGATCCGGGCATATGAAAATGGTGTGATCAGCAGCTATGCCAGTGAGATTCTGGAGCGAGCTGCTGAGCTGGAAAGATTACATGGGAAGTGAGGTATGGGAAATGAACTTGAAGATGATCAACATAGAGACAGCACTGGATGCCATCGAGGATGGTAAAGATGTCTATATTATCCGTCCGGTATCGCCGGACAGTGCAGTGCTGCTGCGGGATCTGCTAAAGCTTAAGTTTGCAATCGAGGAGCCAGAGATCTGCAGGGGCATCGATGCTCTGGAACCGCCGAAAGAGGGGGGGGGGTAAAACCTCTGCCAGGAAGAAACTGGACTGGGGAAAGATAGAAGCCCTGGACAAGGCTGGCTGGAGTGCCGAGCAGATCGCAGATGAGATGGGCGCGACAGTTGGAACGATTTATGTGGGTCTGTCAAAGAGACGGAAAGGAGCGGAGAATGGGAAAACTGAGACCGGAAAAGCCGACACTGGCACAGAAGAAGGCAATCAGTAGAGCCGGGCTATTACCAGATAACTGGATGGTCCTGGATGACGGATCGGTATCGATGGTGATCCTGAGCCGGAAGTCAGGGCAGAGAAGAGTGATTTCAAAATAAGGAGGACAAGGAAAAATGGAGAAGTCCGTATTAGTGGAGATGTTGGAAAAAGAGGGAGTTACTTTTGAAAAGGACGGTAATTCTGGAAAAATCAATGAGGCAATATGTGCGACAGCAAATCATTATGGTGATCAGATCATAGATGCAATTGGAGATATTCCGTACAAAGATGCACCGGTGATTATCATTGCATTACGGTCGATTACAAAGATTTTGGAGGAAATCGACCCGGAGGTTAAGCTGATAGCTGATCTCATAGAATCGCGGACAGGGTCAAAAGCTATTGTTACTAAGACTGCAGTGGAAAGGAAATAGTTATGGAAAGTTTATATGAGTTGACAGAGCAGTATGCGGCAGTGCGGGACATGCTGTTTGATGAAGATGTGGATGAGCAGGTGATCAATGACACTCTGGAGAGCATTGAAGGTGCTATTGAGGTGAAAGCAGACAACTATGCGAAAATTATCCGTGAGATGAGTGCAACTGCAGCAGTGATCAAGCAGGAAGAAGCCAGGCTGGAAGCCAGGAGAAAATCCCTGGAGAACAGATCAGCAGCACTGAAGAACCGTCTGGAAGAGAATATGCGCTTCATTGACAAGAAGAAGTTCAAGACGGATCTGTTTTCCTTCAATATCCAGACCAATGGTGGTCTGCAGCCTTTACAGGTATCGGATGACATCAATGATATTCCGAGAAAATTCCTGGTGCAGGCAGATCCTGAACCAAACAATGCAGCCATCAGAGAGTACCTGAAGAATCATGAAGTAGAATGGGCAAAGCTTCTGCCAAGAGGTGAGAGCCTGCGGATCAGATAGGAGGAGAAAGATTGTGGGATTACCTGTATTGATTTACGGAAAGTCTGGCAGCGGAAAGAGCCGGAGCTTGAAGTTCTTTGATGAGAAAGAAATTGTGTTGCTGAATACCGAGCGGAAGGAATTACCCTTCCGCAAGCGGTTCGTAAAGACTGGTGCCACGGATGATGTCAATAAAATCATTGCTACGATCAACAAGAATCCGGAAAAGGTTTTCGTGATCGATGATGCCGGTTATATTATGACGCATCTTTTCATGTCACAGCACCGGAATAAGAAAGGAAATGCATCCTTTGAAATGTATGACGATATTGCAGATGCAATGTACGGTCTGGTGAAGCGGATCAAGACAGAGGTGACCGCTCCTGACAAGATTGTTTACATCATTTTCCATGAGGATACAGATGACTTTGGTGTATCCAGACTTCGTACCATTGGAAAACAGTTGGATCGGAAGGTATGCCTGGAAGGAATGGTTACGATCTGCATCCGCTGCATGAGTGAGAATGGAAATCATTTTTTCCGGACAGTGACCGATGGATCCGACATCACCAAGACTCCGGAAGATATGTTTCCGGAGCCAGAGATTGAGAACAACCTGAAAGTAGTTGATGATACTATTCGTGATTTTTACGGGTGGGAAAAATATGAATCCAAGGAGGAAGAGCAGGAATGATTAAGAAACCAGCAGGATATGATGAAGCGGCAGCTTATACAGGAGAGTTCCAGCAGTTGCCGAAAGGGAAGTATGTTTGTGTGATCAAACAGGTTTCTATACAGGAATCCAGAAATGGAAACCAGCAGTTTGTGATCTTGTTTGATATTGCAGAGGGCGAGTATAAGGACTTCTACAAAAAGATGTTTGATGGGGATAAAGCACAGAATCCCAAGGATGCCAAGTGGAGAGGTGTATACAAGCAGAACATGGAAGGAAAAGGTCTTCCATGGTTCAAGGGCATCATTACGTCTATTGAGCGTTCCAATAATATTTCTTTCCGGTGGGATCAGGAGAAGAATGAAGACAGCCTGAGAGGAAAGAAATTCGGAGGCATTTTCTGGAGACGTCAGTATGAAGCCGCCAACGGCAACCGTCCATTTGCGACAGAACTCTATCAGATCCGTAGCGTTGAAGGCTTAAAAGATGCGGAAGTTCCGGAAGATAAACTTCTCCCGGAAGGATCAACACCGACAGCCTCAGCTCCAGCAGCAACGGATCCGGCGCATCCGCTGGGCGGTGACGATGGATTCGTGAACATTCCGGACGGTATCGATGAGGAGCTGCCGTTTATGTAATAGTCGCTCCCGTCACGGGAATGTGGATTGAAATATGTAAAAAACGGAGGGCGCGCATATGACAGTAGAAGAGATCAAGCAGACATATTCCATGCGCGATATCCTGGACCGATATGGAATCCATGTGAACCGGAGCAGTTTCGCGAGCTGCCCGTTTCACACTGGTGACCGTACTCCGAGTCTGAAAGTTTATAAGAGTGATTTTTATTGTTTTGCCTGTGGAGCTCATGGGGATATTTTCACGTTTGTCCAGAAGATGGATAACCTGACTTTCAAAGAAGCATTCCAGCTTCTGGGAGGAAACTATGAGAAATCCACAGTAGCCGCTCGCATGAAGATATATCATGCACAGAAAGCGCGGGAGATGGAGGCTAAGCATAGAGCTACAGTCTGGAAAAAAGTAAAAGATAATCTGGAGGCCATAGGGCGGCTCAGAGAGGAGATCCCTAAACTGGAACCGTTCAGTGATGAGTGGTGTGAGGCTCAGAATGAGATGCTCCGGCAGCTTGCCCTATTCGACTATATGCAGGAAGAGGATGGACTATGGAGCCATTAAATCAATTAACGAAAACAAGTATCCTGGACGAACAGATCTTCACAGAGCTGTTTGACCAGGAGGATGAGATATATAAAGCCAAGCTTATGATTTCACTGGAAGAGCGGGCAGAAGAGCTGGGTGTTAAGACAAAGTTCCGGACGCTTCTGAACGCATATAAGCGGGTAGAAAAAGAGACGAAAAAGAAGAGTAGCCGACATGCATGCCTGGTTGAGAACTGGACAAATTTCACAGGTCCTTATGATCGGATGCAGTGCAAGTCCTGGCAGGCATCAGACGAAGGAATCTATCTGTATAACCCAAACAGCGGGATCCTGGATATTGTAGCCTGTTATCATCCAATTCTTCCGGTGGAGCGGATGAAGAACCTGGAGACCGGCGAGGAGCGGATCAAGCTGGCATATAAGAGAAACAGGCGGTGGAATGAGATCATTGTTCCGAAGACTATGGTGACATCAGCCAATAAGATTGTGGCGCTGTCTGGCCGCGGTATTTCCGTGACCAGTGAAAATGCAAAGTTTCTGGTCCGTTATCTGGCAGATGTGGAAAATGCCAATGATGATGCAATCAATGTGCAGTATTCCAGCGCCAAGCTGGGCTGGATCCAGGGCGGGTTCCTGCCATATGACACGGAGATTGTGTTTGATGGGGATACCCGTTACGGTCAGATTTATGACAGCATCCAGCAGGTCGGGAGCAGGAACCGATGGTTTGAGTACGTGTCTGGACTCCGGAAGACAAAGCGTCTGGAAATCAAGCTGTTGTTGGCTGCATCTTTTGCCAGTGTATTGGTTCAGCCTTTGTCCGGGCTTCCGTTCTTCGTGGACCTCTGGGGCGAGACAGAGGGTGGTAAATCCGTCACGTTGGCCGTAGCAGCTTCTGTGTGGGCTTGCCCGGAGGAAAATACATACATCAAGGATTATAAGGGTACAGACGTGGGTCTAGAAGTGATTTGTGACCTTTTGAACCATCTGCCGCTGATCCTGGATGACAGTAGTAAGAAGAACCGGAAGCTGGAAGAAAACTTTGAAGGCCTTGTATATGATCTGTGTTCCGGAAAAGGAAAGACGAGATCCAACAAGGAGCTTTCCATCAACCGAGAAAACCACTGGAAGAACTGTATCCTGACCAACGGAGAACGTCCCCTGAGCTCCTATGTGACACAGGGAGGAGCTATTAACCGTATTCTGGAACTGGAATGCGGTGCGAAGGTTTACGACAATCCTGGCGAGGTAATGGAGCTTATCTGTAAGAACTATGGGTATGCGGGCAGGGAGTTCGTGGAGCTGATCAAAGACCTAGGGATCCCAAAGATTAAGGAAATCCAGAAGAGCTTCCTGGAAGAGCTGTCTGATGATGAGAAGATGCAGAAGCAGAGCTTGTCCATGTCGATCATTCTGACTGCAGATAAGCTGGCTACAGATTATCTGTTCAAAGATGGTCAGTATATCAGCATGGAAGAGGCAAAAGAAATCCTGACGGACCGGAGTGCTTTGTCAGACAATGAGAGATGTTATGAGTATCTTATGGATAAGATCGCCATGAATCCGGCCAGATTTGAGAGTACAGTGGAGACTCTGGAAAAGTGGGGAATGATCAACGACGGATATGCCATTATCATTCCTGCAGCATTTGACGGATTGTGTAAAAGTGGTGGATTTTCCAAGGCAGCATTTCTGTCTTGGGCAAACAGAAAGGGACTTTTGCAAACAGATGGTAAGAGAAAAACGAAAAGTAAGAAGATCAATGGGCGTTCTCAGCGTTGTGTTTTTTTGAAGATGAACAATAGGGAAGAAAAGCAGGAAGATAGTGATTTTCATGCTGTCAGCGCATATGAACAGGAGGAACTGCCCTTTGATTAAGGTTACCAGGTTACCAAAATTACCAGGTTACCACTCAAAAACGTGTATATATATACAAATAAAAATCTCAAATATTTCAATTATTTTCCCCTATATAGGGAAAAGTGTGGGTAACTTGGTAATTTGGTAACCCGATACGGAAAATCGTTGAAAAGACAATGTTTTTTAGGTTACCACTGAATATACCAATTTGGTAACGCGGTAACCACAGGAGGATGTATGAGTAATAAATCATCAGGCAACGCATTCGAGCATGACCTGGCACAGTATATATCCAGACGCGGCTGGTGGGCGCATATATTTCAGGACAATCGCAACGGGCAGCCATTTGATATTGTGCTTGCAAAGGATGGGAAGACACAGGTAGGCGACTGTAAGGTGTGCGAGGACGATGTGTTCCGCTTAAGCCGTATGGAACCGAATCAGATCAGTGCTATGACATACTGGATGGAATGTGGCAATGAAGATCCATGGTACTTTATCCTGCTGGAGATGTCTGATCTGGTTGTAAGTATAAGATTCAGTGATCTTATGAAGGCAAGGAAAGCAGGTGTGAAATCGCTGAATGCAGATCAGATGCAGGAGATGGGTGAGCTGCTA
>ERZ1106929.1971-NODE-1971-length-15293-cov-7.955637_pt1 | contig 15293 bp, 17 predicted proteins | sample MGYA00403662_ERZ1106929 | MGnify/ENA primary metagenome ERZ1106929 (study PRJEB35170, sample SAMEA104062442) | human gut metagenome | biome: human gut; feature: human-associated habitat; material: faeces | place: Denmark | collected 2013-02-20 ... | reverse complement strand
TTTTGGACAGCCGGGGCCTTTTTCGTCAGGTTCAAATGTCCACGCTGGGGACCGCTTTCACCTCTCCGTCGTGGGGGCCCTCCCGGAACCAGCGGACGATCTCATCCAGCGCCTCCTCCCGGACAAAGTCGCCGCCGTGCTGAAAGATCTCCGCCATCCGGCGCTCCTGGTCCGTGGCGGCCTCTCCCCGGGCCTGCACCTGACGGACAACGGAGCCGGCCATGGGCTTCATCATCATGCGATAGAAAAAGCCCAGCTTCTCCGGCGCATAGCCGCCCTGGAGATAGAACAGCCGCCCGCCGCTGTCGCTGTATCCCCCGTTGATCCGGGCCTCGGTCCAGAGGTCGCCGTTCCCCTGAGGCGAGACCCCCACAATGGCTGCCCCCCGGATGGTATAGCGGTCCATGGCGCTCTGGAGGCCCTTCACCGTGCCGGCCATCAGCCAGCCCATGTAGAAGATCTCCTCGCCCCGCCGCAAGCTCTTTCCGGCCTCCTTCAGGCTGTATGCCGGCACGCCGGTCCTTTCCGCCAGCATCTGGGCATACCGCTGGGTGTGCCCGGTCTGGGATGTGTAGACGATGGCTTTCATCGCTTCCCCTCCTTGTGGAACGGCGGTGGGCCGCCGGATTCATGGCTTTATTATATACGCATTCCGCCCCGGAGGCAAGGACCTGTTCCGCCGCCGGGGATTTTCAGGTCTATCCCGGCCGCGGCTCTCATAAGGTGTACCATCACGACCGAGAGGTGGACAACATGACGACTCAGACCCGCAACGAGGTGCTGCTGGAGGGGATTGCTCTGGAGGCGCCTGCACTCTCCCATGAAAACCACGGCACCCGGTTTTATCGCTTTCCCCTGCAGGTGCCCCGGCTCTCCGGCACTCCGGACACGCTGCCGGTGCTGGTGCCGGAGGCCCTGCTGACTGCGGTGCGGCTGGAGGACCCGCTCCGGGTCCGGGGGCAGCTGCGGTCCTTCAACAACCGCTCCGGCGTTGGGAATCGGCTGGTGCTGACGGTGTATGCCCAAGCCATGGAACCCGGGTCCGGAGAGCCCTGCAACCGCATTCTGCTCTCCGGCGCCCTGTGCAAGCCCCCCATCTTCCGCCGCACCCCTCTGGGCCGCAGCATCTGCGACCTGATGCTGGCGGTGAGCCGCCGGTACGGCCGGGCGGACTATCTGCCGGTGATTGCCTGGGGACAGCTGGCGGTCCAGGCGGCCCGGCTCCAGGTGGGGGACACGCTCAGCCTGGAAGGCCGGGTCCAGAGCCGGACCTACCGCAAGGTCCTGGAGGACGGCACCGCCCAGGAACGGGTGGCCTACGAGGTCTCCGCCATGCATCTGCTGGAGCCGGAGGCGGCAGAGTAAGCCACCCGCCGGGCCGCCGCAGCGACGATCATGGCCCCGCAGGCCGCGCCCAGCAGCACCCAGCCCTCGCCCCCGGCCAGCTGCTCCAACAGGCCCCCGTAGAGAGCCTGCCCCGCCGGCTGGGCGCATAGGGAGACGGTCAGCAGCAGAGACACCACCTTCCCCACCAGCGTGGCCGGCGTCTGAGCCTGAATGTGGGCCAGCATGGTCACGGTGAACAGCGCGGCGCAAGCCATCAGAACGAAGCCCGCAGCCGTCAGCACAGCAAAGGCCGCGACAGCCCCCACGCCTGCCAGCAGGCAGAGCCCCATGGGGATGAGGCAGCCCCCGCAGGCCAGCAGCGTCAGCCAGGACCGGCGGACTGTCAGCCGGGGACCCAGCAGTCCCGCTGTCAGGCCCCCGGCCAGGCTCCCTGCCGCCATGGCGGTCTGGTTGAGGCCGTACCAGGTGTCCCCCAGCACCAGGGTCTGTTTGATGAGCACCGGCATACTCACCACCAGCAGCGCGCTCAGCAGTAGGTTGAAGGCGCTGACCAGGGCGATGTACTTCAGGATCTCCGGCCGTTCCTGCCGGAGGAAGGTCCCGCTCTCCGCCAGATCCGCTCTGGCGGTCTGCCAGACGCTGGCTCCAGTGTGTCTTGGCGTATGGGGGATCTGGATGAACAGTTCCATCACCGCCGAAGCAAAGAAGCAGGCGGAGGCCCCCGCCAGGACCGGTGTCACGCCGAAGGCACCGTAAACCAGGCTCCCCAGCAGCGGTCCCAGCAGGCTGGACAGGGCGCTGACCTGGTTGATGACGGCGTTACCGTCCACCAGCCGGTCCGGCGGGCACAGCAGGGGCATGCTGGCCTGCACCGCCGGCTGGTATGCCCCGGAGATACCATACAGCAACATCATGGCCGCCACCAGCACCGGCACCAGGGGCAGATGTCCCAAGGCCAGCGCCGTCAGGGCCACCAGGGCGCAGGTGAAGAAGTCCAACACCACCATGATCCGCTGCTTATGGAGACGGTCCGCCACCACGCCGCCCAGGGGCGTCAGCACCACCATGGGCACGAACGCCGCGGCGGAGCACAGGCCGAACAGGCTCCGGGAACCGGTGACGTCCAGCAGATACAGCGGCAGGACGAATCGCAGCACGGCGTTACCCAGCAGGGAGATGATCTGTCCAATCACCACCAAGGTGAAGTCCCGGTGAAACAGCTTTTCCCGCATCTCAATTCCTCCTCCCGTTCTCTCCTGCCAGCAGGGCCAGACCCAGCAGCCACAGACAGGCGGCCAGGTCCTGGGGCAGGAGCCGATCAGTTTGTCTCATACGCTCCTCCTTTTCATACATTTGGTTGGTATGTATTTATGTGAAAAAGAAGCTGCCCTGTCGGGCAGTTTCTTCTGTTGTTTACAGCCGTTCCTGGGACAGGCGGCAAAATCGCTCCCACTGATTCAAAAGCTCCTGATCCAGCAGGTCCAGGCCCATGCTCCGCAGCATCTGGTCGTATAGCTCCATGCGGCGGCGGGTCTTCTCCGGCGTGGCAGGGTAGATCATGGGATTCAGCCACACGTTTGACAGGAGAAGCAGCAGCTCCCCCAGTTCCTCCGGGTAGTCCGTCCGGATGGAGCCGTCCGCCACCGCCTCCCGCAAGACGGGCTCCATGTAGTTGGGCAGGACCTCCCCGATCATGCTCTCCAGCAGGATGCTCATCAGCTTGGGGTTCTTCAGCATATTGGGCGCCAGCACGAACAGGTCCGTCTGGTCCGAGTTCTCCAGGGATGCCCGGAACATCTTCTGCAGCTTCTCCGCTCCGGTCAGGCCGGGATCGTCCCGGACCGTCCGCATCCAGGCCTCCGTCTGCTCTCCCATCCGGTCCGCGATGGCAAGGAGGATCTCCTCCTTGCCCTTGAAGTGGTGGTAGATGGCCCCCTTGGTCAGTCCTCCCAGATTGTCAATGATGTCCTGGAGGGTGGTGTGCTCATATCCCTTTTCCATAAACAGCTTCGCGGAGACCGCCAGGATCTTTTCCACCGTCTCCTCCGGGTGCTTGTTTCGGGCCATACCGGTCCTCCCCTGTATACATACCATCAGTATGTTTTGTTTATACCATGTCTAACGTCCCCTGTCAAGGCTGTTTTCCCAAAAAGCACTGAAGCTTCTGTCCAGGCGGGGCTTCATTTGGTGCAGAAGCCGAAGGTCCCCCGCATGTCGAACAAAAACGCCAGAAAGCTTTTGGGATAGTCGATGAACTCCCCCCGGTCCACCATGTCCAGGATTTCCGGCAGCTCCGCCCAACGGGCCCGGGCCACCTCCTCCTTTTGGAGCGTCAGCTCCTCCAGGCCAAGGTCCCGCTCCACCAGGAAGAAGTCATCAAAGCCGCCGTCGAAGTTCACGGTGCAGGAGGGCCGCACTCCCGTCAGGTCCAGGGCCACGCCCAGCTCCTCCCGGAACTCCCGCTCCGCCGCCTGGCGGCTGGTCTCTCCGGCATCCACGCCGCCGGCGGCAGACACATCCCATGCCTCCGGCCAGACGGCCTTTTCCCGAGACCGCTGCTGGATCAGCAGGCGGCCCCGGCTGTCGAACACGCAGATATGGACCACCACCCGGTATTCCCCCTCCCCCTTGGGGGCGTAACGCTCCGCCGTCCGGCCCAGAGGGAGCCGGTTCTCGTCGTACAAATCCACCATTTCCATTGCAAAGTGCCTCCCTGCCGCCCGTTGCGGCCTTGTTTTCCACTCTTTATCTTGACCGCCCCGTTCCCCGCTGTCAAGAGGATTCTTCCGTGTTTCCCGGAAGATGTGGCAAATCCCTCTTTACAGCGGCCGGAAAACCCGGTATGATGGCGCCATGACTTCATATTCAGGAGGATGTCCCCATGGGCTTTTCCATTGAGACCAGCGTATCCGCCGTCACTGTCTTTCTGCAGGGCGCGCTGAGCTTCTTCTCCCCCTGCGTGCTGCCGCTGGTGCCGCTGTACGTCAGCTATCTGGCCGGCGGCGCCGCTGTGGTGGGCGAGGACGGCGTCCGCCGCTATCCCCGGGGAAAGATCTTCCTCAATACCCTCTTTTTCGTGGTGGGCATCAGCTTCGCCTTCTTCCTGCTGGGGCTGGGCCTCACCGCCCTGGGGGAGTTCTTCCACAACTACCAAGTGTGGTTCGCCCGGGCCAGCGGCGTCATCATCCTGCTGTTCGGCCTGTACCAGCTGGGGCTGGGCAAGCGGACCATGCTGCTGGAGCAGGAACACCGCCTCCCCTTCCATCTGAACAAACTGGCTATGAACCCGGCGGTGGCCCTGGTGATGGGCTTCACCTTCAGCTTCGCCTGGACGCCCTGCGTGGGCCCCACCCTCAGCAGCGTCCTGCTGATGGCCTCCTCCGCGGAGTCCTCCGCTGCGGGATTTCTTCTGATCGGCGTGTACACCCTGGGCTTCGTACTGCCCTTCCTGGCAGTGGGACTCTTCACCGGCACGGTGCTGGATTTCTTCAAGTCCCACCAGAATGTGGTGCGCTACACGGTGAAGATCGGCGCGGTGCTGCTGATCGTCATGGGCATCCTGACCCTCACCGGCGCCACCGGCGGCATCTCCGCAGATCTGGCTGCCGGCTCCGGCACGGTGCAGGAAGAGCCCGCCGGGAACAGCGGCGAAGAGGCGGCCCCCTCCGGCGATTCTCAGGAGGAGCACAGCGGGGCGGACAGCCAGGAGATCCCCGTGGTCCCCGCTCCGGACTTCACCCTGACGGACCAGTACGGCCAGTCCCACACCCTCTCGGACTACCAGGGGAAGACGGTGTTTCTGAACTTCTGGGCTACTTGGTGCGGCCCCTGCAAGATGGAGATGCCGGACATCCAGGCCCTGTATGAGGACTGGGACGAGAACGCCGGGGAGCTGGTGGTGCTGGGCGTGGCCGGGCCCAATATCGGCCAGGAGGGCAGCGCCGAAGACATCACCGCCTTCCTGGAGGAAAACGGCTACACCTATCCCGTGGTGATGGACGAGACGGGCACGCTCTTCTACCAGTACGGCATCAGCGCCTATCCCACCACATTCATGATCGACACGGAGGGCAACGTCTTCGGCTACGTCCAGGGCGCCGTCAGCCGGGAGGTCATGGACGACATCGTGGAGCAGACCAGGACCGGGCAGCGCAGATGATCCATCCAGGCCGCCGGGGCCGCACATTCGCGGTTCCGGCGGCTTTTTCCCGTGCTGCGGAGAGCGCTTGCAAAAAAGTTGTAAACCTGCGGCAATTTGTGTTAGAATCAAATTCGTACCGCGGCCCGCTCCGGCGGCGCGGCACCCCGATAGATAGAAAGAGAAGGGGGACGCCTATGGCGCATAACGATTCTTTTGATGAACCGCGATTTGAAGCCCTCTACCGGAAGCTGTATCCGGACCTGCTCCGCTGTGCGGAGATCGCCCTGCGGACTGGCGGAAGCTGGTACGTCTCCGTCGCCGGGCGTGCGGAAGAGGTGGTGCAGGAGCTGTTCGCCTTCGCTTGGGAGCATCAGGCAGATCTTTGGAGCAGCGCCTCGCCCACGGGATGGCTGTACCGGGTCCTGCGCTATAAGGTCCTAGAGCTCCTGAAAGAGGACCGCTTCTGGCGGAAGCACCTGATCCGGGCCGCCGGTGAGATGCCCGCTTCTCCAGAGGATGATTTCCAGCAGCGGGCGGAGATCACCAGCATCCTCACGCCGGAGGAGTACGAGATCCTGCGGAAGCTCTATCTGGAGAAGTACACCTACGAGGAGCTGGCGCGGGAGATGGGGTTGAAGAAGTCCGCCCTGGCCATGCGGGTCAAGCGTTCAAAGGAGCGGTTCGTCAAACAGTGGAACCGGCACTAAAAGTTTTTTCGCCGCCCCTGTGAACAAGCGGGGCCGAAACGGTCATTATAGATACAGAGGAGGTTCCCGGAGATGCCATCAGATCGAAATACGGCGTATCCTTTCCTGGAACAAATGCGCACCGAAGAGCTGGAGGCTCTGCTCCAGCAGGAATTCACGGCTGCGGACGGCGGTGAGCCGGACGTGGACTACATCATGGCGATTATGGAGGTGATGAAGCAGCGGGATGCGAATCCCCCGGCGGCGGAGGTCGACGTGGACGCCGCATGGCGGGATTTCAAGGAAAATTATCAAGGACAGGCTTCTGCCTATGAGACTGAGGTCCTCCCGGAACGTGACTCATCCCATCTTGACCAAATCACCTCCCCTTCCCCCAAAAAGAAAAGCCGCCGGATTCTGCGGGCAGCCGTCATCACGGCCGCGTGCATTGTGATTCTGTGCGGCGCTGCCTCCGCCTTTGGGTTCGACCTCCTCCAGGCGTTCGCGGACTGGACCGCGGAGACCTTTGGATTTGTGACGCCGGGGCAGGAGGAAGCGGAAGCGCCGCAGGATGATCTCTTTCTAAAGTTACGCCTAGCGGTTGCTGAAGAAGCAGACATCCCCCTAGTTCCAAATTGGTGTCCAAAAGGCTTCAAATTAAAAGATGAAGTCCATGTTGTCTATCGTTCTAATAGTGTTCGTTTTCAAGCTACATACAGTAATGATAGCGGTGAATTTACTCTCCGTTATCAGATCTATGGTTATCTTCCTGATACTTATACTGGAACATATCAGAAGGATTCTGAACAGGTGGAACCTTATGAAACGGGTGGAGTCCTCCATTATATTATGAGAAATAATGAAACTAATAGTGTCGCATGGACAAACGGAAATATAGAAGGACACATTCAAGGTTCTCTCTCCGTAGATGATTTGAAAAAGATGGTCGATTCTATTTATGAGGAGTAATCATTCGTGAGAACAAAAGTGACTCGTTTGCTTTCCCTGCTACTAGCGTGTATGCTCCTTTTTAGTATGCTATCATCTGTTGGTGCCGTTTCTAATCGGGCAAGTGATTATTTCTCATATACAGATGTATGGGCAACTCCCCAGGGAAACGGAAAATTTATTGTAGAATTTGATATCAATGCAACCCATACCATGCAAGTACTAGGCGCTGACAAAATCTACATCTGGGAACAACAGTCTGATGGCAGTTACGATAATGTAAGAACATATACCAGCGGACTGACTGATACAAATACTGCTGATGCATATCGGAAAATAACGTATTATGGCACCTCCGGTGTCAAGTACTATGCAACCGTTGTCCTTTATGCAAAAGACAGCTCCGGCAGTGAAAAAATTTACAGCGATACGCGCGTCATCACCGCCTAAACCGAAAACAAACCGGGGGAAGCAATGCTTCCCCCGGTTCTTTTTTACACCGTCGGATATTCGCCGTCCCACAGCACCTTGCGGAACTTCATAGGATCTGTGTTGCCCTCCGTGGAGAACAGCAGCACCTGGCTGAACCGGTCCAGGCCGATGGCCTCCCGCAGGTCCTGGTACTCGTCCGTCTCCATCAGGGCCGCGATCAGGCCCATGCCCACCGCGCCGGATTCGCCGGAGATCACCGTGGGGTCGCCCTTCACCGGCACGCCCAGCATCCGCATGCCCCGGGCGCTGACCCAGTCCGGGCAGGAGACGAAGGCGGAGACATGGTTGCGCAGAATGTCCCAGGAGAGGATGTTGGGCTCTCCGCAGGCCAGGCCCGCCATGATGGTCTTGAGATCGCCTTCCACGATCCTCGGCTGTCCATCCCCTGCCAGGGCGCCCTGGTACAGGCAGTCCGCCGCCCGGGCCTCCATCACCACGAAGGTGGGGGGATCGTTGGGGAACAGGTTGGTGAAATATCCGATCACTGCTCCGGCCAAACTACCCACACCGGCCTGCACGAACACGTGAGTGGGGCGGTTGATCCCTACCTGCCGCAGCTGCTCCGCCGCCTCGTTGGCCATGGTGCCGTAGCCCTGCATGATCCAGGCGGGGATCTCCTCGTACCCCTCCCAGGCGGTGTCCTGCACCACCACGCCGTGCTTGGTCTCGGCGGCCTCCGCCGCGGCCATGCGGACGCAGTCGTCGTAGTTGACTTCCTCGATGGTGACCTGGGCACCCTCCTTGGCGATATTCTCATACCGGGCCTGGCTGGAGCCCTTGGGCATGTGGACCACTGCCTTCTGGCCCAGCTTGTGAGCCGCCCAGGCCACGCCCCGGCCGTGGTTGCCGTCCGTGGCGGTGAAGAAGGTGGCGTGGCCGAACTCCTGGCGGAATGCCTCGCTGGTCAGGTAGTCGTAGGTCATCTCGCTGACGTCCCTGCCCATCTCCTTGGCGATGTACCGGGCCATGGCGAAGGAGCCGCCCAGCACCTTGAAGGCGTTGAGGCCGAAGCGGAAAGACTCATCCTTCACGAACAGGTCGCCCAGGCCCAGGTACTTGGCCATGCCGTCCAGCCGGGCCAGAGGCGTGATGGAATACTGGGGAAAGCTGCTGTGGAAGAATCGAGCCTTGGCCACGTTCCCCAGGGACATGATGGAAAGCTGCCGGTCGTCGCTCTTGGGCATCCGATTGGCGACCCATTTGATCGAATCTCTCATAATCCTCACCATACAAAATTTTTTAGTTTCACAAATTTTTTGTTAGATTTCATATTCATCATACCATAGTTCCCCCGGTTGTCAAGGGGTTTTCCGGATTCCACGGCATTTTTTCACAGCCGAAAATTCCCCCCTTGACAAATACCCCCTAGGGGTATATAGTAGATCTCAGAAAGAATACCCCCGGAGGGTATCTCTCCGGCAGATTGGAGGTTCCTATGCGAGAAGAAAAATACGACATCTCCGGGATGCACTGCGCCGCGTGCAGCGCGTCCGTGGAGCGGGTCACCCGGAAGCTGCCCGGCGTGGAGCGCAGCGAGGTGAATCTCACCACCGGTATCATGACCATTGCATACGATGAAAGTCAATGCACCCAGGAGCAGATCGTGGCCAAGGTGGAGAAGGCAGGCTTCGGCGCCGCCCTGCACCTGGAGCACCCGGCCCCCGCCACGGTCCAGAATGCTGAGGATGCAGAGACCGCCGCCCTGAAGCGGCGGAAGATCGAGCTGATCGCGGCGGCGGTGTTCTCCGCGGTGCTGCTGTATGTGTCCATGGGGCAGATGCTGCCTTTCGGGCTGCCAGCTCTGCCCCTGCCGGACCTCTTCTCCATGCACACCCATCCCATGAATTTTGCGGTGCTGCAGCTGATCCTGGCCGTGCCGGTGCTGTACTGCGGCCGGAACTTCTTCCAAGGGGGCTTCAAGTCCCTCTTCCACGGCAACCCCAACATGGACTCCCTGGTGGCCATCGGCTCCGGCTGCTCCTTTGCGTACAGCTTGGTGATGACCTTTCTGATCTCCGACGATCCCAGCTACGTCCACAATCTCTATTATGAGTCCGCCGCCGTGGTGCTGACTCTGGTGTCCCTGGGCAAGTTCCTGGAGAGCCGGAATATGCAGAAGACCAAAGGCGCCATCACCGCCCTGATGCAGCTGTCCCCGGACACCGCCATCCTGGCGGACACGGGCCGGGAGGTGCCCACCAGCCAACTGAAGGTGGGCGACGTGGTGCTGGTGAAGCCCGGCGCCCGGGTCCCGGCGGACGGCACCGTCACCCAGGGCGAGAGCAGCGTCAATGAGGCCATGCTCACCGGCGAGAGCCTGCCGGTGGAGAAGGCCGTGGACAGCGAGGTCATCGGCGGCAGCGTCAATGAGAACGGCGTGCTGTACGTCCAGGTGACCCGTACCGGCGACGACTCCACCCTCTCCCGCATCATCCGGTTCGTGGAGGACGCCCAGGGCCGGAAAGCCCCGATCTCCAAGACCGCCGACAAAGTGGCCGGTGTGTTCGTGCCGGTGGTCATGGGCATCGCGCTGCTGGCCGCCGTCATCTGGGCCATCGCCGGGCAGCCCTTCTCCTTTGTGCTGCGGGTGTTCACATCGGTGCTGGTCATCGCCTGCCCCTGTGCCCTGGGGTTGGCAACTCCCACCGCCATCATGGTAGGCACGGGCCTGGGGGCCAAGCATGGTATCCTGATCCGCTCCGGCGAGATTCTGGAGATCACCCACAGCGTGGACACGGTGGTGCTGGACAAGACCGGCACCGTCACCGAGGGCACCCCCGCCGTGACAGAGGTCCTACCCCATCGGTGTGAGGCATCCGACCTGCTGTCCGCCGCGGCGGCGGTGGAGGCGGTGTCCGCCCATCCCCTGGCAACCGCCATCACCGCCTACGCCCAAGAGCATGGCTACGGCGGCACCGCCCGGCCGGAGAGCTTTGAGAACCTGTCTGGCCGGGGCCTGAAGGCCGTGCTGGGCGGCGAGACCGTCCTGGCCGGCAACCGCCGATTGCTGGAGGAGCACGGCGTGGACGTCTCCTCTCTGGTATCTGATGCGGAGCGCCTCTCCGCCCAGGGCCAGACCCCCATGTACTTCGCCAAGGGCGGCACCCTGCTGGGCCTGATCTCTGTGGCCGATCCGGTGAAAGAGACCAGCGCCGCCGCCATCCAGAAAATGCGCGGGCAGGGCATCCGGACCGTGCTGCTGACCGGCGACAACCGGGCGGCGGCGGAGCACATCGGTTCCCTGGTGGGTGTGGACGAAGTCATCGCCGAGGTGCTGCCAGAGGAGAAGGCCGGCGTGGTGGAGCGGCTCCAGTCTCAGGGCCGCAAGGTGATGATGGTGGGCGACGGCATCAACGACGCCCCAGCCCTCACCGCCGCCACCGTGGGCTGCGCCATCGGCAGCGGCAGCGACATCGCCATCGAGTCCGCGGACATTGTGCTGATGCGCTCGGACCTGCAGGATGTGCCCCGGGCCATCCGGCTCTCCCGGCTGACCCTGCGGGACATCAAGCAGAATCTCTTCTGGGCCTTCTGCTACAACACCATCGGTATCCCCATCGCGGCGGGCCTGCTGTTCGCCTTCGGCGGCCCTCTGCTGTCCCCCATGTTCGCGGGGGCGGCCATGAGCCTCAGCTCCGTCTGCGTGGTAGGCAACGCATTGCGGCTGGGCCGGGCCAAACTGTGATTTGACGGGAAACGGGAAAAAGGAGTATTCTATATGGAAGATCAGACTTTGCAGGCAGTCCCCGCCGCCGAGGCACCGGCGGAGGAGACAGCGGCAGGCTGTCCCTGCCGCCACAAGCACCGGGAGGCCCCGGAGTACGACTCCCTGATCCGGCGGCTGAACCGGATCGAAGGCCAGGTCCGAGGCGTCCGGGGCATGGTGGAAAAAGAGTGCTACTGCACGGACATCCTCACCCAGGTCTCCGCCATCCAGTCGGCGCTGAACGCCTTTTCCCGGGAGCTGCTCAGCAACCATATTCACTCCTGCGTGGTGCAGGACATCCAAAACGGACATCTGGAGGTCGTGGACGACCTTCTGGTCACCATTCAAAAACTGATGAAATGAAAAGGAGCACTCAATATGACTACGATTTCTGTCCCCGATATGATGTGTGAGAACTGCGTCAAGCGCATCACCAACGCCCTCACCGCCGCGGAGCTGAGGTTCTCCGTTTCTCTGGACACCAAGACTGTCACCATCGACGGCTGCGACAACTGCGTCAAGACAGCCGTCAGCGAGCTGGAGGATCTGGGCTTCACGCCGGAGGTCCTCTGAATCCCTTGAAAACAGAGGGGGTTCCCCAACAGGTCCCGCGTCTGAACAGACAGGCGCGGGGCCTGTTTTTTTGCGTCGGTTTTATGTCACCAATTTGTTACTTTTTTTATTTTTTCTCCAGACTTTTGCACAGCTCGACCGCGTTGTTTTTCTGCAAAGTGGGAGACATAACACCGCAACCCCCACAAAAACTTGACAAAAGTGGGAAGCCGGTGTATACTAGCCCCAGTTTTCCAATCGGTAACAAAAGTTACAAGTTGTTTTCATTCAGGAAAACACCGAGGTATAGACCTTCCAAAACCAGGGAAGACTGGCATGGAAGACCTTTTCTGAGGAGGTATCTGATTTTGAACACACATGCTTTTGAGAAAAAGCTGCACAGCCTCAAGGCCCGGTTCGGTCTGCAGCTCTTTGTGCTGGCCGCCGTTGTCTGCACCAGCTGGATCGTCACCGATCACGCAAACGCCGTGTATATTCTCACCGGTCCGGAGGACGCCGCCATCGTGCTGAACGAGGAGGAAGTCCGGGAGGGCGAGATGTCCTCTCAGCTGGTGTACCTCTCCAGCGGCCAGAGCGGCTATGACATGTCCCTGACCGCCGGACAGGAGGTCACGGTCACGCACGACGGCAGCACCGTCACCGCCAAGGCCCGCAGCGAGACTGTGGCAGAGCTGCTGGAACGGCTCCACATCACCCCCAGTCCCCTGGAGATGGTAGCCGTGGATCTGGACGAGGACAGCGCCGAGCTGACCATTGCCTCCGAGCTGACCTATTACGACCAGGTGGAGGAGCCCGCCACCTACGAGACAGTGCGGGTGGCCAATCCCTCCCTGCCCAAGGGCACGGAGAAGGTGGTCCAGGAGGGCGCCGACGGCGTCCGCACCTCCATCTATGAGGTGGTCTGGTCCGGCGGCGAGGAGATCTCCCGCCAGTTCGTGGAGGAGCTGGAGAGCACCGCCGTGAATGAAGTCGTGGAGTACGGCACCGCCGTCGCCTCCACCAGGGCGGGCGTCGCCAGCGTCTCTAAAAACGCCGACGGCAGCGGCATCCTGACCCTGACAGACGGCACCACTCTGAACTTCTCCGGCGTGAAGTCCATGACCGCCACCGCTTACACCGCGGGCCACGGCGGCGCTGACTACACCACCGCCACCGGCACTCTGGTCAAGGTGGGTACCGTGGCTGTGGACAAGAACGTTATCCCCCTGGGCACTAAGATGTATATCGTGGCGGCCGACGGCTCCGTGGTCTACGGCACCGCCGTGGCGGCGGATACCGGCGTGCGGGGAAATATCGTGGACCTGTACTACGACACCTATCAGCAGTGCATCAACTTCGGACGGCGGACGTGCAATGTCTATATCCTGGAGTGATGAAACTGCCCGCAGAGGCACATTCTGAAAAGAGGTCCCCCGCCAAAAGCGGGGGACCTCTTTTCAATCGCGCTCACAGCCGCTCCAGCAGGGGCGGAAGCTCCGGCAGGGCCCCGATGGTATAATCCGCCGGGATGTCCGGCCGGGGCGGCAGGTACTGGGGATTGTACCAGCAAGACCGCAGGCCGACGTTCCGGGCGCCCCGGATGTCGGAGGTCAGGCTGTCCCCCACCATCATGGCCTCCGCCGCATCAAAGTCCGGGATCGCCGCAAAGCAGGCGTGGAAGAAGGCCGGGCTGGGCTTATAGGCCCCCATCTGTTCGGAGATGAAGATGTTTTGGAAATAGCGGGCGATGCCTGCGCTCTCGATCCGGCTGTTCTGGACCTCGGGAGTGCCGTTGGTGGCCAGATACAGCTCATATCTTGTGTGCAGGGCCTCCAGCAGCTCCTGGGCGCCGGGCACGAAGAAGTGGCCCTGGGCCAGTTGTTCCTCATAAAGCTGGCAGACCTCCTGCGGAGCAGCACGGATCCCCAGCTCATCAAACAGCAGCTGGAACCGCCGGACCAACACTTGGGGCCGGGTCAGCTTCCCCTCTTCCAGCAACTCCCACTGTCGGCGGTTCAGGACGTGATAACGGTCCAGAACGGCGTCCGTGGGGTCTACATGAAAGTGCCGCAGGGTCTGGGAGAGCGCCTGCCGCTCCGCCCGGTGGAAGTCCAGAATGGTGTCGTCCAGGTCCAGAAAAATGAATCGCATCTGCATCCCTCCTGGGGATTTTTTGATGCCACCAGTTTACCGGATCAGGCGGTATTTTGCAAGGACCATTCCCTCGCCGGGATGGGGTTGGCAGCCCCGCAAAAATTTGATATACTGCTGAAGAAAGGCGGGATCAGGTATGAATCTCTGTGACTACAACACCATCCGGGACCTGCTGGCCCGGCATGGGTTCCATTTCTCCAAATCCATGGGACAGAACTTTTTGATTGATCCGGAGGTGCCCCGCCGGATCGCAGAGGCTTCCGGCGCGGACGCAGGCTGCGGCGTGCTGGAGATCGGCCCGGGCATCGGCCCCCTGACGGCGGAGTTGGCCCAGCGGGCCGGGAAGGTGGTGGCCGTGGAGCTGGACCGGGCCCTGCTGCCGGTGCTGGCGGAGACCATGGCCCCCTATCCGAATGTGGAGGTCGTGCCGGGGGACGTGCTGAAACTGGACCTCACGGCCATCGCGGCAGAGAAGTTCCAGGGCCTCACGCCTATAGTCTGCGCCAACCTGCCCTACAACGTCACCTCTCCCATTCTGGAAAAGCTGGTGGAGTCCCCCTGCTTTACTGCCTTCACGGTGATGATCCAGCGGGAGGTAGCCCGGCGGCTGTGCGCCCCACAGGGCTCCTCTGAGGGCGGCTCCTTCTCCCTGTTCCTCCAGTACTACATGAAGCCGGAGCTGCTGTTCGACGTGCCGCCGGAGAAGTTTCTCCCCGCTCCCAAGGTGACCTCCGCCGTGATCCGCTGCGTCCGGCGGGAGCGGCCCGCCGTGGATGTAGCGGACGAGAGCTTTTTCTTCAAAGTGATGCGGGGCGGCTTCCTGCTGCGGCGCAAGACCCTGGCCAACAGCCTCTCCGCCGCCCTGCCGGGGATTCCCAAGGAATCCATCCAACAGGCCATCGCCGATATGGGCCTGCCTGCCGCCGTCCGGGGGGAACAGCTGACGCTTGAGGACTTCGCGGCCCTCTCCGCCGCGCTGGGGCGGGAGGCGGATGGAGATTGACTTTATCTCCCGCACCGTGTATGATATTGATACGAAAAATGCCCCTCCGCCGCGCCGGCTGGAAGATTATTCAGAAACGAGGTCATTCAAATGGCAACCATTGATCTGAGTAAATATGGTATTACTGGTACCACGGAAATTATCCGCAATCCCTCCTATGAGTTCCTGTTTGAGGAGGAGACCAAGGCCGGCCTGGAGGGCTATGACAGGGGACAGGTCACCGACCTGGGGGCCGTCAACGTCATGACCGGCATCTACACCGGC
>ERZ1106929.1970-NODE-1970-length-15294-cov-4.748868_pt1 | contig 15294 bp, 15 predicted proteins | sample MGYA00403662_ERZ1106929 | MGnify/ENA primary metagenome ERZ1106929 (study PRJEB35170, sample SAMEA104062442) | human gut metagenome | biome: human gut; feature: human-associated habitat; material: faeces | place: Denmark | collected 2013-02-20 ... | reverse complement strand
ATTCTGGAGGGCTTCTGCTATGTCTGTCGAGCAATATTTCCCTTTCTGGCCGAAACTGACCGACGCGCAGCGCGACCTGCTGCAAAGCGCCGTTTCCAGCGCGCGCTTTGAGGCCGGCAATATCCTGCACGCGGGCAGCAGCGACTGCGCGGGGCTGTTCATCGTCGTCAAGGGACGGCTGCGCGCCTACACCCTGTCCGGCGAGGGCAAGGAGCTGACGCTGTACCGCCTGCTGACGGCGGGCTGTGCGTGTATCATCACGGAGGACTGAAAGCTGCGCTATGGAAATGTGGAAAACGGCCGCTTTGCCGATGGAAAACGCATTCACGGCCCGATGGAAAAGCCGCTGCCTTTCCCACAGCCCGCAAACACCGTTTCCCACAGCGCCGCCCGGCTTGGCCGTTTGCCCACAGTCCCACAGCGCCTACGACTGCTGCTGCAAAAATCGCGTTCCCTGATAGAAAAAATCATCATTTCATGGTAGAATGGGGACAGCCCATCGAAGGAGGAAAAAGCCCATGGACGAAAATAACTCCATCCAGCTTTTTGAAGATAGAAAAATACGCACCGCCTGGGACGAGGAAAAGGAAGAATGGTATTTCTCCGTGGTGGATGTGATCGCCGTTCTGACCGATCAGCCAACGGCAAGAAGCGCCAGCACCTATTGGGCGGTTTTGAAAAAGCGTCTGAAAGAGGAGGGCGCAAGTGAACTGCTTACAAATTGTAAGCAGTTGAAAATGCGGGCAACAGACGGAAAGATGCGTCTAACGGACGTTGCCAGCACGGAACAGCTTCTGCGCATCATCCAGTCCATCCCGTCGCCCAAGGCAGAGCCCTTCAAGCGTTGGTTGGCACAGGTTGGCCGGGAGCGCATCGAGGAGACCATCGACCCGGAACAGGCCATCGACCGGGCGCTGGCGCAGAAACCGGCCAGCCTGGAGGAGTTGCTGCGCCTGTTGGAGCAGGACGGCTTTACCGTTCACCGGCGTGGAAAAACCATCTCCATCGGCGCGGAGGGCTGGGGCAACAACGTCCGCTTTGACCGGCTGGGGGACGGCTACACGCTGGACGATCTGCTGGCGGTCCTCTCCGGCCAGAAAGAGCATACGCCCCGCAAGCAATCTGCTCCGCAGGCCGCTCCGTCCAAGGTCAATCTGCTGGTGGACATCCAGGCAAAACTCCAGGCCGGAAAAGGTGCCGGGTACGCCCGCTGGGCCAAGGTGTTCAACCTCAAGCAGATGGCACAGACCCTCAACTACCTGTCCGAACACGGGCTGCTGGATTATGCCGATCTAGAAGCAAAAACAGCAGAGGCGACGGCCCGTTACAATGCGCTGTCCGATCAGATCAAGGCCGCCGAGAAGCGCATGGCCGAGATTGCCGTGCTGCGCACCCACATCGTCAACTACGCCAAGACCCGCGAGACCTATGTGGCCTACCGCAAGGCCGGGTATTCAAAGAAATTCCGGCAGGAGCATGAGGAGGAAATCTTGCTGCACCAGGCCGCCAAGGAAGCCTTCAACGAGCTGAATGTGAAGAAGCTGCCCACCATCAAGGAGCTTCAGACCGAGTACGCCCAGCTGCTGGCGGACAAGAAAAAGGCTTATGGAGAGTACCGGCAGGCCCGCGCCGCCATGCGGGAGCTGCTGACGGTCAAGAACAATGTGGATCGGGTCCTGGCGATGGAGCAGACCGAACCGCAACAGAAAGAAAAAGACCACGGCCAGCGGTGAGCTGGTCGCGGTCAAAAGCGTTCGCAAGAACGCGCAGCCACAGATTGAAAATCTGTGTTCAAAGGGGGCTTGGGGGACTTCCCTCAACAAGCGCGTGGGGCTATCTGGATAGCCACAGGCATCGCTTGCCGCTTTCTTTGCAGAAATGAAAAGAGCCAGAGAGGAAACCGTCAAATTTCACTCACTGGCTCAATTCGCTTCAATTTTCTTAGATAGCTCTGTTAATTCCTGCATGGTCTCCTGTGTATGGTGCAGCAGGGTTTCACGCATTTCTGACGGGCAGCTGGAATAAAGCATTTTCATCTGGTTGGCTCCCTCATCTTCTGGAGAAACATCCGGATTTATCAGAGAATCCAGAGAGATGTTCAAAACCTTGGCCAATGCTCTTAAAATCAAATAGGAAGGATTCATCTGCCCTTTTTCAATGTTGGCAATTTGTTTTACAGAAACATGGCTCAGATCAGAAAGCTCCTGCTGTGTCAGGTCTTTTTTCTTTCGGGCCTCCCGCATTATTTGACCCAAAGCGGTTAAATCGTCAATCGGCATAATCATTCACCTCAATAACATTGTATCGTGCCGATTTGTTTTGAGGAATAACCTTATTATGCCCGCTAAAAGGTATGATAATGCCGATTTTGTAATATAAAAAACGAATAGGGCGCAAAGACCCTTGATATTTTTATATCATGAGTCCTTACACCCTACTATGAGTTTTTATCTTGAGATAATTTTTTTAGGATATATTCTGTTTATGTGAATTACCCATCTGCTCTTTTTCTTGTGTTTTCAGATGCGTTTCCCGCTTATCGGTTGCTTCTTTCAAAAGAGCGTAAGTGGCTGCTGCGGCAGGTACGCCAAGCAACATACCGATTGGTCCAGCCAGATTGCCACCTATTGTGATTGCCGCTAAAACCCACATGGCAGGAAGGTTGATTTTTGCGCCCACAACTTTCGGATAGATTGCATTTCCTTCGATCTGTTGCAAAGTAAGCAGGAAAATAATGAATACCAGTGCCTTAAAAGGATTGACTGTCAGAATCAAAAATGCACCCACAAGTGTAGCAATCCAGGCACCGACATAGGGAATCAGTGCTGTTACCCCAACAAGCGCACCGATCATCGGCGCATATGGTATTCTCAGAATTAACATACCGATTGCACACAGGCTGCCTAAAATTATTGCCTCAGTCGTTTGCCCTGCTACAAAAAGCTTGAAGTTTTTTTCACAGACAGCTGCCACATGAATGCCCCGCTCGGCAAAACATGCTGGAATCCATACACGGACAATTCGGGTGATCTGACTTTTTAATTTCTCCTTATTGGCCAAAATATAAATTGAGAACACAAGACCAATCGCAAAATCGACTGCCGTCGCAACCACGCTTCCAAATGCGGAAGCAGCAGTGTCCATAATGGTGGTTCCCAATTGATTCAACCATTCATTCAAATTGTCTTTCAGTTCAAGAAAATCAATATCAATTTGGGACAGCTGTTCTCCGAATGGGATTTTAGAATAGTCAGCCGTGCTTTCAAATGCCACCAGTTGATCCAGACCATTCGTCAAGGATGATATGACAATAGATACTGCATCGATCAATTCGGGAATAACAAGAAAAGCAACACCGACAAAGACCCCTATCACCAAAATAAATGAAAGCAGGATCGCAAGCGGGCGGCGCATTTTCGTTTTCCTAGATGTCGGATGTTTGGGGAACAGATGTCTTTCAATAACCCCCAACGGAACATTCAGAAACAACGCCAAAATCAATCCAATTAAAAGTGGGTTCAGCAGGTCTTTCAACCACATCACGGCATCAGCTACATGACTAATATGTCGGATGCCAAGATAAATCAAAATGCAGGCTGTAAACGTTCCGATAATCCACTTTGATAATTTTTTGTGTGTTTCAATATCTTCAAACATTCAAGACCCTCCTTACATTAGTGGTGCAAATAGCCGCAGTATATCCTGGAGCAGATGCACTACGATATTTGTTTTGCAATCCTTTTCTGTCACCTGTTGGCATATCTCCAGCGTTTGCAGAAAATCCTCCTTGACTTCCATAACAGCTTTGGCCTCATAGAGCAGAGCACCACATTCATAGTGCAGATATAAGCTGCGAAAATCCAAATTTGTTGTCCCGACTGTTGCAGTACGGTCATCGGACACAAAGGTTTTGGAGTGGATGAAACCATTGGTATATTCGTAGATTTTAACGCCTGATTTTATCAGCTCTCGGTAATACGAGCGTGTGGTCATGTGTACCCACCATTTATCCCAGCGGTGGGGTGTGATGATGCGTATATCTACACCACTTTTTGCCGCAAGACGCAAAGCGGAAAGCATACTATCATCGACAATCAGATATGGGGTGTTGATATACACGTACTTCTTTGCATTGTTTAAGATATGCAGGTAAACGTGTTCGCCCACATTTTCTTCATCCATTGGACTGTCAGCGTATGGCTGAACAAACCCCTTTGCAGTAACAGGGCACTCTTGTTCTTTCCATGGGTAGAAGATTTCGTAGTCCTCGTCTGTATGGGTACAAATTTCCCACGTCTGTAAAAAAATTAGTGTGAAACTCCATGCGGCTTTGCCTTTCAGCATGATCGCTGCATCTTTCCAGTGTCCGTGTTTCTCAATGGCGTTGATGTATTCATCTGCCAGATTGATACCTCCGGTAAAAGCCACCTTTCCATCAATGACCGCTATTTTTCGGTGATCTCTGTTATTTTGCTTTACGGTCAGAACAGGTCGGAAGGGATTGAATACGGCGCACTGGATACCGTGTTTTTTTAGCTGCTTTGCGTAGTCTTTCGGAAGAGTGAGAAAGCAACCCATATCGTCATAAATCAGTCGCACAGTTACGCCTTGCGTGGTTTTTCGCTTCAAAACTTCCAAGATGCTGTTCCACATAACGCCTTCCTGCACGATGAAATATTCCAGAAATATGTACTTCTCGGCTTTTTCAAGTTCCGCCAAAAGTGTTTCCAGCTTTCGTTCACCCGGTGTAAGGTAATGTGTTTCTGTATCTGCATATATTGGAAACCCCGTGTATTCCTGCAAGTAATGAATTTGAGGGTAATATTCAGGCAGTTGTTTTGTTGCGCTTTCATAGCAAATGCCGGGGAGTGCATAGAGTGGTTTTGCCTTTTGTTGTGTATGGAGGACACTTTTTGCAAAGCGCCATTTCGAGGATTGTGCATTAGACAAAAGATACATCAGTCCACCAAACAACGGGAAGGTTAGGATCAGGATCGCCCATGCAGTTTTGTAGGCGCCTTTGTCTTTCTGGGAAACGATATAAAGCACCGCAATGATACTGACGATTGTCAGTAGGCGACTGAAATTTCGGGAAAGCTGACTTCCCCCAAGTACAAGGCATATAAGAAAATATACCTGTAAAAGTAGCAGGAGTATCGTCAACATCCTTCTACGGAATAAGACACGGAGCCAACGCTGGCGCATAATGATTCCCCCCCTTCAAACTCAAATCTACGGATTCTTTTTCCGCTGTTCGCAAAATTCCCAAAACTCTTTTGCAATGCGCTCGTAGGTGCTTTTTCCTACGAGATAGCTCATACAGTGGTCAGCGCCCGGAACAATCAGCAGACGCTTTTCTGATGTACAGGCTTTATAGTTTTCGTATGTCATTTCAACTGGAACAAAGTGGTCATCTGTTCCGTGGACAAAAAGAACAGGAATTTGGCAGTGCTTCAACGCTTCTGTAGTTGAGGCAGCATCAGCATCCATTTGGATGCGCTTTTTGCACATCCTATCGGCACCTGTTTTATGCAGAGCATAAGGAATATGCAGATTGCTTTCGGAGACATGTTTCCAAATTGCATGGAGCGAAGTAAATGCACTGTCCGCTGCGATTCCAAATACATTATCCGGCAGTTCCAGTTCGGACGCCATTAGCACAGAGGTTGCACCCATGGATACCCCGGCAAGATAGATGGGAATGCTTTTTCCTGTTTTCTCGTTTATCCAATTTGTCCATGCCAGGCAATCGTAGCGTTCCAGCAAACCTAAACTCATATGGTCGCCGCCGCTATTATTTTGTCCCCGCTGCTCTGCGTAGAGTACAGAACAATGATTATTGCGCCAGAAATCTGCGATTAGACCAAAATCATGTGACCAGGAGGAACGCCACCCGTGCATGGCAACTATAGTTCTTTTCGGTTCTTCGCAGGGACACCAATGCCCAATCAATGAAATTCCGTCGTGAGCAGTGATTTCCACCACGTCACAGCCGCTTTTTTCGAGCTGACCAGCTGCCTTTTTTACAATTTCAGTGGTTTCTATCATTTCAGGTGAACCGGACACACGCATTTTTCCGTTGCTTCTGTCCTGCGGCGCAACCCGATCCATGGCGAGCTGCATCATCTTTTTGGTTAGAAGATGATGCCAAAGCACACAAATCGCACTACCGGCAGCACCTATTATCAATCCTTTTTTCAATGAATCCTTCATAGCACGTCCTTTCATAACGTGGGTATAACTTACTCTTTGTCATTGGCAGTTTTCTTACTTAATTTTCTGCGATATGCGTAATATAACAGAATCGACATTGAGGCTTTTTCATAACCAAACTTGCCGAAGCACTGGAACGCCGCATTGAGAATGGTCAATCTCTTTTCTTCGGTCAGGGCCAAAAATTTGTTCAATTCATTTCCTTCTTCTTACGCAATAACCGTTTCGGTTATTTAGAGTATAGCACCAATAACCGAATCGGTCAAGTGTTAATGCAGCAAGTGTATTGATGCGCTTTTTGCAAGCGTCATCTGCGCTCATGTCTGGATAAAAGAACTGATCCACCGATATATCGAACATTGTCACCATCTGATAAAAAGTGTTCAAGCTCGGATGCTGACCGTCGTTTTCGTTATATATGATGGTGCGGGGATCACGGTCAATGATAAGGGCCAGTTGATCCTGTGTCATCCCGCTGGTTTCTCTTTTGCGCTTTATCTCGCACCCTATATCGTGGAAATCAAATTTGCGCTCATCGCGTTCAAATTTCATAGACATCACCCAATGTAATTTTATATTTCAGGTAGTAGTATTTGAACGAATTACATTTTCGTGCAACTGCTGACTTGAACACACCGGTACTTTCGAGACTAATCTTCGTTGGTCTAACAGTATAAAAAGAAAACTTTTGAATCATACTCCAAAATACTTGACCGTTTCGGTTATTGGTGCTATACTCTAAATAACCGAAACGGTTATTGTGTAAAAAGGAGGAAATGAATTGGACAAATTTTTGGCCCTGACCGAAGAAAAGAGATTGACCATTCTCAATGCGGCGCTCCAGTGCTTCGGCAAGTTTGGTTATGAAAAAGCCTCAATCAATGATATTGCGGTAGCCGCACACATTTCCAAAGCGTCTGTGTTTCAGTATTTCGGCAGTAAAAAGCAGCTCTACATTTACCTGCTGGAATACTGCAAGAAAATCATAGAGGGACTATTTGATAAGGAAGCCCTCGATTCCGAAACAGATTTGTTCGACAGGATTCTGGCATCCAGCCGCATGAAAATGGAGGGGCTCCAAAATCAGCCTTTTATCTTGCAGTTTATTACCAGTGCCTGGGAGGAAAATTCTCCCGAGGTGACGGATACGCTGGCGATCCTGACGGAGGAGACCGGCAGATTCCGAAACGATCTTGTTCTGCGGGAAGAGGATGCTTTGAAATTCAAAGACCCAGAGGATGCCCAGCCGGTCTTTCAGATGCTGCTTCTGATGGCCGAGGGCTATGCGGCCGGGTACCGGGGGCCGGCGGCTTTCGATTTTCAGGCTGTCATGGAGGATTTTGAGAAGAACATCGCAATTCTGCGGAAAAATTTTTATAAGGAGGAGTATTTGAAATGAGTGAACAAGCGATTGTCTTGAATGAATTGACCAAGCACTATGGGAAGCATCGAGGAATCAATAACCTCAGTTTCTCTGTCAACCAGGGAGAGTTTTTCGGCTTTATCGGCCCCAACGGTGCGGGTAAGTCCACCACGATCCGCACCCTAATGGGGCTGATCCGTCCCACCGGAGGCAGCGCATCTATCTTCGATTTGGACTGTCACTCCAAGGCCAGCGTCATCGCCAGGGATGTGGGCTATCTGCCCAGCGAGAACAGCTATTACGAAAACATGAAAGTCCGTGAACTTTTGCAGTACACCGCCGATCTGTACGGCATGGACTGCAAGACAAAGATGAAGGAGCTTGCCGACAGGCTCAATCTGGATTTGTCCCGCAAGATTGCAGACCTTTCTCTGGGCAACAAGAAAAAGGTGGGTATCGTGTCTGCCATTATGACTTCGCCCAAACTGATTATTATGGACGAGCCCACCAGCGGATTAGACCCACTGATCCAGCAGGCTTTCTATGATATTCTGAAGGAGGAAAACAGCCGGGGCGCTACCGTGTTTTTTTCCTCCCATGTGCTGAGTGAGGTGCAGAAACTGTGTGACCGGGTGGCCATTCTGAAAGAGGGACAGCTTATTGGCATACAGTCCATCAAAGAACTGCGTGAGAGCGGCTATAAGAAAGTCTCTCTGAGCGCAAAGGAGGCTATCCCTCGCGATTTCTTTGATTTGTCCGGCATTGCGAACTATGCGGAGACTGCGGATAAGACCTCTGTTTCCTTTATGTATAACGGAAATATCACGGCGATTATTGACAAGCTTCACCTGCTGCATTTGGACGATGTGCTTTTGGAAGAGCCCTCTTTGGAGGAAATCTTCATGCACTACTATGCGTAAGGAGGTGTCGGGCATGGTCATTTTGAAATATGAACTGAAAAGGCACCGCAAATATATTTTGGGTTGGGCCATCGCCTTGGCTCTGTGTGTTTTTGTGATGACGCCTACCTATTACAGCTTTATGGATGTTTCCACCGGAGACCTCTATGAAACGCTGGGTACGAGTGATTTTTACAAAGGCGTTGGTGTGTCCATGGAATATCTGACCTCACCGTTGGGCATTTATGCGTTTCTTACCAGCTTTTTTATGATTGCGTCCGGTATTTTCGGGATGCACTTCGGTATCGCCATTCACACCAAGGAGTGCTCGGAGCGAACCTCTGAATATCTGTTTACAAAACCCCATACCCGAAAAACGATTTACTGGGCAAAGGCGTTCACGGTTTTTTTCGGCGTAGTGGTCGTGAGCATGGTATATCTTCTCGCCTCTTTTTTGGCGCTGGCCCTGTTCCGCTCCGGCATTGACTGGGGAGAGTTCTTTCTGATTGCTCTTTCCCTCATGCTGGTCACGCTGTTCCTTGCAGCTATGGGGCTTTTGGTAGGAATTCTATTTTCACGCAATCGAAGCCCACTTTTGACTGCCGGGTTAATTGTCTTTGTCGAGTACTGCGTCACCAGCTTCTCCAACATTGTCAGCAACCGTGCCATTAGTTTTCTGTCCCCGTACTCGTTCTTTAGTGCGGCTGAGATTTCCAAATCTGGCTTTTATGAGTTGGATTACTTGGGATGGTGTGTACTGCTGTTTGCCCTGTTTTTGGTGCTGTCTTATCGTGTCTTTTTGAAAAAAGACATCCAGTTCCGCTCATGAGGGGGTGCAAAGATGAAAACATTGGTGAAAAACGAATTCCGCCAAACCAGAAAGACCCTGCTGATCTGGCTGGGGATCATGTTACTGCTGTGCGGATTCTGCTATTTTGAACTTTTATCCTTGAAGGACAGTCTGGATGAGATGGCCCGGACAGTCGGCCAATTTCCTCGCTTGATCATGATCATGTTCGGTGTGAAAGGGGATCTCACGACTGCCCTTGGTTGGTACGCGTGTATCTATTTTTGGGAGGGGCTGTTGGCCTTTGCCTATGCAATCTCTCTGGGCCTGTCCTGTGTGGCGAGGGAAAAGAAATTTGGAACATCCGAATACCTGTTCACAAAGCCTGTGGAGCGGAAAACCATTGTTCTGGCGAAGGTGATCGTTTCAGCAGTGAACCTGCTGGTGTTCGCCCTGTTCAGCGGCGTGTGCAATTATTTCACGATCGTTCTTCCTTTGGGCGGTCTGGATCAGCCGGGAGCGGTGCTTTCCACAACGATGGGAATGTTCTTTACCCAGCTTCTCTTTTTTGCCTTGGGTCTGCTGTTTGCCAGCCTTTTCAAATCTTATAAGGCCGCGGTACGCGCCGGTACGGTTTTCGTATTGGCCGCCTATGTGTTGGCCTTTACTGCCGAGTACACAGGGAATCGTTTCTTGGATTATCTGACCCCTCTGCGGTACTATGATGTGTATGAAGTAGCACTAAATGGCGTCTATCTTTCCTACATCGTCTTAACAGTACTCATTGTGGGCGCGTGTGTAATGGTTTCTACAAGGCGGTGGAAACTGCGTGAGTTGTAAATGTAATTGTCCATAGATATTCTACTATCTGATGAAAAACAAAGAATGAAAAAAAACGAATGGCTATTATGCCCCAACTGCAACAACAAAACGAGAATTAAAATCTGTGATAATACAGTACTTGAAAATTTTCCGCTATACTGTCCGAAGTGCAAACGGGAAATAATAATCAGCGTAAAACAATTCAATACCACAGTTATCACAGAGCCAGACGCATAGACGCAGAGCCGATAACCCGTTAGCCTTGTGCTGCGGATTATCGGCTCTTTTTGCTTTTAAGATAGAAAAGGAGACAAAACCATGAGTAATTCTATTAAAGACAGCGCACAGGCTTTCGCCGTCAATCAAGTGCTGAAATATGTTGACAGCAATCCGCAGGAAGCATTCCCCAAGTTGTTAGATTGGGCGGATAAGTTCGATAAGGATAACCTCTATCTCACACAGCGCCAGCAAATCCGTAAGGTGATGGAGCAGCCTGACAGCAACTGGATGCGCCTGATCAACAGCCTTTGGACGGACATTGATTCTGAAGTCCGCAAAGTGTTCTTCCGCAATTTTATTGTCAATGCATCTCTCTTAGGCAGCCGCAAGCAGGTGGCTAATCGTGAAAAGTACGGCTGCAATATCCCCTGGGCAATCCTGATGGACCCCACTTCCGCCTGCAACCTTCATTGCACCGGCTGTTGGGCGGCAGAATACGGTAATAAGCTGAATCTGAGCTATGAGGAACTGGATGACATCATCAATCAGGCCAATGAACTGGGAACCTATATGTTCCTCTACACCGGCGGTGAACCTATGGTACGCAAGAACGATCTGCTCCGCCTGTGTGAAGCGCATCCTGACTGCGTATTCTCTGCCTTTACCAACGGTACCCTTATCGATGAGAAGTTTGCCGATGAGATGCTGCGGGTGAAGAACTTCTACCCGGCCATCAGCATTGAAGGCTTCGAGGAAGCTACTGATTTCCGCCGTGGCAAGGGTACTTATCAGGCTACTATGCGGGCGATGAAGATTCTGAAAGAAAAGAAGCTGCCTTTCGGCGTATCTGGGTGCTATACCAGCAAGAACATCGACTCCATCAGCTCGGATGAGTTCTTCGATCATCTGGTGGAGTGCGGTGCGAAGTTCGCATGGTTCTTCCACTATATGCCTGTGGGCAACGATTCCGCTGTGGAGCTGCTCCCGTCTCCTGACCAGCGTGAAAAGATGTATAACCGCATCTGCGAATACCGTAGCACAAAGCCTATTTTCACAATTGACTTTCAGAATGATGCGAAATTTGTAAACGGCTGTATTGCTGGTGGCCGCAACTATCTGCATATCAATGCCAATGGTGACATTGAGCCTTGCGCTTTTATCCATTACTCTGACTCCAACATCCGTGAAAAGACCCTGCTGGAAGCATATCAGTCTCCGCTGTTTATGGCCTATCACGACGGTCAGCCCTTTAATGATAATATGTTCCAGCCGTGTCCTATGCTGGAAAATCCTGAATGTCTGCGTAGCATGGTAAAGAAATCCGGTGCCCATTCTACCGAGTATCAGTCCCCGGAAAGTGTTGACCATCTGTGTGATAAGACTACACTTTATGCAGAAACCTGGAAGCCGAAGGCCGATGAGCTGTGGGCTGCTTGTCAGGGCTGTAGTGGGTGTAAGAAGTGATGGACGGCTATCAAATTTTCACAGATGCCACCTCAGATCTCGCACCGGAGTTAACCGCAGGTCTGCCATCTGTTGAAATGATTCCTATGAATGTTGAGATCGGCGGAACAGAATACTCATATGGTTCCCCGGAAGGAATCACAGCCAAGGAGTTCTACCGCTTGCAAAGAGCTGGGAATTTTGCAACGACCTCACAAATCAACCCAACGATTTATTTTAAGCATTTTGAACCCTGTCTGCGACAGGGAACCGATATTCTGTATCTCTGTTTTTCCTCTGGTCTGTCAGGTACATATCAGTCTGCGTTTTTAGCGGTTGAAGAACTACAGCAGGAATATCCGGAAAGAAGAATCATCTGCATTGATACGCTTGCTGCCGCAGTGGGTGAAGGGTTTTTAGTCAGAGAAGCTGCGAAAAAGCAGAGGGAAGGACTGTCTATTGATGAATTGGCTTCTTGGGTCATGGAACACCGATTAGAGGTATGTCATTGGTTTACGGTTGATACCTTTACCCATTTGAAACATGGCGGGCGGGTTTCAGGTGCCGCAGCCGCAATGGGAACGGCTTTGCAGATCAAACCGTTGCTTCATGTGGACAGCGAAGGAAAGCTGCAAGCAGTGGAAAAACCTCGTGGAAGAAAAAAGGCTGTTACCACTCAGATTGCCCGAATGGAACAGGGCTGGAAACCTGAACTTGGTAAATCGATTCTGATAGGTCATGCCGATGACCCTGAAGCAGCAGATATGCTGAAAGAAAGGTTGTTGGAACAATTCCCGGATTCTGAGATTTGTATTGCTTATATTGGCCCTATCATCGGAGCACACACCGGTCCCGGCGCACTGGCATTGATTTACTGGGGAAATAATCGATGACGGAGGATTTGTAGATACGCAAAAAAGCATTCTCCATCATAGAAAAATATAGTTTTGTTTAGAGCTGCCGGGTAACTTATGCTCGGCAGCTTTGAACTGTCTGCTAGAAGTAGTAGGAGGTGAACATATGGTTCCGCATGTATTGGGCGTAGGATACGCCTATAATGAATATGAGGTTACTGCTGGCCGATGGAAAGAATTTGAAATTGAATTTGACTATGCTGATAATATTAAACAAGCGGCCGCAATGCTGTCTTTTAAAGAATATATATGCGTAGCTATTTGCTCTGATGTGATTCCACAAGACGATTTGGATATCTTGAGACAAAAACGTGCGGTACCAATTATTGTTGTGCCACCTTCATATTCGGAGGAACAGCGGTATGCATGTGTCCATTTTGGTGCTGCTCAATATTTACATACCTATAATCATCCTATGGTAGAAATGTTGATAGCGTATAATCGAGTTCGCAAAAGCAAATAAGAAATAGACAAGCCATTAGGGCTCCTGTAAAATGAAAGTTGTCCAGACAATCACGATACAAAGGAGAAAACCCTAATGGCTCAAAAGAATCATACCACAAATCTGACCGAATTGCTACTGCAATGTGTAGCACAACCGGATCCCATGCTGAGTATGCTGGAATGGCTGTGTGCCCAGCTCATGGAGGCTGAAGTAAGCCAGCAGCTGGGAGCGGAGAAAAGCGAACGTGCCGAAAGCCGCAGCGGGTATCGCTGTGGCTACCGGCCTCGCAGACTGGATACCCGCATGGGCACCATGTATCTCATGGTGCCGAAGGTACGTCAGGGCGGTTACATACCGTTCTTTGTTACGGAGCGCAAACGCAGTGAAGCGGCACTGATCCAAGTGGTGCAGGAGGCCTTTATACAGGGCGTATCCACTCGTAAGATGGAAAAACTGGCCAAGAGCCTGGGAATTGAAAGCCTGTCCCGCAGTCAGGTCAGTGAGATGACAAAAGGCTTGAACGAGCAGGTAAATGCTTTCCGCAGCCGCTCTCTTTCCCAAAGCAGTTATCCCATTTTGTGGGTGGATGCTCTGTACGAAAAAGTTCGTATGGACAGCAGAATTGTAAGTATGGCGATACTGGTGGTCTGTGGTGTGGATGAGCATGGCCAGCGAGACATTCTGGCGATAGAGCCCATGTTGGAAGAGTCGGAAGAAGTGTATCTTCAGCTTTTTCGAGGATTGCAGGAACGAGGACTTTGTACGCCCCGACTGGTTGTTTCAGATGCACACGCCGGACTTGTTGCCGCTATCCGTAAAGGCTTCCCAGGAGCAAGCTGGCAACGGTGCAAGGTTCATTTCATGCGTAATATTCTGGCGCATATTCCTCACAAGGACAAAGATGCCTTTGCTCAGAATCTCAAGACTATCTGGCTGGCTCCCACCAGAGAACAAGCTCGCAAACTGGCTGAAGAAATCTGCAGGCAGTACAAGCACCGTTTTCCCAAAGCCATTTGCTGCCTGGAAGACGGTTTGGAGGACTCTTTGTCGTTCTATGCTTTTCCACAGTTGGATGCAAGAAAGATTTCTTCTACCAACGTGTTGGAACGGCTGAATCGGGAGATCCGTCGCCGTTCCAGTGTGGTAGGAATATTTCCCAGTGCAGATGCCTACACCAGACTGGTTACTACTTACCTCATGGAATATGCGGAAGACTGGTCCGCCTCCAGAGCGTACCTCAGCGAACAGTCTGTTCAAGCCATACTGCAACCGGCGGCTTGACTTCTTGTTTTACAGGAACCCTTTTTGCGAACAATACTTGACGCAGGCGAAATGTTTTCAGAGAAAAATAGTATGAGAAATTGTTTGAAAATACCAAAAGATAAAAGAAGACCGCTAACAATCATCACTGTGAAAGACTTGTCTTTCTGCTTAGAGTACAGGTCTGTAGAGATAGCTGGGGTATGCATTGATTTGACCGAAAAAGAGTTTGATATTCTTGCGCTGCTAATTATGAATCAACGGCAAGTCTATACTTATGAAATGATAATGGATTCTGTTTGGCATGATGATTTTTCGTTTTATTCACGCAATGCGATTTCAAGCCATATAAGTAATTTACGGAAAAAGTTAAAAAGTTCGGAAACTGCATCAGAACATATTAAAAGCATTCGAGGAATAGGCTACAAATTCGAAGTATAGGTATTTCTTGTGCAAATCTTGTATAAATCTAAAGTAAATCTTGCTTTCTGTTCTATACCATAGCTCTCAATAATGGCGAGCAGCTGTTAATTGAGTAATGGTTCAATGAAAACGCGGCTTGCTGAATAGCTGCCGCTTTATACTGCGTAGACAGAAAGGTTATTTACAGCGGCATATAGGAGGATGCCGCTTTGTTTGTTTTAACCTTTTACAGTTCTCATAATCTTCACTTGCTAAAAAAAGTGTAGCTTCCCCTCCGGGGCAGTTCGGCAACCTGTCGGTATTATCGTTCTGCGCAAACCGGAATAATAATGATCTTTTTTGTTGCGCCAGTTTCCTGGAATGGGAGACTGGCGCTTTTGCTTGTCGTTTTTTGCCGAATGTCCCCAAACGGCCTCGATGCCGTTCCCCGCCTCCATTCGATTCACCCGTTAATCACCCGTGAATCGAAATGGAGGTACATAATGAAGAAAATTAACCTTCGGGAA
>ERZ1106929.1968-NODE-1968-length-15297-cov-5.675633_pt1 | contig 15297 bp, 17 predicted proteins | sample MGYA00403662_ERZ1106929 | MGnify/ENA primary metagenome ERZ1106929 (study PRJEB35170, sample SAMEA104062442) | human gut metagenome | biome: human gut; feature: human-associated habitat; material: faeces | place: Denmark | collected 2013-02-20 ... | reverse complement strand
GGAAGGCGGAGCCGCTCCCTTTTACAATGGCCCCGGCTCTTGCACCCACGGCAAAGCGCCTGGCGGCTCGGATGGCATATCGGCGCTAGGCGCTTCCGGATAGGACGCGGAAATATGGTACTGTGGAGCAGCGGCAAAAAAGCGCTGGGAATATCCTCCTTCGCGTGCCGGGAATAGACGGCGGCCCTCGCCCATTCTGCCCGAATCAACGGGGGAGCGGAGAAAGGAACGCTGGGGGCAAAAGCACGCTCTTGCCGCCCCCTTCTGGGAAGGAAAAAGGGTGGCGCACGGACCTGTTTTGTGCTATGATGGGGGACAGACCAAAAAAGGAGGTGCCGCCCATGAAAACCAGAAAAGCCGGGCTGGCGCTGGCCCTAGCCCTGGCGCTGCTATTGACCCTGACCGCCTGCGGCACGCAGGGGATGCCCACCCCGGATCCGGTGCCCGCCAACACCTATTCCGCAGAGGATTTTGTGGTGGCTGGGGGCTTTCTCACCTATGACGGGGACGGACCCAGCTATGTAGGAGTGGACGTGTCCGCCCACCAGGGGGAGATCGACTGGGAGAGGGTGGCCGACGCAGGGGTAGACTTTGCTATGATCCGGGCGGGCTACCGGGGTTATACGGAGGGCGGCATCTTCCAAGACGAATATTTTGTCCAAAATATGGAGGGGGCTATAGCCGCCGGGCTGGAGGTGGGGGTGTACTTTTTCTCCCAGGCCGTTGATGAGGAAGAGGCAGTGGAGGAGGCCCGGCAGGTGCTGGAGTGGATCACCCCCTATGATGTGGCCTGGCCGGTGGTATTCGACTGGGAGCGGGTGAGCCAGGAGAATTCCCGCACCCTGGACACCAGCGGAGACGCCATTACGAACGCTACCATCGCCTTCTGCCGGGAGGTGGAAGAGGCGGGCTACCTGCCCATGGTGTACTTCAGCCCCTCCAAGGGGTATACCGAGCTGGAGCTGGAGCGGTTGCTGGACTGGCCCTTCTGGCTGGCCCATTATACTGAGGACTGGTCGGCCACCAGCTTCCGCTACCACTTCGCCATGTGGCAATACACCAGCTCCGGCACTGTGGACGGCATTTCCACCAATGTGGATCTGAATTTGTGCCTGACGGATTTTGAGGAGTGGCGGACAGACCCGGAAGGGGAGGGGAGCGTCCCGCCAGAAAGGGAGAACTCCGCTTCGCCGGAGCGGGAGAACAGCTCCCGGCCGGACCCGTCGCCGGAAGCCAGCTGATAGAAAGGAAGGACGAGCCATGAACCAAGCCAACATCCTGGTGGTGGAGGATGACGCCGACATCAACCGCCTGCTGTGCACCATCCTGGAGGGAGCGGGTTATTCCTGCCGCTCTGCGTTTTCCGGTAGCGAGGCCATGCTCTGGGCGGAGAAATACGACTATGACCTGGTGCTGCTGGACCTGATGCTCCCGGGGCTAACCGGGGAAGAGTTCATCACTCAGATCCGGCAGGGTAAGACCATGCCCATCATCGTGCTGTCCGCCAAAGTGGCGGTGGACGACCGGGTGAATGCCCTGACCCTGGGAGCGGACGATTTTATGACCAAGCCCTTTGACAACCGGGAAGTGCTGGCCCGGGTGGAGGCTCAACTGCGCCGCAGCCGCAGCTTTTCCCGGCCCCAGGCCGGGAAAGACCTGCGTTGGGGCCCCTTGACGCTCAGCCGGGACAGCCACACCGCTACGCTGGACAGCCATGAGGTGCCCCTCACCACCCGGGAGTTCTCCATTTTGGCCCTGCTGATGGAGCAGCCCCGGCGGGCCTTCTCCCGGGCGCAGATCTATGAATCTGTCTGGGGGGAGGAGTTTATGGGAGACGAGAACACGGTGAACGTCCACGTGAGCAACCTGCGCTCCAAGCTCAGCAAGGCTGGCCCCGGCCGGGAGTATATCAAGACCGTGTGGGGGATCGGCTTTAAGATGGCAGAGGCGGAGTGAAAAGGCTGTGCGTTCCGAATTAAGACTTTCTTTACACTTTCTTTGACGGGCTTTGAGGCTTTGCCGGTATGATAGGGCCAACGTCAAAGGAAAGGCAGGAAACTGTTATGAGCGAGATCGTACTGGCTACCCATGGCCTGACCCGGGCCTATGGGCAGAGCAGGGCGCTGGACAACGTGAGTATCACGGTGGAAAAAGGAGAGATCTACGGTCTGGTGGGCCGCAACGGAGCGGGCAAGACCACCCTCATGCGGCTGGTCACCGGCCAGTCGGCCCCCACGGCTGGCTCGGTGGAGCTGTTCGGCCAGACGGGCCGGGAGCTGGCACGGGCCAGGAGCCGGACGGGAGCCATGATCGAGACTCCCTCTTTCGCGCCCTTCCTCACCGCCCGGGAAAACCTGGAGTACTACCGCATCCAGCGGGGGATTCCCGGCAAGGGCGCGGTGGACGAGGTGCTGGAGGCGGTGGACCTGCGGGACACGGGGAAGAAAAAGTTCAAGACCTTCTCCCTGGGCATGAAGCAGCGGCTTGGCCTGGCCCTGGCGCTGATGAACCACCCGGACTTCCTCATCCTGGACGAGCCCATCAACGGCCTGGACCCGGAGGGGGTAGCGGAGTTCCGCGCTCTGCTGCGCAGGCTCAACCAGGAGCGTCAGACCACCATCCTCATCTCCAGCCATATCCTCACCGAGCTGTCTTCGGTGGCCACCTGCTATGGCTTTGTGGAGCGGGGGAAGCTGCTGGAGGAGATCTCCGCCCAGACCCTGCACGAGAAGTGCCGCACCTGCCTGCGCCTGACGGTAGACGATGCCCCCCGGGCTGCCATGATCCTCCAGACCCGGTTGGGCACCGATAAATTCGAGGTGCTGCCCGGCAACGTCATCGAGCTGTACGACTGCCTGGACCGGCCCCAGGCGGTGTCCGGGGCGCTGAGTGCCGGCGGCGTGGCCCTGCTGGGTATGGAGCAGAAAGGGGCCGACCTGGAGGCCTACTTCCTCAACCTGATCGGAGGTGGGCGCAATGGTTAACTACATCCGGGCTGAGTTTTACAAGGTGTTCCGGCGGAGATACACCTGGATCACCCTGGTGGTGCTGCTGGGGCTGGAGGCCCTGCTGGTGGCGGGGTGGGTGTTCACCAACTCCCACGGCAACCACGTGGACTTCTACACAGGGGCGGGGATGCTGTGCGTGATGCTGGCCCTGGGCTTCTATGCCACCCTGCTCACCTGCGACATGGTGTTTGCCGACCAGTATAAAAACGGCACTATGAAAAACGAGGTGTCCTTTGGCATCCCGAGGACACGTATCTATCTGGGCAAGTTTCTCGTGTCGCTGGCGGTGTCTTTGCTGTTTATGGCGGTGATGGCTGCCTTTTACCTGGGCCTGTGCTACTTGGCGCTCTTCCATGACCCGGAGGCGGACGCGGTGGCCATGCAGATGGTGGGCTACTGCCTGCTCACCGCCCTGCCGCTGTGGGTGGGGGTGCTCGCCTGCACCTGCGCCTTCCGTTTTCTGATCAAGAGCGACCTGTGGGCGTCCGTTGCCAGCGTGTGCGTGTTTGCGGTGATTCCTCCAGTGATGGAGGTCTGTATGGCGCTGTTCAGCGCCAACCCTGCGGGAACGGTTATCCGTTTTCTCTACCAGTATATGCCCACCGTCATGGTGGACAACGCCCCTTCCGTGGTGGGCGGCTGGAGTTACTGCGGCCAGGCATGGATCGTGGGAGCCGTCTGGCTGGCGGTGTTCAGTGTCCTGGGCGCTGTGTGGTTCCGCAGGAAGGAAATCAACTGAAATGGGGCCTGTCTCCCCCGTAGGGGGAGACAGCCGGGCAAGGGCGTAAGTCCTTGCCCGGCCTTTGACGGCCAGGGGGTGCTTCCGGCACCTGTAAGGTGTAAGGTTTCGCTTTGGGCGCCCTACTTTCTATGCGCACAGAAAGTAGGCAAAGATGCGCCGGGAGTTAGGCGCGGATGACCTTTAATCCCGAAGGGCAGGGGTTTGGTCAAAAGCGGCTGTTCTCCGATTCCCTATCGATTTACGGGGAGGCGGAATAGGGGAATGAACTGTCCTAGGTCCGGCGCAAGGGTCCTAGTTGCCCCAGCGCCGGTCGTTGAGTGGTAGGCGCCAAAAGACTGGAAGGCGCTTTTCTTTGGATTTGAAAGACCGTTTCTTTGAGAAGTGCGGAGGATAGGCGCATCGGGGCCGTTTGGAGCGGAGCGGACTTCATTTGCAAAAGAAGCCGCAGCGAAAGCGACCCGGTCATGCGCCCGATCCGCAGCATGACAACAGCGCATACAAAAGAAATGGTTTTTGGTACTTGTCTCCCAAAGGTGTTCGCTTTTGGCTTTTGCCTGACTTTGAAGAAGGGAGGAAAAACAGTGCGAAACTATGTGAAAGCGGAATTTTATAAGCTGTCCCGCCGGAAGTACCCCTGGGTCGTCCTGGGGGTGGCGCTGTTTTTGGAATCCCTGCTGATGTTGGGCTTTTTGCTCATCGGTTCCAGCCGTATAGTTTTCTATGATGGTATGACCAATTTGCTGCCGTTGCTGGCGCTGGGACTGCTGGCGCCGCTGCTCACCTGCGATATGGTATTTGCCGATCAGTACAAGAACGGTACGCTGAAAAACGAGGTGTCCTACGGCCTGAACCGGGGAAAAATATACTGGGGAAAGCTGCTGGCCCAGACCGCGCTGTCCCTGCTGCTATGCGTGGTCATGATGGGCTACTATGTGGGGATGTGCTTCCTCCTGCTGGGCCATGATCCGATGGAGGATGTTCTGGCGCTTCAGATAGTGGGGTGCGCCCTGGCCTCCGCCCTGCCCTTATGGTTAGGAGTGCAGGCTCTGTGCTGCGCCATGTTTTTCTTTTGCCGCAGCGATCTGCTGGGTGCGTTCGGGGCCATGGCCGTGCTGTGGGGGCTGTCCGTGGCACTGTTCATCGCCGGGGGAATGGCGGGGGACACTGGCGCTGGAGCCATGCTGCGGGCCATTCAAACCTATTTGCCCAATAATGTGCTGGCTGACGTGATGAATCTGTCCGCACCTGACTGGAGCCTGTGTGCCAAGGCGTGGCTGGTGGGCGCGGCCTGGTGGGCGGTGTCCACCGCCAGTGGACAGATCGCCTTCCAACGGAAGGCGATCTGATTTGCAGGGCATAGCTCAGAGAAAAGAAAGGAGAGAGCGGAGATGCACACGGCGGTAATCGTCCTGCTGGCTCTGCTGTGCCTGATCCTGGCGGTGGATCTGTTCAGCCTGGAGCGGGGGATGCGGCGGGCGGAAAAACAGATCCGCGCCCAGATGGAGGGTAGGTCCACCGTCCGGGTGACGGTGCCTTGCCCCAATGTGGCTGCCGAGGGATTGTTCCAGACCATCAACGAGCTGATGGAGCAGCGCCAGACCGAGGGGGCCGGCTATCGGCGAAAGGAGCAGGACCTGCGCCGCCAGATTGCCGACGTATCCCATGATCTGCGCACCCCGCTGACCTCCATCCTGGGCTATCTTCAGCTGGTGGAGGAGAATAGCCTGACGCCGGAGCAGCGGCGGGAATATCTGGCGGTCATCCGCAGCCGGGCGGCTACGCTCCAGACGCTCATCACCTCCTTCTACGACCTGTCCCGCATCGAGGGGGGCCAGTGGCAGCTGGAGCGGGAGCCGGTGGACTTGGCCCGAGAGCTGGCCGACCAGTTGGCTGCGGCTTATGAGCAGTTGGAGCAGGCTGGGCTCCAGGTGTCGGTGAAAATTGCCGACGGCCTGCCGCCGGTGTGGGGGGACCGAAACGGAGTGGTGCGGGTGCTGTCCAACCTGCTGACCAACGCCTACCGCCACGGGACGGGAACGCTGGAAGCGCGGCTGTACCGGGAGGGGGATCATGTGGTGTCCGCCTTTTCCAATGACGCGCCGGGCATGACCGACGAGGATGTGGAGCGGGTGTTTGAGCGGTTCTACACCGTGGACCGGATGCGCACCGGGCAGAACACCGGCCTGGGTATGGCCATCGTTAAAGCCCTGGCCGAGCGGATGGGGGGCCAGGTATCCGCCCGTCTGGAGGACGGGCGGTTTACCGCCCAGGTGTCCTGGAAGGCGGCTGGATAATGGGAAAAGCTGGGGGCCTTCTGCCCCGAGGAAGAAAGAGGGGCGTTTCACCGCCCTGGTATGGAGGAGATCGCAATGTATGACGTGATAGCGCTGGGTGAACTGCTGGTGGATTTTGCTCCGGTCAGCACCGACGGGGAGGGGTATCCGACTCTGAAGGCCAATCCCGGCGGCGCGCCGGGCAATTTCCTGGCGGCCCTGAGCCGTTATGGGGCCAGGACCGCCTTTGTGGGCAAAGTGGGGCAGGATGCCTTTGGCCGCCTGCTGACTGACACCCTGGAGCGGGCGGGCATCGAGACGAAAGGGGTGATAGCCGACCCCGAAGCCTTTACCACCCTGGCTTTTGTCACCCTGGATGAGCATGGGGACCGATCCTTCAGCTTTGCCCGCAAGCCGGGGGCGGACACCCGCCTGCGCCCGGAGGAGGTGGATTTGGAGCTGATTCTCCAGTGCCGCCTGTTCCACTTCGGAACGCTGAGCCTCACCGAGCAGCCCGCCCGGTCCGCCACTCAGGCGGCGGTAGCCCACGCCAAAGCGCAGGGCAAATGGGTCAGCTGCGACCCCAATCTGCGCCTGCCCCTGTGGGACAGCCCGGCGGCAGCCAGAGAGCAGATGCTGTGGGCGGTATCCCAGGCGGACATCGTCAAGATCAGTGAGGAGGAGGTGGACTTCCTCTGGGGCTGCTCTCCTCAGGAGGGGGCGGACCGCCTGCTGGACCAGTGTGGGGTCAGCCTGGCCATGGTCACCCTGGGCCCAAAGGGCTGCTATGTGAAAAACCGCCGGGGAGCCTGCTATGGGACCTGTCCCCAGGTCCAGGTCCGGGACACCACCGGGGCCGGGGATATCTTCGGTGGCGCGGCGGTGAGCCGCTGGCTGGCCTCCGGCAAGGCCCCCGGCGAACTGGACGAGGAAGAATTGGCGGATCTGGCGGCCTTTGCCTGCACTGCGGCCAGCCTGTCCACCCAGCGCCAAGGGGGAATCCCCAGCATCCCCGGGCGGGCAGAGGTGGAGGCGGCGCTGGCCTCCCGATAGAGCGGAGCGGTTAGAGCCGGAAGGGAGACGGTTTATGAAAAAGTGGTATGATGAGGAGTACGAATTTGAGATCGAGGTGACCGGATTTCTCCGGGGGGAGCGCACGGAGCGGTACTGCCGCAACGGGGAGCAGGTGGGGGACCGGTATACCTGTACCTATGGCTGTCCCGTGAACGACCAGGGATATGGCATCTGCTCCAAGACCATGATGATGCTCTACCCCATTATGGAGGCGGTGCGCAGCGGCGGCGATTTGGAGAACATCGGCGGAAGCGGGCGGTATATCAAGGACGTCGTCTGCCCGGATGGCTGCGTGCTGTTCCGTCTGACGGCAAGACCCCTGGGAAACGAGAATTTTTTCAAGGGAAGATTTTTTGATTGAGCCGGACGCCTGTTCAAAGTGAAAACCCCCCTCTTCCAAACTTGGAAGAGGGGGGTTTTGTTTGGTTACTCCTGAGGCTCGTCATCGCTGCCGCAGCCACAGCCGCAGTCACAGCTGTCATCGGCGTGATCCTCGGCCGCAGCGTCGTGGATGTCCACCTCGACGTCCTGGATCTCCTCGTCGGACAGGTTACCAGCGGCCTTGATGTCCGCGATGCGCTCGTTGTTGTATTCAATCTTAGCCTGGGACTGACTGATTTTCTCACACAGAGCGGCATAGGCGGGCTCGGGCGCAGCGCCCCGCTCAGCAAAGTACAGCTTGCCCAATTCCAGGTAGGCCTTCTTGATAGCGTCCGCCTCGCTGGCGTTCTGCACCTTGAGCTTGCCGATCTCGGTCAGCTCTTTGCCCTTGGCGATGGCGGTGTCGGTCAGGTCCTTGGCCCGGGCTACGCTGGTCTGAGCCAAGTCCTTGGCAGTTTCCTTGAGCTTGTCAAAGTCGATATTAATATTCATGGTGAAACCTCCTTGATGTTGTGGCTGGAACCATTTGCTTCATGGTCCCATTGTAATCCGGGAACAGACGGGATGCAAGGGGTTTTGAAAGGTTTAACGGGTCTTTCATCGTTTTTTAATTTGCCGTTCACGCCTTATTCCGAAAGGCGAAGAACCGCTGGCCGAAGTAGTTGAGCACAGTGTAGAGCCCCATGCCCCCCACCTTGGCCAGCCGCTCCACCCAGACCGGGTCCAGCCCCGTCCAGCCCAGCACCCACTGGGCGGCGGGCTGGGCGATGGAGTAGGCAATCAGGTAGCACACCGCCACATTGACGGCGAATTTCAGCACAGACGGCCAGAAAGCCGCACGGCTTTGGAAGGTGAAGGAGCGGTTGAGAAAAAAGCTCATCACCGCCCCGGCTACGTAGGCGATGGCGGTGGACGACCAGTACCCCAGACCTTCCAGCAAGAACATAAGCACCAGGCTCAACAGGGTGTTGCCCACCCCCACCAGCAGGAACTTCCACACCGAGGCGTCAAGCAGTTTCTTCTTCATCGCTGTCCTCCAGCACCTGGCGGATGAGGAATCGGGGCCGGCCCTTCGTCTCCAAATAAATCTTGCCCACGTACTCCCCCACGACTCCCATGGCCAACAGAATGAGCCCGCCCAATGCCCACAGGGAGCAGGCCAGGCTGGCCCAGCCGGTGACGGTGGCTCCCATGGCCCAGCGTGCCAGGTTGTAAACGATCATCACCAGGGACACCAGGAAGATGAGAAAGCCCAGGCCAGTAATCATCCGAAGCGGCTTGACCGACAGGGAGGTAACACCCTCCATGGCGAAAGACAGCATTTTCTTCAGGGGATATTTGCTCTCTCCGGCAAAGCGTTCCCCCCGCTCATACTCCACCACGTCGGTGCGGTAGCCGATCATAGGCACGATGCCCCGAAGGAAGAGGTTGACCTCCCGGAACTGCTCCAGCCCTTCCAGCGCCCGCTTGGACATGAGACGGTAATCGGCATGGTTGAATACCGTCTCCGCCCCCAAGGCGTTCATCACCCGGTAGAAGCCCTCGGCGGTGGTGCGCTTGAAAAAGCTGTCCTTTTTCCGGGAAGATCGGACTCCGTAGACGATGTCCACTCCTTCCAGGAACTTGTCCACCATCTGGTCCACTGCCTCCACATCGTCCTGGAGGTCCGCGTCCATGGAGATGACCGCGTCCGCCTTGTCCTTGGCGGTCATCAGACCGGCCAACAGGGCGTTTTGGTGGCCCCGGTTACGGGTCAGGTCCACGCCGCAGAACAGGGGAGACTGTTGGTGGAGGGCGGAAATGATCTCCCAGGTGCGGTCTTTGGAGCCGTCGTTGACAAAGAGCACCCGGCTCTTTTCGCTGATTTTTCCTGCGGTGATAAGCTGTTCCAGCTTGGCCTTCAAGCGCTTGGAGGTCTCGGGCAGGACCTCCTGCTCATTGTAACAGGGTACGACGATATATAAGGTATTATTCATGGTCATTTTTCTCCGAAATGGTTACTTCTAGCTTTAGCGTGTCACACAAGGTGAAGAAAACATCAATGGATGGCTTTTTCATTTTGGTTTCGATTTGATTGAGGAATGGTTGGGAAATACCGGCCATTTTTGCTAATGTATACTGGCTATACCCTAGTTTTAGCCGTCGTTCCCGGAATAGAGTAGCATAATCAATCATGTTTATCACCATCCCCATATTATTACTTTGGGTCATGGTTTGTAAATGATTCCTTTCAGCAATTGACAAAGGGGGAATGTTGCTATATAATTGCTAAAAGCAATAAAACAAGGGGCAACTATATGGATACTAGACAGGCTGTTGCAGAACGCATTTTTCAACTATGCGACAAACAGAATATTTCTATCAGTCAGCTGGCCAGATGCTCAGGAGTCCCGCAGTCTACGATCAACAGCATTGTGAATGGCAAGAGCAGGCAACCTGGTGTTGCGACAATCGAAAAGTTGTGTAACGGATTTGGAATTACATTGGGGGAGTTTTTTAGGACACCAGTTTTCGACCAATTGGAGCAAGAAATCAAATAAAAGATGGCGAAAGGGATAGAGCTTCTGAAGCAGGAGCCTCTTTGGGTACTTTCTACACGAGAAAGTAGGTAAACGCCAAGGGCTGATGCCCTTGGAACATAATCTCCAAAACCCATTTCTTTTGTATGCGCTGTTGGTGTGCTGCGGATTGAGCGCCTGGCTGGGCTGACCTGTCGGCAGCAGGCGTGTATCGAGGGCCGGGAGGGGTACTACGACCGCCAGCAGAGCGGTAGCGGAAATTAGTGGCTCCGAGTGTCAGCTTATCCCAACGCCGGAAATAGGACGCTGCACACCCTATCCGGCTTCCCCGTAAAAAATGGGGGATCTTAGGGGGAAAATCCTGTGAACGAGGCTTCCGCCCTTTGGAAGCCGTAGTCTCACCCGGATTTTCGCCCCTAAGCGTGCTTTTGTCTACTTTTCGCACGGACGAAAAGTAGGCCCCCGGAGGGCGGGACGGCCTCCACAGAAAGCAAGGGCCCCGCCCTTGTTTTGGCTGTCAAAAGAAATGGGGTCGGAAAAAATACGTTTCCAAGGGCACAGTCTTTGGATCAGGGGGCAAGGTCGCCAGCCCCGTCCTTTCCTTTTTTCCAAAAAGAAGGAGGGGCAGGGCTCCGGCCCTACTCCTCCCCCAGCGCCTGGCGCAGATGCTCCACGGCTCGCCGCTCGATGCGGGACACCTGTACCTGGCTGACGCCCAGCACCTTCGCGGCCCGGTCCTGCGTGAGATTCTTATAAAACCGCAGGAAGATGACCTGCCGTTCCCGCTCGGGCAGAGCGTCGATGGCGGAGCGTAGGGCCAGACGTTCCACCACCTCATCCTCCATGCCTCCCTCGCCCAGCACCGCTTCCAGAGTGAAGCCTTCCTCGCCGCTCTCGCTGTGGATGGAGGCTACGGTGAGGGTGGCCGTCTCCGCCGCGGCGATCTCCTCCGGTTCCAGCCCGGTGGCGGTGGACAGCTCGGACAGGGTGGGCTCCCGGCCCAGCTGGACGCTTAACCGTTCCTTGGCCAGGCGGATGGCAGTGGACCGCTCCTTTACTGTGCGGCTGACCTTCACCACCCCGTCATCCCGGAGGAAACGACGGATTTCTCCGGCGATCTTGGGCACGGCATAGGTGGAAAACTGGGTGCCATAATTCAGGTCGAATCCCCGCACCGCCTTTAGAAAGCCCAGACAGCCCAACTGATACAGGTCCTCGCTCTCCACCCCTCGGCCATAGTACCGCTTGGCCACCGACCAGATCAGGCCGCTGTTTTCCACCAGCAGCCGCTCACAGGCATCGTTGTCGCCCTTTTGGGCCGCTTCCAGGAGGGTGGGGGCGTCGGCCCCCCTCACCGGGGGGCGCCCGCCCGGCGGGCGATCCGCTTGCGCATGGTGACGGTGGTGCCCTTGCCCGGGGCGGACTTGACCTTGAGGCCGTCCATAAAGCTCTCCATGATCGTGAAGCCCATGCCGGACCGTTCCTCATTGCCAGTGGTGAACAGGGGAGTACGGGCCTGTTCCACGTCAGCGATACCTACGCCGGAGTCCTTCACCTGCACCTCCAGCTCGTTGCCCTCCAGCAAGCGCAGGCGCATGGTCACCCGGCCCAGCCGGTCGGGGTAGGCGTGGACGATGGCGTTGGTCACGGCCTCACTGACGGCGGTCTTGATATCCGCCACCTCGTCTAGGGTGGGGTCCAGCTGGGCGGCGAAGCAGGCGGCGGCGGCCCGGGCAAACCCCTCGTTGGCGGAGCGGGAGGTAAAGACGATGGTGGCTTGATCGATGGCTTTCATGTATGTAGCCCTCCTTATTCCAGACTGATGAGCCGCCCCAGTCCGGCGGCGTCCAGCACCCGGCGGGGCTGGGTGGGGATGGATACCGCCCGGACGATGCCTCCCAGCTCGTCCATTCGGCGTTTGCACCGGATGAGCACGGCGATGCCTGAGCTGTCCATGAAATTGACTCCGGACAGGTCCAGGGTCAGCCGGCGGGGGAGGCGGTCGGCGATGAGCGCATCCAGCTCGGCCATCATGGCCCGGGCGCCGTGGTGGTCGATCTCGCCGGAGAGATGGGCGGTGAGGTCCCGGTTTTCGCTTGTGACGGTTACCGGCATGGCTTGTCCTCCTTATGGTTGGTATATGGGATTATACGGCAGAAGGGCTGTCGGATTTCGCTGAAAACCAAGGGACAGGGCCTGGGATGGCCGTTTTTTTCGTCCTTGGGTCCAGCGGAGCGGGCGGCGCCGTCCGGCGGTGAGATTTTTTCTGAGGGACTGGAACTTTCCGCCCCGCTCCGGTATCTTAAGGGTGTCCGGACAACAAAACAAGGAGATACGCCATGGCACTGACAAGAGAACAATTTATCCAGGCGGTGATGGAATACAGCCGGGCCATGTTTCGGGCGGCCCGGGCCGTCCTGGACAGCGATGCCGACGCGGAGGACGCGGTGGACATCGACGCTGTGGCGGGGGTGTCCTTTGGCGCCTGGTATATCCCAATAAACCCGGACGGAACGGTAGGGGAGGGGCGTTGGCTGTCCAACTGATGCAAAGAGCGGCGGGGGATGTGCCCCCGCCGCTCTTTTTCCGCCCGCCCCTTGCAATCCGGGCGTTTTTCCTTTATAATATCACAGATTGATATTTTGGGCCGTTTTGCCCGCTGAGAAATAAGGAAGTGTTTGGATTGAAGTACGATTTTGCCAGCATCGAGCCAAAGTGGCAGAAACGTTGGGAAGAGGCCAAGGTCTACGCCGCCGAAAACGGCAGCAGCAAGCCCAAGTTCTATGGCCTGGTAGAGTTTCCCTACCCTTCCGGTCAGGGACTGCACGTGGGCCATCCCCGGCCTTATACTGCCATGGACATCGTTACCCGGAAAAAGCGGATGGATGGGTATAACGTGCTGTTTCCCATCGGGTTTGACGCCTTCGGCCTGCCCACGGAGAACTACGCCATCAAAAACCACATTCACCCCGCCATCGTCACCAAGCAGAATATCGCAAATTTTACCAGCCAGCTGAAAATGCTGGGCTTTGGCTTTGACTGGGACCGGGTCATCGACACCACCGACCCCAAGTACTACAAGTGGACCCAATGGATTTTCCTTCAGCTCTGGAAGCACGGCCTGGCCTATAAGGCCACCATGCCGGTGAACTGGTGCACCTCCTGCAAATGCGTGCTGGCCAACGAGGAAGTGGTGGAGGGCGTGTGCGAGCGGTGCGGCGCCCCGGTCATTCGCAAGGAAAAGTCCCAGTGGATGCTCAAGATCACCGAGTACGCCCAGCGGCTCATCGACGATTTGGATGATTTGGACTTTATCGAGCGGGTGAAAATCCAGCAGAAGAACTGGATCGGCCGCTCCACCGGCGCGGAAGTCACCTTTAAGGCCACCACCGGAGACGACATTGTGGTGTTTACCACCCGGCCGGACACCCTGTTCGGCGCTACCTATATGGTCCTCTCCCCGGAGCACGCCCTTATCAAGAAGTGGCTGGATGCCGGCCTCATTGCCAACGCTGGCGACGTGACCGACTACCAGAAAGCCGCCGCCTCCAAGTCCGATCTGGAACGCACGGAGCTGAACAAGGAAAAGACCGGCGTGAAGCTCTCCGGCGTGCGGGGCGTCAACCCCGTCAACGGCAGAGAAATTCCCATTTTCATCTCCGATTACGTCCTGGCCACCTATGGCACCGGCGCCATCATGGCCGTTCCGGCCCACGATGACCGGGACTGGGAGTTTGCCAAAAAGTTTGGCTGTGAGATTGTGGAGGTGGTTTCCGGCGGGGAGGATGTGCAGAAGGCCGCTTTCACCGCTAAGGACGAGACGGGCATCCTGGTCAACTCCGAGTTCCTCAACGGCCTGACGGTGAAGGACGCCATCCCCGTCATCACCAAATGGCTGGAGGAAAAGGGCATCGGCAAGGCCAAGGTCAACTACAAGCTCCGGGATTGGGTGTTCTCCCGCCAGCGGTACTGGGGGGAGCCCATCCCCATGGTGTGGTGCGACAAGTGCGGCTGGGTGCCCTTGCCCGAGGACCAGCTGCCCCTGCTGCTGCCCGACGTGGAGTCTTACGAACCCACTGACGACGGCGAGTCCCCCCTCAGCAAGATGACCGACTGGGTGAACACCACCTGCCCCCACTGCGGCGGCCCGGCCAAGCGGGAGACGGACACCATGCCCCAGTGGGCCGGTTCCTCCTGGTACTTTCTGCGGTATATGGACCCCCACAATGACAAGGCCCTGGCTTCCCCGGAGGCGCTGAAATACTGGTCCCCGGTGGACTGGTACAACGGCGGCATGGAGCATACCACCCTTCATTTGCTCTACTCCCGCTTCTGGCACAAGTTCCTGTACGACATCGGCGTAGTGCCCACCAAGGAGCCTTATCAAAAGCGCACCAGCCATGGTATGATTTTGGGCGAGGGCGGAGAGAAGATGTCCAAGTCCCGGGGCAACGTGGTCAACCCCAACGACATCGTAGCCGCCTACGGAGCGGACACCCTGCGGCTGTATATCATGTTCATCGGCGACTTTGAGCAGGCCGCCGTGTGGAGCGACAACGCCGTGAAGGGCTGCAAGCGCTTTTTGGACAAGGTGTGGAACCTGGCCGAAAGCTGCTCGGACAGCCTGGCGTACACCCCTGCCAACGAGGCGTCCATCCACAAGTGCATCAAGAAGGTGGCCGACGACATCGAGAGCATGAAGTTCAACACCGCCATCGCCGCCATGATGACCCTGGTGGGCGAGTTCCAGAAAAACGGCTGCACCAAGGGGGACATGAAGGCCCTGCTGGTGATGCTCTCCCCCTTCGCTCCCCACATCGCCGAGGAGCTGTGGGAGACGCTGGGCTTCTACGCCCAGATGGGCTTTGCCTGCCAGCAGAGCTGGCCGGAGTACGACGAGTCCAAGACCGTGGCCAGCGAGATCCAGATGGCCGTCCAGGTCAACGGCAAGGTGCGCTCCAATATCGTAGTGCCCGCCGGCGCGGACAACGACGCCATCGTAGCCGCCGCCCAGGCGGACGAGAAGGTGCGCAAATTTACCGACGGCATGGCTCTGGTCAAATCCATCGTGGTGCCCGGGAGACTGGTCAACCTCATCGTGAAGCCCCAATCATAGAAAATGAGGAGTGCCGCCTAGGGCGGCACTCCTTTTTTGGCAAGGACAGGGCCCTTGCAGCCTATTGAGGCCCTGCCAGGCCTCCGGCGGGTGACTTTCTAAACGATTAGAAAGTCACCAAAGAATCGCCGGGGTTTGGGCGCGGATGGACTTCAAGCGCCAAGGGCGCGCTTTTATCCATAGC
>ERZ1106929.1967-NODE-1967-length-15299-cov-19.235765_pt1 | contig 15299 bp, 13 predicted proteins | sample MGYA00403662_ERZ1106929 | MGnify/ENA primary metagenome ERZ1106929 (study PRJEB35170, sample SAMEA104062442) | human gut metagenome | biome: human gut; feature: human-associated habitat; material: faeces | place: Denmark | collected 2013-02-20 ... | reverse complement strand
ATACGAGTGGCTCAAAAAGAAAATATTGATGGCTCTAAAACATTGGAATATTCACCCAGCAAGACAATTATTAGAAATAATACTTAATGAATTATCTGATATAGATAAATAACTCTTTCGCTTTTCTATTTCTTTTTTTACATTGGGCGATTTACTATAGATGTATTTATTTATATAATTTTTTATTTTTTTCATTTAAATATGATTCTCCTCTATTCTTAATAAAGTGTATTATTCATAATTAATTCAAGAATTAGTATTTCTTAAACCCACAATCAATCTAATATTTTTTATAATAAAATATCGAAATCGACAAATGAGTAAAAAAATATTATTAATCTTCTAATTTAATCAATTCACCTAATTTATCATTTATTTCTTCAGGGTAAAATAATCCAAATCCAGCACTATGGAAAAACGTCAGTTCCCCTACATATAGTTTACCATTAACAACGTAATAGTCAACTCTTAAGAATTTTGTTTCTGAAGATAAAATTTTTGCAATTTCTTTCATTTTTTCAAATAATTCAGGTTTAGAAGGTAATACTTTAGAATTTGGGTCCTTATCATGCATATCTATATGATTAAAATTCATATCGAACCAATCACACGTTGGATTAAAACTCGCATCATTTCCAATATACATAAGTTTTGGCTCTCCATTAAAACAAAACCATTTATAATCAATAAGGCTATCGGCATCTTTTCTAGTGTTTTCTTCCAAAAATTCTTCAGCAATAATTTTTCTTTTAATATTCTTATATGGCCACTCCCTTGCAGTTAAAAAATAATCTTGTTTTAAACCCTCATTTAAATGTTTTAGTATTTCTTTGATATCCTTTTTAGTTAGTTTTGTTTTATCCCTACAAATGTACATTCCTTTGCCAGAGTTATGGTTACATTTTAATACAAATTTGTTTGGCAATTTATCAAAGTCAATATCTTCTGCTTTATCCCATACTCCAATTAAGGGAACAACATATTGATGACCATCACCAAATAGTTTTGAGGAAACAAAATCTTTCATACAATATTTATCTGACATAATCGTATAAATATCTTTACGATCATTTAATTTTATCCAATTAAGTTTTTCATTAAAATTTACCGGTTTATCTAAATTCATTTTGTAACCTAATCTAATTTCACCGAGCTTAATTAGGTATTCCTTATCGTTATATTTGTATCCATACTTCATTAACGATGTATATTTATATCTACTTTTAATATGTTTAAATAACGTTCCTTCTTTAAGATACTTAAACAAATTATTTTTTCTTTGTTGCATTACTTTCTCCTTTCATATCTCAAAAAATAAAAACCAGTTTATTTAGATGTTTTTCTATTTTGGAATTCATTAATCTTTTTTTTTACAAATTAAACATATATTGATAAACTAATAGTTTTCATTGTTGTATTTTATAATTTTTCTTGATAATGAACCCATTCTTTTGAACTATGTTTAGAAACGACTTTTGCAGGTGTTCCAGCAATGGTATAGTTACCATCTTCAAAAGACTTATTAACAAGAGAATTTGCTCCTATAGCGGTGAAATCACCAATTGTTATTTCTCCAATAATAATACAACCTGCACCTATAATACAATGATTGCCAATTGTTGGAGCCCCTTCACTCATGCCATTATTCGCAAAAACAGTTTGAACATGAATATAACAATCAGTACCTAACTTAGTTTTCATATTCATAGTTATTGGACCTAAGTGCATTATTTTCAATCCTTTGTCACAAGCATTCAATGGGATATGAATAGTCAACTTATTTTCGATTTTCCTTAACTTATAATTAGATATTCGATATCTAAAACGTTTTTTAGTATTATATAAATATTCAGTCGTTCGTAATCTTTTTTGAAAATGAAATAAAATCTCAGATTCTATTGATAATTTGTATCTTATAAGGTATTTAAAAATATTTGAACTTACTCCATATTTTCCTCTTTCATAATTAATCCATTCTTTTAATTCTTTTTTTGATTTAATCATAAGCATATCCCCCTATCTTTTTAATTTCAATATTAAGCTAATGCAAATTTTTTTTACATTATTATAATTTAATATTACATTAACTACAATGGAAACACCTAGAGCAATACCAAGCATCATTATTCCCGATAATACCCACATGAAATAATTTGCTGCATCAAATTTAACAAATTGATACATGCCAAAAATTGATAAAAAAATTAACATATCAATAATAATATTTTTCAAAAAAGAAAGAATTACTTTTTTTCCTAAAATCTTATAATTATAAAATAAAAAGCAAATTATTCTATAAATTAAAGAAACTATAGTACCAATAGCCACACCAATAAGTCCTAACCAATTAACAAATATTAAGGATACAATAACATTTATTAAAGCTTCTAAAAGTGCCACCCATTGTGTTTTTTTAAATTCACCCTTAGCATATAATAATTCATAATAAAAAGACCTAAGTAACCAGCAAATAGACTGTATTACCATCAGTATTGCAAAAAGAGGTTGATTGTAATTAGCATCTGTAACATTTCTCGTATATAATTTAATGAACGGAACAAGTAAACATGCTGTTACACTATATACTATAGTTGAAATGGTATGAATTATAAATTCTTTTTTATAATAAAATTTTTTTATTTGTTCTAAATCACCTTGTGCAAGATAACTTCCTAATAATGGAGTATCTCCTGCCAATAACCCATCTAATAATTTATATATTGCTGTGTTTGTAATCAAATAATATACTGAATAAATTGATACATCTTCTAATGTGGCAAAAAAAGTAAGAAGTAATATATCAGTTTGTCCTAAAATATAAGCCGCAATATGTTGAGTGAATCCACCCCATTTTTCAGGTAAGACATTTTCGCCCTTCGTACTTACTATTTTTATATCTTTATATTTATATTTAATATAAAGATACATTCCAATAGGCCTTAACAAATAAATAATAGAAGTAGTAATTTTGACTAATTGAATAGATAATCCTAACTTAACTTCTATAAAACAAAGAATAGTATTTAATATGGTTGTAATAATTTGCAAAGAAAAATAAATATATCCTTGCTGTTCTGCTCTCAGTAAAATAGAATTAACATTTCCAAAATAATATGTTCCAAGACTTGTCAAAGATAAAGCTATTATTAAAAGGATAGTAAAAATAGGCTCATATTGTGAATTAAATTTAATTGGTAAGATGACACATAGGACAATAACATATATAAAAAGAATCAATGATATAAATCTATAGAACTTTCTTGCATAACTATAAACTTTATTTATTTGATTCTGATTATTATCAGCTATTGGTTTATATAAAGCAGCTTGAACAGTAGCACCAATTCCCATATCGAAAAGTGAAATAAACCCCAATAAATTCGTAATAGAATTTATTAAACCATTGACACTAGAACCATATGTTGATAAAATCAAGCGTGGCAAAATAAGACCACATATCATTGAAACAATAGTTTGCGATAAACCAAATATTGTATTTAATTTGTATCTTTTTTTTCTTATTACATTATCCATTTTATCGCCTCCTAAATTATTTGAAATAAAATCTACTTAACTAAACAATAATTTTATTGATGGTTTTTGTTTTATATTTTAATGCTCAAATGAAGCAAAAAATCAACATCATATAAAATAAACTTCCTCTTGAAAGGTAAATAGTTGAGCCGAACATATCAATAAAACTGATTAAAAAAAACACACTATAAAAAACAACATCTCCTTTTTTCTTCTTAAAAAATAAAATTTTAATTAATTTTATAATTGTAAAAGGTAAATAAAAAAAATAAATAATAAACCCAACAATACCACCTGACACTAGTATTTCTAAATATTCATTTTCACATACATTTGTATAAGTTTCTTTAAACCATCCAACACCATAACCGATAATAGGGGAATCAGCAAATGAGAGCCATCCTTGCTCAGCATAATAATTTCTTGATTGCATAGATCCCTCTGTCTCATTAGTTCCAAATAATATTGAATTAACTAATAATTCTAATCTTTCCCCAATGATATTTCTCAAAAAAGAAACGTTAATAACAATAAAATAAATAGAAATAATTATACAAATGCCAACTATTAATCTTAAAGTTCGATTTTTTGAATGTGGGTTTAATACAAATGCAGCAAATATGCAAATGCCAAGTATCAAAACACCTTTACGAGAACCGGTAAGCAATATACAAACGATAAGAAATAATAAACATAAAACATTAAATATTTTTTTAAAAAAATTTCTTTCATTATATGTTTCCATAGCCCCGCAAAAAAAGGCAAAAGACCAAAACGAAGCAAAATTATTTGATGATGTTCTGATTTCAAGCCCTAAAAACATATACCCGTTTCCATGATCTTTATAAGTATGACCTAATCGCCCGGTTCCTAATGTATCTCTACAACAATATAAAATAGTTAAAGCTCCAATAATTCCTATAAAGAATAACAGAGACTTAAATTCACTAACATTATTATCTTTTTTTAAAAAATTAAACGATGAAAATAAAAACATTAATGTAACTACCATTGTCTTTAAATCATCCAAACTAATATTTTTATTATAAACTTTATCAAAAATTACTAATACAATTTGATAAAACATAAATATTGTATAACATATAATTAATGGATTCATTTTCAAATTAGCCTTTGTTTTCCTTTTTGATTTTGAAAAACATGTATATAAAAACATTATTAAACTAGATAATAACAATGCAATTTGCGAATAAATAGTATGTGGGGCAACATTTTCAAGGTATAAACATAATCCCAAAGAGAAAAAACTTAAAAATTTTACTACTTTTATTAAATCTACATTCAAACCTAAACTCTTGTTCATTTTAAATTTAAACCATATTCTTCTAAAATAGTTTCATACCATTTTGATAAAACTGCTTCTTCCGAAAATTTTCCTTTCATATAATCGATTGCTTTTTTTGCCATTGTTATCATTAAATCATAGTTATTAATAGCATAATTAATATTTTTAATTAAATCATTTAAATCATTGTCTTTAGACAACAAACCGTTTTGATTATTAATTATTAAATCGTTTGGTCCAAAATCACAATCAGTAGAGATACAAGGTATTCCGGATACCAAAGCCTCCATTAATGCATTAGGCATTCCTTCATATTTAGACGACATCACAAACAAATCAGCATTATCTAATAGTTCTTTAACATTTTTTGCCCAATCAATGATAGTTATTTTATCTTGAAGGTGTTTTGAAACTATATATTGATACAATTCATCTTTTAGGGAACCCTTACCAACAATATCTAACCTAACTGATTTATCATCAATTTTATCCATTGCATCAATTAGCAATTTAAAATTCTTTTGTTCTTCTAATCTGCCTACTGATATAATTTTCCTAACTTTATTATTATACATTCTATTTTTATTTTCAAATTTAGTATTATAATAATTAGGAATAATTATAGCTTTATCATTATTTATTTTTGGGAAACAATTTCTTTCACCTGTATTCTGGAAAATGCATTTATTCGATTTAGAAAGAAAATTAAACTGATATTTATAAGAATATTTCGAATAATTAGGATTATTCCTAATAGTTGTTATAACTCTATTAGAATATTTTGTAAATCTAGTAGCATAAATAGTTGCCATACAGACATGTTCAAGAAAACAAACAATTACATCAGGATTGATTTTTTTTATTACATTTCTTAGCCTAAGAATTTTTTTTACTCTATTTAATTTATCTATCCTATAATCTAGTGAAACTATATTAATATTTGAATTCATTTCATAATCTATAACATTATCAAAAACAATAACTGAGACTTGAGTATCATTATTTTCAGACATAGAATTTGCTAGGTTAGATACCATTCTTTCGGCTCCCCCCATTGACAATGTACCAATTATAAAAGTTATATTTTTCATTCTATAGTCACCTCATATACCCTATTTTATTGCTATCATATTGATTCCATAAGTATTAATCTACATTACAACTGTATTCTACACTTTTAATTTTGAGTTCATTGTAGAAACATCTTTACATTGGACTGATCTCAACGCAATTATTTCTTTTTCATCATTATTAACTAAAGAATAAGTAGTAACAATTGCTTCAAACCAAATTTTGGCATTTAATAAAATTTACTATTAGCACCATTCAAATATTTCTAATTAAATAAATTAAAAATTTTCAATAATACAATATCACCGTAATACAAATGCTTTTTTAGTTAGAAGAGAATATACTCTCAAATTATAATAAAATTTTTCTTCTATCAAAATCGTCCATTTTCAAAACCAATAATTAATATGAATCTTACTTATTCAATAAAATCTCTCTTATTATAATTTATCCATACTATTAACAAGTTCAATATATTTATTTTCAAGCCATTTAGCATTTTCAACAATATCATAGCCTTTTTCTCTAAGAACTTTAATATTTTTTTTAGATTGAAATCCCCTATCAACATTCTTGTCTATGCATAATATTGTATCTACCCATTTTAATATATCATTATCAGTTATTCCTAATCTATATACATTATCACAGATACATGCTTGATCAGTAATGGTATTTGAAACAATACAAGAAATACCATTCATTTGTGCTTCAATTAATACATTTGGAAACCCCTCATACAATGAAGGCAAAACAAATATATCAGAAGCAGATAAGTAATCTTGAGGATTGTCAACTGAGCCTATAAATTCAACTTTATCTAAAATATCATTATTTTTAAGATAATTAATAAGTCGCTCTTGTAATCCTTGTGGATTTCTACCTAAAATATAATATTTAAAGTTAATTTTTCTTTTTGATAATTCGCTAATAACCTTCATAAAATATTCATAGTTCTTTTGTTTATTAATCGAACCTACAGACACAATATTTAATTTTGAATTATCAATTTTAAGTATTTTATCCTGACCATTTCTATATTCAAACTTATTTGTATCATTACCATTTCTAATAATTGTAAATTGTTTATCACCATATAACCATTTGCCAGCAACTTCACCGCAAGCAAATCTAACATTTGTATATTTAAAGAAATATGGTTTCAATATTTTATTTAGTATCCTATGTTTACAAGTGCTATTTCGAGAATGAGAAATACGTATTTTAATATTTTCTTTATAGGCAGCATACATTTCAACAACTAGTAGAGAACTTGATCCCATAGCATGAACAATATCATACTGACCCTCTCGTATAATTTTACGCATTTCTTTTATATACTTAAATGTTCTTTGGTTTCTATATGGAATAGCATAAACTTTTGATCCATTATTTTTTAACATATCTAGCCATTCTTGTTTAGGAGAATCAATACCTTTACATAAAAAATCAATATGAATTTTATTTTTATTGTAATTTAAATAATAGTTCATAGTATTATTAGTAATTCCATCAGTTTTGAATTCACCCATCAATACAATTAATATTTTTACCATATAAATTCTCCTTCTCACTCATTTATGAACGATTCAAACTTAATTTTTTCAATAGAATTTTTACAATAAACTTTGACAGTCATTATGTACTATTACTCGTATTTTATTTTTAATAATTTTTTTTAAACATATATAGAGAAATATTAAAAAATAATTATCAATATTATAAATAAGACTAATAATGATAATCTCACTATTGAGAAAATTATCTATTTTTTACATTTTTTTAGCACTCTCAGAACGTTAGCGTGCAGAATTTTTTTTACCCTTTCTTTAAATTCAAATCCAACTTTTAATTTATTTATAAAACTTTCATCATCTATATTCTTGTAAAAATCATCTCGTGATTTTGGTCTTGTTGTTGGTTTAACCAAATTACTCTGTTTGATTAAAATATCATTTAAAGTGACTTGTTTAACAATACCTAATTCACTCATTTGTTCAAATAAAGCTTTTCCATTCTTTGTATTAATCATAACACATGATACACCTTTATTTGAATAAAAATCACTATGAGATTTATTAATTCCCCAAAAATCTCCAATAGTTAAATCACCGACTCTTTTAACATTTGCATATGGGCATTGATAACATGACTCTCTATAGCAATCACCATTCATAAAATGCTTACCATATTTATCTAAAGAAACTTGATTTGTCTTGGTCTTGGTTTTGGTTTTAAGATAATATTGAGTGCCCCATCCTTTAACAAGTTTAGAACGGAAATTATAATATATAACTTTCTCACCCATTTTTTCTTCTTGCCATTTGATATACTTCTCAAAAAATTTAGGTGAAGGAACACCATGACATATAATATCTATTGTATAAAGATTATCAAATTTTTCTCCTAAAAAAGAATACAAACCAGCTATTTGACATGGAGTACCAGTAAACAATACATTTTTACCATTTAGAAGATTTTCTTTAGCTTTGCTATAACAATCGTTTAGATTTGATTGAACATATTTAGAAGATTGTATATCTTTACGTTGCTTATCATCTATAACTTCTATATGACTTACATTGAAATTTTTATCATATGCTGCGCCAAAAACAATGCCATTCAAGTTTAGGATTACTTTGACAGCACAATCTGAAGCACCACCAGATGCAGAATCCATAACATCTACTTCATTTTTACTTTTCCATGCCCAATTTTCAAGTGGTTTATTTCTATGTAATTCAATGTTTTCTATAGGGCATACCTTTAAACATTTTCCACAATTGACACATAATTCTTCATCAATCTTTGGATACATAAAGCCTTCGTGATTTGTAACCATAGAAATACATTTTTTAGGACATGATTGCTCACAAGAACGACAACCAACGCATTTTAACTTTATTTTTTCAATATTATTCATATAATTAATCCTTTAAATTACTCTCTAAATATTTAATGGTTTGACTTCTATAAGCACTAATTATTGAATCCACATTCTCATAGTTTATTTCTATTGAATTAATATTCTCAACATCTTCAACATTTGTAACAATTCGGTCCTTTAAGTTTAGTGAGCTTAATAAATCTGAAAGTTTTTCTTCATTTCCATACTCATTACCATTACTTTTCCTAATAATGGTTGAAAATTTTTTATGATTAATAATAGAAAATATAGAACCATGAAAAGTATCGGTGATTACTTCTTCTGCATTTTTAAAATATGCAAGAACTTCGAATGGAGAACAATCAATAAATTTATCACCACAAGATTGAATTCCACCAATTGTATATACTTTAAGTCCTTTTTGTTTAGAATATTTAGAAATCCACTTTGATTCATCTTTAGAAATACGACCAGAATATGCATAAAGAATAAGATATCTATCATTAATGTTTATATTTGGAATCTTTTCACACTCTTTCATATAATCATATATTAAAACAGGGTCTAAACTATATGATGGAGTATAACCTGTTAATTCTTCAACAATTTTAAAAGAATTATTATCACGGACAGAAAGAGAATCGAACTTTTTTAATAATTCACCAATCACTTGATCTTTTTTGTATTTTTTTAATTTTTCTATAGTTGTATTACCAAAAGAAGCTGCATAAGAAACAAGTTTTTTTGCCCTATTATCTTTTCCAAACAATTCTAACGAAAAACCAACATTTGAATTTTTTTGTATACAATTAAAAACTTCATCACTACCAATTATTAAGCAATCTAAATCCGGATTATAATTAAAATTATCACTTATACCTAAAATTGGAAAATATTTGTTTTTAAAAGACTCTTTATATTTAAAAAATTGAATTTTTTGCTTTATACTTGCCTTATATTTTATTAATTCAATTCCTTTTTTTATTTTTCTAAAAATTTTATTATTACTTTCACTTTGGTCATCTATAATAGGTTTACAAACATGATAATCCACAAATTCAACTTCACAATCAAATTGTTGAACTAATTGTTTTAATGCATAAGCTTGTAAATACGAGCCATAATTAACTATACGTTGCATAGACATGATTCCAACTTTTTTCATAGTTCACTTACCTCATATAGTTTTTTAATTTCAATTTCAAGATTGTTACAGAATTCTTTATTATTACTAACGAAATTTGATTCAAATTTATTAGTAATTGCATTTATTGCATTTTGTAATGTTTCAATATCTTCAACAACAATAATATTCTCTCCACGTTCTACAAGTTGCCTTGCAAACTCCAACTGATGGTCATTAACATGCTCATTGTATTTTGCTTGACGTGGAACGACTATAGGAGTCTTTCCCAAAGATAGAACATCAATAAAGCTTGCCGGGCCACCATGTGTAATTATTATTCGTGCTTCTTTGTTATATTTTTGCATTTCTTCCCAAGAAATAAGATTATAACATTTGCAATGTTTAGGTTCATATGTTGAATATCCTTTTTGAACAATTACATCTTCCTTAATTGTACCATTTTCAACTAAATCATCCACTGCTTTAACCAGACGATTAAAAGGTTGTTCATGCGTACCCACTGTAACAAAAATCATGCTTTCAACTCCTTAAAAAATTTTTCCTATATACTTAGCTTTTGGATAAACTTTAAGCATTTCTTCCCACTGGACAAAGAATTCATCAGCATATTTATAACAAAATCTACCAGATTTTGTTTCTTTATCAATTCTATCATATACTTCAACATAAATACATTTGCATTTAAATATTTTTTTCCCTAACCAAAAAAAAGGAATTGAAATTGCCGCACCAGAAGAAATTATGATATCAGGTTTCTCTTTTCTCAAAATTTTCCAAGCTAAAAAGAAATTCCTAAAAAGATTCCAATAATTGCCATTAGTAGGATAATGACACCAATATTTTTTTTCATCTTTAAGTTGGCTCTGAGCATCAACTTTATTAAATGTGACCCAAAATCTATCATGATTTTCCCAAAATGGCTTCAAAAGCATCATATGCGTCAAATGTCCGCCTGATGATGTTGGAATACATATTTTTGTTTCTTCAAAACTAACACGTTTTTTCATTTTTACTCACCAGAATGATCAAACAAAACCATCCATGCACCTTTCACAATAATTTTAAAATCAAGCCATAAGCTTCTCTTTTTAGCATACTCAATATCAAGATTAACCCAATCGTCAAAAGAAATTTCATTTCTATTCTTTTGAATTTGCCATAGGCACAAAAGTCCACCCTTTATATCTAAACGGTGTTTTTGATATTCAGTATACTTATCAACTTCACTAGGTATTGGTGAACGAGGTCCTACAATACTCATTTTACCAATAAAAATATCCCAAAGTTGAGGTAGTTCATCTAAAGAAGTTTTTCTTAAGAATTTACCAAATTTAGTAATTCTAGGATCTTCCTTTAGTTTAAATGCTGGCTCATCTGCTTCATTTATTCCATAAGCTAATAATTGGGCTTTCATTGCCTCAGCACCAGGACACATCGATCTAATCTTATGGAATTTAAAGATTTTACCATTCTTACCAACTCTTAAGCTTGTATATAACGATCCACGTATTGTTTTATCCTTTATACCAGTAGGATTTTTTTTACATGTACAATTATACCTTTTTCCGTTTTTAGAAAGATATTTTCCCTTTTCATCTTCTGTAATAATTAATTTGTAAGATTTACCGCCTAGGTCTTCCAACCATTTAATTATCATTAGAATAATAATTACCCATCCAATTAATATCAATCCTATTCCTGATAGGGTAATATCAAAAAATCTTTTAAAAAATAAGTAGATGATGTTATTATTAACTTTAATCACTTCGTTTGGATTCAAACTACTATCACCCATAAAATCACCATAACTCAATAAATTTATCCCTAATCATTTAAAAATACAGGTATATGATTAAATAATTTATCATAATACTTTCTACATTTTAAATGATACTTTATAAACCGTTTAGCCCCTTTAAAACTTACTAAACGGCATTTCGAATCGTGACAGTCAGAACAGACAAAATCACACATTCCATTTTTTAACAAATACTTACACTTTTTCGAGGTAAAAAGACCTCTTATACTTGATGAATTGATAGAAATTAATCCACCATACTCTCTTATTATAACATAATCTTCAACTTTTAAATAGTCATATCTTTCAATATGAGCAATTATAGGTATATAACCTGATGTAATAATTTCATATACAATACTTGGAATATCAAATTCTAAGGTTGTTGGAAATTCCAACAAGAAATAATTTGAATTATTCATTGTAAGAATTTTATTATCTTTTAAATCATTAATTATGTTATCATAATATAACACTTCAGCTCCAAGATATAAATCAACTTGTAAGCTTGATACTTTCTCTTTTAACTTAAAAAATATATTAATTATCTCTTCTTTGTTAAAAAAATCATCACGCTGATGCGGCGTACATACAATCTTAGTAACCCCATTTTTAATTTCCATTTTAATTAATTCAATTGATTCTTCAATTGAAGATGATCCATCATCAACTAAAGGAATTATATGGGTATGAATATCACACATTGTCATTATTATCACTATAATAATAATTATAACTATTCTTACTAAGAGGAATAAATGTAACATTTACACCTAAAATATTAGCTCCTGCTTTTTTAAGTAATGAATAAGAATCATAAACCATATTTCTTTTATATTTATTAATCCTTACATTATAAATGACTCCATCAGTCATTTTAGCAATAGCTTGCGCATCAGATGCTGCTAGAAGAGGTGGTGTGTCAATTAAAATATAATCATAGTTTAATTTAGCTTCTTGAAGTAAATCCTTCATACCTTCAGATTCAATTACAACCCCTGGATTTAATAATGATTGTCCTACAGTCATTACATCAACATTCATTTTAGTATGTTTAATAATTTCTTTGTAGGAATTATTACCATCAAGGTAATCAGTAATTCCACCCTTGATACTAAGTCCAAATAACTTATATACCTCAGGTCTTCTAAAGTCCATGTCTATGATTAAGACTTTCTTTTTATTCATTGCCATGACACAACCTAAATTGGCAACGGTAGTTGTTTTGAGCTCATCTTCTCCTGTTGATGTAACCATAATCGTTTTAGCATAAGAACTAAAGCTTAGATACTTTAGATTAGAAAATAATCTATTGTATGCCATTATCCTTGAAGTTCTTTCACTTAAATTTACAAGTGATTTGGTATCACTTAATCTATTTAAGTCATAAAGTGTACCAATGATATCACAAGAAAGTGATATCTTAACTTCATCTTTAGTTTTAAAACGATTAGACATAAACTCTTTAATAAATGCACAACCAATTCCTAAAGCTATTCCTAAAGCTATGAAAGCTGATAAATAAAGAAGCTTATTCGGAGAATCGTAAATACCAAGACTCGCTTCTGTCATAACAGAAACTGAGTCAAATAAAAGCTTTTGTAAGCTTTTATCAGTATTACATACATTTATTAAGCTTGTAGTAATCTCATTAGCATAAGCCTGAGTTTTTAATGGATCAGCACCATTAATACTAATGGTTACTAAAAATGAGCTTGACTGATAAGATACATTTAAGTTCTTTTTTAAAGCTAATGCAAATTCAGTCTCTTTTCCTGATACTGCATATTTTTTCGCAACAGGAAGAATAACACTATCTTGAGAGGTTAGTTCTACAACGGTTTGAATCAATTTAAAAGAATTATTAATATCATCAGCCTTAGTAGAATCGCCACTTTCTGATACTGTAACAACAACTGTTGTTGAGGATTTATAATTTTCTTTAACAATAAAGAAAGTATAAATAAACCCTATAGTAGCAATTACTACAGTGATAATAGCTACCATTAATATATTTTTCTTTACTGCAGTTAATAAATCACCTAGTGTGATTGAACGTTCATTTTCTTCGTTCATTAATAAAATTGTTTCTCCAATCCTTATTTTATACTATCTTAACTGCTAAAGAGTATATAAAATACTCGTAATATAAGCCTAAAGCTTATGTTAGTATTTTATACTTATGATGTTATTTTGTCAATTAAAGCAAGGTATTTTTAGACTTAATTTAGAAAAAAACTTGAAAATTTTATTATCATTTCCAAGTTTTAATGCTATACTAAATTTTAAGGTGTAGGGGGTATAGACTATAAACTATGAAGTGTAGGTTAATCTTTAAATTAATAAGTGTAGATATTTCAAAGGGGATTAGGGGGAATGTGTCCCCCTATCTTCTCTTTTTAAAATAAAAAAAGAACTCCTTTATGTATAATAGAATTGGTTAGAAACATTATTATACAAAAGGAGTTTTATTATGGACTTTGAAGCCCTAAAAAGATTAGGTTTAGCTTATATGAACATAGATTGTGAAAAATCATATGAATCATATAACGAAACCAACAATAATCATATCATAAATATTTATTTAAAAAAAGATGAAAATACTTGTTGTCCAAATTGTGGTTCTAACAATGTTATTTCAAGAGGTTCTATAAAGCGAACATTAGAATTTGCTAATACAGCTGAAAATAACATCACATTAATTTGGCAACGTAAACGATTTATTTGTAAAAACTGTAATCACTTTTTTCAAGAAAATAATCCATTTGTTGAATCTAAAAAAAGAATTACATTTCAAAAGGACATTAAAATCCTTCAAGCTTTAAAAGATATAAATACAAATTATACTTTTGTTGCTAAAGCATTTGATGTATCACCAACTTATGTAATTGACCTTTTTGATAGGAAGGTCGATATTTCTAGAGGACCATTAACTCAAGTAATTTGTGTTGATGAGGTATATGCTTCTAAACTTACAAAACACAAATTTTGCTTTATCCTTTATTCTCCTCAATTACATAAAATTTTAGATGTTTTAGATTCACGTAGAAAAGACGCTCTAGAAAAATATTTTGATAAAATTCCTAAAGAAGAAAGGAACAAAGTTCAATATTTTTCTATGGATTTATACGATAATTATCGTTTAATAGCTCAGAAATACTTTCCTAATGCAAAAGTATGTGCTGATTCATTTCATGTCATTAAAAACCTTATGGAGTGTTTTAGAAAAATTAGAATACGGGTTATGAAACGATACGAAAAATTAAAGAGTGAAAATTCTAATTATTACTGGTTATATAAAAAATATTGGAAAATTCTTCATAAAGATCAATCCAAATTAAGTCGTAAAATTATTAAAATTAAAAAATCTAATATGCATCTTTCTTTCCGTCAAATAATTGACTACATGTTATCTCTTGATGATACATTAAAACTAGCTTATGAATTGAAAGAGGAATATTTAAATTTTAATTCTTCTGCCAAACTAAATACTTGTGAAGCATGGCTTGATGAAATAATATATAAATTTCAAACATCACAAATAACTGAATATATT
>ERZ1106929.1959-NODE-1959-length-15380-cov-4.590995_pt1 | contig 15380 bp, 13 predicted proteins | sample MGYA00403662_ERZ1106929 | MGnify/ENA primary metagenome ERZ1106929 (study PRJEB35170, sample SAMEA104062442) | human gut metagenome | biome: human gut; feature: human-associated habitat; material: faeces | place: Denmark | collected 2013-02-20 ... | reverse complement strand
CCGCCGCGGTGAGACCCTGACCCAGCAAGAATTCCTCGCCCTCGGCGCCGCCCTCTTGAAAGTGACGGCGGCTTAGCGGAGTCGCGCCAATATCACCTCCGATCTTCTGGTGGATGTGGCCCAGGCTTTGGGAATGTGTGTGGAAGTCACGCTGGCGCCCGCGGCGGTGCACAATGGCGAGCCTGACGAAGAACGAGTGGGCCTCTAGGCCCTGGAAATGAGCGGGCTGTGAGGCCCTGGAAGTGAGCGTGCCATGGGAAAGACGGCGGGACGGGCAAGGTTCGCGCGCATCGGCATCGCGGTGGCGGTGCTCGTGGTGCTCGCGGGCATCGGCGTGGCCCTGGCCGCGACGGTGGGCGGCTTGGCCCCGGCCGGAGGATCGAATGCCCTGGTGGTGGAAGAGCCGACGACGCGGCCCCAAGACACGTTGGAGGCGGAGCCAGAGACTTCGGCCGACGCCGCTGCGCAAGAGGCTCCGGTCGAAGAGGCGGCGCCGCCCGCGCCCACCCCTTCCACGACCGGCGCGCTCAAGGTCGTCGGCGCCCAGCTCACCGATGCCGCCGGCGAGCCAGTGCAGCTGCGCGGCGTCTCCACCCACGGTCAGGCCTGGTACCCCCAGTACGTGAACCAGGAGTTCTTTACCGAATTGCGCGAGGTGTGGGGCGCCAACGTCGTGCGCCTGGCCACCTACTCGGCGGAGGAGGGCGGTTATGCCACGGAGACGGGCGACCGGGCGGCGCTGAACGACCTGGTGGTGCGCGGCGTCCAGTACGCCCAGGCCGCCGATTTGTACGCGGTGGTCGACTGGCACACCCTGTCGGATGCGAACCCCCTCACGAACCAGTGGGCCGCCGAGGAGTTCTTCCGCTCCGTGTCCGGCGCCCTGGGGGACGCGGACAATGTCATCTACGAGATCTGCAACGAGCCCAACGGCAGCACGAGCTGGGCCGACATCAAGGCCTATGCCGAGGCGGTCATTCCCATCATCCGTGCCAACGACCCCGATGCGGTCATCGTCGTGGGGACGCCCACCTGGTCGCAGGATCTCGCCGCCGCGGCGGCCGATCCGCTGCCCGACGCCAACGTCATGTACGCGCTGCACTTCTACGCCGCCACTCACGAAGATGACCTGCGCCACGCGCTTTCCACGGCGGTGGCCGGCGGTCTGCCCGTGTTCGTGACCGAGTTCGGGATCTGCGAGGCGAGCGGCGCCGGCGAGATCGACTACGCTTCGGCGAACCTGTGGGTGCGCCTCATGAACGAGCTGGACGTGAGCTACATCTGCTGGAACCTGTCGAACAAGGACGAGACGGCGGCCCTGTTCAAGCCCGGCTGCGCGAAGACCTCCGGCTTCACTCTGGACGACCTCACTGATGAGGGCCTGTGGCTCGTCGACACGCTGAAGAGCCCCGGCTTTTCCCGCGAGGAGGTGGCGCTGGCCCGGGCCGAGGTGAAGGACAACAGCGCCGGAGCCCAGATGCTCGTCTCCGCCGACGACACCCTGCAGTGGACCTTCCAGGTGGCCGACCGCTGGGAGGAGGGTGGCCGCAGCTTCTTCCGCTACGAGATGGCCGGCTCGAACTACAGCGCCGGCGTGAAGAGCTGGTCGGTGACAGTGCCCTTCAACGGCGAGGTGACCTTGGAGGACGCGTGGAACTGTCAGGCTTCGGCCTCGGGCACGCGGCTTGCTATCACCAACGACGCCCACAACGGGAACGTTCCCGCCGGGGCCTTCGTGCGCGATGTGGGCTTCATCGTGAGCGGCCCGGCGGATTTGGCCGTGGTGGAGTACGAGTAGCGCGCGGCTTCCCCTCCGCTCGCCAGTTCTCCTTTTGACGGCGACAGGTGCGCGCATACAATAGTTGTCGCAGTGTCACGGCAGACGATTTAAGGGAGGTTCGGTTGTGCGCACGGTAAGACTGGCGACGGAGGCAGACGCGGCAGGCATTCTGGCCGTGTACGCGCCCTATATCCGAGATACGGCGGTCACGTTCGAAACCGAGACCCCCTCGTTGGACGCCTTCCGCTGTCGCATGGCCTCTATCATCGGCGACTATCCCTATCTGGTGGTGGAAGAGGACGGCTCCATCGTCGGGTTCGCCTACGCGCACCGGCTGGGGGAGCGCGCCGCCTATGCGTGGAACGCCGAGCTGTCCATCTACTTCGCGCCGGGCTGCACCTCCCGAGGATGGGGCAGCGTGCTGTTCTGGGCGCTCATCGACCTTCTGGCCCTGCAGGGCGTGCGCAACGCCTACAGCCTCATCACGGTGCCTAACGAGGCGAGCTTGGCTTTGCATGAGAAGCTGGGCTTTACGCTCATGGGCGTTCAGAAGGAGGCCGGCTACAAGCTCGGCGCCTGGCACGATGTGGCGTGGCTGCGCATGGCCATCGGCGACTTCTCGGCGGCCCCCGAGCCCCGCATGCCGCTTTTCGCCATGGATCCCGACCAGGTGGCCGAGGTGCTCGCTGCGGCCGAGGCCGCTCTGGCGCGCCTCAATTGAGAGGGCGATTGACCTAGCTGCGACTCCGCAGCGGTTGGCGCGGGGAACGTGCCGGGAATTTGTGACGGTTTGGGGACGGCTCTGCCGCGACCACGGCGCCGCCGATACCCGCTATACTGGCTTTCGGAAAACGAGAGCGACTGAAGGCGGGGGAACGTTCATGGAGCAAAAGATGGAGCAGGCGCGGGCCGTGCTGGAGCAGCTGGCCCCCGCGGCCCAGCGGAAGCAGGTGACGACTCAGCTCCGGGGCGACAGGGCCCTGGTGCGGGGCGTGCCCCAGATCGTGGAGGAGATCGTCTACAACCTCTGCGACAACGCCATCGCCTACAACCGGGCGAACGGCAGCGTCACCGTCACAGTGGAAAATACCGCCTTCGGCCCTCGGATCACGGTGGCGGATACTGGCATCGGCATTCCCCGGGAGGCCCAGGGCCGGGTATTCGAGCGGTTTTACCGGGTGGACAAGAGCCATTCCTCCGGCGGCACGGGACTGGGGCTCTCCATCGTCAAGCACGGGGCGGCCTATCTGGGTGCCCAGGTGGAGCTCCACAGCGAACCGGGCCACGGCAGCACCTTTACGCTTACCTTTCCGAAGGCGGGAGCATGAGGGGGGCTTGCAATCCCGGCGGAAGTGTGCTAGGATAACCGGAGATTGATGAATGATTGGAGGGGTGTGAAGATGCGGATCTGACCTTCGTGTTTTGGCATAGAGGGTTGCTGCGGCGAAGACGCAGCGTCTTTTTCCATGCCATTGCAGGGAAGGCAGACTGCTGATCTCACCCAGGTATCGCACAGCCCCGGATGCGGGGTGAATGCCGTATGCCCGGCCGCGGGAGAGGTCTGCTCTCCCGCGGCCGTTTTTTGCTGCGCAAAAGCACGGCGAATCGGAAATGACGGATGAGACGCTCATGTGCGCGGCATTTGCCGAAGTCTGCGGTGCGCCAGACCGCACATGAGGGTCTGCGCAAAGGAGGAATGCGATATGTCCATGATCGACGTCTCGAATCTGACATTTGGATACGAGGGCAGTCCGGAGCTCATCTTTGACCATGTGGGCTTTCAGATCGATAGCGGCTGGAAATTGGGCTTTACCGGGCGGAACGGCCGGGGAAAGACCACCTTCCTGCGGCTGCTCCAGGGGGAGTACCCGTACAGCGGCACCATCTCCGCCTCTGTGGAATTTGAGTACTTCCCCTACGAGGTGGCGAACCTGTCCCGGACGGGCCTGGAGGTGGTGCGGGAGATCGCGCCGGAGGCGGAGGACTGGGAGATCCAGCGGGAGCTGGGGCTTCTGGACCTGGCAGAGAGATCACTGGAGCTGCCCTTTTCCAGCCTCTCCAACGGGGAGCGGACCAAGGTGCTGCTGGCGGCCATGTTTTTGAAGGAGAATGCCTTCTTGCTGATCGACGAGCCCACCAACCATCTGGACCTGGAGGGACGGCGGAAGCTGGGGAGCTATCTGGCCCGGAAGCGGGGCTTTCTGCTGGTATCCCATGACCGGGCGTTCCTGGACCAGTGTGTGGACCATATTCTGGCCATCAACCGGACCAATATTGAGATCCAGCGGGGGAATTTCTCCTCCTGGTGGGAGAACCGCCGGAGGCAGGACGCCTTTGAACTGGCCCGGCAGGAGAAGCTGCAGAAGGACATCGGGCGGCTGACGGAGTCCGCCCGCCGTGCCTCCGGCTGGTCGGACCGGACGGAGAAGAGCAAGTTCGGTGTGGACAAGACCGGGGCCAAGGCAGCGGACCGGGGCTTTGTGGGCCACAAGGCGGCCAAGCTGATGCAGCGGTCCAAATCCATCCAGCGCCGCCGGGAGGAGGCAGTGGAGGAGAAGAAGCAGCTGCTGCAGAACCTGGAGCGGCAGGAGGCGCTGGCGGTTACGCCCCTGCCCTGCCGGACGGGTGCGCGGCTGGCGGAGTTCCGGGACGTAGCCGTGTGCTACAACGGTCGCAGGGTCTGCCGGGAGATCACCTTCGAGGTGCTGGCGGGGGAGCGGATCGCCCTCCAGGGCGCAAACGGCTGCGGCAAGTCCAGCCTGCTGAAGCTGCTGCTGGGGGAAGAGATCCCCCACAGCGGCACGGTGGAGACCATGAGCGGCCTGGTGGTGTCCTATGTCAGCCAGAATACGGACCACCTGCGGGGCAGCCTGACGGAGTTTGTCCGGACCCAGGGTCTGGACGGCAGCCGGTTCCGGACCATCCTGCGGAAGCTGGATGTTCCACGGGAGCAGTTTGAGAAGGACCTGGCAGATTACAGCAGCGGCCAGAAGAAAAAGGTGCTGCTGGCCGCAAGCCTCTGCACACAGGCACACCTGTACGTGTGGGATGAGCCGCTGAACTTTATCGACGTCATCTCCCGGATGCAGGTGGAGGATCTGCTGCTGGCCTGTCGGCCGACCCTGCTGTTCGTGGAGCACGACGCCCGCTTCTGCGACGAGATCGCCACCCGGCGCATCCGGATCCAGAGGGAATGACTCGAAACAAGAAGACGCCCTCCGCAGTTGTGCGGAGGGCGTCCGTTTTCCTTTGTGATTACCAGAGGTCGGGCCAGAATACCTGGCCGTCCTCCGACCGGAAGGGCTCGGGCACCGTGTCCTCTTCCAGCATCCGGGCCCGGATGGCGGCGGAGAGGTCCTCCACTGTGCCGGGGCCGTAGTCGGCAAAGGACGCCGAGTCCATCAAAATGGCGCCCGCCCGGGCCATGTCCTCCAGATTCACCCGCTGGATCTCCTCCGTGTGGGAGGAGCAGCAGTCCGTCAGCACCACGGTGTTGTACTCCAGGGCGATGGCGTCATAGCAGGTGGTGCGGATGCAGTTGGGGGTGGTGGTGCCGGTGAGGATCACCGTCCGCACGTCCAGCCGCCGGAGGATCAGGTCCAGCTCCGTCTGGAAAAAGGCGCTCCACCTGGGCTTGATGATGGTGTAGTCCCCGGGCTGGGGGCGCAGGCCCTCCGGTGCCTGGGCGCTGTTGGGACCAGTGGAGGCGGGGCGGCAGGCCCGGCCGCCAGCGACCCAGCCGGGGTAACGGGTCAGCTCCACATCGCTGCCGTCAGCGCGGTAGAGCCGCTTGACAAAGAATACCGGAATGCCCTTGGCCCGGGCCAGCTCCACGGCCCGGACGCAGTTGGGGACCATGGACTGGGCGAAGCGGATCCAGTGTCCGCCCTCCGGGTGGACGAAGCCGTTTTCCATATCGATGACCAGCAGGGCGGAGCGGGTGGGATTGGGTTTCATCAGCAGAACCTCCTGTCAGAGTTTTTGAAAAATATGGATGCGAAAGGAGATACGGGTGGTGAGAGACTCCAGGTCCGCCAGACGCTTTGCACCTGTCTTGGGGGTCTTCCAGTAATAGGGCGTCATCTGGAACAGGGCGCGGATGTCTGCCTGGCAGGGGAGGGTGATGGTGCCCTCCACCGGCACGATGGACTGATAGGCGAACCCCTCATAGGGGGTCTCCTTTTCCTCATTGGGATAGGGACGGTCGTAGAGGACCTGCTTCAGCTCCCAGAGGTGGTCCGGTCCGGGCACCACGTAGAGGAAGTGCCCGCCCGGCCTCAGCACTCGCCGGAATTCCTCCAGCGCCAGGGGGGAGAAGCAGTCCAGCAGAATGTCCGCCGCGCCGTCCGCCGCCGGCAGGTGGAAGGAGGAGGCCACAGCCCACGCAATGCCTTTCTCCCGCTTGGCGGCGGATCGGAGAATGGGCTTGGAAATGTCGGTTCCCGCCATCCGGGGGGATTTTCCCGCGGCGGCCAGGGTCCGGAAGATGCCGGAGGTGTAGAATCCCTCGCCGCAGCCCACGTCCCAGATCACCGGCGATTCGCCGGAAAGAGACAAAATCTGACAACAGAGCGTATTGAGAAGCGGATCATAATACCCCTTGGAGAGGAAATCCCGCCGTGCGGCGGCCATATCCCGGTCATCTCCCGGATCGGCGGAGTGCTTTTGATTGGGGGGCAGCAGATAGGTGTAGCCCTCCCGGGCGATGTCATAACTGTGTCCGGCCGGGCAGCGATAGGCCCGGTCTCCGCGGTCCAGCGGCGCCCCGCAGACGGGGCAGCGGAAAAGACTTTCCATCACGTGTCCTCGCCCGTCACATCGTTGATCCACTTCCGGCTCCGCAGCCGCAGGATACCCCAGGGGCACTTGCACACATTTTCCGACTGGATGCATAGGCACACCACCGCTACCGGGGCGTTGAACACCAGGGCAGTCAGGAAGGTCAGAGGTACAGCGATGACCCACTGGCAGCTCAGGTCGATGATGGAGGCCATGCGGGAGTCGCCGCCCGCCCGAAGCAGGCCGGTGATGTTGGTGATGTCAAAGGCCTTCAGCGGCAGCATGAAGAGATATACGACGCACATGGTGACGGCGATCTCCAGCGCCAGCCCCTCCAAATGGAACAGAGGATAGAGATAGGGGATGAACACCGTAGGCAGGAGGACCGCCAGGCACACCGACACCACGAGACCCACTCCGAAGGAGACCGTCAGCAGGCAGCAGCCCAGAGAGTAGACCTCCTCCCGGCCGGCGCCCTCACCGATCCGCTTGCCCACAATCACGGCGGTGGCGCCTGCGATGCCGAAGCAGGCCACAGTGGAGAACTTGTCGATGTTGCCCATGATGGCGTGGGCCGCCAGCATATCCGTGCTGATGGCCATGTGGCCCATGACGGCGGTCATAACGCTGACGCCCAGACCCCACAGCACCTCGTTCACCAGAACGGGGGTGGCGTATTTCAGGAAGCTCCGCGCCATGGCCCCGCCGGGCCGCAGCAGCAGGCGGAGCATCAGGGGCACTCGGCGGTAGCGGGGGGCATAGACCGCGACGATCACGAACTCCAGCACCCGGGAGGTCAGGGTGGCAATGGCAGCACCGGTGATCCCCAGCGCAGGCGCGCCGAACTTGCCGAAAATAAGAATGTAGTTCAAGCCCGTGTTGGTCAGCATGGAGATGCCGAAGACGATCATGCCCATGGCGGGATTCTCCGTGCTGCGCTGCATGCCGATGTAGACGGAGCTGATGGTGTTGAAGATATAGCTGAGGCCAACAATCCGGAGATAGGGGGCGCCCAACTCAATGAGCAGGTCGTTGTTGGTCACCAGAGCCATCACATGGAGGGGGAAGAAGAACAGCACAGCGGCCACGGAAACCGCAATGATGAGCCCGGCGTAAAGGCTGACGCCCATACAGCGGTTGATGCTGTCGGTGTCCCCCTTGCCCCAGTACTGGCTGGCCAGGACGGAGAGTCCGCTGAGCAGGCCCAAAATGATGATCTGCAGCATGTAGATGGGTGTGTTGGCGGCCGTGACGGCAGACAGCTCGTTCTGCCCCAGCATGCCCACCATGAAAGTGTCCACAAAGCCCAGGGATGTGGTGATGAGATTCTGCAGGATCAGCGGCAGCGCCAGATAGAACAGCCGCTTATAAAAACCGGGCTCCCGGTGAAGATGACGAAGCATAGAAACGAAACCTCTTAACTGTGAAGTGGATATGCCTTACAGCATGGGCATCCGGATGCCATGGTGCCGCTGGAGGGCCTCTGCGCAGGCGTCGATGTCGGCGGCGGTGGTCTCCGGGCCGAAGCTGAGGCGGATGACGCCGCCGGAGACCCTCTTCGGCAGCTTCAGGGCGGCGATGACATGGCTGGGCTTGCCCTGGTGGCAGGCGGAGCCGGCGGAGATGCAGATGCCCTGCTGCCCCAGGTCGTTGACGATGTTTTGGCTGGGCCAGCCAACCAGAGAGACGGAGAGCACGTGGGGCGCCCCGCCGGGAGCGGAGAGGACCTTCAGATCGGGGATGGCGGTCAGCCGCTCCACGGCGTAGTCCCGGATCCGGGCCATGTGGCGGAGCTTGTCCTCCAGGTTTTCCAGCCGCAGCTCTGCGGCCTTGGCAAAGCCGGCGATCTGGGCCGTGGCCTCGGTGCCGGACCGGAGACCGCTTTCCTGACCGCACCCATGACGGAGCCCCAAGTCCGGGCCAGGCTGGAGGGGATGGAGCTCCACTCCCTTATCCGGGTGCTGGAGTGAGGAACGCCGCCGGCATAGAATGGTGTGCAGAGTCCTGCGCGCTGATCGAGAATTGACCTTTAGGGGGAAACAGATATATGGCATTGATCGTACAAAAATTCGGCGGCAGCTCCGTCGCCGACACGGCCCGCATCCGGAATGTGGCCCGGATCATCACGGAGACATATCGCAAAGGAAACAACGTGGTGGTGGTCCTGTCCGCCCAGGGGGACACCACCGATGACCTGATTGCCAAGGCGGAAGAGATCAACCCCGGAGCCTCCCGCCGGGAGATGGACATGCTGCTGGCCACTGGAGAACAGATCTCCATCTCCCTGTGCGCCATGGCCATCGAAGCTCTGGGGTATCCTGTGATCTCTCTCACTGGCTGGCAGGCGGGGATGCTCACCAACTCCGCTTACGGCAGTGCCCGGATCAAGCGCATCCGCACCGACCGCATACAGACTGAGCTGGACGCCCGGAAGATCGTCCTGGTGGCCGGCTTCCAGGGCATCAATAAGTATGATGACATCACTACCCTGGGACGGGGCGGCTCCGACACCTCGGCGGTGGCTCTGGCCGCCTCCCTCCATGCAGATCTGTGTCAGATCTACACCGATGTGGACGGCGTGTACACCGCCGATCCCCGCTCGGTCACCGGAGCGAGAAAGCTGGAAGAGATCACCTACGACGAGATGCTGGAACTGGCCAGCCTGGGGGCGCAGGTGCTGCACAACCGCTCGGTGGAAATGGCCAAGCGATACAACGTCAATCTGGAGGTTCTCTCCAGCTTCACCGGGAATCCGGGTACGAAAGTTAAGGAGGTCGTAAAAAACATGGAAAAATCCCACGTCAGCGGTGTGGCGAAAGATAAAAATGTGGCCCGGCTGGCCTTGGTGGGCCTGGCCGACGAGCCCGGGATCGCCTTTAAGATCTTCTCTCTCTTGGCAAAGAACCGGATCAACGTAGACATCATCCTCCAGTCCATTGGACGGGACAGCAGCAAGGATATCAGCTTCACCGTGGCCCGGGGCGACACTGAACGGGCCAAGGCGCTGCTGGAAGAGCACAGGGAGGCCATCGGCTTCCGGGAGATCGAAGTGAATGAGCAGGTGGCCAAGGTCTCCATCGTGGGGGCCGGGATGGTAAACAACCCCGGTGTGGCCGCCAGGATGTTTGAGGCCCTCTACGGTGCCAGCGTGAACATCAACATGATCTCCACCAGCGAGATCAAGGTCTCTGTCCTGGTGAATGAGCGGGACGCAGACCGGGCGGTCCAGGCCATCCACGACCGCTTCTTCAACGAATTTGGAGGCAACGCCTGAACAGGCGTCAAAGCGATGCAGCCCCCCTCATGGCCCGGTCCCGGGCCGCGAGGGGGTGCCCTGTTTTCAGGTTTTCGCCCGTTTTTGCCGGAAAAATCCTTTTTTAGCTTGCAATATTTGTGCCGGTCTGGTAAAATAATAACTCGACTGGATATTCTTTTCCCATCCAGTCTGTTTTATCCCCCCGCCGGGAGGCAGACGGAACGGGATGCGGGCTGACTGAAAACGAGAATCTCAGGGTTGCCGCCCAAGGGCGCCCCTGCTGCAAGTAAGGAGAGAATCATCGCAATGGACAAGAATCAGAGAGAAGAGCGGCGCCGTCAGGAGGATATCGCACTGAACCGGGGCTTGCTCTGGGTCGGGGCGGCCATCCTGATGGAGCTGCTTTTGATGCTGGTCAATAAATACTATATCAACTACTACTCCACGGTGGAGTCCATCAATATGGTCTACGCCTTTGACGCGGGCCTGAAGGCGGTGCGCATCGTGGCGCTGATAGCCCTGGCGGCCTCCGCAGTGTGGTGCTTCCTGCGCTTCTCCCGGGAGGGGCGCACCGGCACCATGCCCTTGGTCCTGGTGGCCGCTTTCAGCGCGGTGACGGCCATCGCCCATATCACGATCTGTTTTAAGGACGCCGGCGTCCGCATGCTGTTCCTGCTGGTGCCTGCCTGGGCCGCCCTGGCGCTGGTGTACTACCTGTATCAGCGGGAGTTCTTTTACTCCGCCTTCTATACCGGTCTGGGCACCATGCTCCTGTGGATGCTGCGCCACAAGGACAGCACAGTGGACCCCTCCTCCTCCCGGCTGACTACGTACGTGTTCCTGGCCATCGTGGCCATCCTGATGGTGCTGGGGCTGGTGATGCTGCTCCAGGCCAGGAAGAACGGCGGCGTGTGGAGCCTGGCGGGCCGTGAGGTCCGTGTCCTTCCCGCAGAGGCTGGATACTCCCTGATCTTCCTGACCCTGGCCGTCAATGTGGTGGCGGTAGCCGCCGCCGCAGTGATGGGTGGAAATGTGGGCTACTATCTGATTTATGTGCTGGTGGCCTGGCTCTTCGCTCTGCTGGTGTATTACACTGTCAAAATGATGTAAGAGCGGCCTGAGGAAAAGTAAGGCTGCGGTGTGCTTTGACGCCTCCGTAGAAAAGTGTCAGGAGACGCCTATACTGTGCGGCCAGCAAGTGAAATGTGGAAATTTAAAGAGGGACTATCGGTGAAAAGCCGATAGTCCCTCTTTTTGTGCTGCACTGGGCACAGATAGAGCCGGAATACAAGAAATGCCGGCTGTCAAAGGAGGCTTCTCCTGGCAGACGACGTTTCATTGTCCTTTTGGAAGATATTTCTTTTGTCAATGCTCATGTGCGGTAAAGAGCACATAAGGATTTGACAGACAGCCTCCCACTATTCCGGCTTAATGGGAATTTCAATTTGAGTGATATAATCGTCTATACTATCAATAACCAACTCATTGATCCCCGTTTCATAAGCATAGCCACACAGAGTTGTCCCTTGCTTTTTTGCATAGGCAAGGATTTCTTTGTATCTTTCGGGAAGATTTTCCCAATTTCCCTTACAAAAAGCCCTTAGGTATGTTCCGGCAGGCTGCAGATGCAGTCCTCTTTTGGAAACAGGAAAAGGCATTTCAATATATATGGCACTATACTCGCTGAATTTTCCTTGATATAAATGCTCCACTGGAAGCATGGCACCATAGGAAGCGTCATGCAGACGGCGAAGTTGGTGTTTTTTTGTTTCGGCAATGACCCGTTCAATTTCTTGTTCAAATGATAAGTTTTCAGCCATATCAACAGCCACCAAATAGCGGCTCTGCTTTTCCACAAGGCTGATTTCTGCAATATCCAAAGAGCGCAGCATATCCATATCCTGCTGCTGGTTGATCAGAATTTTTTGGATAGATCTCAAATGGGAAATGGTTTGATTTAATTCTGTGATTTTTTCTTGCAAAAGAGAAGCGAAGTTATCAATGGTACGGTTTTCCATAAATTGTTTGATTTCATCAAGAGATACATTTAACTCCCGCAGCATTAAAATTGTTTCCAGTGCCGCACTCTGCTGGTAGCTGTAATACCGATAGCCGTTTTCCTTAATACAGGCAGGTTTCAGCAGACCGATCTCATCATACCACATCAAAGTTTTTTTGTTGATTTCATGGAGCGCCGCAAACTGCCCTATGGTAAACAGTGCAGCTTTTTCTTTCAGCATTTTTGAAGATCCCCCTTGACTGTACTGTTACTGTACGGTTTATTATATAAAATGTTCAGAGAAAAAACAAGGAGGATCTTTATTTATGCTGAGCGAGAACGCATACAGCCGCCCGGTAACATTGAAAAATGTTTTGAGATTTGCTGTCCCGACTATCGTTATGACGGTATTCATGTCCTTTTATACCATGGTGGACGGTCTGTTTGTATCCAATCTGATTGGTACAGATGCACTGTCCGCGGTCAATTTGACCGCCCCGATTATTTCACTGGTAACTGCGATCTCTACCATGCTTGCTACGGGTGGAAGCGCTGTCATTATGAGAAAGGTAGGAGAGCAAAAAGCAAGGGAAGCAAATGAGGACTTCACATTTCTAATTGTTGTGAATGTGATCGTAGGGCTTGTCATGTCCGTTTTAGGTTATCTTGTCATGGACGGCATCTTTGGAAGCATGAACCTTTCGCCGGTTGTATTTGATCACTGCCACGATTATTTGAGCCGCTATTTGATTTTCACAATCCCTATCCTGCTGATGAATAACTTTACCCTTTATATGATCGCCGCCGGGAAGTCAGATCTTTCTATGGTCTGCTCCATTACAGGCGGCGTGTTGAATATGGTCCTTGACTATGTTTTGATCGCTGTACTTGATATGGGGATTGCGGGGGCGGCGATTGCCACCGGCTTGGGGTATTCTGTTACGGCGGTAGTGGGAATTGTGCTGTTTTCCAAGAAAAACAGCCTGCTTCATTTTGTAAAGCCGGTATGCCGGAGGAAAACTTTGTGGGAAGCTGCCACAAATGGCAGTTCGGAAATGGCGACCGCCTTAGTGACAGGTATCGTTACTATGATGTTTAACTGGACAATGCTGAAATATGTAGGGGAAAACGGCGTAGCAGCCATTACCATCATTATGTATGTGCTGATGTTCGCCACTTCTCTCTATACCGGCTATTCCTACGGAGTCGCGCCTATGATCAGTTTTTACTATGGCGAACAAAATCATGGAAAATTAAAAAAGCTGATACGTATGAGCTTGAAGATCATCAGCGTGATCGCTGCTGTGACCCTCATCGCTTCGCTGGTCGTTACAGAGCCGCTTGTCTCGGTGTTCGCCCGCCCAGATAACCCAGTATATGATTTGGCGGTTACAGGAAACCGTATCTGTTCCTTTGCCCTTATCTTTATCGGCTTTAATGTTTTTGCCAGCGGAATGTTTACGGCGTTATCCAACGGGCTGATCTCAGCGGTGCTTGCTTTTTCACGCTCCTTTGTATTCATGGTGATCGCTATGCTGATACTTCCCGCACTTTTCGGCGTAACAGGTGTGTGGTTTGCGACACCCGCTGCGGAGTTTGCGGCGATCTGCCTATCTCTTATTATGTTTGGCAGATACCAAAAGAAATATGGATATTAACAGGAACGATCATTTATGATGTGGATTTTTGGAATTGTCTTGATTTCAGGCATGAAAGCGCTTTTATGCAAGGGATTTTCGTTAGGAGGGTTTCTGCTGCTGTTTTGGATCAAAGGCAGGCAGCTCCGATTTAACTCTGACGAGTGGGATAGCTTTTTCATTTCACTTCCGGAAAGAAAGCTGCAAAAGTATGTTATCTGTATCTATCTGGTGGCGGCTATGTTCTCTTCGTTTATCAGTTATTTCATTCTTGAGTTGACTGGATACCGGAATAGCATTGGAATAGCGATATTGATCTTTGCAGTTGGGGTACTGATCACAGCCTGCAAATGGCATACAAAAGAAAGGGACTATCTGCTCAGACGGTATCGAGAAATACCAGACACGATCCTTGAAAGACAGAAGCAAGAAACGGAGGAAATAGAAAAAAGTGAGTGAACTGATTACTGAAGGGAATATCAGAAAGCAGACTGTTCTTGAAGCGCATAGCAGCTAAGGTGTTATGCGGGCGTCGGCTCGATCAGCATATTTGAAAGAATATTTGCTTGCCTTGGTTGCAATAGGAATGAGTTTGTCTGGTATTTCCCAGGAGCTTAAACTCAAAAGAGCCCAGTAAACAGCGGACCTGCCTGAGCCAGTCAGCACGGCAAGTGAATGGGGCTGCGCTCACCGCTGACAGCCCCGTCTGCCCTCGCCGCCTGCCAGGTGTGAGATCCAACTGGCCGATCTGTATCCTGCCCCGTGGATAAAATGGACAAAGACTCTTAGACCATCACTTATCTGTTCCATTTTTAATATGTGACATGTTAACGGGGAAATTGAGATTGCAGAGAGCGCCGTTCAGAGGAGCTGTTTTTGAATTGTGCGGCGGTAGAGGAGTGCGGCGGCAAAGCAGGAGATCAGCTCCGAGAGGGGAAAGGCGGCCCAGACCAGGGCCGGCTTCAGGGCCAGCAGAAGGGCAGCGGCGGGGAGCAGGAGCAGGATCTGGCGCAGCAGGGCCACCAGAAGAGACCAGCGGCTGCGGCCCAGGGATTGAAAGGCGGAGCAGAAGATAATGCTGGTCCCGGCGAAGAAAAAGGAGAGGGCGATGATCCGCAGAGCGGGGGCCCCCATGGCCAGGGCCTCGGGGCTCGCCCGGAAGGCGGAGCGGAGCAGGGGGGAGGCCAGCAGGGAGAGCAGCAGGGCCCCGGACAGGGAGAGGACGGCGGTGAACTGCTGGCCAAAACGGACAGAGGCTGACACGCGCCGGAGTGCCCCGGACCCGTAGTTATAGCTCAAAATAGGGATCAGGCCGCTGCTGATGCCGAATATGGGCATGAAGATAAAGGTCTGGAGCTTGAAGTAGGCGCCCAGTACAAAGACCGCGGACTGGGACCACCGGGTCAGCAGCTGGTTCAGCCCCAGGGACATGAAGCTGCTCAGCGACTGCATCACCACGGCGGGGGCGGCGACGCGGCCCATCTCAGCCAGCATTTCCCCCCGGGGGCGGAAGCCCCGCAGGCGGATGGGGAGCTGGTGCCGGAGGCGGTACACCAGCCAGAAGCCGATCAACGCGCCGGAGATCTGACCGATGACCGTGGCTGCCGCGGCCCCCGCAACTCCAAGGTCCAGGACGAAGATGAAGATAGGGTCCAGGATCAGGTTGAGGATGGCACCCGAGCCCTGCACGATCATGAAGCCGGCGGGGCGGCCCATGGCCTGAAGGATGCGCTCCGTCAAAAACTGCATGCAGGTGCCGATGGACAGTCCGCAGCAGATCAGCAGGTACTGGGCCCCCTGCCGGGCGACGGAGGGGTCCTCTGTGGAGAGGCGCAGGAAGGGGGCGGCCCCTGTCAGGGCGAAAAGAAGGAAGAGGAGCCAGCAGAGTCCGTAAAGGAAAAACCCGTGGCAGACCGCAGAAGCAGCCTG
>ERZ1106929.1954-NODE-1954-length-15407-cov-7.311751_pt1 | contig 15407 bp, 6 predicted proteins | sample MGYA00403662_ERZ1106929 | MGnify/ENA primary metagenome ERZ1106929 (study PRJEB35170, sample SAMEA104062442) | human gut metagenome | biome: human gut; feature: human-associated habitat; material: faeces | place: Denmark | collected 2013-02-20 ... | reverse complement strand
TGCTCTGTCAACACATCCCCTGTTTTATAGACATGGGTTTGATCTTTCAAATAATTTTTGTCCAACACCAACTTCTGTACTGGATTTGGAATTCTTATCATTGTTTTTCCACATTTGGGACAAGATATGATCGGCTTGTTTGTAATTGCTTCCATCGGCAATGTTTCCGCAAAATATAATTGATATAAATCTTTTATCTGCCCTTGGGAAGCATATTTCTTAACTGGCCAGAATTCCAAACCTTTCCAGACACTTCCTAAAACCCTTCTGGTCTTGTCCGAACAAAACAAAAGGTCATCTGCTGCATTCGGCCCACTGAAAAATTGTCTTGTTCCCCACCTTACAGGCTTCGTAACGGATAAATATCCAATCTGCTCCTCATGTCGGTATTCCATTTCTTTCTGAAATGGTCTTTTATAAGCGCAGGAGCGTTGAAATGCATACTCATCATATTCCCACTGCACTTTCACGCTTTTGTTCCGAACAAACAACCATTGCGCCTCTTCAATTTCTCCTTGGGAATATTCACAGGTTGTAATCGAATCCAGTCTTGAAACAAATGGAAACTGTTGCTTAAATTTTTCATACACTTTCTGATCTTCATACAACTCAAATAGATACTCCTTATCACTTACTTGAACAGATGTCCCTAGTACTTCAAAAGAATCTTCTGTCTAATAAGGGATTTCATATCGATTCAGAAATCTCAATAAACCAAACTTATTTTTTTACAATAACAATGCTTAATCCTCATATAGCACCTTATAAGACAGCAGGATTCTTAGAATCCTTGTATCAAATATTCTGTTCCATCCTGCCATCTTTCCATATTTCTTTTAAGCTACTTCTTTTTAATCAAACACGATTTTCTTAACAATTTTAGAGCGTTTGAAATAATAAACGGTTGCAATTCGTTTGTCCATATATTGACTTAATTCTGCTCCTGATATCATAATCCTATATTTTTTCTCTGCTCCTTTTCTTCCTTCCTGTAACCTGACAGTTCCACATAAGCACTTATCATTTTTATGTTCTTTCATAACAAACTCACTTCTGTCACTTAATAGAATAGCTTTAAAATTTGCCATATTAACTGTGTCTTTATACCTCAATCGTTTCTGTTGAATTCCTTCGCATAAATCAATTACAAAAAAGAGGAAACGAGAAAAGTAGTAGATTGTCATACAGAAAATAACAATCCCAACTATCACACCCGCGATAGCATCTGCTGTTGAGTCATCATTTATTACATTGAAAAAAATTCTTTGACTGGTCCAACTCAATACCACAAAAAGCAAAAAATCTTTTATTACAAAGCCAATATACATATTCTTAAGTTTCATAAATATTATTTCCTTTCTTACATGTTACCATCTCATATAGAAAACTCTCTTTCCTCCCCCTTTAGGCTTATCAACTGGTTGACTTCCTGAAACGACATTATTTACAACATTTAGCAAACTGCTCGTCCAATCTGGCTTTGAATGCTTATATACCATCTCTCCTAATTTTTTTGTTTCTCTATCTAACTCTGCTTTTCTTCTTGCAATAACACCTCGTTTACCTCCCGCCTTTGCTTTGTTATAGTCACGAATCCTATTTCTCATGCGCCTAATCTTTCCTTTTGCATAAATACTATCCTTCTTCTGATAGTGAGTTCCTCCTGATATTGATATTCCAACATTTATTACTGAATTTGTGACATCCCAAGCTGTGATTCCTCCAGTTTTACTCTTTTTCCATAAACTATATCCTTCTGTTATTCCAGCAATTACCCCTTGACCTATTGCCTGTCCAACTGCACTTCCTAATGGTCCAAATCCACTAACGCTTAATGCCCCAGAAACAAAACTTGAAGCACCTACTTCTACCAAGCCATCGTTCCATTTTTCGTCCGTTACAATGTTAGTTGCAATTGTTGTTATCATACCAAAAGCTGCAGAAGCTGCACCCACTAAAACACAATGCAATATTTTTCCATCATCATCTTTTCTTTGAATGGGATTGCTGTCACAATATAAATATAAATTTTTCGCTGTTGAATCAACATTTACAACTAGCACTTCTAAAACATCTGGCGATAACATTCTTCCCGTCTCCGGATCGTAATACCGACTATTCAGATAGTACATTCCCAGTTCTTCGTCATAGTAGTATCCCTTGAAACGGAATGGATTCCTTCTGCCCAGTCCATTCGAACTGTAATCCGTCAGATTCAGCAGTTTTCCCCAGGAATTATACTCATATTTTACAAGTTCCGTTCCGTGACTGTCAAGAATTCCCAGAATATCCCCAAAAAGATTTTTGCGGTAGAAATACATCTCATTCTGATACTTCATGGCAAACACATTACCCTTGTCATCGTAGAAGAAATCGATCCTGCTGCCGTCACTGGACGTCTGCATCAGAATGGCCGAACCATCCAGATAAAAGTCTGTCGTAACTCCATTGACCGTCTTTCGGATTCTCTTTCCGCTGTCATTGTACATGCAGTACATATCCAGTCCGGCGCCTGTGATGTGCTTCAGCTGATGTCCTTTTTCCCATTCCATCTGCATCCCCAGATACTGGAGCGGATTTCCCATGGCATCATAAGTAATTGCCTGTCCATTGTAGAAATGAAGCTGATCTCTCCAGCCTCCGGTCTGATACTCAAATGTATCGGACTTCCACGGTGCTTCTGTGATCACTGGATTTTCGATATAACGGTACTCGTCTCTTCTGACCATATTTCCACCCACATCATAGGTGTAACAGATTGTCTTATTCTGCTTCTGATTATCTTCTCGTACCAGCTGGTTCAGTGCATCATAGTAGTAGCGGATTTTTCTTTCGCTGCCATCGGCGCTTCTCTCCACCATTGTTTCCACATTTCCACAGGCATCATAGGTGTAGGATTCTGCACGGTTTCCTTCCCGGACAGATGCAACCAGGTTTGTAGTCACTCCTGCCTCTTTGCCTGAGACGTATGTATACTCCTGAGTCGATGTATTCGTATCAGAGAAGTGATTGTGAGTACGGATCACACGTCCAAGGGCATCATATTCATAGGCAATCTTCTGGGCGCCGTTGATCTTGATTCCATATCCAAGTCCTGGTTTCTGCTGTTTCTCTACATCCCCGTAAAGGAATTCCACCTCATGTCCGACTCGATCTTTCTGATACGTATATCCTTTGACACGATTTTTCTCATCATACACTTTGCGAAGTTTCATTCCGTCAGAACGGTCTGTTCCTACCATTCTTCCGATCAGGTCATACTGGTATGTGCTAATCACTCCACTGCAAAGATCTTTGTGCCTTGCAATTTTTCCACAGCTGTCATACGTATTTTCAAACAGTTTTTCTTCTCTGCCGTCTGCGGTGATCAGATACTGTGCCGCAAGCTGTTCTTCCGAATTGTATTCATTTCGAACGGCTTCCCCTGTCGCATAGGTAATCCTGTCCGCAAGACCGTTCCGGCTTCGAAGCGTGGTGCGCTCCAGTTCTCTTCCTCCAACCGACACGGATTCCAGATTTCCAAACGGATCATACGCATAATCATACGTAAATCCATTGTGACCGATGGACGTCACTTTTTCGTTTTCATAGGTGTAAGAAACTTTCACTTCTTTTCCATCCACCATTCTCGCAACTTCTGTCATCTTATCCGTGTTAGCATCGTATGCATAGGAAGTGGCATTTCCTTTTGCATCTGTCAGCTTTGTCAGAAGACGGTTCTTGTCATCATATTCATAATGCACGGTATTTCCTCTGGAATCTGTGATCGTCTTCGGCTGCTTATAATCGGATGTGTATGTCATAGACGATTCCATGCGCTCACTGCACTCTTCCAGGATCCACCATTTGTTGACCTGGCTGTTTGACTGGTGGGCTGTCAGAATGATATCTGCCAATTTTTGATGGGAATAATCCATCACATCCAGAGACAGGTTTCCATCCTTACAGATGATCGCATATCCATTTCCCGGTGACACCTCTTCGAATCGGAACAGCTGATTTGCAGCTCCCGACATAGCCGTCTCCAAAGAAAGAATAGAAAAGCCTCTGTCGTTGGTTCCTGATTTTGCCAGCACTTTTCCCGGTGCGTGAACCGGCTCTAACTGATAATACGTGCCGTCATATGGCAGCAAACGATACTGCTGGTTCATCCCGCCATTGTAGTTGAACTGCACTGCCTGTGTTCCTGCTGCTGTCGAAGCATTCTTCACATCAATATACTGTCCCGAATGACGTACCCGGATATGATAAATCCCCCCTGATCTCGGAGCTGCTGAGACAGTTCCCTCATCTGCCGGTTCAAAATACCAGTCCTGATGTTCGTTTTCTTCTTTTCGTGTATAACTCTGCACCGGCTGTCCGCTTGTGGTACTCTTTGGTCCATTTGTCAATGCTTTCTTATCTTTCGTTGCCTTGCTGGTGATCTGGAAACTTCCATCTGCGTTTGGATACAGTTTCCATTTCTGGGCATCCGTATTGTTATTTCCATAAATCTGAATCTTTTCACCTTCTGCATCCGATTTTCCATTCAGATCCAGGCGGTATCCAGAGCCACAAAGAGGCTCAAACTGCATATATCCGTCTTTTCCATCGATCAGCTTCCATTTCTGCGCAGCACTTCCATTAAATGTATAAAGCTGAGCTGTTACTGCATTATTTGCTTCCCCGCCTTTCACATCCAGATAATTTCCAGAAACTTTTTCCCTGATATAATACACTCTGCCCGGTATGACTGCCCCAAGATGCTTTCCACCATCTGCCATCATCCGGATCGGCTGTCCTTTGTCATTGTATGTGAATCGATAACGGACTCCTTCGGAATTGGCAGCCTGAGTCAGATGATTTTTCGTATCGTACCGATATTCAAACCCCGTTCCATCAATACTTCCCATCTTGGTCAGACTTCCTTTTTTGTCGTATGAAAAACTCTCTTTTTCCGCTGCACTCACTGCATTGATCAGATTCCCGTCATCATCATACTGATAGCTTTCCCCATCATCTCTGACAAGCTGAACTCCTTTAAACAAGACCTGATTCACCTGATTGTGATACGTCAGATAAATATGAATCGCTTTGTAGCTTTTCTTTGCCCCTTCATTCTGATCATCTGTGCTGAAGGTGTTGCTGACAAACTGCCATCCCTTAATATTCGGATTACACTGTAATTGATGCCATTTAACTGTACCATCCGTATAAATGACTGCTGCATCCACTGAAAATTGCTTATCCGGAATTCCAAATCCATTTACCCAGCAGCTAAGATTAAAGATATCACCTTCCTGTCCTGAAATATTTACAGCCTGAGACAGATGAAGCTGCTGCTCCATTTGTCCGTTCAGTACTGCACATCTTCCCTTATCTGCAGTGATCATACTCTTATTCCCGGTTGCAGCTGCATGAAATCCCCAATTATCAGGCACATCATTTGTGCACCGTTCAAATCCCGGATTGTCGATCAGATTCAGTTCATTTGCCACATTTCCTGTTTCCAGCTGAACACCGCTTACCAAAAGTGTTCCTCTTGCTCTTGTCATCCCCACAAACACGGAAATGGTTTCTTCTGCCGGAAGCTGGAATGTGAGAACCAGTCTCTCCCATCCGTCATCTACATTTTTATCTGTCACATAATCAATGCAGCGTTCTCCCATGATTCTGGTCCGGTCTGCCCGGATCACGGATACAGCCACTCCCTGTCCCTGATCTTCCGGGCTCAGAGATTCTGTTTTTACATAAGCAGACAACGTATATGTTCCAGCTGACAGATGCACATCCTGACAGATTCCTTCTTCTGATGTCAGCTCTGTTTTTGTCAGTTTCGCACTTTTTGTACCAATATATCCATCTGCATGTGTGATCGCTCCCCGTTTTCCATCTGACATACGACAGGTGTACCATCCGCCATCTCCATGAGACGGATCAAATGTTGGATTTCTCAGCAGACCATACACTGTTTTCTGAACAGAACCATCTTTACTCAGCTTATGATTTTTCATGCCGGATGTATAGTAAGAATAATTATTTGCAAATCCATCTGCATCCAGCACATCTGTCGGACGTCCCATATTGTCAAAATGCCACGTTGTTTTCTTATTATCTCCCGGACGTTCCATCTGACCATCCAATCCAGGTTCTTCAAAAATCGTAGTATTTCCGTTTTCATAGGAAATCTTCAGTTCCTGACCCGGTGCATTTTTCTGTCCCGTTTCGGATACTTTGCTGACACGGGGTACCCGAAAATCATTTGTGTACTCGTAATTTACACGATAGCCATCCTGATTGGTCACACTGAGCAGTTTATGAGAACCATCATAAGTAAACTGACTCTTACTTCCATCCGGATAAGTAATGGATGTCAGATTCCCCCGCGCATCATATCCATATCGGATCTCTCGCCCTTTGGTATCCTGAATAGCCGTTAATCTGGAGTATGTGGCATCTGTAGAATAAACTGCATTTAACGTTCCCCCTGCCGCATCCGTAACATATGCCAAGAAGTTTCCCGCTGAATTCGGACCATACTGGTGTTTCACGGAATTTCCGTCCAGATCTTCGATGAATCGTAAAAATCCGTCCTGTCCGAATATATACTTCACTTTATCTTTTGTTTCCATCGTGCGATAACGGTCATGTTCAGAACTTGACGTCACTGTGATCGTCAGTCCCAGCCCATCCTCATCTTTCAGCTTATTACCATCATTGGTATCTTTATAGAAATAATGTTTTGTTCCGTCTTCATCGATATACACATACGGATAATCTTTGATCCCACTTTCTTTCAACTCCTGCTGGCTGCTGAGCCTCCATCCGTACCCCATACGGGAAGAGGTATCCGCTTCACTGGAATTATACACATGACGGATTTCTGTTGTCATCGGACCTCCCTCTGTTGCCACATCCAAATGACTCCAGACAACATTTCCTGTAAAGTCATTCGTGTAACCGATTCCTGCGCGCCCTGCTGACTGCTCATGGTAACTCTGATAATCCTCCAGACCATTTACATTCCTGTAATAAAACACACCGCTTGGAAACTGTTCAGAAGAGATACTTGGTGAGTCAGATGCATAGAATCTCGCATAAGCACGGTTTGCCAGATTTTCATCATCTTCATATTTTGATTTCACCATAATTCCATAGTTTTTTCCTGTGTTATACCACTGACGCACCAATCTGGTCACATTGAATCCTATCGGTGTGATCGAAACTGTATTTCCATTGATTACCTGTTTTACTTTTTTATAATCCAGTATTGCACCATCTACTGCCGGCTGATTTCCCCAACGGACGCTTTTTTCATCCCAGCTGTTTTTTACTTCATAAGCAAGAAGCGGCAGCTCCGGATTGCTGTAGGATGAATATTCAAACTGCCAGATATACATGGTCGCTCCGTAAATGATCGAACCTTTTCCAATATCCGGAAGGTCTCGAAATCGAAGCAGCGCTCTCATTTTTCCAAGTTCATCACTTCGCCCTACCACGAAAGATCCATATGCATATACGTTCCCCGGATTCTCCGGTACATTTCCTCCTGTGAAAACATACGTATCTTCAATATTTCCTTTTGTTTTACTCGTCTCTGTCATTGGATCGATCACGATTGGATAAACACGTTCTGTGTCCTGCATCCATTCACGATCTGGCACAACTTTGATAACACTGCTCTCTGTGCCGATTTCTACTTGAAATTCCACCTGAAGAGACTGATTTCCTGCGGCATCATACATATACGGTTTCACCAGTCTGAAAATCCTTCCTGACTCCTGATTTTCCGAATCATACAGCCCAAGTCCTCCATCTTCTTCGCTTCGCAGCTCCATTCCAGGATGCGTCAGTTGAAAGCTCAATTCCTGTTCTGCCGCCTCTTTTCTGTTCAGTCGAATATTCTCTTTTAGCTGCTCTCCCTGGATTGAGTAATGCAGATCAATTCCCGGAAGAATTTCCTCATACACACCTTCTCCGTTTAAATGCGGAACACACATCATCTTTCGGATCTCATCCTCTTCTGACTCTTCCTCTTCTAAAACAGACACTTTCATATCCAACATTTCTGCTTCTTTCCAGAAATCTTCCTTTTCCAAAACACGAAATGTAGAAATTTCACCTTCATAATTCACGTTTCGTGTACTTTTTGTGTGTAAAAAAGGTGACAATCCCCATAAGATTTTCTTTCCGTCTTTCTCGATCGTTACCAGTTCCTTTGTATCTGACTCTTTTGCAAAACTTACACGAACTGCGGACGCAAGATTTCGATAAACTTCTCTCCCGTCTTCCTGTACAGCTTCCAGACGGTTATCAATTTCTTTCCACTGTCCGTCTTCTTCATAATGGACCGGAGCCGGATATACAGCTGCCGCCATTCCCTTCTGTGTCATCTGAAAATGTTTGACACAACGCTCTCTCTTTTCCGGTACTTCCCGTAAAATTCTATCTCTCATATTTACCTCCTGCCGAAATTCTCTGTATTCGGTCTTTCTATTTCTTTTTACACGTTTTGTGCACGTTTCGTGTAGTTATACAATACACGATTCGTGTTCTTTTGTCAAGCACATTTTGTGGATTTTTTATTTACTTTTTCCCACGTTTTGTGTATAATCATATTGTATTCATAAAAAGTTTTGATTTTTACAAAAACTTCCCAGCGCAGCAAAAAAGCTGCTTAGAAAGGACGTGTATGTTATGGCTGTATTTGCCAATATACTCAAAACACTGCGAACAGATAAACACTTATCCCAGCAGGAGCTTGCCACTCGCCTTGGCATCTCAAAGAGTGCAGTCAGTATGTATGAACAAGGACGGCGTGAACCTGATTTTGATATTCTGAATAAAATTGCAGATATCTTCCAGGTCGATGCAGACTATCTTCTCGGACGTAGTTCACTCTCTCACGAACCCGAACCTGTCACGATTGCCGCACACCTTGATACCTCTGACCTTACGCAGGCTGAGTTGGATGATGTTGAAAAATACATTCAATTTATCCGCTCAAAAAGAAAACAATAAAGGAGCATTCAGAAACGGCTATGCTGAACAAATATGAAGAACTGTTAGAAGAGGCTGCCGCCCAGAACATATCAGTAGATGAGAACTTTCCTTTTCATGGAAACTTAAAGGGATTGTATGTAGATCAAAATATCGCCCTCTCGGACCAGTTGGAGACCTCTGCAGAAAAAGCCTGTATTCTGGCAGAAGAGCTTGGTCATCACTACACTTCTGTCGGAAATATTCTGGATATCTCCGATCCTGCAAATGCAAAGCAGGAACGCCAGGCACGGATGTGGACCTATGAACGGCTGATCGGTCTGCGTGGTCTGATCGATGCCTATCAGCACGGATGCCGGGAATATCACGAAACTGCTGAATTTCTGGACGTAACAGAAGAGCAGCTTCGCGATGCCATTGCCGATTATCGCTCAAAATATGGAGTCTGTACCAAATATCAGAACTACTATATTATGTTTGAACCCTATCTGATGATAGGAGTCAAGACCACCGGCTTAGCCGGTGGCTTGTTCTGCCCCTATAAGGGGCTATTACCTGCTTGCGCCCGGAAGGCGCACTGAAGGTCTGCCAACTGCACCACATCCACAGCCGCCCCTAAAGGGGCTTACTCAGCGCTTCCTTACTCCGGCTTAGCCCCTAAGGGGGCTTGCTGGTTTGCTTTGATTTCCTACTACCACTCCAAGTGGTTTATTTCTTGTTTTTCTTTACCGGCTCACCCGTAAACGGGTCGATATACTCTACTAATGACATCTGGTCATATTCTAAATCTTCTTTCAGTTGATTCTGAATATACGCTTTAATCGCAGCGGTGTTCTTGCCTGCCGTATCTACATAATATCCTCGGCACCAGAAATGTCTGTTCCCATACTTGTACTTTAAATTCGCATGCTTTTCAAATATCATAAGCGAGCTTTTCCCTTTCAAATATCCCACTATTTCTGACACGGAATATTTCGGTGGAATTTTTATCAGCATATGGATATGATCACTGCAACATTCTGCCTCGATAATTTCTATCCCTTTTCTTCTGCATAATGTTCCTAATATTTGCCCCACATCCGCTTTTATATCTTTGTAGATTACCTGACGGCGATATTTTGGTGCAAAAACGATATGATACTTGCAATCCCATTTTGTATGAGCTAAACTATTTACGTCCATTCTTAGGACCTCCTGTGCTATTTTATTTGTGGTTTTGCAGACCCACTTTTATTTTAGCACAGGAGTTCATACTTATATCTAAAGATCTGTCCTCCCCCTGCATAGCAGGGGGTTTATTTTTACTGTGACACAAAGAAATATCGAGTATCGATAATTTATACATTCATTATATTATCGATACTCGATATTGTCAATTTATTTCAGAAACTCATTTGCAAACATCGCCAGTGCATTCTCATCCCGACTGTTTCCGATTCCGTGGGTATCCACAAATTCTTCCGCTCTTCTGGCATCCTCATGCGTAAAACGATATACTTTTCCACCATTCTTTTTCCATGTCTTTTCGATCACATCCTGATACTCCTGTTCCTGATACCATTTGGAGTCTACATGAAGTCCTCCGTTTTTGCTGTATGCTTCTTTTTCGTCCTCTGTCAGAGCGTCTGCATCCACATTCTCATTGATCCGATAATATTTTTCACTGATAAAACGAACATTCTGTTTATGCGGTGCTTTTGGAATTTCTCCATCCTTGACAACATACACAGTAAACGGCCGAACCGTTTCTTTTCCTTTGCCATCCGGACCCATGCTGTCCTGAACATGCCAATTCAACACGATATACCCTGAATCCGTAAATTTTTGAAATTCCTCCGGATGAAAATCAAGCAGTTTCAATTTTTCAGAAAGATCTCCTTCTTCCGTATCATTGGCTTTTACTTTTCCTTCTGATATTGCCTGAGTCTTTAACACTTCTTCCGTAATTGCACCCTGCTGTGCCTCTTGAAGAGTAAAATAGCGATCCTGTGCTTCAATCACCGGAAATTCATTATATTTAATCTTAACGCTGCAGGACTCTTCTGTAATATTTCCAATGCTGTCCGTAACCTGATATACGACTTTATGTGTGACCGGGCTGTCTTTTTTATCCAGCTGCAAAAACCACGTATCCAGAAGTTCTTCTGATGACATTCCGTCTTTCCATGTTTTCACCTCTTTATCCGCTTTTCCATCTTCTGTCAGTCTGCCGGGCGCATATTCAATCTGAACAATCTTAATCTGTGCAGTTAATTCCCCATCTTCCCGATCCGTACTCTGAACATCTTTCAACAGATCCTCCTTTTTTACGGTCTCTCCTTCAAAGTACTCTTTATCCGGTGCTGAAATCTCCGGAGCCCGGTCCCAGATCGCATACAATGCCACTTTTGCCATTTCCCTGCTCTCCCCGGTTTCGGTTCTCTGACTGGCAGCAATCTTTCGAAGTTCTTCATAAGAAATTCTGTTTTCGCGATTTTCCTGAAATGCCGCTTCTTTTGCGCCCACATCCGCACGCTGATCCCAGCCTGCAAATGTATGCCTGCTCCTCTTATAATCTGTATAGCCTTTATTTTTCTGAATCCGGTATCCGTTTTTGAGACACTCCTCATAAGAAACAATTTCCGACTTTTCCTGTCCTTCTTCTGCGTGATTTCCCAGATAACGGATCGATACCCGGTCCTCCCAGATTGCATACAGCGTCAGATCCTGATTTTTCTCAGCAGGAAGATTTTCTCCCGGCTGATATTGTCCCTCTTTTGCCGTCTGATTTTCATTCCATCCCAGAAACGGTACGTCCAGCCATTTTGGAATCTGTTCCGAAACCGATGCTTTCTCATACCAGTATTTGACAGACGGTTCCGGCATCTGTTCCACCTGTGCTTTCGTGTTTTTATCATACTGCACCGTATGTTCACTGCTGATCGTAACTGCTTCTTTTAAAGTACCTGCACGCCGTTCCTGATAATCTCCCGGGCGCAGGCAATATCTGCTCTGTGGTGTCAGCAAAAACCGCTCCCACTCCATACTTCCTGTACGGTTTCCATAACTTACCTTTACGACCATTCTGCCATTCTCATATCGGTCCGGTGTAACTCTTGCCGCAGGAACAGACTGAAGCTTTCGTATTACCTCAATGTATTTTTCAGCTGGCAGATATACGTCATTCCCTTCATCTACCACTGCCGGACCACTCATCTGGTAAATTCCATCCTGATAAACACCGGAACCGATCTCTGCCGTATTCGCGGAAAAAATTCCCCCTTCCTGTTTCACGGTTCCATTCTGATTGTAGATTCCTCCGCCCCGGTTTTGTGCACGATTTCCATAAAAACTGCCGTCTTTCAAAAGAATCTCCCCATCTTTTAAATAAATGGCGCCTCCCCGATCTGCCTGATTCTCACAAATCGTTCCGCTATTCCATATAATCGTTCCCCCATTGAGAAAGATACCTCCACCGTTTCCTTTCTGTCCGCACTGTTCCGTATTCGCTTCTTTTGCATTGTTTCTTGCCAGAGTCGTATTATTAACCACCGTGCGCCCTTTACTCATCGTTGCAATTCCATGGACGCCATTCTCATAGCTGCATCCATTCACACTTGCTTCTACATTAGAATTGCAAAATCCGGTACTGAACCATCCTGAGTAGAGATCTCCCACATTCGGATGCTGTGAAGTACTTTGCCATCCATGATACCTCTCATTGGACACATTTACCTGAAACGCAGAAGCTGCAACCGAAGTACCCTGACTGAAACTTTCCCCGATATAACAGTTCTGAAACGTATTTCCCTGAATCCGTGCACTTATCGGTCCGGTATATGGAGCTTCATCACTTCGGATTCCGCCAATCCCGATCCGGCAGTTTTTAAGTACATTGTTCTGAATCTCTGCACGGATATTGGCTCTATGTATAGAAAAGTGAACCGCTCCGATATCCGCAATCCCATCAAACACAGAATTTTGCACGCGAAAACTGATTTCTGTCGGCGTGAATGCAGAACTTGCCTCTGTAACAACTCCCACTCCATTGTCGCAATTTTGAAATTTACACTGATCCACTGTTACAGAACCATATTCTCCGTGGATCATCCATCTTGACAGCTGATCTCCATTTTGAAAAACGCAATTTTCAAATGTCACAGAACTTCCCTTATTTGCACAAATGGCACCACAATACAAATTATCCGAATCCGGAACGGAAGTTCCACTCAAATCAAATGTCAATGGATCGCTTCCTTTACTTCCGATCGCAACACTTGATTTTGTAAATGCCAGCCTGTGCCGATCCGGCATCCTGACCGTTCTCGGACCGCCCTCGGGCAAAATCCGGACATTCTGAAACTTTCTCGTTCTGGTCTTTTCCACATATACAAAACTATCCTTCATCGTATGACTCTGTACAATATAAATCGTTTCATTATCCTTTACTGCATGCAAAGCCGCCGAAAGATCCTCATAGTATGTATTTCCAATCCGGCAGGCGCCTTCTGCTTTCTGCTCTTTGGACACGTTGTCCGGCAATGTTTCTTCTTTTTCAACAGGCTCTTCTTTGTCGTCTGCTCTGCTGTTTCGGATTTCTTCCAGGCATGCTTCCACTGAAAAAGACACCTGTGTCTGCAAAAACTCTCCATATCGCTGCAGACTGTCCACCCGGCTTTCTTTTCCATCAATCACATAAGATTGCCCGTTTTCCGGAAGCATTTTTATAAGCGCTTCCGTGAGGCTTTGCTTTTCTTCCTCACTGATCAGTGCTTCCTCCCGTCTTTTCCATTCCTCAACCACTTCCAGATACATTTTGGTATCCCACGCAGCCTCTTCTTTTCCAATGTGTTCTTTGATCATCAGATAAGGTAAAATTTCCTGCAGCTGATAAAGCTCTCCCAGAGAAAGTGCCCCCACAAACTGTATACGCTCTTTCATCTGACTCAAATATGTATAAGGCTGCTCCGAAGCGATCAGTATTTCCATGTTACTTTTTTCTTCTTTCTGTATCTTTGTTTCCCATCCGGCATCCGGCTCCTCGGCAGCCCATACCTGCAAACCGCCAAACAACAGGGAAAATGCAGTCAAACCTGCTGCCAGATATCTCCGATTCTTTCTTCTTATATTCACACCTCCATTTCTTTTCCTACTGCTGTCAGACAACTGTCGGCGGAGCGCGAATGCCATCATTCTCCTCCATCTGCTCCCTCCTTTCGGGTACAAAAATAAAACAGACGTTTCGTCTATCTCTCCTGTATACTTCTTGCTATAACTGGAATACATTTTACTGATGTGATGAAAACCATCACTTCTGAATCATATAAAACGATGAATCTGTACTTCAGATTCCATGAATTTTTAGAACTCAGAAACCAGATCTGTCTCTAAGTGATATGGATTATAACACCTGTTCTGAAAAAAAGCAAGCAGAATACACAAAATGAGCAGACGAATACTGCCGCCTGCTCATTTCACATATTTGCTTGCTTTAGAGATTATTTTTGTATGATTTGTAATATCGTTTATACAATTCCCTGCGCGGTCATTGCTTCTACAACCTTCTCAAATCCTGCGATATTGGCACCAACTACATAGTTTCCTTTCGCGCCATATTTCTCAGCAGCATCTGCCATATTGTGGCAGATATTTACCATAATCTGCTGTAATTTTCCGTCTACCTCTTCGAATGTCCAGCTTAAACGCTCGCTGTTCTGAGACATCTCCAGAGCAGATGTCGCAACACCACCGGCATTCGCTGCTTTACCAGGTGCAAACAGAACTCCGTTTTTCTGCAGGTATTCTGTAGCTTCCAGTGTGGTCGGCATATTTGCACCCTCTGCAACCGCAATACATCCGTTTGCAACCAGTGCTTTTGCGTCTTCCAGATGAAGTTCATTCTGTGTTGCACACGGAAGTGCGATGTCCACTTTTACGCTCCATACGCCTCTTCCTTCATGGTACTCTGCGTTTGGACGATAATTTTTATATTCTGTAAGTCTTGCACGTTTTACTTCTTTGATCTCTTTGAGTGCTGCCAGATCGATACCTTCCGGATCATATACCCATCCTGTAGAATCGCTGACTGTCACAACCTTTGCTCCGAGCTGCTGTGCTTTTTCTGTAGCATAGATCGCAACATTTCCGGAACCGGAAACTGCAACTGTTTTTCCTGCCAGTTCGATTCCGTTTAATTTCAGCATCTCCTGTGTCAGATAGAGAAGTCCGTATCCTGTTGCCTCTGTACGTGCCAGAGATCCTCCGTAAGTAAGCCCTTTTCCTGTCAGGACTCCTTCAAATACTCCGCGGATTCTCTTATACTGACCGAACATGTATCCGATTTCTCTTGCTCCTGTACCGATATCTCCTGCCGGAACATCTGTATCAGCGCCGATATATTTGCATAACTCTGTCATAAAGCTCTGGCAGAATGCCAAGATCGGAAGAGC
>ERZ1106929.1934-NODE-1934-length-15563-cov-9.454153_pt1 | contig 15563 bp, 12 predicted proteins | sample MGYA00403662_ERZ1106929 | MGnify/ENA primary metagenome ERZ1106929 (study PRJEB35170, sample SAMEA104062442) | human gut metagenome | biome: human gut; feature: human-associated habitat; material: faeces | place: Denmark | collected 2013-02-20 ... | reverse complement strand
AGCTGCCGGAGCGGTGCTTAAGCCGCAAGGCGGGAATTGTGCGGTGTTGCCTAAATCCTCCGCCAGTTAAAAACCCGATCTTTGCCCATTTTACTCTTTATGAGATACATACAAATATAAAAGCAGCCACCCCCGCAGCATGGCATGACACTGCGGGGGTGGCTGTTATTTATGGAAGGTAGTAACTGTCAAGGATAAATCAGGCAGAAGCCTTTTCGCTGTTCTTTTCGCTCTTGGCATAGCTCTTGAAAGAGTTGACCACGATGGTGATGCCCAGAACGATCAGCAGGATAGCGATGATCAACTGCAGGCCGTTTGCGATGAACACAGCACCCCAGGTGGTTTCGCCAGCGGGGATGGTGGTGGAAGCTGCGGTCTGGATGGCCTTGACCATAGCAATCAGGCGCTGAACCAGAGCAGTGAAGGTGACGCACAGCATGATGATCAGCGGCGGGAACAGCATCTTGTTGTTGCGGCCGGTGACCTTCAGGAAGACGCACAGGGTAACCAGAACCAGAGCGCTGAGCAGCTGGTTGGCGGAACCGAACAGAGGCCAGATGTTGGCATAGCCGACCTGGGTCAGCAGGAAGCCAAATGCCAGGGTGATGATGGTGGAGAAGTAGGTGTTGCAGAACAGCTTACGCCAGCCTTCTGCATGCTCCATATCGTCCACGCTGAACAGTTCCTGGAAGCTCATACGGCCGATACGGGCAACAGCATCCAGGCTGGTCAGGGCCAGAGCGGAAACGCACATGGTCATAAAGACGGTAGCAACATAAACGGGCACGCCGAACATCTCAAAGAAACCAGCAACGCCGCGGCTGAAGATCTGGAACGGGGTACCAGCAGCGGGGGTACCGTCAGCAGCAGCGGCTGCACCGGCAACGCAGAGGGCCAGAACAGCCAGCAGGCTTTCCAGCACCATAGCACCGTAACCAACCTTCAGCATATCCTTTTCGCTTTCAACCGTCTTGGAAGAAGTACCGGAGGAAACCAGACTGTGGAAGCCGGAAACAGCACCACAAGCCACAGTAACGAACAGAATGGGGAACATGGTGCCCAGCTTTTCGTTATTGAAACCGGTAAAGACGGGCAGGTTCATGGTGGGATGTGCAACCAGCAGGCCAACAACAGCACCGGCAATCATGCAGATGAACATGAAGGTGGTCATGTAGTCGCGGGGCTGCTTCAGCAGCCACATGGGCAGAACTGCAGCAAAGAAAATGTAAACAAAGGTGATGTAGCTCCAGGTAGCCTTGTCAAAAATCAAGGGGAATTTCATGCCGACAGCAAAGGACAGCACGATGAACACGATGCCCAGAACAGCCTCTTTCCAGCCGGAGAAGTTGAACTTCTTCTGGATCAGGCCAAACACAACAGCGAACAGCATGAACATGATGGAAACCATGCCGGCTGCGCCGTTGGTGGTAGCTGCATCAGCCAGGCTGGTAACGCCGTCAACCGTGGTGTAAGCGTTAAAAGTACCGGCAACCATATCAGCAAAAGCTGCAATAACGATGCCGCAGAACAGCCAGCAGAACAGCAGGAACAGCTTGCGGCCCAGCTTGCCGATGTACTTTTCGATCAGCATGCCCATGGACTTGCCGTCGTTCTTAACGGAAGCATACAAAGCGCCAAAGTCGGTAATAGCGCCAAAGAAAACGCCGCCGATGAGCACCCACAGCAGAACCGGCAGCCAGCCGAAGGCTGCAGCCTGGATTGCACCGGTAACAGGGCCTGCACCGGCAATGGAAGAAAACTGATGGCTGAAAACGGTCCAGCCGTTGGTGGGAACGTAATCCTTACCATCGTTAAACTTAACAGCGGGGGTCTGTGCGTTCGGGTTAACGCCCCAGGTTTTTGCCACCCAGCGCCCATAAAACGCATAAGCACAGACAAGAACCACAGCAGCGATCAACACGATGACGAGTGTGTTCATGATAATCCTTCTCTCCGTTAATAATAAAAAATTTTCCACTCCATCCAGCCAAATGCGGTAAACAAAAAAGCCTTCGTCTTTTGTTGGCCCATTTGGACCAACGCAAAGACGAAGGCATACACTGCAATCATGCGCTGCACCATTGCAACTTTTACTTCCGCGTTACCACTTTGCTTTGCCGGCTCAATGCCGACCGCTCACCCGCAGCCCCACACCGCACTGTGCCGGACTGCGCACCCCATTAACGGAGGGTTCCCGGCTTGAACTACACGGCGGGCGGTTCTGCCCGCTTTCCCCCAAGCTGCTCGCAGGTGAGGGCCAGACCGCGCCTTGCTGCCATCTTGCACAACCGACGGCTTTCTGTAAGCGGTGATACGGATAGGTCATTTCCTGTTCATTGCATTTGGCTGATGAATTGCTATTACAATAAACCTTTTGGCACACATTTGTCAATACTGTACAAAGCGCTTAACTCATTTTTGGTGATGCGGATAAATTTCACGCAGTTTCGACCGGCTATTCTTGGACAAATTGTAAACAAAATTTGAACAAATTCGCAAGGTTTGACGCAATCAGCAAGGCTTTTCCGCGGCGGGATGAGGGCATCCCGCCCTACAGATCATTTGTATGTTTGCACCGCAATAAAAATAAGCTGTAGGGAACGGTCTTGACCGTTCCGGGGCCTCGCTGTATATGCCATAATGAGATATACGGCAAGGTTCACCTAAGGGACGATGCCAGCATCGCCCCTTACGAGTTCCACTTTATCACGCACCTTTTTGTCTCCCCCCCAAAAAAGACAAAAGAATGCAGCGATGTATTTTCCCTCTACATCTCTGCATTCTTATTTTTTATGATTTTATCTCTATATTTTCCGCCCGCAGCCTATATCCCGCCTCAAATTCCTAACTCCTAACTTCTAACTACAAAAGTTGCCCCCGCCTGATTGCGGCTTCAGGCGGGGGCGATGGGGTATCGTTTTGGTGTGAGGAGGAATCATGTTCCACGGCAACGGTTGCGGCTCCGTTCCGTGTGATTATAGGATACCCAATACTTGAGAAAAATATATTATAACGGTGTGAACTTTCTGTTAATTTCCCCCACGCCGGGGGCACGCCGTTAAAAAGTACGAAATATAGTAAAAATTATAAGATTATAGCTCACACTGCACCGTAAATGCCGTGCACGCTCACTTCGCCGGTAAACACATGGGTGCTGCCCTCAGCCCCCTGCACCACCAAGCGGCCCTCTTCGTCCACATCCAGGGCGGTGCCTTCGCCGCCGTCAAAGGTCACATGCCTCCCCAGGTTTACACAGCGCGCCTTGTACGCATCCCGGATGGCGGAAAAGCCCTCCCGCTCAAAGCCGTACAGCGCACGGTCAAATCCAAAGTTCGTCATGCTTTCTGCCAGGGCGGCGGCGTCCGCCGCCGGATCCACGGCAATGCCCTGCAACGCCAGGCTGGTGCCGTGGGGCAACTCCATTGCGTCAAAATAGCTCTGCGGCTGGGCCAGATTGATGCCAATGCCACACACAATGGCATGGTGGTCCGGCATCCCCTCGCACAGAATGCCTACGATCTTTTTACCGTTCAGCAACAGGTCGTTGGGCCATTTGATCTGGCACTGGATGCCGTACCGCTGTTCCAGCGCATCCGCCACGGCCATGCTGGCAAACAGCGGCAGGCTTTCGGGCTGAGCCAGCTCAGTTTTCAGCACTACCGTGTAATACAGCGCCTGCCCGGACGCATTGATCCAGGTGTGCCCGCGCCGCCCGCGGCCCGCCGTCTGGCTGGTGGTATACACTGCCCCCACCGGGCCGAATTTATCCAGGTTTGCCTTTGCCCAGGTGTTGGTGCTGTCCACCTCTTCCAGATAGTACAGCTCGTTCACGCTGTTGTGGGATACTACTGCATTGTTTACCATTGTTCCGGCACCTGCTTCCATTCAAAACTGCACTGTCCATCCGTGATGGTGATCACGCCATAGCTGTGGGTATCCCGCAGGCTGCCGGGGTTGAACAGCGCCGGGGAAAACGGCGTACCGTGGCGCAGCGTTTTATAGTGGGTGTGGCCAAACAGCACCACATCCGCCCCGCGGTCCGCTGCGTATTCGGCGATCCGCTCGTACCCGGATTTTACCCCGAACAGATGCCCGTGGGTATAAAAGAACAGCACACCGCCAAAGGGTGCCAGCCCCTCTGCCGGGTCATCGGAACCAATATCGCAGTTGCCGCGCACCCGGTAGATGGGGTAATCTGGCGCAGCGCCGTTTGCGGCAATGGCCTGGTCCAGGTCATACAGGCCGTCCCCCAAAAAGAACAGGGCATCGGCAGTTTCGTTTTTCAGCAGCCAGCGCAGCGGGGTCACACGTCCGTGTACATCGCTGACAACCAGCACTTTCATGGGTTGCTCGGCCATATCATTCGCTCTCTTCTTCACGGTTGTCCTCATCTTTGGCCGCGATCAGTTCTTTGTAAATATCGCCCTTGCTGAACGGCGTTCCCTTGGCAGCCTGTTTTGCGGCTGCGGCGGGTGGGGTGCCCTGCGCCATCAGCAGGCGGGCAGTGGCAACGGCGTCCGGCAGGGTCACTTCCTCCGCCGCAGCCTGCGCCGCCGGGGCACCGGCCATAACCAGCACATACTCCCCGCGGGGATCGTTCTGCTCATAGTAGCGCACAGCTTCACCGATGGTCGTCTTGGTGATTTCCTCGTGCAGCTTGGTCAGCTCCCGGCACAAGGTAATGGAGCGCTCCGCGCCAAAGGCGGCGCACAGGTCATCCAGTGTTCCGCGCAGCTTGTGGGGGGCCTCATAAAAAATCACGGTGCGGGTCTCCCCCTGCAAAAATTCCAGCCGCTCGCGGCGCTCCTTTTTGGGCACCGGCAAAAAGCCCTCAAACACAAACCGGGCGGTATCCTGCCCCGAAACCGCCAGCGCCGTCACGCAGGCACTGGCACCCGGCACCGGCGTTACCGTAATGCCGCGGGCAATGGCATCTTTCACGATCTGCTCACCGGGGTCGCTGATGCAGGGCATACCGGCGTCAGAGCAGAGCGCGCAGCTCTCCCCCGCTTCAATGCGGTCCAAAATTGCCGCGCCATGGTGCAGCGCATGCTCATAATAGCTCATCATCGGCTTTTTTAAGCCAAGATGGTTCAGCAGCTTCAGGGTCACGCGGGTATCCTCGGCGGCAACAAAATCCGCCGCGCCAAATGTAGCCGCCACCCGCGGCGGCATATCGTCCAGGTTGCCAATGGGCGTGGCAACAATATACAAAGTTCCGGGCATGGGGTTCTCCTTTTATCTTTTACCGCGCCAAACGTATCAAACGCGCCGCGTGGTTTTGCTTCTGTGTTCATTATAGGCATTTTTGCCCCTGGGTGCAAGACGGCAGAAAAATTCAAATTTTTTTCTTCAACCCATTGGCTTTCCCGATTTAATGCGTTAAAGGTTTACAAAGTTAATATAAGACTGCTGGTCGTCGGAAAGATTTTTAATACGCTCCTGATATTCGTCGTAATCTTCGCTGCCTTCGTATGCCGCATTATTGAGCAACGTATTCATCTCGGTGGTATAATCGTCGCCTATAGCTTTAATGTTTGTTCGTAAAACCTTACGCCAGTCTTCAAGATCTTTCTTTCGGGAGTCATATGCAAATTTTAGAATTTTATTATTTGCAAAATCTTGCTCAAGCTTCTTCTCTTCTTCAAATGTGGAAATATAGTCGTCCATCATTTCTTTTGCTCGATCAGATTGATTTCCGTCATATGTTTCCGCATGATGATATCCTGGAGAATATAAATAAACGCCTTGGTTTGTATTCTGCTGATCATACACCGCTTCACGGGCTTTATTAGCATCTTCTTCAGCCAGCTTTTGCTTCAGCTCCAAATTAGTTTGCAGCTGTTTTCTCTGTTGCTCTAACGCGTCGTAGCTTTTCTGGTCTACAATATCACCAGTGGTAGTGCTCCGGCACTCATCCATCTTAGCCTTTAACTCGTCAATCTGCTTAGTCAGCTCTTCAACTTTCTGCGTGGCTTCTTCATGAGCCTGGCTCATCTCTGCGGCCTTATCGCGAGCACGCTCATACGGATGAACCCACTTCTCGTCTGCCCACTGAAGTCCTTTACTGAGTCCGGCAACTACAATGCTTGCAAGTATGGCAATACCAATCGTTTTGCCAATCACTAATAACGTTGTCTTAAACGCTTTCGCCACGTTGGTAGCCGTCTTTGTGCTGGCCGTATAAACCTTCATCACGTCATCCAGGTTGTTGGTGTTCCGCGCAACGTCCTGAGCTATTTTGCTGGAATCTTTGAGGGTTTCGTTAATAAGATCCTGCTTTTGAGCGGCTCTTGCAGCGTCGCCTTCAAGGTTTTTCATCTGCTGAATATAGTTTTGCAAAGCGGCAGTATCTTTCTCGACTTGAGCACTATCCATAAAACCGGTGGCTTTCTTAAACATTTCTTGTATCTTTTGTTGTATGAGAGATTATTGTGTGATATAATCTTTATAAGGTTATAACTACTGTTTAAGAAGGAGTAGAATATGGCTGTTTCCGATTGGAGATATGGCATTTGCCCACATTGTGGTTATATAAATTTCTATGTGAAACCATCGAAGTTTCCGATTTGCAAGTGCTGTGATTACGAAGATCCTATTATTATTACAAACGATGAGCGCCACAATCTTGTGGTATCGATTAAGGCTTCTATAAATGAACAAAAAAGCAATGAAGAATTGGCTGACATTATAGATGAAGCTCTTCGTGAAAAATATGTTTACGACAACGAACATTTCAGCAAAAAAGCATATAATGATATGTTGGAATACACCGAGCGAAAAGAGAAAGAGGCAAAGGCTTTCTTCAGTTCTAACGGCAATGATCCGCATACCCCCAAATGCCCCACCTGCGGCAGTACCAACCTGCGCAAAGTATCCGTGGGTGCAAAAGCTCTGTCCGTGGGCCTGCTCGGTATCTTTAGCCAGAAAGTAAAAAAGACTTGGCATTGTAACAGCTGTGGATATGAATGGTAATGCTGCGCAGCGTGGTGTAGGAGGTGAAGAGCATGGCAGGTATACCAGATTCAGACAATAAAATTGTTATGGTTTGTCGTGCTCAAAGGTATTGTGTATATGGGGCTACAACAGAACAAGACCCACAAACATACTTGATTTTTATTCATACAAGTATCTCTACTTCAATTCCAATTTCTACTGCCTCAAGGAACGTACAAACAATTTATTTGAATACTCCATCAAAGAACTGTCGTCATTATTGGTGGGGTGGAACAATCGGAAAGGCTTTCTATCAGGGAGAAAAGTGGGTTTTAGGCGAAACCATTTCTGATCACCACATTTCTGGGCAAATTTATTATAATATACTAAAAGTAATCTACCAAAGCCCGTTGCCCTTACCATTAGACTTTCCTGTTAAGCAAACCCAAATTCAGAAAAACAATCTAAAAAGGGAAAAGCAAAAAAGTAAGAATGAGAAAGCCAAGCAAAAAAAGGATAACGCAAAAAATCAAAATATAAAAGGTCAGATACTCCTAACTTGTCTTGCGTGGATACAGACTAATAATGATAGCGGTGCAACACATGAGTCGCAGTTCGCTTTCGTTGTTGTAGGAGACAACCTTAAAACCATTAAACGCCGACAACTTTTCAATATGGACTACCAAGCAAGAATAGCGTTTGATGAAGCAGATTTCCACTATCATTGGGATTCAAAATCTGAACAAGGACAGGCGCTCCTTTACCATAAGTCAATTGTTCTTGTGCCAAACACAAATCAAAAATTGTCTATCATAAGGGTGTATTATGACTATCGCGGCTCGGTCAGTCGGCTTTGGGGGCCAGAATTTGCCTCCGATTTTTCGATAGTGAATATGCCATCAAAAATTAAACTTTATCGTCAACCACTAACAAAAAACAAAGCTTTTTGCCCATTTTGTTATGAGCCTTTGATTCCCTCCATCGTTACCATCGTTCTTTATACAGATTCTGCTCGTCGAACAGTAGATAAACCATATAAATACTGCCGAGTATGCAAAATGCCGTATCTGTCAATCTGTAACCAGCAAACAGTTCTTGGCAACGACGCTCCGTTTGTTCAAACATTTATGGTAAGCGACTGTAAAAATCTACAAGAAGCAAAACAAAAAGCAATGCTACAAAGTGATGGTAAACCGTTTGCAGAAAAAGCCCCTGTTCAGTCTTCTGGAGCTACCATCCAAACTTATACTCCATATAAACCGGTCAAGATTGAAAACAATATCAACCTTTCTTTACTTCCCACCAAAACGAATAAAATTTATGTTTTTGCAGAAAAATGCTATTGCCGATCCTGCGTAGAAAGATATGGCCTTAATACAACCGAAAGCCAAACTGCATTAGTGTCAACAATATCTGGTAAAACTGTTCCCGTTAATGTTCAGTATTGCAACCGCTGTGGTTGTTACTATATGAATGTCCGTACCTATAAAGATTACTGTAACCGCTATGGGCACCTTCTTTTAGAAATTCATTATACAGAAGAGTTTACCACCGGTTCTTATGATAGTTTCAGAGGTTTTGCAAAAGATTCTATACTTAGTCGTTGTGGATATAGTGTTAAGCAAGGAATTCCCGCTACAACCAGACAAAAAATTTTGATCTACATTATGGAATCTAAACGCGCCACTAAATGGCAGATTATTGATCTTATCTCCGGTTTTATCTCACTTAATTCTTCTCTGCCTCGTATGTCAAGCGCAGTTGATCGCTGGAGTGAAGATCTAACCTTCGTCAATAATTATAAACTTGGTTCTCAGCCTTTAACATCCGTTGATACTTTTGTTCAGGGCGGCAACATAAGCGAAAGATACCGTTGGATGTAACTGCGTAGCAGGTCGCCCCTTACCGGGTTCTTAACTAATAAGGTTGACCGAGTATGCGTGAAGTGTAAGACGAGATATTAAGGATAGTCCTCTTATATATCTAAAAACATAAAAAGGAGTACAAACACTATCTGCTCTTTACTGAGTTATGACAGACATTAACATATATGACATCCCTATAGTTGCAAAAAAACATAAAATAGCCAAAGCAAAATCTCCACCGTCCATAAAAAAATCACCTCTCAAAAATACCAAAAGCCCCGGCCATTAAAGGTCAGGGCTTATCTTTATTGCATGCTGGTAAAATCAATCGTTCCATGCGTAGGGTATTCAAACGATATCAATTTTACTCCGTTACTGTTAGTTACTGCTAGATTTCCTTGTGATATAATATCCATGCCAATCAAAAAATCAAAGCCATCTCCGTTATTATCAAAGAGTCCGGCAAGAACACTTATAAAAGTAACACTATTCTGTAATGTAAGGTTGACATTATATCTTGGCGCAACAATTTTACCATTTGCCGTATGATACTCTTTATCGTTAATTAGAGCAGCGAAAAGTTCATTGCCACTGCCGCCGAGATCGGCATGGACGGCCTGATCCTTCCCGATGTGCCTTATGAGGAAAAAGAAGAGTTTGACGGCCTGTGCCGCCAGTACGGGCTGGATCTCATCAGCCTGATTGCCCCCACCTCGGAGCAACGCATTGCTATGATTGCCAAGGAGGCCAGCGGCTTTATCTACATTGTTTCCTCCCTGGGCGTTACCGGCACCCGCAGCGAGATCAAGACGGATATTTCCGTCATGGTGGATCTGATCCGCCAGAACACCAGCCTGCCCTGCGCCGTCGGCTTTGGCATTGCCACCCCGCAGCAGGCTGCCGCCATGGCCAAAGTCAGCGATGGTGCCATCGTCGGCAGCGCCATCATCAAGCTCTTTGCCCAATACGGCCCCGCCGCCGTGCCCCACATCGAAGCCTTTGTGCGCGATATGGCACAAGCGGTACATAATGCGTAGTTAGGAGCTAGGAGTTTTGGGGCTGCCGGTTATTAAAACTCCTACGTAATTTTCCATTACAATCTGTAGGGAACGGTCTTGACCGTTCCCTACAATGCTTTTATTCGGTTCACGGCAGCCTTTATCCCGCCGCCCAACTCCTAACTTCTATACAACTTGGCGACAACTCTGTGTTATACTTAAGATAAATAACGATTGGGGGCATTGGATGAACCGCATTTTGATTGTGGAGGACGAAATTACCATTTCCCGGCTGATTGCGGTCAGCCTGCGCCGCGCGGGGTATGACTGCACGGTTGCCAACGATGGCAGCACCGCGGCGGACCTGATTGCCGAGCACGACTTTGACCTGGCCCTGCTGGATATTATGCTGCCCGGCCTGGATGGGTACGAGCTGCTGGGCTACCTGCGCCCGCTGGGGGTGCCGGTCATCTTTATCACGGCCAAGGGCGCCACTAAGGACCGGGTCAGAGGCCTGCAGCTCGGCGCCGATGATTATATCGTAAAGCCGTTTGAAATCGAAGAACTTCTAGCCCGTGTGGAAGCCGTACTGCGCCGCACCGGCCGCGGCGGCCAGACCCTGACCGCCTTTGATGTAACGATGGATATTGTGGCCCGCACCGTGACCCGGCAGGGCAAGGCGGTGGAACTGACCCCGCGGGAGTTCGACCTGCTGGAGCAGCTCATGCGCAACCGCGGGGCGGCGCTGTACCGCGATGTATTGTACGGGCGGGTGTGGGGCGGCGATCTGCTGGACAGCCGCACCCTGGACCTGCACATCCAGCGCCTGCGCAAAAAACTTGGCTGGGCGGATAAGATCGAAACCGTCTACCGTGTCGGTTACCGCCTTAAATCCGACCAGAAATAACCTCAAATTGCTGATTTCTCATTTCCAATTTCAAACTTACTTACGGGTTTTTCTATGAAATTTTCTCAAAAACTTGTCTGCATCATGCTGCTGGTCATCGCCGCGTTTTTTGCCGTGGGCGGTGCGGTGCTGGTTAACGGCAGCTTTATGGACCGCCTGAGCGCAGCCGCCGAGCAGGAACAAAGCATGCACGCCATGCTGTGCGGCGTGGTGGAGGATTACTACCTGGACCAGACCGGCCGCGGCGAAGATACCTGCGGGGATGATTTTATCACCGCCGCCACCTGGCGCGCAGGGGATCTGGCCCGTGGGGTTTATTCCCAGGGACTGTTCCGCGCATCCGCTGACCCCGCCCAGGACGAAGCCTATGCCATATACGGCCTGCAGGACGGCCAAAGCATTTTGCAGTACGGCCCCAATGTGACCCGCATCTACCGCAGCGATCTGCTGGGCGGCCTTGTGATGGTAACTACCTTTGATGTAACGGAGATTTTTGCCGCGCGCAACCGCAGCCTGCAGCGCTTTTTCCTGCTGGAAGCTGCCGTGGTGGCCGGGGCTGCCGTGGTGGTCTGGCTTGTCAGCCGCCGCCTGACCCACCCACTGACCGTGCTGACCGCCGCCAGCGCCCGCATTGCCGCGGGTGATTATGCCTTGCGCACCAGGATGCACACCGGGGATGAGCTTGAAATCCTGAGCCAGGGCTTTGACCAGATGGCCGGTGCCGTGCAGGACAAAGTGGAAGCTCTGGAGCTTTCGGTCCAGCAGCGGGATGATTTTGTGGGTGCGTTTACCCATGAGCTCAAAACCCCCATGACCGGCATCATCGGCTATGCCGACCTTTTGCGCAGCATGCAGCCAGACCCCGAAGAACAGCGTGAAGCCGCCGGGGCCATCTTCCATGAAGCCCAGCGGCTGGAAGCCTTAAGCGGAAAGCTGCTGCAGCTGATGGGCCTGGGTGAGCACGCCCCTCAACTGGTACCCGTGCAGCTGGATTCTGTTTTTGCCGAAGCGCACCGCGCCGTTGCCCCCGCTCTGAACGGCTGCATTCTGACCATGCAGTCCAACGGCCTGACCGTGCAGGGAGATGCCGACCTGCTGTGTGATCTCGTCATCAACCTTGTCACCAACGCCGCCAAGGCCAGCACCCCCGGCAGCGCCATTGCGGTCTGCGCCGAACAGGCAGATGGTTCCATCCGGCTGACGGTTCAGGACCACGGCCAGGGCATCCCGGCGGACAAGCTGGCCCGCGTGGTGGAGCCGTTTTATATGGTAGATAAATCCCGTTCCCGCCGCCAGGGCGGCAGCGGCCTGGGCCTGGCCCTGTGCAGCCGCATTGCCCAGGCCCACGGCGGAACGCTTGCCATGGAAAGCGAGCTTGGCAAAGGCACCACCGTAACCGTCACCCTGCCCGCACCGAACCAAACCGCCGCCGAACTCGCACAGGAGGAACCCGTATGAAAACCACAAAACGCGGCAAGCTGCTGATGCTGGCCTGCGCCGCCCTGGTGGCTGTGCTGGCCTGCCTGCCGCTGCTCTGGTTCCGCGCACAGGATGCCCGTATGTTCGGCACCGTCAATCAAAGCTCTGGCCTGTATGAATCCCGCGAGGTCAGCGGGGATGATTTTTATCTATTACAGCAGATCAAAAACCGCACCCAGATGAACCGCACGGACTGGATGGTTTCCGCCGGGCTGAACGGCACAGCAGCCCTGTATACCCCCGCCGGGAACAGCCGCTACAACATGACCTCCAGCGATACCGCCGCTGATTTTGCCGCCAGCCTACTGACCCAGCTCCATGATGCCGAGGTATTGCCGGACACCTGGTACCATGTGGCAGCCGATAACCTGAGCAGCTACAGCAGCGGCGAGCTGTATACTTCCAGTGATTCCCTTGGCATTACGCGGCTGCTGCGCTACCCCCATGCCGCCTATGATGAAAGCGACCCCGAATACAACGAATCCCCCACATTCGCCCTGGATTATGATAATAAAACCGGCCGCCTGCTGAACCTGTGGGTTCAGGCCCCGCTGGACGATCCCACCCTGCTGTCCGGCAGCCCGGCATTGCTGAATATCTCCGACCTGCTGAACGCCTGGGTGCAGTGGGAGGGCCTTACCGACCTGGGCGACTGGACCGTGCCTTACGGCAGCGATTACGCCAAAACCGGCCTGTACAGCGCCAGAGGCAACGCCCTGCTGACCTGTGTGTACGGCTCCTTTACCCTTGACGATGTTCCCCGCGCCTATTACAGCATGCAGCTGACCTGGCAGCCCTATGCCCCCACCCCGCAGCCGGGCAGCACCGATCTGCTGCCCGCCGAGCCGCTGCCAGAAACCAGCGATTATTATTACACTGACGTCATCGCTTACCAGTGGGACGATGACCGCGCTGCCGCTGTGTTTGATTATGATGCCAACCTGATCCTTCGCACTAACCTGAGCACCGGCGTGCAGACCGTGTTCTGTGATGTGCCCGGCTGCACCCATACCACCAGCACCTGCCCTGCCCGCATCACGGACCAGATGTATTCTCTGGTTCCCGCCGGGGATTGCGTTTACCTTGTTTACGGCACCTATTCGCCCACAACGGCAAAGGGCGCTTCCGGCGCGGATATCAACGCCATGTCGGACGATGAAATCATGCGCTGGGCGCGCGCGGCAGATGCCGGGGTTCCGCTGGCCCTTTATACCCAGGAGCTGGAGCCTTACACCCAGGAGGATGTTACCGCCGCCCGCCGCTTGATGCAGAACGCCTTTGGCCAGGGCCGCATTGAAATGCTGGACGGCACCACCCGCACCGAGCTTGTCCGGCTGGATCATGACGCCGTATATATCGGCGGCTGCGATTCCACCTATTTATACGGCATCATGCGGAGCCAGCAGGGCGAAGAGCCCACCCGCTGGTTCCGCATGGAGCGCACCACCGGCCAGTACGAAACCATGCCCATCCCGGATACCGACCACCTCTGCGGTGTCTGGAACAACCAGCTTGTGCTGTTCCGGGAGCGCTGCGCCGAACCGTTCACTTCCGATAAAATGTCCGATTACAGCCTGGCCGGCAGTTATTCTTCCCGGTTCCAGAACACCAGTTATGACGTTGTGCTGTACGACCCCGTCACCGCCCAAAGCCGGCGGTTATACAGCCTGAACGAAAATTCCGGTTCTTTCACCCATGCCGCGCTGTATGGGGATTCTCTCTATCTGAATACCAGCATTTGGGAGAATCCGGATGATACCCCGTTCAACGCCATCCGGCTCAACCTGCGCAACGGGGAGCAGACCGCGCTGGAATCCCTTTTGGGGATCGACCGTTCCGATTATCCTTACGGTTATCTGTTGGGTTCTTCCACGGTTGCCAACCTCTACTCCCAAAAATGGGGCACCATGATGCTGTTTCGTTCCAACAGCGGTCAGGGCGGCGAAAGCCTGCTGCTGAACTTTGCCGCCGGCAGCGTGTTCCACACCAGCTGGCAGGCAGGTGAAAGCACCTATATTGCCGCCGAATCCCCTGTGGGCCAGTTGTTGCTGCTTTCCTGGGTGTATGATGACCTTTCGGACAACTGGTTCCAGACCTATCAGCAGTACCTTGCCCCCGCCAGTGATCCCACCATCATGACCCCCGTTGCCATGTGGGAACCGGGGCAGTAAACCTCCGCCCCGTAGGCGGTCGTAACCAATTTTTTACCAGTGTAAATTGATGGTTTGTTCACGGTTTGTTTACGTCGCGGCGGTTGTTATTGCCGGGGCAGTGTGGTATACTCACCCCCAAGATGTATCTGAAAGCAAAGAAGCCGACGAATTTTTCGCCTTTTCAGCTACACCCTAAGAAAGGGGGAATCTGCATGAAACATCTGCGTTCCTTTTTTGCGGTGCTACTGGCCGCAGCCGTCTGCGCGGCGGTGGTGCTGTTTTCCGGCTGTGGGGCATCCGTTCAGGTGCAGCAACTTACCATCCCCGGCGAGCGCGGCAGCATCCATGCCACGCTGACCACCCCTGCCAATGCCGAAAACATGCCTGCCGTGGTGATCTGCCACGGCTTTACCGGCAACCGCCAGCTGGACGGCCACGCCAAGCCGCTGGCCAAAACGCTGGCCCAGCACGGCATTGCCAGCATCGCCATTGACTTTGCGGGCAGCGGCGAAAGCGAGGAGCCGTTCACCGCTTACACCCCCGCCAACATGCGGGATGATATCACTTCTGCCATCACCTACCTGACCGACACTGTGGGTGCCGACCCGGAGCGCATCGGCCTGCTGGGCCACAGCATGGGCGGCCGCGCCGTCAGCGTCTACCTGAAAGATTCCATCAAAGCCGCCGCCCTGTGGGCACCGGCGGATAACACAGGGCTGGACGGGCTGGAATTTCTGGACCACAGCGCCGAAGGCCGCCAGGCTATTTATGACGGTGCCATACAAAACGGCGTGCTGGACCTGCCCAAGTGGGGCGTAACGATCAGCGCCGATTTTGTGCAGCAGGTTGCCGACCAGGACCCCACCGCCAGCCTGCGCACCTACAACGGCCCTCTGCTGCTGGCTTATACCGCCGGGGATGCCGAATTGCTGAGCCAGACCACCATTGACCTGACCCGCCAGGCTGCCGCCGAACACAGCGGCCCTCTGGTGGACCTGACCGGCCAGTATGAGGACGCCACTCACAATTTTACCGCCGCATCCGGCAAAAAAATCGACGATTTCTCCGTCCGCCGCCGCATCGAATCCGCCACCGCAGAATTTTTTGAAGAATATCTATAACCCATCCCTATTTGCCGCCGCCCCACCGGGCCGCGGCATTTTTTATGATAATTTTAAGGCAATACCGCATAATTCTAAGTGCCGATACGGCGAGCGAGGTGCGG
>ERZ1106929.1933-NODE-1933-length-15585-cov-3.616291_pt1 | contig 15585 bp, 13 predicted proteins | sample MGYA00403662_ERZ1106929 | MGnify/ENA primary metagenome ERZ1106929 (study PRJEB35170, sample SAMEA104062442) | human gut metagenome | biome: human gut; feature: human-associated habitat; material: faeces | place: Denmark | collected 2013-02-20 ... | reverse complement strand
GGCGATGTACTGCGCCGCGCCGCCGTGGGCGATGAGCAGGTTATAGATGGCGTGGAGGGTGATGGCCGCGCCCAGCAGCCCACAGGTGCCCGCGATCTTCAGCCACGTCCGCCGCCATGTGTATGCAAGTCCGCCGCCGACGATCAGGCCGCAGAGGACGTGCATGGCTCCCGTGCCGAAGCCCCGGAAGAAGATGAAGGAGAAGCGGTCTGCGCCGTTCTGGATGAGATAGCAGACGTTTTCAAAGGTGGCGAAGGCGAGGGCAATCGTGATGGCGGCGGGCTTGATCTTACCCCCCTCCGGCTCGAACACCAGAAGATAGAACACCAGCGGCAGCAGCTTCATCATTTCCTCCACCACCGGCGCGATCTCCGCCGTGGCGGCAAGGGCGTCCGCCTGACACACCGCCGCGAGGAAGGTGTTGATATAGGCCGAAAGCAGGCACACCCCCATCCCGGCAATGCAGAACAGGAAGAAGCGGAGCTGCCGCCTGCCCATGCACAAAGCGGCCACCAGCAGCGGGGACACCATGCAGAGGAAGATGTTTTCGATGTAGGTCATGCTGCCACCGCCTTTCTTGTGGCAGGCAGCAGCCCCAGAATCGCAAGCGTCAGCAGCATATCACACCAGAAGGTGGGGCTTACCGGTGAGGTGTCCGGCCAGAAGCAGCCTACCGTCCAGAGAAGGTACTCCGAGACGACAAAGCACAGCACGCCGATGTGAAACCACCGCATATTCCGCGCCGCGCCCATCTGCGTTTTCGCATAGGAAAGACCGCGTATGGCGCAGAAGGAGAGCCATACCATCATGCCGCACCAGATCAGGTTGGAGAGAATGTCCCCGAAGGTGCAGTAGAACGCCAGCATCGGCACGCCGATCAGCGGCGAAAGCCATACAGAGCGGCGGCGGAAGGCGCGTTCCTCCGGGGCGGAGAGCGCGGCCTGCAAAATGCGCAGGAAAATTACGCTGGCCACCCAGCCGAACTCCGACACATAAAAGACCTGCGGCGTGGTATCGAACAGCAGCAGATACAGCGTCCAGTAGAGTGCGCCCAGTGCGAAGCAGCCGTAAAAGCACAGCAGCAGAAAGTAAGCCTGCCTGCCGCTTTTCCGGTAGGATATGCCGGAAAGCAGCGCGCCCACGAACGTGACCAGCAGTTGCAGCAGGTTCTCAATCAGCTCCATGCGCATCCTCGCTTTCCCTGTCCTGCCCGTCCTCCCGGCCCATCTGGCGTAGCCGGAAGCACAGGATGGTCACGCACACGCCGAGTAAAAACGCCAGCAGCCCGATGACGATGTATCCCAAGGCAGCGCCGCCGCCGTACATACTGGCCGCCGTTTCAAAGCCGGAGTAGTCGCCTGTCTGGATGCTTGCGGCAATGCCGGGCATGGCAAGGGACGCGCCGATGAGCAGTACAAGGCACGCCGCCACGGCAGAAGCCATGGTGATCGTATTGCGCCGCAGCCGTTTTTCCCGCTCAATTTGGGCGATGCGCCGCTTCGTCTCCGCGACGCGCTCCTCATGACTCCGCATTTGTGATTCCCTCCCGTTCCAGCAGCCTTCGCAGGCTTTCTTTTCCGCGATACACCATGTTGGTGATCTGTTTTACCGTTTTCCCCGTGACCTCCGCCGCCTGTGCGTAGCTCATATCCTCGAAATAGGTGAGGTACAAAACCTCCCGGTAGTCCGGGTTCATTTCATCCATGCAGAAGTGCAGGATGCGGTTTCGCTCCTCCGTCCGTATGACCTCCTCCGCCAGCAGCCGTCCGTCCGGCTCACCGGTCAGCGCATCGAGGCTGAATAGCGGTTTTCGCTTGCTCTTGTGGCGCAGTGCCATGTGCCGCGCCGCCTTATAGAGATACGCCTTGAAGCCGCCGTCCCGTACTTTTGGCTTTTTCGTGAACAGATAGGCGAAAACATCCAGCATCAGCTCCTCCGCCTCGTGAACGTCGTGCAGATAGCCGTCAATATACAGGGTCAGCGGGTCGCCGTATTTCTTCATCAGGGCCTCCAGCCCCGCGTCGTCACCGCTCAGATATTGGCGGTATAGGGTTTCGTCGCACGCCATGCCGTTCACTTCCTTTTTGCGGATGCTAAAATGCAGAGGGGTATCCGTCAGGTGCTTGTCCTTCTGGGATCGCGGCGCTGTTCCTGAAAGCGCGGGTCGGACGGCTTTTCCGCGTTTTCCGGGATCGCCCATGAGCGCCCGAACCGGGACGCGCCGGGGATCCGCCCCTCGGCGCAATATTGGTTGACCCGCCGCTCCGACACGCCCCAACGGTAGGACGCCTCCCGAATGGAGATATAGCCCTTGATCCCGTTCATACCGCACCTCCGCATGGATAATACTCAACACGATACATTATATACGAATATCCGAAGAAACACAAGGCATCCGGCGAAGTGTTCAGAGAAAAGTTACGGATAAGGTTGATGTTTTTTGAAAAAATCCTCCGAAATCTGGCCAAAACGCCCTGTTCGGATTGTAGTATGGGTAGAGGGGAAAATACGGGGGTACGAAGTAGTCAGCAAGCACAGCAAGCGAGTACCCGCTTGCGGATTTTGCGCTGTTCAGGTCCCTTGCCCGAACAGTCAAAATTGCTTGCTGGGGCGCGGGTCTCCGGTGGAGACCTCAAAGCGTGAAACGCTTTGAAGCGCTGACCGAGCCGACAGGCGAGACCTCCCTTTGCAATCCCTCATTTCCCTCGCAGGTGTATATACAAACTGCAAAAGGCAGCTTGCATTGCCTGCTCTGAAAATGCAAAACCGCTGTAATTTCCATCCTGCACGGTATGGGGATTACAGCGGTTTCTTTCTGACGCACAGAGCAGCTTCACTCCGTATAATACTGCGCCTGTGCGTTCCAGAGCGCGTAGTATTTGCCGCCCCGATCGGCGAGCAATTCGGCGTGACTGCCCTGCTGGATGGCCGCGCCCTCGTGGAACACGGCGATCTCGTCACAGAATTTGCAGGAGGACAGGCGGTGGGAGATATAGATGGCAGTCTTATTGCCTGCGATCTCATCGAACTTACTGTAGATCTCTGCCTCGGCGATGGGGTCCAGCGCCGCCGTCGGCTCGTCGAGGATGATGAAGGGCGCGTCCTTATAGAGCGCGCGGGCAATGGCGATCTTCTGCGCCTCGCCGCCGGAAACCTCGACACCGTCCTCGGAGAGATTTTTGTAAAGCATGGTGTCCAGACCCTTTTCCATCGCTGCAAGACGGTCTGCGAAGCCTGCATCGATCAGAGCCTTCTTTGCCCGGTCACGGTCATATTCCATGCTGCCCGCCACATTCGCGCCCAAAGGCTGGCAGATGAGCTGGAAATCCTGAAATACCACGGAAAATATGCCCATGTAATCATCATAGCGGTACTTGCGGATGTCGATGCCGTTGAGCAAAATCTGCCCCTCCTGCGGGTCGTACAGGCGACACAGGAGCTTGATGAAGGTGGTCTTGCCGCTGCCGTTTTCGCCCACGATGGCAAGCCTTTTTCCGACCTTGAACCTCATATTCACATGGCGCAGCGCCCAGATGTCCGAACCGGGATAACGGAAGGATACATCCCGAAACTCCACGTCATACTGACGATCCGACCGCTTTTCGGTGGTGAGACTCCCCTGATACATGGAATTGGGAATGTCGAGAAACGTATAGATGGCCTTGAGGAACTCAGCATTGGCCCGCATATGACTGACGGTGCTCAGTAGCAGGGCGGCGTTGCCGGAAAATGTGGTCACGGCGCTGACATACTGGGTCACGCTGCCGATGCCGAAGGCACCGCCCAGCGCCTTCAAGCATACGAACACATACACAACGCCGGAGAGAACAGCGGATAGAGAGGCGGCCAGCGCCTTGCTCAGTCCCACAGTGGTTTGGGACGCCTTTGCTACGGGAGAGCCCACGCCGAAGATATTCACTGTGCGGACATAATGCTCCGCCAGTTCGCTCTGGCGGTACATTCTGCGATCCATGTCTTTTTCCTTGTCCCCCGGCTGCATGAAAACGAAGTGGCTGAACACGCGATTGCCGAAGCATACCTGCTCTGCCAGCGTGTTCCAGGCAGAATAGGCTCTGCCGACCAGCGCCGGACCAAGGCAGGTAACGGCGGCAATCAGCAGAAGGATGCCCACAAGGAAAAGCGGGTGATTGAGAGCGGTCAATTTTCCCGCCGAGGTCGGGACTTGCCGGGTGAACAGGCTCACCGTCAAGGCGGCAGCCCCTAAAATGCCGATGATGCCTTGGACTGCCTGCGTATAGTACAGCTTGAGATGGGCAAAGCCCCAACCGGACCAGTCGGCATTCTGCCGGATCTGAGAGAACAGATCACGTGTTTCCTGCCTGTCACAGTCGGCATAATCCATCCGCAGAAATTTCTCGGTATACAGAACTTCTTTCTGTCTGTCAAGCAGTTCGCTCCGGACATTTTTCCACCTCTCCAGCACGGCCTTGAACAGCTCTGCCGCAGCACTGACCGCTACGATCCAAAGGACCCATTTGGCCAGAATCTCCGGTCTGCGAAGGGTGGATAGTTCATCGACAAGCCGGGCGGAGAGCCAGATGACCGCATAGGGCGATGCTGCCTCCACAACAGCACAGAGGATAAACGGCGTAAAGCAGCCCGGTGCGATCCGGCGCATATCTCGTGCCGCCCGGCGGTGGATGGCAAAGGTCTCCCGCAGGCTCATGCCCTCAGCTTTCTTCTTCATCCTGCACACCTCCTTCCTGATAATAGCGGCTCTGCACGGCAAATAGCTCCGCATAAGCACCGCCCTTTGCCAGTAACTCCTTGTGGGTACCCTCCTCGGCGATGCCGCCGTCTGCTATAAAGAGGATGCGGTCACAGAAGCGGGTAGACGCCAGCCGGTGGGAGATGAACACGGAGGTCTTACCTGCCGTCATATCGCTGTACTTTTGGTAAATATCGTTTTCCGCAATGGGGTCCAGCGCCGCCGTAGGCTCGTCCAGAATGAGGATGGGCCCGTTCTTATAAAGCGCTCTCGCCAGCATCAGCCGCTGGGTCTGGCCGCCGGAGAGCTGTACGCCGTCCAGATACACCTCCCGGCCAAAGTGGGTATCCACCCCCTGGGGGAATTTGGCAATAGCCTCTGTCAAGCCGGCCTGTGCAAGGCAGTGATCGACTTTTACTCTGTCAATATGATCGGTGGTCTGGGCAACACATTCCGCAATGGTGGTATCCAAAATGGAAAACCCCTGAAATACAGCGGAAAACAGGCGGTAATACGCGCTGCGGTCAAATTCACGAATATCCTGCCCGTTTAGCAGCACGCGCCCCTCGGTGGGGTCGTAGAAGCCGCAAAGCAGCATCACCATGGTGGTCTTGCCCGCACCGTTCAAGCCCACCACCGCCAGCTTTTCGCCGGGATGGATGGTCAGGTCTATGTGTCTGAGAATATCCCTCTCCGTGCCCGGATAGTGGAAGGACACGTTCTCCAGCCGCAGCTCATACCCGTCGGCTGCGGGCGGCTGCACTCCGCCCTCAAACCGAAACGGCTCCGGAATGTTCAGATATTCCTGTATTTTGGACAGGTCGATGCTCTCCTTATGCAGTTGGCTGCACTGGGTCAGGATGCCGGTCACCCACGATGCAGCGCCGCTGACGGCGGTAAAGTAGAGCAAAAATGTCGATGCAGGCCAGCCATGTACCAGAGTTTGCCGAATCAGATACGCATACGCGATGCCGTTGCGAAGAAGCGTCAGCGCCACGTCAGCCACATTAGCCCAGAGATAAGTCCTTTCCCGGCGGGCGATGAAGGCGGAGAGTGCCTTCATGGATTTTTCCCGCAATTCCCGCAGCCAAGGGGCTAAACCAAAGACGCGGATGTCCTTGGCAAGCTGTATCTGCCGAGGCTGCGTCAGAAAATAGTGCAGTTCCTTGTCATACTGTTCCCGTTCATCCCGGTGGCGATACTCCCACTCACTGATGTAGTGGGAAACGAAGAAGTCTGCTGCGGCGGTCAGCACCACCAGCAGGATCAAAAAGCGGCTCAAGCGGGAGAACAGCAGCAGATATACGGCAAAGCCGCCGAGATTTGCCAGCAGCTCCGTCAGCGTTCGCCAAATATGCTCCGCCGCATCGTCGTTGCCGCTGGTGGCCCGCTGCGCCTGCTCCTCCAGCTTCAGAATTTTGGAGTCGTGGACATTTGGGTAGGAGGTCTCGCCGCTTTTCCGGGAGATCATGCGGATGATGGCACAGCGAACATCGACCTCACCGGGCATCCGGATGGCATCGCAATACGCCGCAGCCCCCTGTAAGAGAAGAAGTGCCGCTGTGAAAAATCCGATAGTTGTCAGCAACTCCCCCACGGGAACGCCCTGCTCCACCCTCGTAAGAATTTCCGGTGTGACATAGAGCTGCGCCAAATCCAACGCCACTTTGATGGCCGCGACCACAACGCAAAGGAGCGGCACTCTCCTGCGCTTCTCCCAAGCGGTCCGCACCATAAAGCAGACATTTTGCCGGACGCTGTACTTCGGTTTTTCTCTATGTTTCATGTCGTTTCACCTCACGCGCATAGCATAGCAGAAAAAATCGTCCCCGGTTGATTCCGGGGACGAATCGCTTTTTCCGGGGGATGAATTGCAGCTCTCACTCCTGCGGAAGCAGTATTTCAGTGGTGAATGCACCGTCCTCGCTGTTGCGGCTGATGTATCCGTCCAGCCGCTCCACGATGGCGTCGATGCGAACAAGGCCAAAGCCATGCCCCTCGCCCTTGGTGCTGCGGAACAGCCCTCCCTCCTTCTGCATTTTCTTCCCGGCGGTAAAATTGGTGAAGGAGATGTAGAGCTGGGTGTTTTTCATATCCATATAGACCCGGATGAGGCGCTTGTCCTCCGGCAGCTTCATGCTGGCCTCAATGGCGTTGTCGAAGAGATTGCCGAGGATGCAGCAGAGATCGATCTCCGAGGACTTCAGCCGGACGGGGATGTGGGCATCCGCCACTACCTCGATGCCCTTTGCCTTTGCAAGGGAGATTTTGGAGTTCAAGATGGCGTCGGTCATGGGATTGCCGGTCTTGATGACCGTGTCCACGGTTTGCAGATCGGTGTCCAGCAGGTCGAGGTAGTTTTGGATGGCGTCCCAATCCCCTGCGGCAGCGTAAGCCTTCATGGTCTGAATATGGTTGCGGTAGTCATGCCGCCAGCCGCGGATCTGGCGGTACATGTTGTCTACCTCCCGGTAATGCGTTTCGATCAGCTCCTGCTGATAGGAGGCGAGCTGCTTTTCGATTTCCTTTGCAAACAAGCCCATACACCTTACCTCATGTTGATAATGGCACGGTTGACGCCCTCATACGCGCCCCGCGGCAGCGGGATGGCGGTTCCGTCGCTCAGCCGGATCTCCGTCTTGGTGACGCGGCTAATCTGCGTCAGATTCACGAGCGCAGAGCGCCCCACGCGGTAGAAGCACTCGTCGAGCTGCTTTTCAAGCTCGCCCAATGTCATTTTCACCGTCACATCCGTTCGCGCGTGAACGGTCACATAGTTGCCGAGCACATCTGCATATCGAATCTGATAAATCGGCACACGCACCATTTCTCCGCCGGCCTCGAAATGCAAGACCCGTTCGTTTTTCGTTAGCTTTTCCACGGCGCGGTCCAGCACCGACCGGAGCTTTTCTTCCTTCACGGGCTTCATCAGATAGTGGAGCGCCGCCACCTCGTAGCCCTCTGAAATGTAATCGGAGTAGCCGGTGATGAAAATGATCTGCACCGTGTCGTTGCTCTTGCGAAGCTCTTTTGCCATCGTGACGCCGTCCATCGCGCCCATTTCGATATCCAGCAGGAGAATGTCGTAGTCGCTTTCTTCGGCGTAGCGGAACAGGAAGCTCTCGGCGGAGGGAAAATCGTCGATATGCACCGTGTGACCGGCGGACGAAGCCCAGGCGCGCACCATATTCAAAACAAACTGTCTGTCCGCACCGGAGTCGTCGCAGATTGCAATTTTGTAATTCATACCCTCACCGTTCCTTTTATGATTAAGGCATCCGTCTTAAATCATTCCAAAGTGACGCAGTGCCTCCGTAATTGCCTTTTCCTTCTCCGGTGGGCATTGAGGCTGCCTGGCATCTTCGGATTTCGGCTTATTGTAGTTCTCACGCTCAATAATGCCATATTTTTGTTTGACCTGGGCGATATAAAGGTGGCTGACTTTCAGACCGGTATGCTCCAGCACATACGCCTTGATTTCCTCATAGGTAGCCTTGCTCTCCGCCGATGTCAAATCCAGCTCGTCCAGATTCAACTCCACCTCGATATGCTGCTTGGTGTTGAGTTTGGACAAAAGAACCACCGTCTCCACATGGCAAGTGCGGGGGAAGAGGTCCACGGCCACGGCACGGCGGGCGAGGTAGCCCATCTCGGCAAAGCGCTTCACATCCCGGCCCAGCGTGCCGGGGTCGCAGGAGACATACACCACCCGCCGGGGAGCCATGGCGGCGATGGAGGCGATGACCTCCGGGGCCAGTCCCTTCCGGGGCGGGTCCACGCAGATGACATCCGGCCGCAGCTGCCGCCGGGCCAGCTCTGCCGCCACGTCGGCGGCGTCCCCCTCCAGAAACTCTACGTTCTCCACGCCGTTGCGCCGGGCGCTGGCCCGTGCATCCCGGATGGCCTCCGGCACGATCTCGCCGCCGATGACATGGCGGGCCTGCCGGGCCAGCACCTGCGTGATGGTGCCTGCGCCGCAGTACAGATCCACCGCCAGCTCCGTACCGGTGAGACCGGCGAACTCCAGCGCCTTGCCGTACAGCACCTCCGCCTGGGGGTGGTTCACCTGATAAAACGACGGCACCGACAGCCGGACCGTCCGACCGCACAGCACGTCCGTCAGGGCGTCCTCCCCCCAAAGAGTGCGGTAGCGATCCCCCAGAATGGCGTTGCCGGGGCGGGTATTGACCCCCAGCACCACGCCCACGGTCTGTGGTGCCGCCTGACGCAGCAGGGCCACCAGTTCCGTCTCGTAGGGGAGGCTTTCGCCGTTCACCAGCAGGCACACAAGGCTCTCGCCTTTACAGTTGCTCCGCACATACAGGTGCCGCACCAGCCCCCGGCCGGTGGTCTCGGCGTATCCCGGCACATGATACTGCGCCAGATACTGCCGCAGGGCCGCCGCCAGTTCATCCGCCTGCGGCTTCTGGAGGAGGCAGTGCTCCACCTCCACCACCTGATGGCTGCGGGCCCGATAAAAGCCCACCCTGCCGTCAGCGGACACCGGGTACTGGCTCTTATTGCGGTAGCGCAGGGGCTGTGCGGCGCCCAAGATCTCCTCCACGGTCACGTCGCTGCCGCCCAATCGGGTCAGGGCATCCTGAACCCGCTGGCGCTTGGCCCACAGCTCCTCGGCGTAGTCCAGATGGCGGAAGTCGCAGCCGCCGCAGCGGCCATAGTAGGGACAGTCCGGCTCCTGCCGGTGGGGGGAGGTGCTATGGCGCAGGACCGGCTTGCCAAAGGCCACGTTTTTCAGCACCTTCATCACCAGAATGTCGCAGTCCTCGCCCCGGACGGCGTCGTGGACGAACACCACCTGCCCGTCGATGCGGGCCACGCCCAGCCCCTCGCTGGAGTAGCCCTCGATGGTACTGCGGTATATATAATTTTTCTCCAATGCGGGCATAGCGGCCCTCCTTTGATATGGGGATTTTCTTCTTATTTCCGACGGGTGACTTGGCGACTCCTTGCGAGATTGACTACCCGGGGGCATTACGGATTCCCACGGCCAGCTTGTGAACCGGCCGTGGGAATCATGCATTCAGAGAAGAATACCGTGGTGCAGGGGCCATGCGGCTCAGCAGAGGCCCGTCAGCGGGGCGGTCAGATCCCAGCGGCGGCCATCCGGCAGCACCACCGGCTCGCCGGAGAGCGTCTGCGGCATGGCGATCAGGAGGGACATCTGGCGATACCAGCGGTTGGTGGTAAGGCCGAAGGCGTACCGCTCCTCCCCGTCAGGAAAGCGCAGGGTGCTGCCCAGCGGGCGCACCGGCCCCAGCTGGCCCAAGCACCATGACAAGCTCTCCATCTGCATGGACGCCGCCTCCTATCCGGCCATCGGCGGGCCGTTAAAACTCAAACTTCTCGATCAACTTACGCAGCGACTCGGCAAAGGACGCCAGCGTCTTGTTGTCCCGGCCCTTGCTGCGGCGAATGAGGCCCAGCAGGGCATCGCCCAGCTGCACCAGCCGCTGATAGGCCGCCGTGGTGCGGGGTGCGCCCTCGAAAGCGGGCTTCTTCCGCTCCGGCAGGTAGCCTGCCTCCAGCTGGCGGCAGGTCAGCAGGTCATAGGACTCCGTATACTGGGGGGCGTGGGCTGCAAAGCCCAACTGCGTCACCGTCTGAGCAAACACCGGCGCCACCTCCCGGTCGCCGTGGACCACGAAAACGTGCTGGGGCTTGGGCTCCTTGAACTGGCTGATCCAATTCACCAGATGGTCGTGGTCGGCGTGGGAGCTGAGGCCCTGGAAATTCACCACCTTGGCCCGGACGGCTACCTCCTCACCGAACAGCTTCACACTGGGAGCGCCGTCCAGCAGGGTACGGCCCAGCGTACCGGGAGACTGGAAGCCCACGAACACGATGCTGCTCTCCGGCCGCCACAGGTTATACTTCAGGTGGTGCCGGATGCGGCCTGCGTCGCACATACCGGAGGCGGACAGGATCACCTTGGGGGTGCGGTCCATATTCAGCAGCTTGGACTCCTCCACCGTCTCCGTCAAGTGCAGGCCGGGGAAGTTGAACATATGGGTGCCGTCCTGCACCAGCGCCAGCGCCTCCTCGTCCAGATAGCCCCGCAGGTCGCCGCAGAAGATGGTGGTGGCCCGCTTGGCCAGAGGACTGTCCACATACACCGGGAAGTCCCTCACGGACTTCACCAGATTCTTATCCTTGATCTCCCGGATAAAGTACAGCAGCTCCTGAGTGCGGCCCACGGCGAAGGCGGGGATCACCACGTTGCCGCCCCGGCCCAGTGTCTCGTCGATGATCTGGGCCAGCTCGTCGGTATAGCTCCACACCTCCGTGTGGTTGCGGTCGCCGTAGGTGCTCTCCATCACCACATAGTCTGCCCCGGTGAAGAACTGGGGGTTCCGGATGATGGGCTGATCCACGTTGCCGATATCGCCGGAAAAGACGATGGTCCTCGTCTCGCCGCCCTCGGTGAGGGTCAGGCGGATGCTGGCAGAGCCCAGTAGGTGGCCGGCGTCGATGAACACGGCGTCTACACCGTCGCAGATGTGGATCTGTTGGCCGTACTCGCAGGTGTCCATGAATTCCCGCACCCGCATGGCATCCTCCACCGTGTACAGCGGCTCCTCCATGGGTCGGCCCGCCCGCTGGTTCTTACGGTTTTTATACTCGGCGTCGCTCTCCTGAATATGGGCGGAGTCCTGCAACATGATATCCAGCAGATCCGCCGTTAGGCGAGTGGTGAGGATACGGCCCTGAAAGCCCTGCTTGATCAGCAGGGGGATACGGCCGGAGTGGTCGATATGGGCGTGAGTCACCAGCACATAGTCGATCTGGCCCGGGTGGAAAGGCAGGCTGGCGTTATCGATCTCGTCCCGGCCCTGCTGCAGGCCGCAGTCAATGAGGATGTGCTTGCCGCCCACCTCCAGACAATGGCAGCTGCCGGTGACACATTGATCTGCTCCGTAAAAGCTCAGTTTCATGGCGTTGTTCCTTTCTTGTCCTTTCTTGCGGGCCGAAGCCCGGTTTTGTGTCTCCTCCGACGGGTCGTTCTATCTTGCTCTATTTTGTCTGTGTTTTATCCGGTTCATGGCGGCCCATGAGGTTCTGTCCCACCGTCCGGATGCCGTGTCCGGCGGATCGCAGGCTCTGCCCCGCCGCCTTCATCAGCTCATCCTTCACGTCGATGGCCAGCCGCCCGAATATCTCTGTCAGGATCTGCTTCTTTCTTTCGTCGGCTCCGGCATACTCCTTCCACAGGGCCGCCCAGCCGGAGAACCCGCCCTTACGCAGATCCTCGAAGGTCTTGGCACGGCCACCCATGGAGAGGATGCTGTACAGGGCGTCGCAGAAGGCTTCCCGGTCCTCCTGAGACACGGAGTCCAGCCACTCCCGCAGCACGTCGTCGGACATCTGCCCCAGCTGGGAGCGCTGGCCCAGATGCACGAACCGGTTCCCCATCACCTGCCACGACAGTGCCTCATGCTGCATGGCGGCGTGGCTGGTGCTGTCAATGACGTCGTAGTCCTCGGCGTGAACCAGCAGCACCCCCACGATGGAGGATTCCGGGATATAAGTGTGGAGCCGATCCTCCACCCGCCGGTAGGCGGGGGTATCCAGCAGGTCGGCGTGGAAGCCCGGCCCGTCGTTGTTATAGGCCGCCAGCAGGCGCTTGCCCTGAAGCTTCTCCGGCAGATGGACCGCCGCCCACGCCGCCAGATTCCCGCCCTTGGAGTGGCCACCGATGCGGTAGGGACGGCGCTTGCAGGCCCGGATCACCTCCTGAGCGTACTCCGTGGCACGGGCCTGTGCCGGCACCGTCTCCAGATAGCTCATGTTGAAGTTCTCCTTCCAGCCCACCAGACTGGTATCCGTCCCCCGATAGGAGATGAACACGCTGCCGTCCGGCAGCAGGAAGGACACGGCGGCAAACTGCATCTGCTTCGCCTCGTCATTGCGGCTCTCAAAGGCGAACAACCGGGTATCCCGGAACCGCTCCGTCTCCGCCGCCGCCCGCATCACCGGGATATAGTCCAGCGACGACAAGCCCAGCTGTTCATCCGCCGCCGTCAGCCGGGCGCATACGTCCCCGATGAGCATGGCGTCCTTGGGGTTCTTGCTCCACAGGCGGTCGATCTTCCGAAGGTTGATGTAGGCGATGATGCACAGCACCAGATTGTCCACCTCATTGAAGGGGTCTTGCTGCAACGTCAGATCTCCTCTCCACTGGAGATAGTCGAAAACTGTATATTCGTTCTTTCCGGCCATAGCTTCCCTCCTGCCCGTATAATGGTACAGGATAAAGTATACCACACTCCCACTCCCGGCGCAAGCAGAAGGATGCCTTGTCTTTTTCCGGCGGCGGGAGTATAATGCGCCGTATCATATATGTTTCTGTGAGGAAGCTATGTATCGTGATATGACCCGTGGCAGCATCACACGGGGGCTGCTGCTGTTTGCCCTGCCCATGGCAGCGGGGGACCCGTGTGGCGCTGGCCTATGCGCTGGCGGGGCCGGTGGGCGTCAACGGCATCTGGGCCGCTATCCCTATCGGCTGGTGTTTCTGGCGGACGCCGTGGGATACGGCTACTACTTCCTCCGGCGCAGAGCGCTGCTCCCTGGGGAGAGAGACGGCTGATTCAAGGAATCAAAAAGAGCGATGCGTCACCTATGAACTGCACCCCATTTGTTGGACAGTATGGTATACTGTCCAACAAATGGGGTGTGTTTATATGCCAAAGGGAATACCGCAGAATCAAATGAAAACTAAACGGCCTGAACCCTGTGCAGTACAGGATTCGGACCGTTCAGGCCGCTTAATTCTTGTTTTTGTCTAACTTTTGGGGGTCGCTTCCGTGCGGGTGCGGCTCTTTTATTATTTTACTTCTTCAGGGCTTCTCACTACACGTCTTTAAGGGACGCTTTTCTTCCGCTTCCCCGTCGTGCTTGTGCAGCTGCTTTTGCAGCACCGGGATCAGCTTGGCCATATCAATGGGCTTTGCCACATGATCGTCCATGCCTACCTCCAGCGCCCGTTGACGGTCCTCGGCAAAGGCGTTGGCCGTGATGGCGATGATGGGGATATTGGCCCGCCACGGGTCTTCCAACCGCCGGATCTTCCGGGTGGCCTCGTAGCCGTCCAACACCGGCATCTGCACATCCATGAGGATGGCGTCATACATCCCCGCCGGAGCCTTCTCCAGCATTTCCAGACAGTGGGCACCGTTTTCCGCCCGATCCACCAGCAGGCCCTCCTCGCCCATAAGCTCAGTGGCAATCTCGGCGTTAAGGTCGTTGTCCTCTGCCAGCAGGATACGCCGCCCGGCAAGGCCGGTCTTATCCACCCGCTCTGCGGCACGCTTGGGCACGGCATCCTCCTGTCGGGCCAGACGGCAGGGGATGTGGACGGTGAAGGTGGAGCCCTCCCCCAGCTTGCTCTGGATATCGATGCTGCCGTCCATCAGATCCACCAGCTTCTTCACGATGCCCATGCCCAAGCCGGAGCCCTCCACGCCGCTGACGGTGCTGGAGCGCTCTCTGGCAAAGGCTTCAAAAATATGCTGCTGAAACTCTTCACTCATGCCGATGCCGTTGTCCGCCACGGATAGTTCCTGCACGCACCAGCCCTCTCGGTCGCTGGGCAGCTGGCGGATGGTACAGCGGATATGTCCGCCATCGCCGGTATATTTGATGGCGTTGCTCACCAGATTCAGGGTCACCTCCAAAATGTGGGAGGTATCCATATATAGATAGGGATTGGGCGTATGCTTCTCCACTGTCATGGTCTGGTGCTTACGCTCCAGCTCCGGCTGCACCATGATGACACAGGACTCAAAGATGCTGCCGGCCTCCACCGCCGTCTCCTCCAGCGTCACCTTGCCGCTCTCGATGCGGGAGAGCTCCAGCACGTTGTCAATGATGGAGAGCATTTTCTCGCCGCTGACCTGAATGTTCTTCAGGTAGCCCTGCAGCCGCTCCGGCTCCTGCCGGTGCTTCTCCGCCAGATCGGCATAGCCGATGATGGCGTTCATGGGGGTGCGGATATCGTGGGACATATTGAAGAGGAAGGTACTCTTAGCCTGATTCGCGGCATCGGCGGCTACCACGGCGTCCTGCAAAAGCACCTGCTGCCGGGCCTCCGCCATCCGCTGCCACCGCAGGTACAGGTAGATGCTCATGCTCAGCAACACTGCCACCATACCGCCGGCCAGAGCCACACTTACGGTGGTCTGACTACTTCTCTTCAAAAATTGATAGGTGGTGTCCATGCCGATCTCCACGCACAGAGCACCCATGACCTGGCCATTTTCATCCTTCACCGGGTAGCAGGCCGTGAAAATGGGACCCCACGTGGTATCCACTACATCATGAGAATACATGGCCTCTCCGGACAGCGCCGTCTGGATATAGGGGGCCATCTCCTCCTCGATGCGGGTGCCGGGGTAGGCAAAGTCCTCCGCCCCCAGATCCAGACCGTCGATGAGGTAGACAGGCTGCCCGTCCTCCCCCAGCTTGGCAGTGTAGAGATACCGGGTGGAGTTCAGGGTCCGCAGCTGATTGAGGGTCTTTTGCAGTTCCAGATAGCGAGGCGAGGTCATGTCGTCCCAGACGGCGGGGTCGTCAAAATCCTCCCGTGTGAACTCGTCGGACGCCAGCCGGTGGATGGCGTCGGCGCAGGTGGTATCACGGGTCAGCGCCGCCTCCAGCATATTGCGGCTGAAATTCTGGTACAGCACATTGGTATACACTGAGATCAGCAGCAGGGCCATCAGGAGCAGGAGGCCCATGGTGACCCCCAGCTGCCGGAATTTCTTCGTCATAATGCCGCCCTCATAGTTCCGCTTGCTTGCTTGCTTGCTTGCTTGCTTGCTTGCTTGCTTGCTAGA
>ERZ1106929.1928-NODE-1928-length-15607-cov-17.852302_pt1 | contig 15607 bp, 19 predicted proteins | sample MGYA00403662_ERZ1106929 | MGnify/ENA primary metagenome ERZ1106929 (study PRJEB35170, sample SAMEA104062442) | human gut metagenome | biome: human gut; feature: human-associated habitat; material: faeces | place: Denmark | collected 2013-02-20 ... | reverse complement strand
TTAATTTAGAAAATAAGGTTTGCGTTGTAACAGGAGCAGGTGGAGTAATTTGTTCACACTTAGCTCGCGGCCTTGCTACGTGTGGTGCTAAGGTAGCCCTTCTTGATTTAAATAAGGATGCGGCTGAGGTATTTGCCAAAGAAATTAGAGAAGAAGGAAATATTGCGTATGCTTATGAGGCTAATGTGCTTAAAAAAGAATCATTAGAAAAATGTCATAATGAAATTTTAAAAGATTTAGGTAAGTGTGATATTTTAATTAATGGTGCAGGTGGAAATAATCCTCGTGCTACAACTGATAATGAATATGCAGAGCTTGGTGATGAAAAAAAAGGAATTAAAACCTTCTTTGATCTAGATGAGGCGGGTGTTGAGTTTGTTTTTAATTTAAATTTTATTGGCACCCTACTTCCAACGCAAATTTTTGCGTGTGACATGATAGGACGTAAAGATTGTTCAATTTTAAATATATCATCAATGAATGCCTATACTCCACTTACAAAAATTCCTGCATATAGTGGTGCTAAAGCTGCCATTTCTAACTTTACTAAGTGGCTTGCGGTACATTTTTCACATGTTGGAATTAGATGTAATGCAATTGCACCAGGTTTTTTTGTGACAAAGCAAAATGAAAAGCTATTATATAATGATGATGGAACGCCTACTGCAAGAACTGAGCATATTTTATCATCTACTCCAATGTCTAAATTTGGAGTTGTTGATGATCTTCTTGGTGCAACATTGTTTTTAGTATCAAGTGAGGCTTCGTCCTTTGTAACTGGCGTTTGTATCCCAATTGATGGTGGCTTTTCATCTTATTCTGGTGTATAGAAATTAATCTAATTTTTATATTATTTTGACTTCCTTAAAATAAGGGAGTTTTATTATTTTAGTATAATTGATTTATTTTAGCTTACCTGATAGAATTTCTAAAATTCAAGCAATTATTGATTCTAAAGAATACGTTTTTTATCTAGTAAATAAAGTAAGTGTAAGTATAAAAATAAAATAATAAATCTGTCATTTGGAAGATTTTTATATAAAGTAAATGTTTTTTTTAAAATTGGACATTATAAAGTAAAAATGCTATAATTCAATAAACATTTGTTAAATGTTAAACCTTTTTAATTGATTTAGGAGGCTATATGAAAAGTAGAAAAATTTACCTTTTTAAGGATTTATATGATAATATACGCTTAAGAACTGAGTATGTTGAGGATGGTCTTGAAAATGATCCCTTATTAGTTGGCGCCTTTACAAAAGAATTTAATCGTAATGTACTTAAAAGTATTAACCGTTTTATGGAATTTCTTAAAACATCACCTGATGATGAACTTGATAGGTATCTAGCTAAAAGTAAAGAAATTAAAAATTATGATAATATTTATAGTGGCTTAAAGTCATATTCATATAGTGATATTTATGATTTTTATTTTGTTCAAAATAAGCATCACTTTGGTAGTGATGAATATAAAATGCTTTATTTAGTACCTTATGAATCTAATATTGACTTTAAAAATCTTCGCCAAAACTTAGATGCTATTCATGAATGGAAAAGAGAATATATACCTAATGATACCCAAAAAAGAATTGCAAGTGAAGAGGGCTATAATATTGTATTGGGTGCAGCTGGTACAGGAAAAACGGATGTTGCAATTCATAGCTATTTGAATAATTTGCCACTTGAAGCATCATCAAGTTTTAGTCAAAAAGAAGAGGTATTTATTACCTATTCGGAAAAGCTTTGTGATTATGTTTCTTATGAAATTGATATTCTTTTTAATGATTCAAAAGCAAGAGTTGGTAAAAATGTTTTGACAACTAAGGATTTTTTATTAAATGTTTTAAGTGATGCAGAAATTTTAATTCCAGGATATACCATTTATAATGGTAAATATACTAAGCAAGCTCAAAAGAAACAAAGCTTAGATGATTTACTTGAAAATAATATTGTTAATTTAAATACCTTTATTAATTGGAAAAATAATGGTTATATAGGTTTAAGTAAGAATTATCTTCCTAAGCTTGAAAATATTATAGCTAAATATGGTATTGACTATCCTTATTTGTTTTTTAGAGGGATATATAAAGGAAAAATTATTAATAAAGTAAATGATAAAGAAACACAAAGCTTTTTAGCCGATACATATAAGCTAAGCCCTACTCAAGCAGGATTCTTAAATGATTTACTTGATGATTATGTTGAAAGTACAGATGAGCCCTCACTAGCTTCCTTTCACGATTGGTATTTAGTAGCACAAAAAAGATATACAAAGCTTTTTAATCAGATTGAGGAATTAAAGGAAGAGGAAAAACTTTATGAGGCCTTTAATCGCTATTATGATTTTGCAAGCCCTGTTAGAGAAGATAAAAAATGCCTAGATTATTACCCCTTATTTTTAAGAGAAGCGAGATTAATTGAAGGATATCGGGGAAAAGTAAGAGATGACTTTGATGATGAAGCAATTATTCTTTATGAGATGTCAAAGGCCTTCGAGGCCTATATGGATGAAAACAAATTATATGATGATAATGATCTAGCTTATTTTGTGATTCAAAATTTAGATACTATTTTGAAAAAAGGTATTTATAAAAAGATAATTGTAGATGAATTTCAGGATATGACAGAAAGACAAATTCATACACTTTTAAGATTGAATTATAATGATGAGGAGCATGGTGTTATTCACCTTTTTGGTGACTTTGAACAAACAATAAATCCAACCTTCATTCAGCTTGAAAGCATAGAGACGCTTTATATGATAAATGGTGTTTCAGACTATAAGAAGCAAGTATTATCATCAACCTATCGCTATTCAGCTGCAATTTGTAAGGAGCTTGAAGCTTTAAGAAATAAAGGAAAGGAATTATTTGGTACGGAAGACCAAGGTAGTTATCTTCCCCTTAAGAGTAATAAGGATTCAGCCTTTGAAACCAATGGTAACTTAGTTTTAAATTTGAGTATTGGTCGTAAAATGCTTAAGCAAATATCAGCAGCTAAAAATATTGAAAATATTATGTATATTGTAGCAGATGAGACCTCTAAAAAAGAATTGATAGATGAATATAAGTGTAAAGAAGATAAGGTTTTTACTGTTTCTGAGGCTAAGGGTCGCGAAAATGATTTTGTAGTGGTTTATAAGCTTTGTACAAGTAAGGCAAATGAATATGAACGTATTTTTAGTGATGATTTTTCATATTCAAGAGCTGGAAGAATTTTTTATAACCAGCTTTATGTTGGTATTACAAGATGTAGAACTAACTTTTTACAAATTGAAGACGATACCAAGCTTGGGCCTAATACGATTAATGCTTTAAAGAAATTAATCGCTCCTTTATTAGATACTGATGTTGATTTATTTTTGGATGAAATGATAACTGATAAGGTAAATTATTATTTTAGAGCTTTAGAATCATTTAAGAACTTGGATTTTGATGGTACTACTGACAATCTTACCTTTTATTCAGGTGAAGATTATTATTCTTTAAGTGACGTAGTTAGAAAAATTAATCAATATAATAATGATAAAAATAATACTCAAGACTTGATTGATTATGCTAATTTATATAAAGCTAAAAATAGAATTGATTTAGCAAGAATTATTTATATTGTACTTGATAATACAAATATGCTCCATATGATGGATATAAGAGAGGGTAAGGATATTTATTATACGGATTTAGAAATTAGTAATATTATTAGGAATAATGCTAATTTATTAGATAATGATGATATTATGGCTATTACATCAACCGGTTATTTTGACCGTAAAACTAAAACTTTAGAAGATAAAATTAAAGGTATGAAAATTGAGGTGATTAAATAATGATTGATGTTAAAGAAGCTTTAAGCTTAGAGCATTTAGATAATTATATTGATGAGAAAAATGAAAAATTAAATCAAGAAATTTTTGAATATAATGATTTAATCAAAAAATATCGTCTTTTTATTAGTCAATATAAAGAAGGAATGGCAAGCCTTACAGATACATTAGGTCATAAGGTTGAAGGACTTCATAATATGATTGATACTTTTATTTCTTCATATGAACTTTTAAATAATAAAATTAATGGCTTAGAAGAGGAACTTTTAGGTCATGATAAAGAATATGAAGGAGAAGTATCTTTAAATATTGAGCATGAGCTTTTAAATAAGCTGAAAAATGAGCTTGATGTTGCTAAAAAAAATGTTGGTAGTATTTTAGATAGTTATATTAAAGAGTATGATGAAGCACAGCGCCAGCTTGATAAGGCTATTTCTAAGCTTCAAAAATTAAAAGCCAAAGTAATAAAAAAAGGTGAATAAAATGATTAGAAAGGCTAAACTAGAGGATTTAGAAGATATTTTAAATATTTATCATTATGCAAGAGAATATATGAAAAAGAATGGAAATAGTACTCAGTGGGGAAATATACATCCAGCTCAATCTTTAATTGAAGAAGATATTAAAAAAGGAATCTCTTATGTTTTATATGATGATGAGGGACTTTATGGTGTATTTGCACTAATATATGGTAAAGATCCAACATATCAAAAAATATATGATGGAAAATGGTTAGATGATACTTTATACGCAACAATTCATAGAATTGCATCAAATGGTAGAAAAATGGGAGTATTTAAGGAAAGCATTGACTTTTCAAAAGAAATCTACAATCATCTAAGAATTGATACCCATGAAAATAATAAGGTGATGCAGCATTCTATTTTAAAAGCTGGCTTTAAATATTGTGGAAATATTATTACAAGTGATAATACACCCCGTCTTGCGTATGAATATATAAAGTAAATTAGTAATAAAAATAATTTTAAATAAGATATCAATTTATAGTTGGTATCTTTTTTTTGAGTTAAGTTGATTTTGGATTAGTTATTGCTTTTAATTTTAAAAAAAGATATGATGTAGCTAGGAATATTAAGGAGAGCAAAATGAATAAGAAAATAGAAAATACAATAAGCCAGTTAGGCTTTAATGTGACAGGAAATAATGCTTATGGCATTTATGAAGGATTTGAGGTTAATATTAGTTATAATTTGATGAGTAGATTACCATTAACAATTCAAATTTCAACATTTATTGCCGAAGAAAAGTGGGATAGTTTTTTTACTACTTTAAAAAATGCTAAAATTAAATATTGTAATTTTACTCGGACATGTTACGGATTATTAGTTTGTGTAACAGATGTGACTGCTGGTGCGATGGCCAAAAATTTGAAGTCAAAGCTCGATATTATTATTAACTATATCAAAGGTTATGATGGCTTAAATGCTAATTACTGTCCAGTTTGTGGCTCTAAATTAAATGATTTAAATAAGCTTCAAGTAAATGATAGTGGTTTTATTATTGGTCTTGATCAAGATTGCAAGGATAGAATTAATGAAGAAATTTTAAAACGAAATGAAGCTTATGATAATCAACCTAATAATTATTTACAAGGCTTTGGAGGTGCTTTACTTGGAGGTGCAATAGCAGCTATATTATCATTTATATTGTATTTGATGGGCTTTATTTCAGCCATACCTGCTTTAGTTGGAATAACACTTGGCGCTTATTTCTATAAAAAATTTGGTGGAAAAGTTAATAGAAATATGGTTTTTATTGTTACAGGAACAATGATTGTATGTTTAGTTGGAATTTTATTAATTATATATTTACTTGCATCAAAGGCTTATGCCATTAATGCGGGATATGATTATACATCTTTTAAAGCATTTAGCTATGCACTTGATAATGTCGAGGGCTTTAGAGAAGGTGTTATTCGTGATTTTATAATGACAATATTTTTCATTATTTTAGGTGCTGGATATGAAGTATATTTATTAAGTAAGCAAGTAAGAAATGTTAAGGATAAGTTAGTTAAATAAATAGTATTTTATATTGAAAATAAAATTAATTAGTACCATTAAGCTTTGATTTATTAAAATTTTTGAATGCTTAATGGTATTTTTATATTAATTTGAAACATTTTCTTTTTTAATATTAAAATAAAGCAAAAAATGTCACAAAAGGTGTAATTAAATATTAATAAAATTGCTATAAAAGGTGTAATTAATAGTAAAATCATATCAGGTGATACTAATTATAGAAAATATATAAACGATTTAAAAAAGTGGTTAAATAGTAGAAATAGAAAACCTTTAATGATTTTGGGAGGTCTTCATTATGAGAAAAAAATTATTTTTAATAATAATTTTTATATGGTTTTTGATTTCATGCACAGGAATTGATTCTAGAAAAATAGAAAAGATGTTAGACAATAGTGATTGTCTATATATAATGATGAATATGGAATAGAATTAAACAAATTATACGCTTCATGTTATAGTAGTGGCTATATTACTATAGATAGTGGTGAATTAGAAGTTTTGGTTTTATGGAGATCTTCAGTGGAAAAAATTGAATTTTATAATAAAGGAGAAATAGGATTTGATTTAGAGAGTGAAGAAGATTGTTTTAAATATTTTAGTTCTGAAAGATCTAGAGATAATATTATTATGACAGGGAATATTAAATATGATGATAATAACATTATAATAAAAATTATTAAAAGTTCCATTACTATTGACTTTGATGAAATAATATTAGAAGCTAAATGAAAATGTAATACAAACTAAATGGAAGTAACTGTGAAAAGTAGATTTTACAGTCGCTTTTTACCTCTTATAAAAAAAATATTCATTTTAAAGATTTAAATCGTGATGAATTTTCAATTGATATTTAGAATACTTAATGGTATTTTTATAATAGTCTTGAAATTATTCTTTTTAAATGGTAAAATAATACTGAAAAAAAAGTCACTGAAAAATAATTCAGTATAATGGAGGAATATTATGTTTTTTCATAGAGAAAAAGAATTAAAAGAAATCAATAATGAGTTAGAAGGCATATCAAAAAAAATTCTAATATTTGGCAAAAGAAGAGTTGGCAAAACCACTTTAATTAAGAAGCTAATGGAAGGGGGAAAAAATTTTATATACTTTGAGTGTATTCAAGATACGTTAAAAGAAAATTTAAAATTATTACGAATAGTATTAAATAAAGTAGTAGCTATACCATCATATGTCTCTTTTGATACATTCCAACAGGTATTTGAATATATTAATAGTTTGAATATAAAATATACTTTTATTTTTGATGAATATCCATATTTAAAGAAAACCAATAATAAAAACATGGTTGATAGTGTTTTCCAAGATGTTTTTGATAATTATTCTAGTAATTTGAATTTTATTATATGTGGTTCTGAAATTAGTATGATGAATGAGCTTTTAACAGAAGGAAATCCTTTGTTTGGAAGATTTACTAAAAAAATATGCATAGAAGAATTGAATTATATAGAAACTAGTTCATTTTATGAAAATAAATCAATAATGGATAAAATAGCTTTTTATTCTATATTTGGTGGGAGTCCATATATAAATTCATATATTGATAATAAAGATTCTTTTGAAAATAATATAAAAAAGTTATTATTAGATGAACATAGTCTTGTATATAATTATGCAGATTCATTATTGATTTCGGACGCCATTAATAGTTTGCAAGCAAAAAAAATTCTAGCTTTTATTGCTAATGGCAAAAAAAGATATTCAGAAATTGAAAGTCATGTCGATGTAGAAAAGACAGGCAAGATTGCCAAATCCTTAAAATCTTTAGTAGAAATAAAATTACTTAAAAAAACTTATCCAGTTAATAAATTGAATGATGATAAAAAAGCTTATTATGAACTTAATGATAATGCTTTAAGATTTTTTTATACATATGTTTATGGAAAAAATTCATTAATTGTGACTCTAGGTATTAATAATTTTTATGAAGCTTATGTAAAGGAATCATTAATTACTTTTATATCACATAGATTTGAAGAAATTGTAAGAAGTTATTACTCTATTTTAAGTATAAATGGTAAGCTAAAAGGGATAAAGAATATTGGAACATATTATTATGATGATGCCAAAAATAAGAAAAATGGCGTGTTTGATGTTGCATTAGAATTTAATGATTACTTAAAAATTATAGAGGTAAAATATTATAAAAATAAATTAACATTGAGTGAAATGAAAAAAGAAATCGAACAAATAAATAATATAAAGACAAATCTAAACATTAAATATGCATTTATTAGTACATCTGGTTATGATGATTGTGACTATGAATGTATTGATATTAATTCATTATATAATATATAATTTTTTCTTTAAAGCTAAAGTTCTTAATTGTATAATAAAGATGGGGTGTTATGGTGGAAAAGAAAGATTTTGTTTATTATGATAATACGTATGGAGTATTAAAAAAACTTAAGCATGATGTTGTTTTAACGGAAAGAATTGTTGAAACTATTCTTCAAATCTTTTTCTTGTTTTATTACGCTTATTTAATTTATAATAATGTAAATAGCTTTTTATATTTAATTATTTATTCTTGCCTTAGTACAGTAAGTATAATATATTTTATATTCTATGTTATTGGACTTGTATCAGATAATAAATATTATAAAAAAAGAGTGAAACCACTTGTTAAAAGAATTGTTACCGTAATAAAATATATGATTCGTATATTTACAATTGTTGTGGCTTTTGTTGAAATGTATAAGGATTCTATTTCTGATTTTGAAAGAATTATTAATATTGTTTCTTTAGTATCATTAGGTATTCAAATTGCTGTAAGTATTATTTCTCATTTCGTCTCAAAATATATTGATTTATTTATAACATCAATCAAAATGGATTATGAGAAAAGTAAAATCAGTGAATATGTAAATAAAGGTGAAAGAATTGCAAATGATGGTATTAAAGGCTCAATATTAGGCTTTATTAATGAAAAAGCAGGCCTAAGTGATCCTGAAGATAATGAGGTTATAAAGCCTTCTTTATCAAAAGAAGAGCTTAAGCAAAGAAAAAATGTAGAAGATATTGCAAATAAATATTTAGAAGACGAAAGATTATCAAGAGAAGAAAAAAGAAAAGAGCGAATTCTTCATCAACGTGAGAAGCTTGAGCAAGAAACTTCACGTTTTAAGGAAGGTTTAAAAAGAATAAATATTTTTAGGAAAAATTAATATTAATTATTAAACTTATTCTTTAGCTTTATGATTATTGAATAAGTTTTTTCACATAATATAAATAAAGAGGAGGTATATTAAATGAAAAGAACTTATATTTGTATAGATTTAAAGTCATTTTATGCCTCAGTTGAATGTGTTGATAGAAATTTAGATCCTATGTTGGATAATTTAGTTGTAGCTGATGCACAAAGAACGGACAAAACTATTTGTCTTGCGGTGACACCAAGCTTGAAGGCGGCGGGAATTCCTTCAAGGCCAAGACTTTTTGAGGTTAAACAAAAGGTAAAGGAAATTAATAAAGAAAGAAGAGAAAAAGCGTTTAATCATCGCTTTACTAATAGATCTTTTCATATGGATGAGCTTAAGCAAAATCCTAATCTTAAATTAGCATATGTTATTGCAAGACCTAGAATGGCTCATTATATAGCGATAAGCTCAAAAATTTATGGAATATATTTAAGATATATTGCTAAAGAGGATATCCATGTTTATTCGATTGACGAGGTTTTTATTGATGCTACAAATTATCTTGCATCAAGTAGTAAAACTTCATATGAGCTTGCTAAAACGATGATTAAGGATGTACTTAAAGAAACCGGAATTACAGCCACAGCAGGTATTGGAACTAATATGTATCTTGCAAAGGTCGCAATGGATATTGTTGCTAAAAAAAGTAAAGCTGATAAAGATGGAGTAAGAATTGCAAGCTTAGATGAAATATCGTATCGTAAAGAACTTTGGTCTCATACACCATTGACCGATTTTTGGCGAATTGGACACGGAATTGAGAAAAGACTAAATAAGCTTGGTATTTATACTATGGGTGATATTGCCCTGTATTCAATGAATTATAACAACTTAGAAAATGAAGATATTTTATTTAAAGAATTCGGAATTAATGCTGAGCTCATTATTGATCATGCTTGGGGGTATGAGCCAGCCTTAATAAGTGATGTTAAATCATATAAGCCTAAAGCTAGAAGTATAAGTCAGGGACAGGTATTATGTGAGGGATATTCATTTAATAAGGCACGGATTGTAATTAAAGAAATGATTGATGCATTGTCACTTGATTTGGTAGAAAAGGGGTTACTTACTAATCAAATCACATTAATGATTGGCTATGACCGTGAAAATTTGAAAAATCCTGAGATAGCTGATGAATATAGAAATTTAATTGACGAGGATTATCTAGGAGTATCTACAATTAAGGCATCACATAAAAGTATTAATTTAGAGTATTATACTTCATCAACAACTGAATTGATAAAGGCAATTGATACTTTATTTGAACAAATTGCAGATAAAAGGCTTAAAATAAAGCGTTTAAATATGTCAGCTAATAATTTAATTAAAGCTGAAAGCTATAATCCAAGTATGGATTTTAAACAAGTAACTTTATTTGATGATATTGATTTAACGATTGATTCGGAGTTAAAAAGAAAAGAACTTTTAGATAAAGAATATAAGCTTCAAAAAACAATTATAAACGTAAAGGAAAAATATGGAAGAAATTCTTTACTTAAAGGAATGAGCCTTGAGGATGGTGCAACCTCAAAGGAACGTAATGAACAAATTGGAGGTCATAGGTCATGAATGCTAAATATGAAGCAATATTATATATGGAAAGACCTAAATCTAAGCATATACCTTTAACAAGAGAACAAAGGGCTGCTCAATTTTCTCCTTTTGCGGCACTAAAGGGCTATGAGGAATCGATTAAAGAAGAAGGCCGTGAGGTTATAAAAAAAATAGTATTATCTGATGATGAAAAGGAAGTATTAAATAATAAGATCAACTATCTTCTGGATAATATAGAAAATCTAAATTATAAAATCACTTATTTTGAGAAGGATTTAAAGAAAAATGGTGGAAAATATATTACTACATCTGAAAAAATCAAAAAAATTGATGTTACTAATCAGGTTTTAGTCTTCGATAATAAAGTAAAAATTAATCTAAATGATATTAATGATATCGAAATTTGGAAAAATTAAATGTCAAGACTATTATTATATTTCTTTTGTGATAAAATTCTATTTGTTAAAGAAAGAAGGATTTAAGATGTTTGAAGCAAGTATTAATATTTTATCACCAGAAGGGAATGAACTTTCCTATAATTTAATTTGTAATCAAGATGAGTTAAATGAGCTTTTAAGAAAATATGATGCAACTGAATTAAACTATAAAAGGATTATGCAGGCTAAGCTATCAGCTAGTAAGGAGACTGCATTTTGTCCATATTGTATGAAACTTGAATTTATAAATAAAAAAGATGATGTTTATATTTGCAAGGATTGTCATAAAAAATATTTTGTTGGAATACACTAGTGAGTCTTTTGATTCACTTTTTTTATTTGAGAAAAAATGAGAAGATATGATAGAAAAGTATTAAAGGAAGATGAAATAAATGAAATTTTAATAAATGCCAGTGCAATTAGAGTTAAAAAGGATTTTAGAGCATTATAATCAGATTATCATTTAGAAAGATGTAGAGGAATTAATAATTCGTTAATAGTTGAAATGAAATTTGAGAAAATTACAGGAAAAAGAAATCTATCTGCATCAGAATAATAGTTTTTTTCGAAAAAAACTAATGCTTTTTAAAACTATAAAAGTGTGATATAATGTACCTAAGTAAGAAAAGGAGTTTTTAATTATGAAATACGTTTCAGCTAAAACCGTTACTAAAATGCTTGGTGTTACCGCCCAAACTGTAAGAAATTGGGATAGAACAGGGGTTTTAAAGCCTGCTTATGTAAAAAATAATGGATATCGTTATTATACTGAAGATAGCATTTTAGCATTTACACAAGAAAGAAAATATAAAAAAGATTTAAATGTTGTTATATATGCTAGAGTTTGTGAAGGAAAAGAAGCTGAACTTGATGCTCAAGTCGAAAAGATTAAGACTGCAATAGCAGGTAAATATGATAAATATGAAATTATTACTGATGTAGCTTCAGCATTTGATTATGAAAGAGATAATCTTAAAAAATTGATTTCGATGATAAATCGAAAAGAGGTAGACATTATTGTCATTGAACATAAAAGTAGACTTTTAAGTGTTGGCTATGAGCTTATTGAATATTTTGCGAAAATTAATAATACTAAAATTGAGGTTATTGAAAAAATTGACAGAACAGATGATGAGGAAATTTGTCAAGAGTATATTGCTGAATCTAATGTTTTCCTTTCAAAATTAAAATGTAAAAATCGTAATAGACTTAGAACGTTAATTAGTGAAAATTGTGAAAAAATTGCAAAAACAAAGAAAAAATAATTAAATGTATAAAATACTTAGGTTAAATCCTGAGTATTTTTTTGAAGTGAGACTATTTTTTAAGCAAATTCCTTTAATCTTTTTTTATAAAAGTGTAAAATACTATTAGAGGTGATTATGTTATGATTACAAACGATGTTAAATATGTTGGAGTTAAGGATTTAAAGATTGACCTATTTGAAGGACAATATAAGGTTCCTGATGGTATGACTTATAATTCATATGTTATTATGGATGATAAAATTTGTGTATTAGATACTGTTGATAAAAATTTTAAAGAAGAATGGTTAGATAACCTTGCGAAAGTGCTAGGTGATAAAAAGCCTGATTATCTTTTGGTGCATCATATGGAGCCTGACCATTCAGCTAATATTGATTCTTTTATGGAAAAATATCCGGATGCTATAATCGTTTCATCAATTGGGGCATTTAATATGATGAAAAATTTATTTGGTGAGGATTATAATCTAAGAAGAATTGTTGTAAAAGAAGGAGATACATTATCTCTTGGAAGACATACACTTACATTTATCGCAGCTCCACTTGTACACTGGCCTGAGGTAATTTTTTCATATGATTCTTATGATAAGATATTATTTTCAGCTGATGGCTTTGGTAAATTTGGCTCTAGCATGGATGAAAGTGATTGGCTAAATGAAGCTAGACGTTATTATTTTGGAATTGTTGGTAAGTTTGGTCAAAATGTTACTAATGTTTTAAATAAAGCCTCTTCACTTGATATTAAAATTATTTGTCCTCTTCATGGACCAATTTTGAAAGAAAATTTAGGATATTATTTAAATTTATATAAAACTTGGAGTAGCTATGCGCCTGAGACTAATGGTGTTTGTATTTGCTATTGTAGTGTATATCAAAATACAGAGAAAGCTTGTAAATATTTATATGATAAGTTAAAGGAAGAAAATACAAATGTAGAAATATTTGATCTTGCAAGAACTGAAGGATCTTATGTCTTAGAAGGAGCATTTAAGTATTCTAAGCTTGTACTTGCATCACCAACATATAATGGAGATATATTTCCTTATATGAAGGAGTTTATTCATCATTTGATTGACCATAATTATCAAAAGCGTGATGTTGCATTAATTGAAAATGGAATGTGGGCACCTATGGCTAATAAAAATATGAAGTTATTGTTAGATAATTTAAAAGATATTAATATTATTGATACTATAACTATTAAAGGTATGGTATCGGAAGACGTTAAAAATAAGCTTAATGATTTGACTTTAAAACTTAAATAAAAATTAATTGATTCCTAGGCTAAGCTCTAGGAATTTTTTGTTATAAGTTGTTAATAAATGTTAAAATCTGGTATACTGTAGTAAATAATTGTAGTATTAAAAAATATTCATTAATATAAGATTATGGAATTGAAAAATGGGATATGGATTATTTTAATCCAAAAACTGAAGGAATAAAGCCTAATTCAATGCAAAGAAGTGCTTTAAAGGAATTAAGAAGAAATAGGGATTTAGGAGTTAAGAAGGCACTTTTAATCAGTGCGACCGGTAGTGGGAATCCTACAACTTGTTGGCATAATTAAATGTATATGTAATTTCATAGATACATATTGAAAAAATAATTTTTTTGAAAAAGTGAAATTGTTGTTGAAAATAACAATATATATGATAAAATATATGTACAAGGTATATTTGCTAAAAATAGGCATATACTATAATGTCATATGACATTGGGCTGGCTTTTGCCTTGGTCCACCAACGGCGGGAAATAGTCCCGCTTTTATTTTGTAAAGGAGATGTTTTGATGGAAAAAATACTTAGTGTATTTATAGATGAATCAGGAGATTTTGGATTTATTAAAGATGCATCTAAATATTATTTGATAACATTAGTATTTCATGATCAAAGCATTGATATAAGCTCTAATATCGAAAAAATTAAGGATAAACCAGTATTTCATGCTGGGCCAATAATCAGACGAGAATATCCATTTCAAAATGAATCAATGGAGGATAGAAAAAAAATATTTCAGACAGTTTTTATGTTTACTATGGGATTACCAATAAAATGTAAAACTTTTACTTTTATAAAAAAGAATTTAATAATGATATATTAAAATTGGAAAGAAGAATGATTCGAGAATTATATGGTTTCTTTACTTAGAATTATGAGATGTTCAAAGACTATAAAATAATTTTATATTATGATAATGGACAAAATCATATAACTAGAGTTTTAAATAATTCATTAGCTATTACGGGATTAGATTACGATTTTAAGAAAGAAGTTCATCCTTATAGTTATAGATTGTTTCAAGTCGCTGATTTTATATCTACTGTGCGATTATTGGAATTAAAGCAAAATTATAAGGAACTTTCAAAGTCTGAATTGAAGTTTATTGATTCGAAACATTTAAAGAAGAATTATCTTAAAGTAATAAACAAAAAAGAAATCAATTAGGATTGCTTAGGCTAAAAACTTAAGCATTTTTTATTTTGTAATTAAATGCTAAAATCTGGTATACTGTAGCTAACGAGGAGTTTTAGAAAATGAAGGTTTTATATAAATCATTATAAAAGAAAAAAACATGGGAATATTGAAGGAAAAAAATATGAAAGAAAAGTTGCTAGAAAACTACGTTTAAATGGAATAAAAATCATTGCCATGGATAAGGATATTTATGATGGAAATAGAAGAATAACTGATATTGACATTGAAACTAAATATGCTAATATTGAAGTAAAGACTTGTGAAAAAAAGTCATGAATTGGAAAATAATTAAGAAAATATCAACAGTATTCAGCGAAAGAACCTATTGGCATGGCTCCAAACCTTAACAATACTGAAAGAAATCAATTAAATAAAGAAGGCTTTAATGTTTTTCAAAGAAAAAAATCTAGTTAAATATCTAAAAGAAAAAAATAAAAATCCTAATATAAAAAAAATAATATTTGATCCTAAAAAACAAAAGAAGGGAAGGAAGAATAATGAATAATATTAGTTATATTACAAAAGAATTTATAACAAAGGATTCTTTAGAGAAAATTTTAAAATTAGCTAATTTAAAATATAATTTGGGGGGCATTAAGCCGTTTGAAAATTTCTGGGTACCTAATAAGAAAAATAAATGGTATATGGACCAGAGGGAGAAGATTTAGGCTATAAAAGATACTGTTCAAATGATGAACTAGAACAATTACTTAGAACCTGTGATTCATCAGAAATTGAATATAAAGAGCTAAAAGAAGCTAGATATTCAGAATCAATGGAAACTT
>ERZ1106929.1911-NODE-1911-length-15771-cov-7.594362_pt1 | contig 15771 bp, 9 predicted proteins | sample MGYA00403662_ERZ1106929 | MGnify/ENA primary metagenome ERZ1106929 (study PRJEB35170, sample SAMEA104062442) | human gut metagenome | biome: human gut; feature: human-associated habitat; material: faeces | place: Denmark | collected 2013-02-20 ... | reverse complement strand
GGCACTGGAGCCGCAGGTCATGGACGTAGCAGCCCAGCAGATTCAGCGCGAAGTTCAGGGCGTTTCCCGCCATGGAGACGATGAAGAACACCACCACGTTGCCGGGGATGGCGCCCAAGGTGTTGAACACCTGGGCGATAACGCTGCCGGACAGCATCAGGGCCATCAGCCGGGAGTAGGACAGGATGTCCCCGAAATAGCCGGTCACGTGGTTGTACAGGGAGCCGAAGATCCCGGTGATCTTCCCGAATCCCTTTCCGTTGATGACAGGCCCGGCCACTACCAGCACAATGCCCGCATACAGCACCAGGTTCGTCACCCCCAGCACTGCCAGCGCGATTCCGGCGAAGACCACCCACCAGGTGATCTCCTCCCAGAACGCGTCCAGGAACTGTCCGCGCTTCAGCTTCCCTACCACGCTGATCACCATGCCGGTGAGGATCTGGACAAAGCCCAGGCACATGGCGCCCACCAGAATCATCAGCGTGTCGTCCAGCGGCGTGAACAGGGCTGGCAGGGCGAACGTGCTCTCCGGGTGGATCAGCTGGGCCAGCTGGGTGAGGAAATCGCCGAAGAAACCGCCTGTCAGGGCGCCCATCACAAAGGTGCTGATGCCGCACAGGCCCAGCAGGCCGAAGAAGTGCTGCATCGTTCCCTTCGGGCGGTATGTCCGCAGGACAAAGACGGAGGCCAGCATCATCAGCAGTCCGTATCCCATATCCGCCATCATCACGCCATAGAAGAGGATGAAAAACGGCGCCATGAGGGGGTTGGGGTCCACATTGTCATAGGCAGGCAGGGAGTACATCTCCGTCACCATGTTCAGCGGCCGGGTCAGACAGTTGTTCTTCAGCTTCACCGGCACCTCCGGATACTCCTCCGGCGCGGGATCCGCCGCCTCCCAGGCACAGCCCAGGCGCTCCAGCAGGGCGCTCACGTCCGCCATGCGCTCCGCCGGGGCCCATCCCTCGAAGAAGACAATGGTCCCGTCGGTAAGCAGCCGCTCCGCCGCGCTCTCCCGAGCGGTCTCCGCTGTCAGCCGGTCCGCGTAGGTCCGCAGGGTGTCCCGCTCCCGGGCGCTCTCCGCAATGGCCGCCTCGGCCTCCTCCCGCCTGCGCTGGAGCTCCTCCAGCTGCCGGTCGGTCTGCTTCAGATCCGCTGCCGCCGTGCCGGTGACCCCCGGAAAAGCAGCCGCGCTGAAGCCGTGGGCCCGCAGGACCTCCATTACCGGCTCCTCCGCCGCCCGGTGGCAGAGGAGCAGCAGGTATCGCTGCTGCTTGTCGGCGCTGATCTCCAGCAACTCCGCAGGCAGCGCCTCCAACTCCAGCCGCAGGGCGCCCACGTCCGTTCCCGCGGGGCAGGTCCCCAGGCGGGAGAGCACGTGCTCCGTTCCCTCCGCCTCCAGCGGCAGGTCCAGATCCTGCCAGGGCAGCAGCCCTGCCCGGCGAGCCTGAAGGCGGGACATCTCGGTCTGGATCCCGGAAAGGGTCCGCAGCCGCTCCCCCACGTCCTGGGTGACGGTTTTGGCCTGCGCCTCCAGTCCACCGCCCAGAAACTCCTTCTCTGTGACGAGCCTGCGCTTGACAAACAGCCCGTCCTTCACCTGTCCGTACCGCCGCATGGCGGCCAGGGCGGTGTTCACCTCCGCCAGGGCGCCTTTGGCCTCCGCCAGGCGGGAGCTCTCCCGCTCCAGCAGGCCGGACCAGTCCTCCCCGGCGGTCTCCGGCTCCCGGATCTCCACACAGCCCAGCCGCTGGAGCTGCCCCAGCAGCTCTTCCCGACAGGCTGCCATGGCGATCACCCGGAGCCTCTTCATCTTTACAATGGCCATGTCAGTCTTTCACAACCCTTCCGACAATGAGATCGGCAGCCATGTCCAGCCGCTTCTCCGCCTCACGGCGCAGGCGCTCCGCCTCCGCCTGGGCTTCTTGCCCGATCTCGTCTCCTCTGGCCGCAGCTCTTGCCTCCGCCTGACGGAGCAGCTCCCGCCCCCGGTCCGCAGCGGCAGCCCGCGTCTGCTGCAAGAGCGCAAGACCGTCCCGCTGTGCATCGGCGACGATCTGTTTCGCCTTTGCTTCTGCGGAGGCCTTGCGCTCCCGGTTATCCGCCTCCACGCGTGTGATGTTCTCGATGACTTCCAGTGGCATCTTCTTCACCTCTTTCCTGTCATGGGGCTTCTCTATGCGAAATGGATGGCTTCAGGGCCTCCCTGCCGCCGCTTGCCGGCGGCAGGAATACCCGGATGGTCGTCTATAGCGCGTCGTTCCTTTCCAGGGCAGTCTCCCCGTTCGTCTTATCTTAGGCAGCTTCGGGGGCAATTATCCGCGGAGTGCGCCCAAGTCTTTGCGGTCGATCTGCGGGCTCAATCCGGCTTTGACCAATGCATGTTTTTCGACCGGCTCACCATTCGAGCGTTCAGATCCGGCGGTGCTCAACCCCGCGGCTCTTTTTCCTCTTTCTTGGTGCTCCGGTCCAGCAGGGCGGCCAGCTCGTTCAGTTCTGTCCCCGCCTGGTCCATCGCCCGGGGCAGCTGAGACAGGTTGACCTCAACTTTCCGCAGCTCCGCCGTCACATGGGAGGCGGTGGACTCGAAGGAGGACATCAGCGTCACATACTGGGCCCGGAACAGCTCCACCGTGCGGCGCAGCCTGGCGGTGGTGGACGCCTCCAGCTCAGCGGCCCGTTTGTGGGCGTCGCACTCGATGTCCCCCACCCGGTCCCGGAACTGGGCGTAGGCCTCCGCCTCCGGCCGGAGCCGCTCCAGCTCAGCGGCCAGCCGTTCAGCCTCCGGCTTGAATGCCTCCAGCCCCTGCCGGGCTGTGCGCTCCTGCTCCAGCTCGGACTGGGCCTGCTCCCGGAGGGCGGTCTCCGTCTCCAGCCGCGTCTGCAGCTCCCGGACCTGGGTCCGCAGGCTGTCCGCCTCTGTCTGCAGGTCCTCGTTCTCCTTCTGCAGCCTCTCCTGGACGGCGGCGGCCTCCTTGGCAGTCTGCTCAATATAGTGGATCACATCCTGCTTGTCGAATCCGCCGAACGCGACGCTTTTGAATGCGTAGTTCTCCATGGTCCGCTTCTCTCTTTCCCGAATGAAAACTTTAACTCCACTTTAGCACAGAACCCCGGCGTTTACAAGGGTTTGAAAATTAACATAAAAAATCCAAAAAAACTCTTGCATTTTGAAATCAGACATGCTATTATAATAAAGCTGTCCGGCAGGACAGGATGTGCGCCCTTAGCTCAGCTGGATAGAGCGTCTGGCTACGGACCAGAAGGCCGGGGGTTCGAATCCCTCAGGGCGTACCAGCAAGAAGCCTGTGTTCTCTAAGAACACAGGCTTCTCTGTTTTTCTCCGGTCCTTCCCCCGCTTCGTCTCTGCCCATATCACGCCACAGGCCGGTGAAATTTCAGGCTACTTCTACCATTACTATCAGTTCCTCGCTGCTGTCAGGATGCCGCTGACCGTGTTTACCGCCTGGATCTGGGTGTCTTTGGTGGCGTGGGCGTAGGTGTCCAGCGTGAATCCGGCGCTGTAATGGCCCATCATTCCGGAGACTGTTTTCACGTTTCCCCCGTTCTGCCGGGCGATACGCCGCTGGATACGGAGCGTTTTTCTCTGGAAGTCAATGCCTGTCCATTTTAATCCCAACAGCTCTCCCCGCCGCAGGCCGGTTGTCCAGGTCCATGTAGCAGCGTTCATACACGCCGCTTTTCCCGGCCTTCTGAAAAAACGCTGTCAACTGATCCGGTGTCAGGACCTTCACCTCCCGCGCTCCACCTTTCGCAGTGTGCGCAGCTCTTGGCCGGGGTTGTTCGGATGAGCCACTGTTCCGCCTCTACTTCCATGGCGGGGGACGGCATTTGGCGAAGATTCCGCACTGTTTTGCATACAAGTCTTTTTGCTTTACAGCGGTTCTCTTTGCTTTGAACGTCCTCCTTTTTCAGCAGCTCTTTATAGAGCCACTGTATCTCCAGAGAGGAATTGCCCGGGCTTCCGGCCAGAGTTATCAAAGAATTGACAGCTGCGGAGGCGGATTGTGTCGGGACAGCTTTCCATCTTTCGATTCAGTATATCAGGCCGCAGCTGGAGCGTCTGGACTGCCTCCGCTTTCATATCCGCAAGCAGCAGGAATCACGGCAAAGCTGACCGGCAGCACAAACACAAGACCATTTTTCGGGAAGGAATTTTTATGAGGCTCCAGGACAACGCCGCCTTTGCGCCGCTGCGCTGCGTTTTGGCCGGATTTTTCAAAAGCACCTCCCATGCGCCGTCCAGATCCGTGTCTGCCTGGGGCTGAGTGCTGTTCCTTGCATCTGGAATTTCCGGATGGCGGAAGCGCAAATGACGGCTTTCAATCTGCGGGGTCTTTCCGTCGGTACAGGGTGAGCGTGTACATCGGAGCCGTTGGCTCGCCCTTCCATCCAGAGCCATCGTGTCGAACCTCCACATATTGTTCCTGTGATTTGGAGAACACTATTTCTAAATTACGCATTTGGAGGATCGTATATGGAGTCATTGTGGGAACAGACGTCCGGACATACAGGGTTTGGTCATCTGGAGCAGGATGCAAAGACCGATGTATTGATTATCGGCGGGGGGATAGCGGGGGTTTTATGTGCATATCTGCTGCACCAGGCCGGAGTCCTCTATCTGCTCTTGGAAGCTGAGACAATTGGCGGCGGGATCACCAAAAACACCACCGCCAAAATCACCTCCCAGCACGGCCTGATCTATGACAAGCTGATCCGTAAATTTGGAGCTGGCCAGGCCAAACAGTACCTTGATGCCAATGAAGCGGCCCTTCAGAAGTACCGGGAGCTGTGCCGCGGCATGGACTGCGACTTTGAAGAAAAGACTGCCTATGTGTACTCTCTGAATGACCGCCGGAAAATCGAACGGGAGCTGGATGCCCTGGAAAAACTGGGGGTTCCTGGGGAATTTACAGACCGCCTCCCCCTCCCCTTCCCTGTGGCCGGAGCAGTTCGATATCCAAACCAGGCCCAGTTTCATCCGCTGAAATGGATCGCCGCGATTTCAAAGAGCCTGCACATCTGCGAGCACACGCCGGTGCGGGAGCTGGTCGGAACAACTGCAATTACGGATTATGGAAAAGTCACGGCAAACAAAATAATTGTAGCCACCCACTTTCCCTTTTTGAATAAGCACGGCAGCTTCTTTGCCAAACTGTATCAGCACCGCTCCTATGTGATTGCCCTGGAAAACGCCCCGAATGTAGACGGCATGTATGTAGACGAGGCCCAGACGGGTATGTCCTTTCGCAACTACAAGAATTTGCTGCTGGTAGGCGGCGGAGACCACCGCACCGGAAAACAGGGCGGGGCCTGGCAGGAACTGCGGGATTTCGCCCAGCGGCACTATCCCAAGGCCGCGGAGACATCCCACTGGGCTACCCAGGACTGCATGTCTCTGGACGGCGTTCCCTATATCGGCCCCTATTCCGCCAGCACATCCGACCTGTATGTGGCCACCGGTTTCAACAAGTGGGGAATGACCTCCGCCATGGTATCGGCCATGGTCCTGTGCGATCTTGTCCAAGGGAAGCAGAGCCCCTATGCCGAGGTGTTTTCCCCCTCCAGAACGATTCTTCGCCCCCAATTGGTGGTCAATGGCTTCGAGGCCGTGGTCAACCTCCTGACCCCTTCCGCCAAGCGTTGTCCCCATCTCGGCTGCGCGTTGAAATGGAACCCGCAGGAGCACACGTGGGATTGCCCCTGCCACGGCTCCCGTTTTACAGAGGAGGGCAGGTTGATCGACAACCCGGCAACGGGGAATCTGAAAAAGTAGTGCCGCCGAATGAAACAGCTCCATCTGTGTTTCCTGTCTGAGACGCAGATGGAGTTTGCATAACAAGCATGATCTTTCCCCCAATCCCTAGTCTGTTGCCCCGGCCGCAGAAGATGCACAGAGTCCTTCCGGAAAAGGCAATCGGCCGATCCGGTCTTGCCGCATGGTTCAGGCCCTGCCTCTCATCCCTCTCCGGCGGAATATGGGCAGCAGTTCCGGCTGGTTTTGGAACCATCTGTATATAGGGAGATAGTATCCGCATTGCTCCCTTTTGAACAGCAATCTATATCCGGTATCCGATATATAGGTGCGCCCCTTCTCCATCAGTACGATTCTTGATCCCCTGTTCCGTTGAAGATGTGGTCCGCCTTCGCGCCGTCATATCCCCTACGCCAGAAATGCCGGTTTCCATATTTATCTCATGTTTGCATACTTTCATAGATCATCAGACTATTTTCCCCTTTCAACACCCCATAATGTGTGAAACGCTGTACTTGGGCGGGATACCTGCCAATATGTGAACATGATCTTTGTACGCCTCTCCTCTATAATTTCTGTCCCCTTGTACTCACACAATTTCCTCCTTTGGTTCTTGTAGCAGTTGGCAGACCTCCATTGTTCTACCAAAGGAGGATATTTTTTCGGCATGGCTAAAGCTTTTTGGAACCATCGGTTTTGCCGGTGGTTCTCTTTTTCAAAAAAGCAGCAGGGCGGATTTCTCCGCCCTGCTGTCTTATTCTGATTTGTCTCAGGCCACCTGATTCCAGAAGCGATAAAGGATCACCGCGAACTGGGCGCGGGTGGCTGTTCCAGCGGGGTTCAGCGTCCCTGCGCTGGTGCCGCCCACGATGCCGTTGGCCACGGACCACTGCAGGGGTTCCACTGCGTATCCCGCCACGCTGCCGGCATCCGGATAGGCGCTCAGATCGGCCCGCTGGCCGTTGGCATAATTCCGCAGTTCCGCAAAGCGGTACAGCAGGGCCACCAGCTGCTGCCGGGTCACCGCCGCACCGGGGTTGGTACCGTCGGAGATGCCGTTGTCCATGGCCCAGGTGCGTGCCTCTGCCATGTTGGCGGGAGACTTTCCGCTGAGCCGCGCCAGGATCATCCACACCTGCTGGCGGGTGATACTGCCGTTGGGGCTGAACGTCGTGGCCGTGGTGCCGTTGACGTAGCCGTTGTCATAGGCCCAGACAATCTCATCGTAGGCCCAGAAGGTCTCCGGTACGTCGGCAAAGAAGGCGTTCTCCCCAGTGCGGGCGAAGGTGACTTCGATGGTCACCCGGCCGCGGGGCTGTTCAAAGGTATAGGTGCCGTCCCGATTGGCGGTGACGTCGATCTCCCGGCCATTCCGGTCGGTGACGATGACCTCGTCCACCCCATAACCGCTGTCGGGATCCGGGGTGATGGTCACCTTGTCGCCCTCCTCGGGAGTCCGGGGATTCACCTTCACGCTGCCGCCGCTGCCGACATCCAGGATGGGGGCGTAACTGGGATCGCTGTCAGAGCCGCCGGAGCCGGTAGATGGGGCAGAATAATAAACCTCATACCCTCCCGAGATCTGCCGCACATAGTAGTTTGCGGCACATTGGATATTCGCCGCACTGAAAGCATGGCCGTTTGTGTAAATAGAGATGTTCTTGGAGACGGAGACCGTTTCACTGATGTCCTTCAGCAGATACACGGCCGAACCCACGGGCGCGGAGGAGATCGCCTCTGCCAGCGTCTCGTAGTACGTCTCCGTGTTTCCGGACACCACGTAAGCGGTATCAGAGGCTGCGGCTTCCTCCACATTTACCTGGTTCAGATACTTGTTCGCACAGTCGATAAAGGTGGATCCTGTGACCGTGATCGGAGCAACCTGCTCTCCTTCCACAGCGCCGGTATTATTGACGCAGTATCCGCCCTCCTGGCTGCAGTTTTTGAATGTGTTGTCCGCAACTGTGATTGTGGAGGTTTCGGTCACCGCGTCGCTGAACATAATTCCGCTGCCGCTGCCGCTCAGATCAAAGGTGTTCCCCGTAATCGTACACTTGTCGATTGTACCATAGGCCACAGAGATCGCACAGGACTGGTTTGTTCCATCAAAGGTGCAGTCTGTCACCGTGAGCTCTTCGCCTGCAACCAGCATTCCCCAGCTGCGCATGTTCCGGAAGGTGCAATGATCGTATGTCACATCATTTGCATGGGGATTATTGAGCGCCATATAGCACGTTTTGACCTCGATGTCATCGAGTCCCTCCACGCCTTCCAGTCCGGTGAAGGTCGTATTGGTATAGGTGGCGTTGTTCCAACGGTCAAACACCGCAAATCCGTTGGTACGGATGGTACAGTCTGTTACAACCAGCTTCCACGCTTCGTCGATATTCTCGCCGGTTTGCGCCCAAGCAGCAACGCCGATCACAGAAGGAGACGCACTGTTGATTTCGTCTGCGGTCCCGGCAACAGGGGCGATCAATTCCGTGTTTTTCAGAGTCAGGGTTCCTCCGGCGGCGCCGTAATGAACAATGGCGCCATAGGGAATTGCAGTGCCGGTCATCCGCTGAACAATGCAGTTTTGGATGGTAAGATTTGTTCCCGTTTCCGTGGTTTTTAATTTGCAGGCACCCTGGTCCTTAGAGTCCTCCTCAGAATAGGTCTGCTGGAACCAGATGCCATCCAGTGTGACGCCATCCGCGGCAACACTGACCGTTCCCGTCAGGATCGTGCCGGCTTCGTCCGCGCCGCTGCCAAGCAGCGTGATCTTCTTGCTGATTGTGAGATCGTCGGCATAGGTCCCGGGTTTGATCCGAACCGTGTCACCGGAGCCGGCCGCATCAATGGCTCCCTGGATCGTGGTGAACTCCCTGTCGCCTATCTGTGCCACAAAGGTCTTGGCGGGGTCTTTCTCCACCACAAAGCTGCCGTTCTCGCCCTTGACCGCCACATAGCCGTCCTGGCACAAGGCCTCCGGCACTTCGGCGGAGAACGTGCCGCCGGAGACAGAAACTACCTCGCCGGCAGTGGGCCATGCTTCTTCCGTCTTATTTGTATTATTGAAGGCGTAGGCCTTGACCGCATCAACACTTTCTGCAGATTGGAAGGTTCCGTCCTCAATGGTGACGGTGCCCAGGTCCTGATAGCCCTCCCGCTCCACAATCGAGATGGCAGCGCCGTCGCCGATGACGCCGTCATCTCCAGTTTTGTTTTCATGCCGCCCTGTTACTATGATGGCCGTCTGCGCTCCCCGTACTGCCAGACTGCCGGCGCACATCTGCACACCCACATACTTGGCGTTGATGATGGAGTTTTCGATGGTCACTGTCCCGGTGCTGGGGAAGTAGATGCCGTTCCCATTGGGCACGTTGAGGGTGCTGTTCTTCAGGGCGATGGCGTTCTTCACATTGGTACCGTTGGTGACGATGCCGTAGATATCTTCTCCCTCAACGCCGACGGTAACGCCTTCCAGGGTGAGGGAGCTGTTGCTGTACAGCACCCGAGCTCCATCTGCCTCAGGGCTTGTCCCCTCCAGGGTGCCGTTCTGGATGGTGAGTCCGACATTCTCATAATTGACATCTACAATCGCGTCTGAGCCTGTGTAAGTATACGTTCTGCCGGCAAGATCCAGCGTGCCGCTGCGGCTGCCGGAATAGATCTTGTCACTTCCAGTATAATCGTGCAGAAGCGTCACGACGGCATTGTCCCCGGCAGCGCTCACCGCATTGGCATAGCGGCCATAAATGCGGTCGACACCGCCGACGCTCACCCGGAAGCCGCCGTTGGCAATATAGTCTGCCGCAGTTTCACTGTATAGGAGATACGCGCTGCTGTCCAGCTTGACAGCATCCGTACCGCCCTCCAGAACCACAAGTGTCACGCCGGCGCCGATTTCGGCGGGCAGCGGAATCGTACTGTTCCCGGATTTCACGCTGACAGGCAGCTTCGCCCGAATGGTGCCGCCCTGCCCGGAAACCGAGTTGATGAGCCGCATAGTGGAGTCCACGCCATCAACCGGCTTACTGCTGTAATTCGTCTTCAATGCCACTGCGCCGTCACTGCTGGTAACTGCCGTGCCGTCAATATCATAGCCATTGAGATCAATGGTCACACCATAATTTACAGTACTGATGCCGGAGGTGAGCACGAGACTTTTCTGCAGCTGGACGGTGCTGCCGGCAGGCGCTGCTTTCGCAGCCGCACTCAACGTCAGGTAGTTGGTTCTGCTCCCATCCCGGGCAATCACGACCGCCTCGGCGGACTCGTCTTTCACTCCAACAGAGAGGGAGCCGTCGGGATTTTCCACCACGCCGTAGCCATCCCTGAAGGCGTCGGAACTGTTGACAACCCGCGCCGCCTCGGCGCCGGGGAAGCTGCCGCCGGAAATTTCTGCTGTGGCTGTTTCTGCCAGACTGATTACGTACGAAGAGCCGTCGCCCTGCGTCTGGAAGGTACCGCCGGTGAGCGTGAGATCCGCGCCGGCACCCATGGAAATGGCGGTTCCGCTGCTCTCACTGGTGAATGTTCCTTTCGAAATGGTCAGCTTGCCGGTGTTGGCCCCGCCTGCAAAGTAGTCAGAGCCCACAACCGTGCTCTCGGCGGTAAATGTGCCGCCGGAGATCGTTGCCGTGTTGGCATTATATACGGCATAGCGATTCTCGCCGGGCTGCGTGAAGTTGCCGCCGGTAATGGTCAGCTCTCCGTAATCGTCATTCTTTACTGTGATCTGGCCGCCGGTAAAGGTGCCGCCGTTGATGGTCAGCTTGGCTTGATTCCCGCCCGCGCTGGGCTGGGGCTCACCATTGGAGCCATTTTCCGCTGCGGAGCTGTTCTGCCAGCCATTGCCGATCAGGCTGGAATAGAGGCCGGAGTTGCCATCAGAAAACTTCACCGTGACGCCGTCTTTGATGGTCATGGTGCCGAAGTTCTTCAACACATACCAGCTGTTGCTGCCGCTTGCGTCGCTGCCGGTACTGGCCTCCTGAGAGCGGGTATAAGAGCCGCCCTGCAGGGTGATGGCCGCATTGATGTTGTTGTACACCGCACCCCTGCCATGGCTGATGTTATCCACCACGCCGGACTTCTCCGCGGAGGTATCCACAATGGTAATCCGGGTGCTGTTGTTGAAGATCGTATGACTTTCCTTATTGGTCAGGGTGTGGCCGTTCAGGTCGATTTTGATATACCGGCCTTCCGGGATCACCACGTCTTCAGCCAAGTTCTCATTCAGTGTAATGGTGTACAGCCCTTTGTTGGTGTCTTTGTTATACGCTTGCGTAGCGTCGATGGCCGCACTGACGGAGTCATATTCCGTCGTCCCGCCGTTCTGTTCCATGGTAACGGCGGACTCCTCCAGAAGAATGATCTCCTGAAGCGGCACCTCATTCGGCACAGAGGTGCTGCCATTTTCAGGGATTTCCTCCCCGGTGGGGTCCTGTACACCGTCTTCCGGCGTCTGCGGATCCCTTTCATCCTCTCCGTCACCGGCGGGCAGTTCCGGATCCCCGTCACTGGGCTGAAGGTCCTCTTCTCCCTCCTGCTCTTTCTCCGGATCGTCTGGCTCCTTTTCAGGAGTCGAAGGCTCCTTGATCTGCTCTTCCTGCTGTTCTCCGGATTCTTCCGGAGGTGTGAGTTCCTCTGCAAACACTGCCGTAGGAAGCAACGTCAGTATTAGACAGAGCGCCATCAGAACAGACAGCAACTTTCTCTTCATTTTCTCGTTTCCTCCTTTTATAACTTCTTTATAACCCCTGCGCTTCAGGTTCAGAACGCACAATGACACAGCCGCTTTACAGGCGGCTCCCGCTCCGGAGACCGCCTGTAAACACTGCGAACAGGAAAATCACAGAGCATGTCCCATCACCTCCTCCCAACTGACGATAAGCGGTTCATTTAGCGACCGCTCCTGGAAATGCTCCAGCAGCAGACGAAAGCAGACCGCAGATTCGTCCGCTGTGGATTACTGAGTTTCCTTGGACACCGTATCTGTCTGGCGCGCTGTCCGGGTGTCACGGGTCAGCGTCTGTTCGATCCTTTTCTCTTTAGAATATTTTTATGTCAAAATTTATATTTTGACCATATAAAATATCTGGCTCTGCACAGTTTGCACTGTGAGAAAGAAAAAGTGCCACGCCAGCAGCGCCTTCCAGGCACTGATGGGTATGAAAAGAAAAGCCGCAATCTTTCTCATTTTTGCGGCTCTTTTTTGTGTGTCAAAAGACGGGATGGGTCTTGTGTTTCAAAATGCCAGATGGTATAATATTATTATCTATACAGTAAGTAAAGATATTTATTTTCGCTTTTATATTGTCAAAATATAAATTATGTCCTATAAAATTAATCCCAGCCTGTTTAGTTGCTGTGCGTGCTCCGCACCGGAGGTCGTCAGATAAATGCGTGTGGTTTCGATGGAGCTGTGGCCCAGCACATCGGCCAATCGAACAATATCCTTACAGGCCCGGTAGAAGATCGTGGCAAAGAGGTGCCGAAAATTGTGCGGGAATACTTTTCCCGGCTCCACTCCTGCGTATCTGCACAGCTGTTTCATCTCCGCCCAGATCTGACGGCGGCTCAAGCTTCTTCCGCTTCTGGTGAGAAAGATCTCACCAGAAGCGGTTTTGTGTTTTTGCGCGTATTTCAGCAGCTTCCGGCAAAGTTTTTCCGGCAGGAGGATGGTTCGGATTTTCCCTTTTAAAAAGATATCCGTCCGGCCCCGTTTTGCTGCCTCCATGGTGATATACTGCACTTCGGAGACACGGATGCCGGTAGCGCAGATCGTCTCCATAAGCAGCGCCAGCCGCTCCTGTCCTCTGGAACGGGCCGTCTCCATCAGACGTTCGTACTCCGGACGTGTCAGCTCCCGGCCCGCGTCCCGGAACAGCCGGCGCTGGACTCTCAGAAATTTTACCCGGCACCCGTCCCAGCCCAGAAAGTGAAACAGGCCGTTGAGCGCCGCCAGCATGGCATTGACCGTTGCCGGCGCATAGTCCTGCGTAAGCAGATGCTCTTTCCAGGCTGCCGCCGTCTCCTTTGTCACCGGAGAGCCGTCCAGCCAGACGGCGAATGCCCGGATGTGGCGCAGGTAATTCTCGATGGTACCGGCGCTGCGCTCCTCGGCACGCAGGTGCGCAGCAAAGGCTGTGAGTCGTTCACTGGAAATCGTAAGTTCAGACATTTGCAGACCTCCTCAACAAAAGATCCTCCTTATTTTACCTTACAGACGGCGGTTTATGTGCCGGGGATATTCTCCCGAGCTCTTCGGAAAAAGCCGAAAAAGCGGGAACATCTACGTGATGTTCCCGCTTTTTCCATGTCACAATATCTGTTTTTCTGCCGGAGATGTCTCCCGCCCTCCGCCGTATTGCGGCTGTGCTTTGATCAGCCAGTCCCGGGCTTCCTGCAGCTCCCGCCTTCCCGGCGTGATCTGCAGCTGGTAGTTGACCCGGCCCAGGAGCTGAGCCAGGTAGCGGTCCTCCGGTCCGTCGATCCCGGCTCGCGCCATGTGGCCGGAGATGCCAAATTTTTGGCAGAAATGCAGCTCCTGGCGCAGTGCACGGCGCTCTTCGGACGGGACATTGCACTTTTTGTTGACCACAATACCTGTCACAAGCTGCCGGCGGTCTGCCGGGAGCCATTTTGTCTTTCCGGGATTGAGATAGAACCCCAGCGCCCGCAGCCGGGGCTCCACGCACCGGAGCACCTCATCCCGGGCGAAATCGCCGGAGAACGTCATGTCGTCGCAGTACCGGGTGTAAGCGATCTGCCTCTCCCGGCACCAGGCCCCCACCTCGTTGTCAAAGTCCCGCATAAGGATATTGGTGATGCAGGGGGATGTGGGCGCCCCCTGGGGCAGCCGATCCCACCCGTAGCACAGCATAGCCAGCAGAATACGTAAGTTCTCTGCATAAACCTCAGCTGGAAAGGCAGTTTCCTTCACAGCGGAATACAGGATACTGTCAAAAAAATGACAGATGTCCAGCTTCAAAACACAGGGCTTTCCCACATGGGGCGCAGCATTGCACAGGGTGCTGCCGCCGTATCGATAGGCCGTGGCGTAGGGGGACACAGGCATGTGGACCAGCAGCACCCGCAGGATCTGGCGCTGGATGTGCTTCAGCAGCGGGTCCGGGACCGACAGCTCCCGCACACCGCCGGAGGACTTGGGGAGCTGCCTGCGGATGTAATGGCGGTCCAGTGTATTGCTGACGGCATACAGCGTCCCGGCGGGGATCCCCAGATCCCGCACAAGGGAGGAGAGCTCCCGATAGACAATCAAGTGCTCTCCTCCCTTCTCATGCCTGTGGAGCGATACAAATTTGTATGGGGAACCGCGCGGCGGTATCTTCCAGCACATCGCAGGTGTGCTCCAATACCGCAAGCGGGCTCGCCTGCGCGAAGCGCATACGCCAGAATCCAGCCAACCGGCCGCGACTCGCGGCCGGCGCCCGAAAGGGGCTGCAGCTATCACCCCTGTTAGCAGGCATGGTGCGAACTTTATCAGAATTATAGCAGATCGCCCGCCGCTGTCAAGAGGCGGACGGCAGCCACAGCTCACAGCGGAAGACCTCGCCGTCGTAGAGCCGGTCAGCAGCTGCACCTTCACCGGCTGGGACACCGCCTTTTCGATCTCCGCCTGGAGCACATTACGGGCAATCGGTTCCGTTTCAACTGCACCGATGGCACTCCCGGCCACACCCTATACAACGAAAATACGTTTGAATACAACGGCATCGCCGTCCTGCTGAAATCGGTTCCCTCAGACCCCGCGCCGGACTTTCAGAACAGTGTGTTCCCCGGCAACGACACCGATATCCGGCTGTCCCCCGGCGGGTGGGCCCACCGTGAGTCCCAGGGCGTCCGCCCCGGCATTTTATCAAAATCACGACTGGTTTTTTATGGAACACTGCCAAACTTTTTATAGGTTTGCATCCGATACTTGACAAAAAATATCCAAATTGGTATTCTCCAATTGACAATACGACGCATAAAAGGAGAACGCGGCATTGGTCATTACCCGGGAGACAGATTACGCCCTGCGCATCCTGCGGGCACTGTTGGATGGAAAACTGCATACCGCGGGACAGATCGCACAGGATGAACTCCTCCCCCAGGCCTTTGCCTATAAAATCCTGAAAAAGCTGGAGAAGGCCGGACTGGTGGAGGTGGTCCGCGGAACGGCGGGCGGCTGTCGGCTGTCGGCGGATTTGACCGGCACCAGCCTCTATGACCTGATGAAGGCCATGGGAGAACGCGGGAATCTGAGCTCCTGCATGGACCCGGCGTATCAATGCCCCTGGCGCAGCTGCCACGGCGGCTGCACCGTGCACTGCAAGCTGGCTGAGATTCAGAACAAGCTGGACGAGGAGCTGCGGGCCCACAGCCTGCAGGAGATTTTGACGGACCCCTGATTTGACAGTTTTTCTTTTGCTTGAAAGTTGATAAATTTTATCAAGATTAAAGAGGAGGTACGACTATGCTGTTTCAGACCACACAGGCACACGAGGAACTCCGCGCCAAAGTCCGTGCGTTTGCGGAGGAGGAGATCAAACCCATCGCGTTCATGCTGGACCAGCAGAACGAGTTCCCGGACGAGGCCATCCGGAAGCTGGGCGAGATGGGCCTCATGGGCATCCCCTTCCCCGCGGAGTACGGCGGCGCCGGGCTGGATGCCCTGAGCTACGCCATCGCCGTGGAGGAGCTGGCCCGGGTGGACGGCGGCGCGGGCGTCATCCTGTCCGCCCATGTCTCCTTAGGCTCCTGGCCCATCTTCGCCTACGGCACCGAGGAGCAGAAGCGCAAGTACCTGGTGCCCCTGGCCAAGGGCGAGAAGATCGGCGCCTTCGGCCTGACGGAGCCCAACGCCGGATCCGACGCCGGCGGCACTGAGACCACCGCCGTCCTGAAGGGCGACCACTATGTCCTCAACGGCGGCAAAATCTTCATTACCAACGCCCCCAAGGCGGACACCTATGTGGTCTTTGCCGTCACCACACCGG
>ERZ1106929.1896-NODE-1896-length-15887-cov-12.487809_pt1 | contig 15887 bp, 12 predicted proteins | sample MGYA00403662_ERZ1106929 | MGnify/ENA primary metagenome ERZ1106929 (study PRJEB35170, sample SAMEA104062442) | human gut metagenome | biome: human gut; feature: human-associated habitat; material: faeces | place: Denmark | collected 2013-02-20 ... | reverse complement strand
GAAAGAAAGTCAAGTTTAAAGGAGGAAGCAAGATAATGGATATTCGCTATTCTGCAAATCAGAGGGATGTAAAGCGTTACACCACCCAGGAGCTGAGGGATGAGTTCCTGATTCAGAACCTGTATGCGGCCAATGAGGTAGTGGCTGTGTATTCACATGTGGACCGCATGGTGACATTGGGATGTATGCCTACCACAGAGACTGTTTCCATAGATAAGGGAATTGACTGCTGGAAGAATTTCGGCACTCATTTCTTCCTGGAGCGCCTTCCGATCTAGCGGCGTGATTGTGGCTGACGGACAGGAGTTCCAGATGGGATATAAGGATTGCCTGTACATCACGAAGGGAACAAAGGAAGTATATTTTTCCAGTGACGACGCATCTGCACCGGCTAAGTTCTACATGGTAAGCGCACCGGCCCATACTTCCTACACCACCACCTACATCCCCATTGCAAAGGCAGCCAAGAGGCCCTGCGGAGCATCTGAGACAGCCAATAAGCGCGTTATCAACCAGTTTATCCATCCGGATGTACTTAAAACCTGCCAGCTGTCCATGGGCATGACTGTGCTGGAGGAGGGAAGCGTATGGAATACCATGCCGGCCCACACCCATGAGCGCCGCATGGAGGTTTATATGTACTTTGAGGTTCCCGGCGACAACGTGGTATTCCACATGATGGGAGAGCCCACCGAGACAAGGCACATTGTGATGAAGAACGAGGAAGCTGTTATCAGCCCTTCCTGGAGCATACACAGCGGAGCCGGCACATCCAACTATACATTTATCTGGGCCATGGGCGGAGAGAACATGGAGTTTGACGATATGGACACCATGATGCCCAATCAGATGAAATAAGCAAAACAAGTCCAGCTAAGAAATGTCAATAGGTAAAATGAAAAATGTTTAAAAAGTTTTTTTCAAGCAGCTGATGTAAAAAAGGGTAACCTTAATAAACCTATTGCCATGGGATTTTAAAATTTAATTCAAATCTCCATCAGGCAGCGGTGTTCACAGATTCCGGGTGCTCTGCTGCATAACGTTCACGGTGTTCTTCCGGCGTAATGAGCTCAAAAGGCTTATTATCCCGGAGCATAGCGAAAATGATGTTGCAGATTTTGTGCATGACGGCCCCGACAGCAACGCTCTTTTTTTTGCTGGCACATTTACGGGTGTAATAATCGTAAATGACCGGGTTCACGGGCGTTTTTGTTGCTTTATCCACTTTCAGGTTGTTGATGGCGACCATATGCAGGATACGCCTGGCAAGGCTGGAACCCCGCTTGGACATGTGGACCCTGTCTCCATGGAACTTGCCGGAATCGTTTACACCGGGATCCAGCCCAAAGTAAGCATAGAGCTTCTTAGGCGAGGAGAACAGGTCAAAGGATCCCATTTCCGCGATCAGGACGACGGCACTTAAAAAGCCGACACCGTGCAGGGTCTGGATAAAGGAGATGCGGTCATAGTCTGGCGTTCCTTCCAGTTTGCCGACAGCCTGATGCAGTTCTTCCAGTATGCTGTCCAGATGAGCCTGGTATTCCCTGTACATTTTTATGTACAGCCTGATCCGCAGAGCGTTGCTTGGAAGGGCACGTCCGAAAACAGCGGCATCCTTTGCAGCGGTGCATATGGCATCATACCTGGCGAGGGCATACGTTTCCCCAAAGCGCGCCGTGCTGCGGATGGTTTCCACAAGCTCGTCTTTTGGGGCGGCAAGCATGTCCGCTGCAAGGGGGTAAGCTTCCAGAAGCTTTAAGGAAGTCTGCGTTGTGACCTTGCTGAACACATTCAGGTATGCGGGGAAGGACACTTTGAGTTCCGCATGAAGCTTCAATACGATGGCGGATTGCAGGTCCTTGAAATAATAGTAGTCACGCACGAGATTGCGCAGGTCAATGATTGCGTCATCCGGGACAATGGAAGCCTTAAGGGAGGCATCCAGGCCGACTTTAGCAGCTTTTTTTGAATCAAATTTATCATTATGCAGTTTCCTGACGTTCATATTTGTGCTATTCTTAGTAATGATAGGATTAATGACGGCGCAGTCAAAACCCTTATCACGAAGGAAGCACAGGAGTGGGATGTGGTAGATCCCGGTGGATTCAAGGAAGCAGCGGCTTTCAAGAGAATACATCTCCTGGGCTTCCTTTATTTTTGAGATGGCAAGCTCACGGGACTGCGGATCAGAATGAATGATCTTAAAAGGCTTACCGATGAGGATGCCATTGGGGAGCATGATAGACATCCAGGTGAAGTCTGCGCCGACATCAAACCCGACAGAGAGATAGGGGATGCTTTCAGGCATCTTGAGTACTTTTTGATAGTGCATAGTAATATCCTTTCCGGCAGGCATCCAATTCCAAAGGGTGGATACACAACCTAGCGGCTTATACAGGTATAGCCTGAGGCTTCCCAACCAGCCAAAACATAAATCACCACCGAATGGATTGACAGACTTTCTAAGAGGTATCGCCAGCCAGAAGGCCGGCTCCCAAGGAGGAAACGTCAATGATCCTGCCTTCAGTGATTATACCTCTATATTTTGTCTGGTGCATTAAGGAAACCTCAGACACGGTAAATATGTCCTATAACTTCTGATGGAGGGGGAACTCCTCCTTCCGTTATATCTATATAGATTTATTAGATTGGACTTTGTAACTATTAACCAGTAGTCGTTCTTGACTACACCATTATTATACTAGGAGAATGTAACTTCATGTTTGCTAAAAATTCAAAGGCATATTCTGTCTACCTGCTGTTCCGATTTGTCTGTTCCCTGGCGGTTTCTATGTCCACAGTGCTTTCCATCGTGTACCACCTGGAGGTGGTGCAGCTGGATGCTTTCCAGCTTGTCCTGGTAGGGACGGTTCTGGAGACCTCCTGCTTTCTGTTCGAGATACCCACCGGTGTGGTGTCGGATTTGTATAGCCGTCGGCGCTCGGTGCTGATTGGAATGTTCCTCTACGGCCTGGGCTTTCTGATGGAGGGTGCGCTACCGTGGTTCGCGCCGGTTCTGCTGGCCCAGGTTGTCTGGGGTTGCGGTGATACCTTCATCACCGGCGCTCTGGAGGCGTGGATTGCCTCGGAGGAAGAGGACAAACCCATAGACAAGGTGTTCCTGCGGGGCAGTCAAATGGGGCAAATCGGCGGCGTTCTGGGCGTGGTGCTGGGCACACTGCTGGGAAACATAAACCTGCAAATGCCTGTCATCTTGGGGGGCAGTTTGTGCTTGTTGTTGGGGCTGGTGTTGGTTCGCATCATGCCAGAAACCAACTTCTCCCCTGCTATTGAGGAACGGCAGGGCTTGCTTAAAGACTTTGTCTGCCTGTTCAAGCTCAACCTGGGCTTTGTGAAAGGCGCACCTGTGTTGCTGGCGCTCTTAGCAATCACACTATGCGGGGGACTTGCCAGTGAAGGCTTTGACCGGCTCTCCACCGCTCATTTTCTGGATGACACGGTAATACCCGTTATCGGGCCGCTGAACAGCGTCACTTGGTTCGGTGTTATCAGTCTTATCGGCAGCGGCTTAGGTATTCTGGCTTCTCAGTTGCTCATCGCCCGCATGGAGAAAAAAGGGACTGTCAGCCGAACCAGTGTGGTCATGTCCACCAGCGCCGGGTATATCCTGTTCCTGGTTCTCTTCGCGGTGGGGCGGAGCTTTTGGTTCATGTTGTTGGTGTTCCTGCTGGCGGGGCTTATGCGCACCATCAAGGAGCCTGTGCTGGCCGCCTGGATGAACGACCATGTGGATGAGAAAATGCGCGCCACAGTCTTTTCCACCAGCGGACAGCTGGACTCTTTCGGGCAGATCATCGGCGGGCCTATTGTGGGGCTGGTAGCCCAGCAGGTGTCCATACCCTGGGGGCTGGTCTGTACCGCTTTCCTGCTGTTGCCCGCGCTGTTCTTAGTGCCGGTGGCGGGAAAGAAGCGGGATTGATATGGCATAGTTAAGTTTACTGACGAGCGGGAGATTACTTCCGCTCGTCTTCATTTAGTAGCGCAAAATTTGAGGACTCTTTATTTCCTTATTCGGTATAGCGGAGGCGGCTGTCAATTCGACATAATTTTCTTGTGATACTTTACCGTACATGAGCATTTTCCCCTCCGGCATTATAGCCAACAAAAAAGAGTATCAAGGGTAAACGCTGCGGTCTATGACCGCCCTTGACACTCTTTTCCTTATGGCTTTGATGATAAACAAGGGGAAATGGCTTCTTGGGAAACTAATTGCTTAATAACCTCGACTGGCTTTGGAAAATCAAATAAATACTTATTAAACAATCCTCCAATTTCCTTGGTTGCAGTATTTGTATAAACGCCAGTGCTGAAAACAGATGAAAAACCAGGAAGATTGTCTGACAGCTCGTTCAAAAATGATTTTTTGCGCGGCCGCCCATCTGGGTTGTCGGGCCAAATAATCCTGCCCTCTTGAATGAGCCGATTCATGGTATTTCGATCATATCGCCAGCCTTTTTCGGGGCATCCGTAGTTTCTTCCATCTGCCGGATTGATTAAATCATAGTGCAAATTTGGACGAGCATCGGCAGTAGCAAGTCCTACCAAGACGAAGAGGATGAAGAGGATGAGGAGGCAGATTGCCTTGAATATATTGACAATACTGATAAGATAATATATCTTTACTACCAAGACGATAAATGCGTCGGAAAAGTTAAACTGCGAAAAAATTGGAACCGGTACGCTTATATAGAAGATATCGCCGTATGTAAGGATTTCAGGGGGCAAGGCATAGGCAGCGCGCTTATCAATATATCTATAGAATGGGCAAAGCATAAAAACTTGCATGGACTAATGCTTGAAACCCAGGACAATAACCTTATAGCTTGTAAATTCTATCATAATTGTGGTTTCAAAATCGGCTCCGTCGATACTATGTTATACGCCAACTTTGAAAACAACTTTGAAAAAGCTGTTTTCTGGTATTTAAGGTTTTAGAATGCAAGGAACAGTGAATTGGAGTTCGTCTTGTTATAATTAGCTTCTTGGGGTATCTTTAAATACTGTAGAAAAGAGGAAGGAAATAATAAATGGCTAAAATGAGAATATCACCGGAATTGAAAAAACTGATCGAAAAATACCGCTGCGTAAAAGATACGGAAGGAATGTCTCCTGCTAAGGTATATAAGCTGGTGGGAGAAAATGAAAACCTATATTTAAAAATGACGGACAGCCGGTATAAAGGGACCACCTATGATGTGGAACGGGAAAAGGACATGATGCTATGGCTGGAAGGAAAGCTGCCTGTTCCAAAGGTCCTGCACTTTGAACGGCATGATGGCTGGAGCAATCTGCTCATGAGTGAGGCCGATGGCGTCCTTTGCTCGGAAGAGTATGAAGATGAACAAAGCCCTGAAAAGATTATCGAGCTGTATGCGGAGTGCATCAGGCTCTTTCACTCCATCGACATATCGGATTGTCCCTATACGAATAGCTTAGACAGCCGCTTAGCCGAATTGGATTACTTACTGAATAACGATCTGGCCGATGTGGATTGCGAAAACTGGGAAGAAGACACTCCATTTAAAGATCCGCGCGAGCTGTATGATTTTTTAAAGACGGAAAAGCCCGAAGAGGAACTTGTCTTTTCCCACGGCGACCTGGGAGACAGCAACATCTTTGTGAAAGATGGCAAAGTAAGTGGCTTTATTGATCTTGGGAGAAGCGGCAGGGCGGACAAGTGGTATGACATTGCCTTCTGCGTCCGGTCGATCAGGGAGGATATCGGGGAAGAACAGTATGTCGAGCTATTTTTTGACTTACTGGGGATCAAGCCTGATTGGGAGAAAATAAAATATTATATTTTACTGGATGAATTGTTTTAGTACCTAGATTTAGATGTCTAAAAAGCTTTAACTACAAGCTTTTTAGACATCTAACTATTTGATAACCTTCTGTTATCTGAAAAAGTTAATTTGGAATTGCAGGGAACAGAGAATGCAGAACATGGCTGTCTGTCATTGCGCTATGCTGTGAAAAATAAGGATTAGTGCAGCATACTTTAAAAAGTGTCTGTTGGGACAGTGTCCTAAAGGAAGCATAAGCTCATGGCTAGCGGCGGTGTTAAAGTAACGGCACTCGGCCCCAATATATAGTTGATATGCCCCTAAGCCTTTGAGGGCAAGGCGGTCAACCGCGCCTTTTCCGGTCCGCATACAGTCGTTCAATGAGGGTATCAAGCTCGGCAATGCGGCGGTGCTTCTCGGTGGTTCGTTTCTTCGCCGCCGTTTTCGGCTAATTCTAATTGATCCGAACTGTAAGGATAAGCAATTATCCGGGGCTAGTTAAGTATCTTAGAGAGGAAGATAAAGATACCTTATTGCCCTTGGAAGAGTTAGATAATTACCTAAAGGGCGATAAATTAATAAAGGTTCTAATTGATAAAGATTGTAGAATTAAAAGGGACATAGTTCCGACTGATATAGATTATCATGTAAGAAAGCCAAGCGCAAGGGAGTATGATGATTGCTGCAATGAATTTTGGAATGTAACACCTTATGTTATTAAAGGATTGTGCCGTAAGGAAATTTTATTTGCTATTGATCATTTTAATCAGATTGTTCGCCATGAGCTGCTGAGAATGATATCATGGAAGGTCGGCATCGAAACAGGCTTTAAATTAAGTGTAGGCAAGAACTATAAGTTTATTGAAAGGTATATATCCGAGGATTTGTGGGAGAAACTTTTGTCCACCTACCGGATGGATTCCTATGAAAACATATGGGAAGCATTATTTCTATGTCATCAATTGTTCAGGGCGGTATCCGGTGAGGTGGCGGAAAGGCTTCATTATGCCTATCCGGAGTATGATACCATGTTAGCACTTGTCCAAGGGCCACGGGGGTCATTGTCAGGATTCTTATATTGTTCTGTTTTTCTGTCGGTTCCACGGAATACCCGGTGTCCGAATTGCTTTGTATAACACACTACATACTCGTGGTCTATTGAAACACCGGTAATGTTTCGATTATCTTTTCATTTTTTCTTCCAGCTCCATATCCAGCCGCATGGCGTCAAAGAACTGGCTCTCCTGGTGCTTCATATATTCCTGCCGAAGCTGGTTGATTTTCTTCTGTGCAGCCAGACGTTTCAGCCGGTCGCCGGTGACGGCCTCCAGCTCCGCTTGCGCCTGCTGTACCTGGCTGTCCAGGGTGTTCAGTTCTCGGCTCAATGCCGCCTTATCAGCGGACACTTGCTGCTTCATCCGCTCCATTTCCTCGGCCTGGGCAGGCGAAAGGCGCTCCAGTTGCTCCGCCATCATCTTATCACTCGGCACCAGCCGATCCAGCGGGTGGGGGCGGCTGGTTCCTTTTAACCAGTGGGGGGATCTCCGCTCATCCTCCGTGCTGCTCTCCACCGGCAAGTCAAAGATGCTGCGGCAAGCTGCATCGTCCAGGGCCTTGCCGCTATCCGTCAAACCGCACAGTACGGCGTGTTCTGTGCGGCTGGAGCCTGAAACCAGGGTGACAGTATAAAGGGCTATCTGGCACGGCGCCTGCACCGTCGGGATGGTCAGCACTCCCTCGTTGGCACACTCCAGCTCGTGGAGAATCCCACGGCCTATGATACTGGACAGGGTAATCTGTCCGGCCTTGGGTTTGAAGTCTTTTGCCATGCCGTACATCTTCTGGCTGCGATAGGGCCGGTTCCGGCTCCCCGTCCAGTAGTAGAACAGCACCGGCAGTTCCCGGTACTCCGTGGCCGTGATCGTACGGTTGAATTCGTCAATCACAAAACGGCAATCATCGTTCTTTTCATTATAACGAGTAAAAAACCATTTGGTAATTTCCCAGAGGTCGTTGTTCAGCTCCTGTCCACGGCGATTCACATACTTGGGATTGATCTTCACCTTGTCGGCCAGTTCCTTGGTGAAGGTGGTAAACAGAATATCCTCCGCTGCGGAGACGGTCTGCCGGTTATCTTCCTCGTGGGTACTCAGGGTCTGGCGGTATGCCTGCTCAATCTGTGCCCTGGGCCGCAACCGCTGGGCAATGACCGGAAAGGCTGCTTTTACATCATCTGTAAAACCGCCCAGCACGTCATCGGTAATACCAAAGACACCGTCTGTCACCAACATCCGCTTGTTGACCAGCTCCAGCTTGCGAACATCGGCAAAGTTGTTCTTGTCGATGAAGGCCACTGACAGCACATCGTTTTCCTGACCCAGCCGGTGGCAGCGGTCGATACGCTGCTCCAGCTTTAAGGTGTTGTACGGCAGGTCGTAGTGGATGATGAAAGCAGCCTCCTCCAGATTGAAGCCCTTGGCACCGTTATCGGTGGAAATCAGCACCTCGCCATCCTCCTTGAACTGGCGGATCACGGAGTAATCGGCGCTGCCGTTGTAGGCCAGAGTGCGGTACCGGTCAGAAAGAAGATTCTGGAGCATCTTCTGGGTTTCCACGCTCTCGGTGAAGATAACCGCTTTCTGTTTGGCTCCCGTTTTCTTCATCAGGGAAAATCCCTGTTTGAGAACGGTCAGCAGCTCACCGGCCTTGGCATCCTGGGGAATGCTTTCGGCTGCGGTTTGAATCTCTTGCCATTGGCTTAGTTCGTCCGCTGCGTTTTCCAGCCCCTGGAGCCGCTTGACGATACCTTTGATGGTTTGCAAAATTGCCGCCGTAGAGGAACCCAACAGGCCCAGCAGCCGCAGAGCCAGGTCATATTGGTTCATTTCGGGAAAGGCTCGCTTTTCCGGCTGGTTGATGTAGGCGTACAGCAGCTCATAGAGCTGCCGCTCTGCCTTGCCGGGGGTGTACTCCACGGTCAGCAGCACACGTTCCGTCACCTTGGCGTAGTGCTTGGCCTGGGAACGGAGGGTACGGAAACAATAGCGGCTGACCTGTTCGCTGAGTTCCGGGTAGTTCTCTGGTCGGCGCAGATACCGGGCCAGAAACTCTTTTTCTCCCGGCAGCAGCGTTTCGTCGATGAACCAGATCAGACCGTATAAGTCCATGATGTTCTTTTCAATGGGAGTGCCGGTCAGCAGCAGCTTGAAGGAGTCTCCGGCGATCCGCTTGAGGGCCTTGGCCTGCTTGTTGTCCTCCCGGTAGACTGGAGAGAGGGCATTGGCTTCCTCGAATACCGTCAGATCCCAGTTAACTACCTTTGCGGCCTCCTCATTGTCGGCGGCGAAGTCGTAGGTAGTAATAACAATGGCATCTTGGATAAAAGCGTTGGAGTTGTCCTCACTGGTGTTCTGCCGCCATTGGTCCCGATTGGTCAGCACCACATATGGGACGGTATAGAATCGCTCCAGCATTTCCGTCCACTGGTGCAGCAGGTCGGCATTGGGAATGACCAACAGAATCCGGCTGTATCCCTCCAGCCACTTTTGATTGATGACCAGCATGGCCTCGTGGCTCTTGCCCATACCTGCTTCATCGCACAGAACGGCACCTTTCTGATAGGGGGAACGCAGGGCAAAGCTGGCCGCTGCAATCTGAAACGGATAGATTTCAATATCCGATGATGCAAAGACCGGAAGGAACTGTTCTGCTTCCGGCAGTTGTTCCAAAAGTCGGGCCTTGTAATAGGCATGAAACGGTGTTTGCGGCATGGCAATTCCCCCCTTTTTCTTTTATTTACACTTCTTTTTATTATGGCAGATATTGACGAAAAACGCAACGACGATTGATTCCTTTATTTAAGGGGAAAATGTCATTTCCAAAATAAAGACCACAATCAGTGCCGGACTGATTGTGGTCAAAAAGCATTATAAAAATGTGATATTGTTTATGCCTTAATTCGTTGCTGAATGGTAAAACACCCTTGACAAATCTCTTTCCAAAAACAAATTTTAGAGCGTTACGCCAAAGAACACGGCATTACCAAATACAAATTTTATGTAGACGATGGAATCAGCGGTACGACCTTCAACCGGCCCGGATTCCAGGAAATGCTGACAGATATTGAATCCGGATATGTCTATCTGGTTGCTGTAAAAGATATGTCCCGCTTCGGGCGTGATTATCTGCAAGTCGGGATGTATACGGAAGTGCTGTTCCCTGAGAAGGATATACGCTTTGTCGCTATCAACGACGGAGTGGACAGTGAAAAGGGGGATAATGATTTCACCCCTCTGCGAAACCTTTTCAATGAATGGTATGCCCGTGACACCAGCAAGAAGATCCGAGCGGTGGTTAAAGCAAAGGGAATGTCCGGCAAACGTCTATCCCACCTCCCGCCTTATGGCTATATTCTGGGAGAAGACAGTAATTGGGAGATTGACGAAGAAACCGGCCCCGTTGTAAAAGAGATTTTTGCATTATGTCTGTCAGGCTTAGGCCCGACAAAGATTGCAAATATCCTCACCGCCAGGAATATTCCTACCCCTGGCACAATCAATTACCGGCGATACGGCAATAAGCAGGGCTATTGTCCGCAGGCTCCCTGCAAATGGGTTTATCAGACGGTCAGCAATATTCTGGAACGTGTGGAATACCTGGGGCATACGGTCAACTTTAAGACCACGAAGAAGTCCTACAAAAGCAAGAAAGTCATTATTAATGGTGATGACAAACGGATGATTTTCAAGAACACACATCCAGCTCTGATTGATCAGGATACGTTTGACCGTGTGCAGATTATCCGTCAGGGCAAATGCCGACACACGAAAATCGGTTCTGTGGGGCTTTTCTCCGGACTGCTATTCTGTGCAGACTGCGGCTCTAAAATGTATCATCATCGCGGTTCCGGCATCAAGGAAAGCTATGAGTATTACACCTGTGCCGGATACAGCAAACGGGTGAACCCCTGCACTACCCATCATATCAGCGTAAAGAATCTGAAAAAGCTGGTAGCAGCGGATCTCCGCAGGGTGACACATTTTGCAGCCGAGCATGAACGGGAGTTTATCACGATGTTGGTATCCTGCTCTATGCGGGAACAGAAACGGGCACTGGCAGAAATGCAGCGGGAGTTAGAAAACAGCCGAAGCCGGTATGACGAACTGGACAACATCATCCAGCATCTTTACGAGGACAAGATTAAAGGACAGTTGACCGAGGAACGCTTTTCAAAACTGTCAGCCGGTTACGAAGCCGAACAGAAAGGGCTGGAAGGAACCATCAGAGAACTTTCCGAGCAGATTGCCCAAAAGACCGATAAGACCATCAACATCGACCGCTTCATGAATCTGGTCAAGAAAAATACCTCTTTTGAGGAATTGACGCCAACTCTGCTTAACACGTTTATCGAAAAGATTCTTGTCCACGAGGTGGAGGTTGACACAGAAGGCCAGAAGCGTCAGGAAATCGAAATCGTCTACAATTTTATCGGCAGCGTGGAGCTACCGAAGGAAGCATATCAGGCAGAGGTGGCAGAACCCATCGAGCTGCCGCAGCCTAAGAGCCAGAAAAGGAAAAAGTCGGCGTGAAATACCGCCGACTTACAATCCGCTCTTTGGGTGTCCCTATCACTACTATACTTTTATAAAATTTTTATTAAATCGCACAAAAATAGAGGGTGAGGACATTTGCCCTCACCCCTGCCTCACAGATCATTCCGCTGGTCTGTCTGTTCCCGCAATCTGTTTTCGCTCCCCTCCGCCAGCTCCCCCGCATCCTCCACCACCTCGGTCACCAGCTGCTGGAGGGTTTGGGCGTTCTCCGCCGTCACCACCGGCCGGCCGGTCTCCTGCTCCAGCTCCCTCCGGGCGTTGCCGGCGATGCGGCCGCCCCGCCGGGCCACCTTTCGGTTTTCCTCCAGGCCCTCGGGCTGTTCCGAACGGGAGATGCTGGTGGTAGAGGCCTCGGCCAGCATGTTCAGCACCAGCTCCAGGTCGCTCATGTTGTCCCGCAGGTTTTCCTTTTTCAGCCCTTTGAGCCGCTTATACTGCCGGGTGGTCATGCCGGACCAGGCCCGGCTGATCTCGTCGGTGAGGATGGCGTACTCCCGGCCCCTCTCCACGCCCCGCTTCTGCCACTCATCGGTGAGCTCGTTGCGGATGCGGATGGCCAGCAGCCGCTGGTGAACCCACTCCTCGGAGTAGCCCTTTTTCAGGTAGGTCTCCAGGGCCCGGTCGATGGCCTGCTCTGGGTCGATGGTCTCCTCGATCCGCTCCCGGCCCACCTGGGCCAGCCACAGCTTGAAGGGCTCCGCCTTGGGGGAGGGGATGGACTGGATAATCCGCAGCAGCTGCTCCGTGTCGGCCACGTCGGTGAGCCGCTTTCTGCCGTCGGCGGCGGTCATTTTCAACTGCTTACAATTTGTAAGCAGTTGATCCGCCCCCTCTTCCTTCAGGCGTTTTTTCAGCACCGCCCAATAGGTGCTGGCTCCCCGCGGCGTGGACTGGTCGGTCAATGCCCCCACCACGTCCACCACGGAGAAGTACCACTCCTCCTGTTCCGCATCCCAGGCGGTGCGGATCTTTTGATTTTCAAAGAGTTGGATCTGATCGTTCTGCTTTTTCTCGTCCATGGTATGTACCTCCCGGCTGATCAGCCTCATTTTACCACATCCTGCACTGTAAAGCGAGACAGAAATGGGTCTCTTTGCCTGCCAATGTGGTCTGTTTTCCTCTGATTTTGCTCCTTTACACCCCTCTCGAATATCTACGGTGGAAAGGATGCCATTCGTCAGGATGTACAACTCCACCCGCCCCGTTTTGCCAGATCCAGCATTCCAACGCAGAATTTCTGCCACGGCTCCAATGTAATCAGTGACGGGTCACCCTCCCGGATGCGCATGGTGCGGCGGATCTCCTTGGGAATCACGACGCGGCCCAGATCGTCAATTCTTCTCACAATGCCAGTCGCTTTCATCTATATAATTCCTCCCACGGTGTTTTCTTGAAACCACCCATAGTATCCGCAGGAACGGACTGGCTATGCAGATTTTCACAGGAGAGCGCTGGGAATTGACGGCATTTCATTGGCGGCGGGACAATATTTGGAAGAAGGGCACAGCCGGTTCCGCCCCGTTTCAAATTTGCGTTCCGCGCTGGCGGAAGCCCAGCAGGCGGGCGGAGTTGACGATGACCAGCACCGATCCGGCGTTGTGGACCAGGGCTCCCACCACCGGGTTCAGAATGCCGGTGATGGCCAGGAGGATGGCCGCAAAATTCAGGGCCATGGAGAAGGTGAGATTGTATTTGATGGTGGTCATCATGCGCCGGGACAGGCGCAGCAGGTGGGGCAGCTCCCGCAGGTCGTCGTTCACCAGGGCGATGTCCGCCGCGTCCACGGCGATGTCGCTGCCCACGCCACCCATGGCGACGCCCACCAGGGCTTTTTTCAGAGCGGGGGCGTCGTTGATGCCGTCGCCCACCATGCACACCGGGTGCCCCGCCTGCTGGCTGCGGTCGATCCAATCCAGCTTGTCCTCCGGGCGGCAGTTGGCCTGATAGACGGGAATGTCCAGGGCGCGGGCGATGGTGCGGGCGGCGTTCTCGTGGTCCCCGGTGAGGAGCACCGGGGTCACCCCCGCCGCCTTCACCCCCCGGATGGTCTCAGCCGCCTGGGGGCGCACCTGGTCGGCCAGGGCCAGAAAGCCGGCGGCCGCTCCGTCCGCCGCCAGGCAGATGAGGGTGCAGCCCTGCTCCAGCCAGGGGGCCGCCCGGGCCGCCAGCTCCGGAGGCTGGGGAATGCCCCGCTCCGCCAGCAGGGCGGGGCTGCCCGCCAACACCTCACGGCCGTCCACCCGGGCCTGCACGCCCCGCCCGGGGAGCATCTGAAAGGCTTCTGAGCCGGGGAGAGGCTCGCCGGGGTGCTCCTCCCGCCAGCAGGCCGCCACCGCCCGCCCCAGGGGGTGCTCCGACCGGGCCTCCGCTCCGGCGGCCAGGCGGTACACCTCCTGCCAGGTCCGCGCGGGGTCCAGCGAGCACACGGCGGTGACGGCGGGGGTCCCCTGGGTGAGGGTGCCCGTCTTGTCAAAGGTCACCTGGGTGACGGAGGAGAGCCGCTCCAGGGCGTCCCCCTCCCGCACCAGGAAGCCGTGGCGGGTGGCGTTGCCGATGGCCGCCATGATGGCGGTGGGGGTGGCCAGCACCAGGGCGCAGGGGCAGAACACCACCAGAATGGTCACCGCCCGGATGATCTCCCCGGTGATCAGCCAGGTGAGGAGGGCGGCGGACAGGGCGATGACCACGATCCAGGTGGCCCAACGGTCGGCCAGCCCCACGATCTTGGCCTTGCCCGCGTCGGCGGACTGGACCAGGCGGATATAGCGCTGAATGGAGCTGTCCTCTCCCACCCGGACGGCCTCCATGTCAAAGGAGCCGAACTGATTTACCGTGCCGCTGGACACCTCGTCCCCCGGCCCCTTGTCCACCGGCAGGGACTCCCCGGTCATGACCGCCTGGTTGATGGAGGTCTGTCCGGCGAGGATGAACCCGTCCACGGGGATGGTCTCCCCCGGGAGCACCCGGAGCCGGTCCCCCTTCCGGACGGCGCCGGCGGGGATGATCTCCTCCCCGGCCTCCGTCAGCCGCCGGGCGGTGCGGGGCGTGAGGCGGACCAGCCGCTCGATGCCCGCCCGGGCCCGGGCCACGGTGAGCTCCTCCAGCAGGCCCCCCAGCTGCATGATAAAGGCCACCTCCCCGGCGGCAAAGATCTCCCCGATGGCCACCGAGGCGATGAGGGCGATGGACACCAGCACGTCGGCCTTGATGTCAAAGGCCGTGACCAGACCGATGACCGCCTCCAGGAGGATGGGGACGCCGCACAGGAGGATGGCTGCCCAGGCCGGGTGGATGGGAAACAGGGCGGGGTCGATCAGACTGACCGCCAGGGCCAGCCCGGACAGAATCAGAAAGACAACGTCTCTCTTCACGCCGCCCCAGGACGACAGGGACTCCAGAAATCGGATCATGGTGCGCCTCCTTTATACCCATGGGGGTATATGTTTTGACGAAGGCATTATACCCCCATGGGTATCGCCTGTCAAGGGCGCGGACAGACAAAATCCCTCCGCCGGCTGTGCCGGCGGAGGGATGCCGCTTTTTGGGTGAGATACGCCCGAAACGGCGGATTCAATCCCGCAGGTCCGCGTTCCAGTCGAAAATCCGGCCGGTCCGGGGGTCGATCTCAAATTCGTACTTTATGCCCCCGTACAGGAGGTCCCCCTCATAGCGGGTGCGGCCGTCGTCCCCCTCCTCCCACAGGCGCACGTCCGAGGCGGAGGAGCCGGGGACTTTTTCCTGCACCAGGGCGGCCGCCTGCTCCAGGGAGATGGGGTTCTCCGGCAGGGCGGCCAGGTGTTCCTCGTCCACCTCATAGTCCGCCCCCACGATGGCGCCGCCGTCCATGGCCACCTGGAAGTCGTAGTCCCCGTAGCCGGTCTCAAACTCAATGTCGTAGAGGGGGACGCCGTTGTCCCGGTCCCGCTCAATCTTGACGCGGCTGGCGTCCGAGGAGGGCACCCCGGCGTTGTCCAGGGCGATGGCCAGAGCCTCCTGTTCTCCGATACCGCTCTCCTCCCCCTGTCCGCCGGGAGGGGCCGAGGAGTGGTCCGAGGGGGCGGCGGTCTGTTCGCCGGAGGGGGCCGCCGAAGCGTCGGGCCGGGCGCCGCCGTCCTGGCTCCAGGAGGACGCCGGTCCGCCGGAGGAAGCGCCGGCGGGAGACGCGGGGGGCGTTTGGCCGCAGCCGGCCAGGGCGGCCAGCAGAGCGGCCGCCGCCAGGGAGAGAGGAAAGGCGCGTTTCATAAGAGCTGCACTCCTTTTCGATGGGGTCCGCAGGGGACCGGATACCTCCATTTTAGCGGCCCGCCCGAAAAAATGCAACCGCAGGACAAGGCCACGGTTCCGCCTGCGCCCTGCGGCGGCTGCGTTGCAGATAATTTTCCGGGAAATAAGGAGGGCCGCCTGTCTCAGGCGGCCCTCAGGCTGTCGAAAAAGTCTAAGGACTTTTCCGACAGCCTGCAAAAATGCCGTT
>ERZ1106929.1888-NODE-1888-length-15926-cov-3.037364_pt1 | contig 15926 bp, 11 predicted proteins | sample MGYA00403662_ERZ1106929 | MGnify/ENA primary metagenome ERZ1106929 (study PRJEB35170, sample SAMEA104062442) | human gut metagenome | biome: human gut; feature: human-associated habitat; material: faeces | place: Denmark | collected 2013-02-20 ... | reverse complement strand
ACCCTTTCACGGACGTGGGAGCAGATTTTGAGGCGGCCTGCGAGGACGGACAGTTTGGAAATTTTGCGGATTCCTTCCTCATCATCTGGGAAAAAGGAGAGTAGACCATGGCAGAAACCATTTATGTAAAATACAACAGGACGAGGCGGGAGCCCTTCCAGATCAAGACGGCCATTCTCTCAGAGGATGGGAAGCGGGCGGTAGATAAGACTGCCCTCTCCCCCGAAGGGGAGGCGCACATCCGTTCCTTTGAAGAAAAATACCGCCTGCTCTCAGAAGAGAGCGGCGTTCTCTCCTACCTGAAACCAGAGCTGAGGGACGGAGGAAGGACGGCGAGATTTGAATTTCTGACGGGAGTGACTCTGGCAGAGCGCCTGAAGGAGAGAATTTCTGAAATTGCTCAGAGAGGGGAGTCAGGCAGCGAGGAGGACAGCAGAAAAAAGGATGTCATCTCAGCCGTGGAGGAAGCGCTTCACGTCGCCGTCTCCTGCCGGCCGGAGTTTATCAGCCCCTTTGCGGTGACACCTGAATTTCTGGAGGTGTTTGGCAGGGCGCAGGCAGATAAAGCCGGTGAAGGAAAGCAGGAAGCGGAGCTTTCCGACCTGGATTTTGAGAAGGAAAGCCTGGCCTTTCGAACATCGAATGTGGATGCCCTCTTTGAAAATGTTATGCTCTGTACAGAGAGGGGGAAGGGAAAAGAAGAAGAGGCAGGACAGCCTAAGCCCCTGATAAGCCAGGAGGAAGTACCGCTGGCCCTCGACTATGAATGGGTATTTTCCTTTCCTGTGCCGGAGAGCTTCCTTCGGTACAGAGCGCTGTTTTATTTCTATGATTCCTGCAGGGAAGAGCTGCAGGAGCTGTTTGGGGACAGAGAACGGTTTTTATCGGAATTTTCCATTACCCCGTCCATGATTTCTGTTTACGAGAGAATGGAACACTCTTTCCAATTCTATGTCCACGGGGAAAATCAGGAAATTTTCCTGGAAAACTACTACGTTTCCACGAAACCCGTGAAGGATTTAAGGCAGATGGCTAAGGAGTTTTACCAGGCCAAGGACAGGATTGAGCAGCTGAAGGCAGAGCTTTCCGAAAAAGAAATCGCCCTCAGAAAGGGCCAGGAGGTTCAGCGGCTGACCAACAACCATGTGGCGAATCTGGAAGTGATCATCGGAGATCTGCGCCGGGAAGTGGGAGAGATGGGAAAGACCCTGACCTACTTAAACAGACACGAAGCCATCATCTTTAAGGTGAAGAGGAAGCTTGGCCAGGCCTTTAACAGGGCAGTGCCAAAGGGAACGGTGAAGCGCAAGAAGCTGGGATATGTGAAAAATACCATCCTCCACCCGGCCAGATATTTCAGGATGTATACGACTGCGGAGGGAAAGAACCGGATCAAAGGCCATTTTGAGATCGGTGACGAGTATCTGGCCCACGGAAAGGTAGTTTTCCCCAGAACGGAGCATCCGAAGGTGTCCATCGTGATTCCGGTATACAATCAGATTCACTATACCTACCTGTGTCTGGTTTCTATTTTAGAACACACGAAGGATGTGAGCTATGAGGTAATCATTGCCGACGATGTGTCTGCAGACGCCACAGAGCACCTGTCTGAGTTTGCGGAGAATATCGTGATCTGCCGGAACAAGACGAACCAGGGCTTTTTAAGAAACTGCAACCAGGCGGCAAAGGCGGCCAGGGGTGAGTATATTATGTTTCTGAACAATGATACCCAGGTGACGGAGGGCTGGCTCAGCTCCCTGGTAAACCTAATCGAGTCGGATGAAACCATCGGAATGGTGGGTTCCAAGCTGGTTTACCCGGACGGAAGGCTTCAGGAAGCCGGAGGCATTATCTGGAGCGACGGCTCTGGATGGAATTACGGACGGCTGGACGACCCGGACAAGGCAGAGTACAACTATGTGAAGGATGTGGACTACATCTCAGGGGCGGCCATCCTGCTCTCCACAAAGCTCTGGAAACAGATTGGAGGCTTTGACGAGCGGTTTGCGCCTGCCTACTGTGAGGATTCGGATCTGGCCTTTGAGGTGAGAAAGGCAGGCTACCGGGTGGTTTACCAGCCTCTTTCCAAGGTGATCCATTTTGAGGGAATTTCCAATGGAACCGACGTCAATGGAAGCGGTTTAAAGCGCTATCAGGTAGAGAACAGCGAAAAGCTCAAAGAAAAGTGGAAGGATGAGCTGAAAAAGCAGTGCGTCAACACGGGAAATCCCAATCCGTTCCGGGCCAGAGAGCGCAGCCAGGGAAAGAAAATCATTCTGGTGGTGGACCACTATGTGCCTACCTTTGACAGGGATGCGGGATCCAAGACCACCTTCCAGTACCTGAAAATGTTCCTTAAGAAAGGGTATGTGGTGAAGTTCCTGGGAGACAACTATCTCCACGAGGAGCCCTATTCCACCATCCTTCAGCAGATGGGAATCGAGATCCTCTACGGCCCGGAGTATGTGACAGGGATCTGGGACTGGCTGGATAAGAACGGCAGCGAGATCAGAGCGGCCTATTTAAACAGGCCCCACATTGCCACCAAGTATGTGGATTATATTGCAGAACACACAGATATGAAGATTATCTTCTACGGCCATGATCTCCACTTCCTGAGAGAGTTCAGGGAGTTTGAGCTGACAGGGGATCCGGCAAAGAAGAGGGAGTCTGATTACTGGAAATCCATTGAGTTTACACTGATGCGCAAGGCTGCGGTTTCCTATTACCCTTCTGAGGTGGAGATAGAGGCAATCCATGAGGTTGACGATACGGTGAACGCGAAGGCCATCACAGCCTACGTCTATGAAGAATTTTTAGACAGCCTGAATCTGGACTTTGAGAAGAGGGAGGGGCTTCTGTTTGTGGGAGGCTTCGCCCACCCGCCGAATGCAGATGCAGTGCTGTGGTTTGCGAAGGAAGTATTCCCGCTTATCAGGGCAAGGCTTAAGGTTAATTTCTATGTGGTCGGTTCTAAGGTGACAGAGGAAATCAAGGCCCTGGAACAGCCGGGAAACGGAATTATCGTAAAAGGATTCGTCAGCGAGGAGGAGCTTTCTGAGCTTTACCGGAGCTGCCGCCTGGTGGTGGTTCCGCTGCGCTACGGCGCCGGCGTCAAGGGCAAGGTGGTGGAGGCCATCTACAACGGTGCGCCGATTGTCACAACCTCAGTGGGAAGCGAGGGAATCCCCGGCGTCGAGGAGGTTCTCGAGGTCAGGGATCAGCCGGAGGATTTTGCGGACACAGTTGTCAGGCTCTACGACGATACAGAAAAGCTCCGGGAGATGGCAGAAAAGACACAGGATTATATTAAAAACCATTTCAGCATTGACGCAGCCTGGGAGGTTATCAGGGAGGACTTTGAAGGATGACGGCAGAACGATCAGAAGCAGGAGGTACAGGACTTACAAGAGAGCAGATCAAGTACATTGCCATAGCTGCCATGACAGTGAACCACATCGGGACAGGGCTGCTCCCCGATGGCCTTGTGAAGACAGTTATGCAGGATATCGGCTACTTTACGGCCATCGTCATGTGCTTTTTTCTGGCAGAGGGATTCCGGTACACAAGCTCTAAAAGACGGTACGGTTTAAGGCTCCTGCTGTTTGGCTTTATTTCACAGATCCCGTTTTTTATGGCCTTCGGATACCCTGTTCTGAATATGATGTTTACTCTGTTTCTGTGCTTTCTGCTGTTAATTATCAGGACAGATGAGCGCTTTGCCGGAAAAAGGCTGGTACCTGGGCTTCTGGTAGTATTTCTCAGCAGTTTTTGTGACTGGCCGTTTCTGGCTCCTGTCTTTACACTCCTGTTCTACAATGCAGGTACAGACTGGGAGGAGAGGAAAAAGGCCTGCGGATTTGTGGTGATTTTGTATCTGATTTTCACCTTTGTGAGTACCTGCGGCACAGTCTACGGGGCAGCACAGGCTCTGCTCAGGGCTGTCTGCAGTGCCGTCGCCCCTGCGGCAGCCTGCCTCACAATCCTGTTTCTCTACAATGGAAAAGAGAATTCAGGAAAGGGCAGCAGGACATGGGGAAAATGGTTCTTTTACATTTACTATCCGGCCCACCTGCTTCTCATCGGGATTGTGAGGACAGCGGCGGGAGTATGATATGGCGGCTGAAGAGGATGTGCCGGCTAGAAATTTTGCAGAGGATTGATCTTAATGAAAGTCTGAGGGCAGATAAGCGGAATGCTTATCTGCCTTTTGTCTTTTAAAGCTATTGTTTTTAAAGCTTTTGTTTTCTGCTGAAAAAGTACAGAGGGCCTTCACAGGGAAGATACTCTCAGGGGAATGGCGCTAAGGAGTCTGCATACAGAAAATTACTTATTTTTTACCTGGATTTCGAGAATCCAACCATGGCAGTTTACAAAAGAATGGTACCATTGAGATAACAGTTCAGACCTTTGGCTGTCCTTACAGAGGACCAGGGAATTTCCAGTATTTCTGCCTGCAGAGCGGCTATGGCAGCAGGGGTATCCTCTGCGGGAAGACAGTGGTTCTGCCGGCTTTCTGAAAATCAGGAATTAAGCGCGTCAGGGAAACACAAAAAACAGGGCAGGCAAAAAGCTTAGAAGGCGGACTGTAAGCTGTTGACACATCCGGCTGAGCCGGAGGACAAATATGCAGGAAACAGCCTTTTGTCATACATCATAACAGATGTATCCCCAAAGCGCAGACAGGGACGAAAGGGGATTTGACAGGGGCTGTGACGGGAAAGGGTCATTCAATGATTAAAACCTATGTGCTGGACACAAATGTGCTGATTCAGGCTCCAGATGCCCTGAGGTGTTTTGAGGACAATCAGGTAGTTCTGCCTCTGGCAGTTCTGGAGGAGCTGGACAATCTGAAAAAGGCGGAGGGGGAGCGGGGCGCTAACGCCAGAGCAGCGATCCGCCTTTTAGAGAGACTCAGAGGAGCGGGAGATCTGACAAAGGGAGTGGAGCTGGAGAACGGAGGGAGCCTGCGGGTGGAAAAGAATTTCATCGATGTGAAGCTCCCGGAGGATCTGCCGGAGGACCGGATGGACAACCGGATTCTGAAGATCTGCCTGGGTCTTTCCCAGACAGAGGAGAGGCAGGTCGTCCTGGTGACCAAGGACATTCTTCTCCGGATTAAGGCTCAGATGATCGGAATCAGGGCAGAGGACTTTACCTCAGAGCAGGTGCGGGAGGATACGGATCAGTACAGAGGCAGGACGGACGTCTTTGTGTCAGAGGAAAACTTTCGGGAATTTAAGAAAAAAGGAATTCCCTTAAAAGAAGTTTACAGAGTGGACGGGGAAGGAAGAAAGCTGAATCCGGAGTTTTTTGAGAACGAGTTTGTGATTCTCCACAATGAGATGTCCCCTGACAAGACGCAGCTGGGGCGGGTAGAAAATGAAAAAATCAGGAAGCTGGAATATAAAAAGAGCAGGCCTTACGGAATTAATCCGAGGAATGCGGGGCAGTACTTTCTTCAGGAGGCTTTAATGCAGCCGGCAGAAAAAGCTCCTCTCGTTATCGTCAAGGGGATGGCCGGCACCAGCAAGACCTTCTACGCGCTGGCAGTAGGGCTTGAAAAGCTGCTGAATCACCCGACAGGAGAGTACCGGAGAATCCTGATCTGCAGGCCCAACGCCCAGTTTGATGACGACATCGGCTTTCTTCCAGGCGATGAGAAGGAGAAGATTTCCCCTCTTCTCAGGCCCATTATGGACAATTTAGAGCAGCTTATCGATTCAGACGAGGAGAGCCGGTATGAGGATGAGAGAGAGCTTCAGGGGAAAATCGATGAGATTTTTGAGAGAGGGCTGATTCAGGCGGAGGCATTAAATTTTATCAGAGGGCGCTCGATTGTGAAAACATACCTGATTATTGACGAGGCCCAGAATATGACGCCGCGCCAGGCAAAGGGAATCATTACAAGGGCCGGAAAGGACACGAAGGTGATTCTTCTCGGGGATCCAAACCAGATAGACAGACCCTTCCTGGACGAGAGGACAAACGGGCTCAGCTATGCGTCAGAGCATATGAAGGGAAGTCCTTTCTGCTGGCAGGTATCCATGAAGGCCTCTGAGTGCGAGCGATCAAAGCTTGCCATGGATGCCGTTCAGAGAATGGGCTAAATTTTAGAAGCCGTGTGAAAAGCGCAGAACCCGTACGGGAGAATGACAGTACAGGCTTTTCGGACGGCAGGAGAGCGACAAACAAAAGATGTAAGAAGGCAGTAGAATGAGTGAAAAGGAAAAGAAGAACAAAAAATTGAAAAGTGAAAAGAACGGAAAGTCAGCAGAGAATGCCGGGAGAGAAAGGGAGAAAAAAACGGTAAATTTTCAAACAGATGTGAAGATAAAAAATAGAGTGAAAGAGAAAACAAAGGACAGGAGAGCCGAAAAGCCGGAATACCTGAGGGAAGGCAGACAGAGTGAAATACCGGCTGAGGCTGTGTGGGAGCGGAATAGAGAGGAACCCCTCACCTTCCGGCAGATACGCAAAAATGAGGAGGTAAATGTCCTGATAGAGAGGGGAAACGAGGTTCTGGGAGCTCTCGGCTATACGGAACACTCCATTGCCCACGCAGTCAAAACGGCCAGCACGGCGGGAATGATACTGAGCAAGCTGGGCTACAGCGAGAGGGAGGCTGAGCTGAGCAGAATTGCAGGCTTCATGCACGATATCGGAAACAGTGTAAACCGCCACGATCACGCTCATAGCGGCGCCATTCTGGCATGGCAGATACTGAGGGAGGAGGGCATGTCCCTGAAGGAAGCAGCCGTGATAGCGTCTGCGATTGGAAACCACGATGAGGAAACGGGGACAGCGGTGGATCCCATTTCAGCGGCTCTGATTCTCGCGGACAAGACGGATGTCAGGAGAAACCGGGTCAGAAACCGTGTGAAAGCCACCTTTGATGCCCATGACAGGGTAAATTATGCAGTTCTGTCCTCCAGTCTGGAGATACAGAAGGAGAAAAAGGTGATCCAGATGGAGATGGAGCTGGATGACTCCATGTGCTCCGTCATGGACTATTTTGAAATTTTTCTTCAGCGGATGCTGATGTGCCGCCGGGCGGCGGAGGTTCTCGGATGCCGCTTTAAGCTGATAGCAAACGGGAGCAAGGTCTGCTGACGAAGCAGGGGCACAGCGCTGCCCCGTTTCTCCCTATTTCCCCCATTTCCCCAAACCGCCTTGTAGCCCGAGGAAGGAAATGGTATAATGACCGCAGAGCGGTTTCAGCATTTACTTCTGAAATCCGGGCGCTAAATTCCGCCGGAGGCAGCATATCCGGAGGATAGGCAATAATGGCTTTTGACAAATGAGGGGAAATGGAGAGTGTGAAATGAAGCAGTTTATAAAAGAGGCGGGAGAGACAGGCAGAGAGCTGAGACAGTGGCTGGGACAGAACCTCAGGCTCTGTCTTTTTACTGTGCTTGTTTGTGCCGTATGCCATACGGCGCTTCTGGTAAACAGCCAGGATATCCTGACAGATACAGAATATTATATCATGGAGTGGAGGGATTCTGTTAAGACCTTTGTGGGGCTTGGAAGATTCGGCCTTCTGTTTACAAAGCTGCTCTTCAGGATGGACGGCTACACGCCTTTTCTTTTTATTCTGTTTATGATGGGAGCCATGATTCTCACCTGCCTCGCCTTTGATTTTTTCCTGGCCCAGGGGATGCAGGGAAAGAATAGCCTGCTTTTTTATGCCTTCAATGCCCTCTACCTGACGAGTCCGGTATTTCCTCACCAGTTCTATTTCGGATTCCAGGCCTTTGAGGTGGCGTTTGCCTTTCTGCTCTGTGTGACAGCAGCCTTCTGCGCCTTCTCCTGGGCCTGGTTTGGAAAAAGCCCATGGTGGTGTGTGCCGGCGGCAGGACTGATGATATGGGGATTTTCCACCTATCAGGTACTGGTTCCGTTTTATATTGCAGTCAATGCATCCGTCTTTGTCCTTTACTACCTGGAGGATCAGGGAAAAAGAAGGGACGGCAGGGGGCTGTTTTCTGTCTGCATCCGGCTGGCGGCCATGTTTGCAGCCGGACTTGCGGGATATCTGATTCTGGCCAGGGTGTCCGCAGCCCTGCTCAGCCACATGGCAGGGACGGGAAAGCTGTTTCAGACCTATTCCAGATGGGGCAGTATGGAACTGTCCGGCATAGCTGCGGGAATCCGGCAGGATCTGGTCAGAGTCCTCGCCCATGAACTGCCGGCCTACAGCCGCTTTTATCTTCCGGTGACAGTGCTGTTTTTCCTTCTGTGTCTCTTTAGAGGCTGGAGGGCTGAGAAGAAGGGAAAGGTATTCCTGCTGCTTGCTGCCGCCGTCACGGTGCTCTCCACATTTTTCATGACCTTTGTGGTGGGGGGCCCCCAGATTCTCCGGGCTCAGCTGGTCTATCCCTTCGTTCTGGCGTTCTGCAGCGCGGCTCTTGTGAAGCTGGTGGGAGACAGGAAAATCCTGACGGCCCTGCTCTGTGTATTTTTCCTGTTTTCGGGACTGGAGCAGACAAAGACTGCTAACCGCTATTATGAGGCCATGCATCTGACGGCTCTTCAGGATCAGATGCTGGCGGAGAAGATCTACGCCCAGACACAGAGTGTCCGGGATCCGGCTGACGAGAAAGCGGTGCCCTTCGTGTTCATCGGCGGCAGGAAGGCAGTGGAGACTCCTTCCAACAGGCTGAAGTGGGATGCCCTGGGAGCGTCGATTTTTGAGACAGATCCCACCACGAGAATTGGAAGCGTGCGCATCGTCTGCCTGATGAACAGCCTGGGGCTTCCGGCTTCCTACCCGACAGACAGCCAGTATGCCCGCGCTAAAGAGCTTTCCCGGGACATGCCGTGTTATCCGGCAGAAGGTTCCATCCTGTTTGAGGAGGGGATGATCATTGTCAAGCTGTCGGAATAGGAGGAAAATTTTATCAGATTTGACTTTTTAACCGTTCTGTGGTAGACTTCAGAAAGATTTTAAAGTAAAGGGAGGTGGCTTGATGTCGTCTGTTCGCTGATTACAGGACAATAAAATGAACGAAAGAATTTCGTCCTCATCATACGGTGATGGGTTATTTTGTTGTACTTATTCTGCGGACAGCTTCATTACAGCCAGCTCTTTTCAGGCGCTTTTGCGGGCCTGTTAGTTTGTGTGCCGTTTTGCCTGTATCTGGCTGCGCTGAGAGAGCAAGCAGAATAATTGTGCAGATAACCTGTCTCCCGGGTTATCTGTTTTTTATTTTACAGAAATTCTGCCGGATTTCTGTGAGTGAAAAAGCCCCGGTCAACAGGACTGCACTGCGGCAGAGCAGAGTCTGTTTTTGGAGCGGTCCGCCTCCGGGCAGAGAATCCCTCAGGAGGAACATTCCGTTTTCTTTGTTATTGTCCTTTTCATTCAGAAAAAGTACAGTACGGAAGGATGATTGAAATGTTTGAAAAAGACAGATGGAAAACAAAATTTATCACTGTGGCATCAGGACAGGCAATTTCCATGCTTGGCAGTCACGGCGTTCAGTTTGCACTGATCTGGTGGCTTGCTGAAAAAACGTCTTCCCCGCTTATGCTGGGAATATCAGGCATTGTGGCATATCTGCCCATGTCACTGTTCAGCCCGGCAGCGGGGATTGCGGCAGACCGCTATAACCGGAAATTTATCTCTATTTTCTCGGACCTGGCAATGGGAACGGCCGCACTGATTTATGCGGTACTGCTTTCTGTGTTTGAGCTGCCTGTATGGACTGTATTTATTATGCTCTGCATCCGCGGAATCGGAAGTACATTTCAGCAGCCTGCCATACAGTCGATTATTCCGCAGCTTGTGCCAAAAGATCAGCTGGTCAGGACCAATGGCTGGATGCAGCTTTTAAATTCAGGTTCCTTCCTGTTAGGACCAGTAATCGGAGCGTCACTGTATGCAGCTTTCCCCATGCCCGTTGTCCTGCTGACGGATGTGGCGGGGGCGATTCTGGCAAGTATTGCCCTGGCTGCGGTTGAAATTCCGCCATTGCCCAAAGCAGAAAAAGAAAAACAGCATTTTGCTGCAGAGGTGAAAGAGGGAATCCGGATATTCAGAGAAGACAGAAAGCTGTTCCATATCGTAATGGCAGAAGCTCTCTGCATGTTTTTCTATGGGCCCCTGTCCTCCTTCTATCCCCTTATGACAAGCGAATACTTCGGTCTGTCGGCTGTATATGGAAGTGCGGTGGAACTTTCCTTCGCAGCAGGGATGCTCGTGTCCTCGCTGTTATTTTCCAGTGTGCTGAAGGTAGAACGAAAGATCAGAGTTTCCTTCGCAGGCCTGTTCGGAATGGGTATTATGGCCGCAGTCTGCTGGGGGCATCAGGAAATGTGCATACAATCCCTCTGACTGCATATATACAAGAGACGGTGGTCAGTGAAAAAATGGGACGGGCATTTTCTGTGCTCACCCTGATCTCGTCCGTGACAATGCCGGTGGGCCTGCTGTTCAGCAGCCCCATAGCAGAAAAGGTTGGCGTAAATACCTGGTTTTTCATATCCGGAGTGAGCATGACAGTCATTACAGCCCTTGTGGCTGTCCGCCATACGGCAGAACAGAGGAGGCAGTGATTATGATAAGGAAATTTCAGAAAGAAGATACGGGACAGGTGATGAGAATCTGGCTGAACGGAAATAAGGATGCCCATCCTTTTATTCCAAAAGAGTACTGGGAATCCAACTATTCCATGGTGGAAGAACAGATTCTTCAGGCAGAGGTTTTCGTATATGAGGCGGATGGAGAAATCCAGGGCTTTATCGGAATTGTGGGGGGATATATTGCGGGAATTTTTGTGGACAGAGCGTACCGTTCCCTGGGAGCAGGAAGAGAGCTTCTAAACTGCGCCAAGCAATTATATGATTCCCTGTCATTAGGCGTCTATCAGAAAAATGAGGGGGCCGTTTCCTTCTATTTCCGGGAGGGCTTTGCCGTACAGTCAGAACAGCTTGATGAAGATGCGGGAGAAACAGAGTATACCATGAGCTGGAAAAGGAGCACGGGAAATCCATAGGCGGGACGGGTCTGCCGGGGCGGCTCCTTAAACACGAAGCTTCGGAGTGATTTTGGCACCGAATTTGGCACCGGATAACGGTGCCCCGGCTGAAAGAGAGTTTCAGACGGACATTTAATGACTGAAAAACATAAAAAACGCTGAAACTATTAAGGATTTTGTAATTCTTAAACATTTACTAACGGTTTTATCTATGCTATATTACCTATAGTGCATAAGTCTGCCCGTGCATCAGTGTCCCGGGCCACCAGCCCTGCAGCAGCTTTATAAAAGCGCTCATGTGCCAGAAGCGGGCAGACGGAGAAAATCTCAAAACTTAGAAGGACTGACTTCAGGACATTACAAAAAGAAAACGTGGGAAATCCACAGTGCAAGGAGAGAGACATGAAGGGAATCGTTTTAGCCGGCGGCTCAGGCACACGCCTGTATCCGCTTACCAAGGTAACATCAAAGCAGCTTCTGCCCATCTACGACAAGCCGATGATCTACTATCCGATCTCGGTGCTGATGAGCGCGGGGATCAGAGACATTCTGATTATCTCCACACCGGAGGACACGCCAAGGTTTGAGGAGCTTTTAGGGGACGGGCATCAGTTTGGAATCAGCTTAAGCTATGAGGTGCAGCCAAGTCCTGACGGACTGGCCCAGGCCTTTATCATCGGCGAGAAGTTCATCGGCAGCGACTCGGTTGCCATGATTCTGGGCGACAATATTTTCCAGGGACAGGGACTTCCCAAGCGCCTGAGAGCGGCTGCATCAAAGGATCAGGGAGCCACTGTATTCGGCTACTATGTAGACGATCCGGAGCGGTTTGGAATTGTAGAGTTCGATAAAAACGGCAAGGCCGTTTCCATCGAGGAGAAGCCGGAGCATCCAAAGTCCAATTACTGTGTGACAGGACTCTATTTCTACGATAACCGCGTGGTGGAGTTTGCAAAGAGCTTAAAGCCGTCTGCCAGAGGAGAGCTTGAGATCACGGACCTGAACCGCATTTACCTGGAAAAAGGAGAGCTGGATGTAATCCTTTTAGGTCAGGGCTTTACCTGGCTTGACACGGGAACCCATGAGTCTCTGGTGGAAGCCACGAATTTCGTAAAAACCGTGGAAACCCACCAGCACAGAAAGATTGCCTGCCTGGAGGAGATCGCCTATCTGAACGGCTGGATCAGCCGCGAAGAGGTTCTGGCCGCCTATGAAGTATACAAGAAAAACCAGTACGGCAAGTACCTGAAGGATATTCTGGACGGCAAGTACGTAGATAAACTGCACCAGAACTAAGGCCGGACCGGGGCGCGTGCGCCCAGCCGGGTGCAGCCTGCGGGCGGCGTATTTCGGCACAGCCAGGTGCATTCAATAAACAGAAACAAAACAGGAGAAAGAATCATGAAGATTATTGTAACAGGAGGAGCCGGATTTATCGGCGGAAATTTCGTACACCATATGGTAAACAAGTATCCGGATTACCAGATCGTAAACCTGGATCTCTTAACCTATGCAGGAAACCTGGAAACCTTAAAGCCAGTGGAGGGAAAACCCAACTATAAGTTCGTAAAGGGCGACATTGCGGACAGGAAATTCATATTTGACTTATTCAGGGAGGAAAAACCGGATGTGGTGGTAAACTTTGCCGCGGAGAGTCATGTGGACCGCTCCATCACAGACCCGGAGAGCTTTGTCCGCACCAATGTGATGGGAACCACAACGCTTCTGGACGCCTGCAAGGAGTTTGGAATCAAGCGTTACCATCAGGTGTCCACCGATGAGGTTTACGGAGATCTTCCGTTAGACCGCCCGGATCTCTTTTTCACAGAGGAGACCTCTCTGCACACCTCAAGCCCCTACTCCTCCTCCAAGGCCAGCGCGGATCTCTTTGTACTGGCCTATCACAGAACCTACGGGCTTCCGGTGACTATCTCCCGCTGCTCCAACAACTACGGCCCTTATCATTTCCCCGAGAAGCTGATCCCCCTGATGATCGCCAACGCCCTGGCGGACAAGCCCCTGCCGGTGTACGGTGAGGGCCTGAACGTCCGGGATTGGCTGTACGTGGAGGATCACTGCCGGGCCATCGACCTGATCGTCCGGAAGGGCCGGGTGGGCGAGGTCTACAACGTGGGTGGTCACAATGAGATGCGGAATATCGATATCGTGAAGCTGATCTGCAAGGAATTGGGCAAGCCTGAGAGCCTTATCACCCACGTGACGGACCGGAAGGGTCACGATATGCGCTACGCCATCGATCCCGCCAAGATCCACAACGAGCTGGGGTGGCTGCCGGAGACGAAGTTTGCCGACGGCATCAAGAAGACCATCCGGTGGTATCTGGACAACCGGGAGTGGTGGGAGAACATCATCAATGGAGAGTATCAGAACTACTATGAGCGGATGTACGGAAACCGGTAAGCCCCGGATTGCCATCCTGATGGCGGTGTATGAGCCGCGGATGGACTGGCTGCGGGAGCAGCTGCTGAGCCTGAATGCCCAGACCTATCCGAATCTGATGCTGTACATCCGGGATGACTGCTCTCCTACGGTGCCGTTTGAGGAGATACAGTCCTGCGTGCAGGACTGTATCCGTGCGTTTCCCTATGAAATCAGGCGCAATGAGGAAAACCTGGGTTCTAATGGGACCTTTGAGCTGCTGACCAGGGAGGCGGAGGGGGAATACTTCGCCTACTGTGACCAGGACGATGTATGGCTTCCGCAGAAACTCTCCTGTTTGGAAGCGGCCATGGCTGAACGTACGCAGATGGCCTATTGCGATATGGAGATCATCGACGGAGACGGCAGGAAGATCGCCGGATCCCTGAAAGAGATCCGTCCGAGGCTACGCTATGTGCAGGGAGAGGGTTTGGCGGAAGCCTACTTTTTCCGGAATTGCACAGCGGGGTGTTCCATGCTGGTCCGGGCGGAGGCGGCGAAAAAGGCGGTGCCATTCCCGGTCCAGACCGTCTGCGATCAATGGATCGCCATCGTTGCCGCGCTTTTGGGGGAGGTACAGTTTGTGGAACAGCCGTTGCAGGGCTACCGGCAGCACGGGGATAACCAGACCGGGATCCTCACGGGAGTGGACAGTAAGGCAAGTTACCGGTCAAAGCGGATCCTGCCTTTTAAGGAACGGCTGGCAGCCTACCGGCAGCTGGCGGAGCCGAGCCCCGAAATGGCTGCGTTCATAGAGGCCAGAGAACAAAAGCACATCCGGAGTATCTGGCGATACAGAGGGTTCAGCCCTTATGAGGCAGTGTTCGAGATCGCCATGTGCTTCCTGCCGGATCAAATCGTCAAAATGTTCTTAAGGAGATCGTCGTGAAAGTTTTAGTCACCGGAGCCAGCGGTCAGCTGGGCCATGATGTTTGTCTGGAGCTGGAGAAGAGAGGAATCCCATTCTGCGCTCCTGCTTCAAAAGAAATGGATATCACAGACTGCGGAGCGGTGCTGCGTTATATGGAAGATACCCGTCCGGATGCGGTGATCCACTGCGCAGCCTATACGAAGGTGGATCTGGCGGAAGATGAGCCGGAGAAGTGCTGGGCGGTCAACGCGGACGGGACCCGGAACATCGCGGAAGCTTGCCGAAAGCTGGGAAGCAGGATGCTGTATATCTCTACGGATTATGTATTTCCTGGGAGGGGCGACCGGTTTTACGAGCCGACGGATCCGGTCAGGCCGGAGAATGTGTACGGCAGGAGCAAGCTGGCGGGAGAGCTGGCTGTGCAGAGTATGCTGAAGAATTATTTTATCGTCCGTATTTCCTGGGTTTTCGGGAAAAATGGGAATAACTTTGTGAAGACCATGCTTCGCCTAGCAGAGACGCGGTCGGAATTGAACGTTGTCTGCGACCAGATCGGTTCCCCCACCTATACGGCGGACCTGGCGCCGCTGCTGTGCGACATGGTGCAGACGGAGCGGTACGGCATCTACCATGCCACCAATGAGGGGAGCTGATCCTGGGCGGAGTTTGCGCAGGAAATATTCCGACTGAGTGGAAGAAATGCTACGGTGGACCCGATCCCCAGCAGCGCGTATCCCGCAAAGGCAAAGCGGCCTCTAAATTCCAGACTGAGCAAGCAATGCCTGCAAGACAGCGGGTTCTTCAGGTTGCCTTCCTGGAAAAATGCGCTGAAACACTATTTGGAAAGCTGAGTGCCAATGAACGTAAAAAAAATATGCGCTTATGCCGTGGCGACGTTTTTGATACTGACGGTCGCTTTCCGACTGGTCGCCGGAGAGGGCTTTGAAAGTGGGACGGTCACCAGCCAGATGGTCCGGGAAAAAGCAGTCACGCCGGAGATCCTGACAAATACCGTGCTGGAGCAGGTGTTTGTCTCTGAATGTGACCGGATCACAGAACTTACCCTTCTGGGCACGAATTATGGAAAGAACGTTGACGATGAACTGCGGCTGACAGTCCTGGACGGAGACGGTCAAACGGTGGCATCCGCTGGCCTGAATACGGCAGGCCTGCCGGACAGCTCCCTGTGGAGCATCCCTGTAGAAAACTCCACCGGCGGCCACCGGGGCGAGATGCTGACCCTGCAAGTGACCTCTGTCGCCGGAAGTACTGGAAACGCTGTGTCCCTGTTCTACGGCGACACCGTCAGCGCTGGAAAGTATGAATTGGACATTCCTGTGGAGCATCCTTTGTCCGTCGATGGGGATACCGTGACTGGGCAGCTTTGCCTGTCTGTCAGAGGAGAAAGCCGGTATCCGCTGGCCCGGTATTATTGGCACACGATGGCCGCTCTGCTGGTCCTGCTGCTGCTGTGGGGTCACGGTGATGCATTCCATCTGAGCCTGCTGGGCGAGAATGGTCTGTCCATCAACCTGTACACGATTCTGTTCATCCTGTTCTTCGGCATCGGCTACGGCGCGTACTACGCCACGGCGGATATGCCCATCCCGATGGTGGCGGACTGCGCGGACTAC
>ERZ1106929.1877-NODE-1877-length-15988-cov-7.846482_pt1 | contig 15988 bp, 16 predicted proteins | sample MGYA00403662_ERZ1106929 | MGnify/ENA primary metagenome ERZ1106929 (study PRJEB35170, sample SAMEA104062442) | human gut metagenome | biome: human gut; feature: human-associated habitat; material: faeces | place: Denmark | collected 2013-02-20 ... | reverse complement strand
GGGTCCAGGGAGAGCTGATAAGCCGCCTGGCCGCTTTGAAGGGTGGCGGCCGCCGCTCCCGTAGTGAGCAGGGCGCACAGCAGAACGCCCAGCCACAGAGAGCGGGCGGTCTTCAATGGGTGCAGGGGTTCTTTTACAGTGCTCATGGGCCCCCTTTCCGCGGCCGCTGCCGGCTGTGCAGGGCCGCCTGCGGACACGGCGCGCGGACATCCGGGGAAGGGGTCGGCGCCGATATGTTTCCGGTCGATCCCATTGTACCATGTTCTGCTGAAAAGGCAAGGGCCATTCCTGTACAGACCGGAAAGACGGGCAGGGCCGCAGCTTCTGCCGCAGCCCTGCGCATGGAAAAGCTCCCGGCCTGCCGGGAAATCCCGCAGCGCCGCCTTACAGGGCGTCGGGACTGACGGCGTTTTCTCCGTCCTTCAGAAAGCCGTCCGTGTCGTGGACCCGGGCGTTCCGAAGCATCTGCCCGTAGCTCACGCCGCTTCGGCCGCTCTGCTTGGTGACGGCATCCTCCACGGTGGGATCTCCACCGGTGAGGGCGTCGTCCTCATGCCGGTCTGCCGGATCCCGGCCGCTGTCGGCGTGATCCTTGTCATTGGGATCCAGGATATCCTCTCCGGCGTCCAGAATGTCGTCGCCGGCGTCCTGAATGGCATCGCCGGCGTCTTCCAGGCTGTCGCCGGCCGTGTTCTGATCACCGCTGTCGTGGCTGGCGTCCTTGCCGTCGCCGCCGCAGGCGGTCAGGGCAAACACCACCAGGACAGAGGCCAGCAAGAGCGTAAACTGTCTTTTCATGGGTTGACCTCCCTTTGCGCGGGCGTTTGTTTCGCGATACCCAGGTGTTATTGTCTCCGTGGCGTCTGGATTTAGCAGCGGAAGTTTCCGCCAGCGCCGGACAGTCGAATGTTGTCCGAATTTTGAAAAAGTGCTTGCATTCTCCAGCAGGATATGATATATAAATAATAGTAATTATTACTATTTAAGGAAGAAAGCCTATGCCGCAGCGTTTTTCCCAGCAGCGGGAGCGGATCTACCAGACTGTGCTGGAGAGCCGCGCCCATCCCACGGCGGAGATGGTCTATCAGCAGCTGAAGCCGGAGATGCCCCGGCTGAGCCTGGGGACCGTGTACCGCAATCTCCAGCAGATGGCCCGGGAGGGGCGGTTGACAGAGCTGGACGGCCCTGTGACCCGCTTTGACGCGGTGACTCGGCCCCATACCCATTTCCGCTGCCGCGCCTGCGGGGCTGTGCTGGATCTGGAGACTGTGCCCTATGACGAGAGGCTGGACCGTCTGGCTGCGGCCCAGGGCTGCGTGGTCACGGGCCACACCCTGATATTCACCGGACACTGCCCGTGCTGTGCGGGACAGGACGGCCGGCATGAGTATAGACCAGAGGAAAAAAGAGACAATTGTAAAATTTGAAAGGAGTCAGACACATGGAACTGAAGGGCAGCAAGACGGAAGCCAATCTGTGGATCGCGTTCGCCGGGGAGTCCCAGGCCCGGAACAAGTACGACTATTTTGCCAGCAAGGCCAAGAAAGAGGGCTACGAGCAGATCGCGGCCATCTTCCAGGAAACCGCTCTGAATGAGAAGGAGCACGCCAAGCTGTGGTTCAAGGCCCTGGACGGCATCGGCAGCACTGAGGAGAACCTGGTGGCTGCCGCTGCAGGCGAGAACGAGGAATGGACCAAGATGTACGCCGAGATGGCGAAGACCGCCGAGGAGGAGGGCTTCCTGGCGCTGGCCGCCCAGTTCGAGGGCGTGGCCAAGATCGAGAAGACCCACGAGGAGAGGTACTTAAAGCTGCTGGACAACCTGAAGAAGGGCGAGGTCTTCAAGAAGGGCGAGAAGGTCATGTGGTTCTGCCGCAACTGCGGCCATGTGGAGATCGCCGAGAGCGCGCCGGCGGTGTGCCCGGTGTGCAAGCACCCCCAGGCCTACTTCCAGGTGAAGGCCGAGAACTATTGATCCCACTGTCCACAGGGGACCTCCTTTTGGGAGGTCCCCTGTCTGCGTCTCCAGCCGCCTTTGTAGAAATAGATAAAAAAGAGGGCGTAACTGCCGGAAAATTGTGAAAGATAGGCTAAAAGACGAAAAGACTGTGTACGGTTTCCTGGAAATTTTAAAATGTTTGTGAAAAACGCCGTTGACTGTCTGTGTAAAACCGGGTATGATGTTATCAGAAAAATCATCGGTTATCATGTGGAGCTGTTGGAACAGACTTGGTTGACTTGGTATAGAAAAGGAGAGCTGGATCATGTATACACAGGAGATCACCGTAAATAATGAGGTAGGTCTGCACGCAAGACCGGCCACGTTCTTTATCCAGAAAGCAAATGAGTTCAAGAGCGGCATCTGGGTTGAAAAGGAGGATCGCCGCGTCAATGCCAAGAGCCTGCTGGGCGTTCTGTCCCTGGGCATCGTGAAGGGCACCACCATTACGTTGATCGCCGACGGCGCCGATGAGAAAGAGGCTGTCGAGGCGTTGGTGGAACTGGTCAAGGACAACTTTGGCGAATAACACATTCGATACAGGAAGTACGACACGGCCCTGCGGCGCGCAAGGCCGTGTATCTTTTATGCGAGGAGGCGGCGGGCGTGACAAAGGAAGAGCTGCGGGAGAAGGCCAACGACCTGCCACTGGCGCCGGGCGTCTATCTGATGATGGATAAAACAGGCAGGGTCATCTACGTGGGCAAGGCCAAGAAGCTGAAAAACCGGGTGAGCCAGTATTTCCAGGACAGCGCCTCCCACACCGCCAAGACGCGGAACATGGTGTCTCAGGTGGACCGCTTCGACACCATCTTCGTCACCAGCGAGTTCGAGGCCCTGGTGCTGGAGAACTCCCTTATCAAGCGGCACATGCCCCGCTACAACATCCTGCTGAAGGACGACAAGGGGTACCCCTTCGTCCGCCTGTCCAAAGAGGCATACCCCCGCTTCTCCCTGGTGAACAAGATGGCCAATGACTCCGCCCGGTACTTTGGGCCCTTCGGCGGTCGGTTCGAGACCCGCCAGGCCCTGGACGCGGTGTGTGTGGCCCTGCGGTTGCCTACCTGCAGCCGGAAATTCCCACGGGATATCGGGGCAGAGCGCCCCTGTCTGAACTTCCACATGGGCCGGTGCGACGGATTCTGCCGGCCGGAGATGACAGCAGAAGCGTATAACCGCCGGATCGAGCAGGCGGTGCAGCTGCTGGAGGGGAGGAGCAAGCAGCTGCTCCGGGACATGACCGCCGAGATGGAGGCGGAGGCGGAGGCCCTCCACTTCGAGCAGGCGGCGCTGCTCCGGGACCGGATTAACGCCATCGGTGCCCTCAGCAAAAAGCAGACGGTGATCGCGGGCCTCTGTGCCGATACGGACATCTGGGGACTGTACCGGGGATCCGGCAAGAGCTGTTACGCCATTCTCCACATGGAGGAGGGAAATCTGGCCGGCCGGGAGACGGAGCTGTTCTCCGCCCCCAACGAGGAGTCGGAGGCCGAGATGCTCTCCGCCCTGACGGCCCAGTACTACCTTCCCCGGGCCATCCTGCCCCACGAGATCCTGCTGCCCATGGAGACGGAGGACTGCGAAGAGCTGTCGGAGGTCCTGACGAAGCGGGCGGGCCACAAGGTATGGGTCCACGTGCCCCAGCGGGGAGAGAAGGCGGAGCTGCGGGCCATGGCCCAGCGGAACGCCCAGGAGGAGACAGAGCGAGCCACCACCGTGGAGGAGCGGACTGCCTACACCCTGGAGCTGCTGGGGAAGATGCTGAATCTGCCGGAGCCTCCGAAGCGGATGGAGTCCTTCGACATCTCCAACACGGGAAAGAGCGACATCGTGGCCTCCATGGTGGTATACAGCGGCACCCGGCCGCTGAAGTCCGCCTACCGCCGTTTCCGCATCCAGTCTTTGGAGGGACATCCGGATGACTACGCCTCCATGCAGGAGGTGCTGCGCCGACGGCTCCAGCGGGCAGCGGATGGGGACGAGAAGTTTCTGCCCCTGCCGGACGTGTTTCTGATCGACGGCGGCGAGACCCACGCCCGGGCAGCGCAGACGGTGGCCTGGGAATTCGGCGTGGATGTGCCCATCTTCGGCATGGTGAAGGACGACCGCCACCGAACCCGGGCCCTGGTGACGCCGGAGGGCCGGGAGATCGGCATCGTCACCCAGCAGGCGGTGTTCTCCCTCATCGGCCAGATCCAGGAGGAGACCCACCGCTTTGCCATCACCTACCACCACGAGAGCCACAGCAAAAGCGCCACCCGCTCCGCCCTGGACGGTATCCCAGGTGTGGGCGAGAAGCGACGGGCGGAGCTGCGGAAACACTTCGGCACCATCAAGGCCATCCGGGAGGCGGATGTGGAGACCCTTGCCGCCGTGGTGCCCCGGGCCGCCGCCCAGGCGGTGTGGGAACATTTTCACCCGAAAAACGAGAACGTCTGAAAGCCAGCGGCACAGCCGCTGGCTTTTTTGCGGGAGATGAGGAAAAGGATGCAGCCATTTCGTTTGATAAACAGATCGTGAGGAAAGGACTGGTATTTTCATGAAGAAGGAACACTGCGTTTTGATCCTGATCTGCTGCTTTCTCATGGCGGCTTGCGGCCGCCTGGAAGACATTCCGGAGGATCTGTCGGCGTTTCCAGAGACGGAACGGAAAGAGACCGCCGAGACCCCGGCAGGGCCGCAGTTTGAAACCCTGACGGTTGCCGATGATCCGATCACGGCAGAATTCTCCCTGACCACCCGGCAGGAACCGGCGGCGTTTCTCTATGTCGCCGTGGAGGAGGATTGCACGACCACGGTGAACTGCACCTATGCCTCCCAGGACCAGCCGGTGACGGTGTGTCTGGCCGGTGGGGAGTCCTGGGAACTGCAGGGGGCATCGGAGGAGGCATACGGCGCCATCTGGAGCAACTGGCCGGTGACGCTGCGGCAGGGGGAAAACGTGTTCTGCGTCACCGGCGGCGGGAGTTTCTGCCGGATGCGGCTGGAGCTGCTGGACGCCGCAGGCGTCTCCTGTGCCGGAGCCTTCCCGGAGGGAACGGAGCTGGAACCGCTGGCGTGAAAGGATACACAGAGCGGGCGGGATTCCTATGGGAATCCCGCCCGCATGCTTTGGCTGTTTCAGTCGATCTCCTTATACATCAGCTTGTAGTAGCTCCACTGACGCCATTTGGCGATCTTCGCCGCCTGTTCCTCCGTCAGCTGGTCCGTCACTGTGCCGTCTGCCAGCTGATACGCCTGCTTCTGCACCACAGGCAGCTCCCGGCGCAGCTGGTTCAGAAAGTCGAACCAGGGGCTCTCCCCGGTCCGCCCGGTGAGCTCCAGCACCGCGGCCCCCAGGAAGCTGGCGGAGAGCCGCCCATCCTCCGGCAGGTCCAGGGACGCTACGGCGGCCTCCCAGTCCAGGGCCTGCGCGGCGGCGTCATTGGCCCAGATCACATAGGGCGTCTCGTAGGAGGTCAGCGCGTCCCACTCCGGCCGGGCCGTGAAGCCCAGCTCCGCGTAGGCCAGCTGGTTGTCGCCCAGATAGGGCAGGTGGTCTCCGAAGAACACCAGCACCACCGGCTCCTCCGCGGCGGAGAAAGTGTCCACCAGACGGCCCAGCATGGCGTCCGCGTCCCGAGCCCCTTCGGTGTAGACTCTCAGCAGCGTCTCCACCTCGTCGGACACCGCCGTGTTCAGCGGCACCTCCGGATAGGCATAGCTCTCGCCGTACTTGTCCAGGGTGTAGGACATGTGGTTCTGAATGGTGGTTGTGTAGTGGAACAGCGTCTCGCCGGCGGCCACAGTGTCCGCGAATTCCTGTTCAATCAGGCCCGCCATGTAGTCATCCGTGACCCAGCGGCCCTTGTATGCAAGCGCCTCCATCTGGTCAGCAAATACGGTCTCCTCCGCCCCGAACCAGCGGTAGACGTTCTCCCGGTTGTAGAACCAGTCGTCCCCCGGGTGGAAGAAGGAGGTGTGGTAGCCATCGCCGCCAAACACCCGGAAGAGGCTGTCCAGGTTCCGGTTTACCACCCGGAAGGAGGAGGTCGTTCCGGCAGCGAGCGCGTTGGTCTGCATGCCTGTCAGCACGTCGAATTCCGTGTTGGCAGTGCCGCCGGCGAAGCCGGGCACCACGATATGGCCGGCGACGGCGTGGGGATCCTCCCGCAGGGCGTGGAGGTTGGGCAGGGGGTCGTTCTCCGCTGTGAAAGCGAAAGCGTCGCTGTCCGTGATATCGGAGAAGGCCTCATCCATCACCATAATGACGTTCACATCCTTCCCCAGACCGGTGTCGCCGCCCTGGTCCCAGCCGGCCGCCTCCGACCGGCTGAAGCCCTCGGGCTTGTCCACCGGGTAGGTGGTGAACTGGTGGCAGAAGCAGTAGGGGAACCCCAGCTCGTTGAACACGGAGGGAATATAGTAGGCGTTAGACACCCGGAAGGAGTTGTACAGATCATTGGAGGCATAGACTGTCAGAATCAGTCCTGCCAGCACGGCAAAGCTGGCGGCAGCCCCCAGCAGGCTTCCCACCCAGCCGCGGAGCCGGGCGATGGGGAAGGGGCGGCTGCCTACGAAGAGCCCCAGGGCCACCAGCACCAGCGAGAACACCACGACGGCGGCGATGGACGGTACCGGGAACTGGATGTCGTAAGTCCCCACAGCGCTGCCCGCTTCTTTCAGCAGGGCAAAGTCCCGGGGAAACACCGGCTCGTCCCGTACCTCGATCTTGATGCGGTTGGCGATAGACAGGGCGCAGACGGCGAAGTTCGCCAGCGCCCCGGCGAAGAACACGTTCCGGAGCAGGCAGGTGAACACCAGCAGCAGCATCCCCACCGGCAGGCAGTTCAGGATAATCAGCAGCGGCTGCGCCCGGAAGACGGCCAGGACGCTCCGCAGGGCATTGGGCTGGCACCAGAGCGCCAGCAGAGTGATGGCGCCCGCCAGCAGCACAGCGGCCAGAAGCGTGGCCCACAGGGGCAGTCGGACTTTGGGAAAATGGTCATGGAGCTTCAAGAGCAGACGGTCCTTTCTGGTTGGATTTCCACACACACAGAATACCTCCATTATAAGGATTTTCCGGAAAAAAGCAAGGCTCCTGCGAAGTGTAGAGTGCCTTTGAGACAGTTTTGTGGTATGATATGGCTGGAAAAGGAGCGGATGGCATGGACGCAAAAGCCACCGGCGGGCTGATCGCCCGGCGCCGAAAAGAGAAGAACTGGAGCCAGGGGGAACTGACGGAACGGCTCCACGTGACGGACAAGGCCGTGAGCCGCTGGGAGACGGGCCGGGGCCTGCCCGATGAGAATCCTTGGGCGCCTGGTCTCGCATAAGACAAAAATCCCCTCCGTTCAACAACGGAGGGGATTTTTGCAGCAAGGTTATACACCCCGTATCGAATTTCGAAGAAATTCGGATCCATTTTCGGCAGGACATGCGCCTGCCGAAAATACGTTGATCCGTGCGCCTTGGGCGCACACACCAGCCCGCAGACTGGTGGTGGGGTGGTTAGGAGGGGAGCCCGCTCCCCCCTTAGAACGTCACGACTTCTTGCTGGGGCTTCTCACAGGGCCCGATGGAGATCACATGCATCACCGGCCCCTTGCCCTTGTAAGCGGCGTGCTTCTCCACCGCCATCCGGCCGGTGACCTCCACCCAGTCCCGGTTCTGGTACTGGTTCAGGTTCATGCCCTTGGCGATGAGACCCATGAACTGGATGTCGTTCTCACAGCAGGTCATGACAAAGCGGCCGGGGCAGTGGATGCCCGGGTACTTCTTGGAGTGGCACATGATAAGCTTCATGTGGACCATCTTGCCCGCCCAGCGGTCCGGGTGATCCATCACGTCCACATACCACACACCGAAGTCGTCATCCGGCACGTCGATCAGGTCCTGGCTCAGGTCGAAGGGGCACTCGTCGCCGGTGAGGTAGTCCTCGCTGGTGCCGTCCTCCATCTCCAGGTAAATGTCAGCCCGACGGTTCACCATCCGAAGGTTCCGCTTCCGCAGGGCGTCCCGCAGCTCCGGCGTACAGCGGTTGAACACCAGCATGTCCGCGTTGGTGATTTTCTCCATCATCAGCTGGCCCATATTCTTGGCGTACATCTCAAAGGTGGGGGCGTAGACGAAGGTCATGATCTGGTACAGCACCCAGTTGGCGGGCAGAACCTCCCGGTACAGCCGCTCCATCTGCCACATGCCGTTGTACTCGATCAGCACCTGTTTGGGGTGGTACTCTTTCTCCAGCTCCTTCAGGTAGGAGCACTTTAGGTCCTCCTCGTCCTCAATGGTGATGACCGTCACGTTGTCCAAAGCGTTTTTCTCGTACTCCTCCTCGCCCTCTTCGCAGCAGAGCAGCAGGGTGGGATCCTGGCGGGCGAAGCCGTCCTCCAGGATGCCGTTGATGAAATTGGTCTTGCCGGCATCCAGAAAGCCGGCCACCAGATAAACAGGAATGTCTGCCATTATAATGTGCATTTCCTTTCGGGTAAAATACGCGGAACGGGCGCCCGGACAGCAGGAAATCTGACTTTCGACTCTGACAGTCCCCCACACCGGCCACCGCGGCGCGCTGAAGCTCTTTTGGCTCTTTTCCCTACTTCGGGGACGGACTCCACTTGATTTTGTGCAGCAATATCAAGTGTGGTTACAGTCTTTCAAGAAAAGAGTTCACAGACCGAAGAGCTGGGAGAGCTTGTCCTCCTGCAGCTCGGCGCCGATGACACACAGCCGGCCGGTGTAGTCGGGATGGCCTGCCCGGACCTCATGTTCCTCGGGGACGAAGTCGAACTCGATCCACTTGCCGCCCTCGCCGTTCACGATGCCCTTGGCCCGCAGGATCTTGCCGTAGTCGCCGGAGTCCAGGGCCGTGAGGATCCGCTCAATGTCCGCCTGGGCAAACACCTTGGGGGTCTCTTTGCCCCAGGAGGTGAACACCTCGTCGGCGTGGTGGTGATGATGGTGGCAGGAGCAGTTGGGATCGTCGCACTCGTGGTCATGGTGATGCGCGTGTTCATCGTGATCGTGATGGTGGTCATGCTCCTCGTGGTCGTGATGGTCATGATCGTGATGGTGTTCGTGCTCCTCATGCGCATGCTCGTGGTCATGGTGGTGATGCGCATGCTCGTGCTCCGCCTCATCGGCGGCGTGCTCGGCGCGCATCTTCTCCAGCAGCTCGTCCGCCAGGGACACCTTTTCAATGGCCGCCAGGATGGTCTTGCCGTCCAGCTGGTCCCAGGGGGTGGTGAGGATGGCGGCGTCGGCGTTCTTCTCCCGCAGCATGGCCACGGCGGCCTCCAGCTTCTCCTGGCTCATCTTCTGGGTCCGGGAGAGGATGATGGTGCCGGCGGCCTCGATCTGGTTGTTGTAGAACTCGCCGAAGTTCTTCATGTAGACCTTCACCTTGGTGGCGTCCGCCACGGTGACGAAGCTGTTCAGCTTCATGTCGTCGGTCTCATCGGCGGTGTTCTGCACCGCCACGATCACGTCGGACAGCTTGCCCACGCCGGAGGGCTCGATGAGGATGCGGTCCGGGTGGAACTGAGCCTGCACGTCCTTCAACGCCTTGTGGAAGTCCCCCACCAGGGAGCAGCAGATGCACCCGGCGGACATCTCGCTGATCTGCACGCCGGACTCCTTCAGAAAGCCGCCGTCAATGCTGATCTCGCCGAACTCGTTCTCGATCAGCACCAGCTTTTCGCCGGGAAAGGCCTCCGCCAGCAACTTTTTGATAAGAGTGGTCTTGCCGGCGCCAAGGAAGCCGGAGACAATATCAATTTTGGTCATGGTATCAAGTCCTTTGTTTAAAATTTTTACCGTACTTTATCTTACCATCAAACTGGAAAAAAGCAACTCCTCCAGAAAAAAATTCACGAATTCCGCCATTTCCCATCCGAATGGGGAGACGGACCTGCACACGGTCCCGGACATGCCGGCAGGGGCAGGCGGCCCCCGTCGGTGGCACCTGAAGAAAGCGGACTCAGAGTGCCCGCCGGACGGCCCGCCTCTGCCGGAGTCTCCGCCCGCGGCGGATCTCCGGCTGGAAGGCCTCCAGCTCCCGGGCGGCGGTGCCGGAGAGGAGGAGCAGGGAGATCAGGTTGGGCACTGCCATCAGGGCGTTGAAGATGTCGGAGAGATTCCACACCACCTCCAGACTCTGAGTGGCGCCGAGAAAGGCCGCCAGGGCGAAGAGAATTCGATAGAGAGGGATGGCCCGGCGGCCGAAGAGAAATGCAAAGGCCGTTTCTCCGCAGAACTCCCATCCCAGGATGGTGGAGAAGGCGAACAACACGATCCCCAGGGAGACCAGCAGCCCCCCCAGGGGGCCCAGCACAGTCTTAAAGGCCAAGGCAGTGAGAGCCACGCCGTTTACCTGCGCGCCGGAAGCGTCGGCGGTCCCCAGCACGCCGGAGGCGCAGATGCACAGGCCCGTGACTGTGCAGATCACTGTGGTGTCGAAGAATACGCCGGTCATGTTCACATACCCCTGGCGGGCGGGGCTGTCTGTGGCGGCGGAGGCAGCAGGGATGGCGGCGGAACCCATGCCCGCCTCGTGGGAAAAGCAGCCTCTGGCAATGCCCCAGCGAGCGGCGTTTAGGGCGGAGGCAGTCATAGTCCCTGCCGCGCCGCCCGCAGCAGCGGCGGGAGAGAAGGCCAGGCGGAACATCTCTGCCACGGCCCCGGGCAGAGCGGACAGGTGCCCCAGCAGCACTGCCGTGCCCGCCAGCAGGTAAAGGACCGCCATGAGGGGCACCACCACGGAGCAGACCCCGGCGATCCGCCGGATACCGCCCAGAATGACCACAAGAGCCAGCAGAGCCACTGCCACCCCGGTGGTCCGGGCCGGAACGGAGAAGCTGTCGGCCAGCGCCCCGGCGATGGAATTGGCCTGGGCCATGTCCCCCATGCCCAGGGAGGCCAGGACTGTGAAGAGGGCGAAGAGAAAGGCCAGGGCACCTCCCAGCCGCTTCCACCGCAGGGCGGCGCACATGGTATACATGGGGCCGCCGCGCATTTCGCCGCCGGCGTCCCGCTGGCGGTACTTGACGGCCAGCAGGCACTCCGCGCACTTGGAGGAAAGGCCGAAGAGGGCGGAGATCTCCATCCACACCAAGGCGCCGGGGCCGCCCGCCACCAAGGCCGTGGCCACGCCCACGATGTTTCCGGTACCGATGGTGGCGGCCAGCGTGGTCATCAGGGCGGAGAAGGGGGACACATCGCCGGCCCCGCCTGCCTTGGCGCGGGAGTCACGGCCGAGAACACTTTTCAGCGCCCAGCCCAGGTTCCGCCAGGGGAGAAAGCGGGTACGCAGGGTGAGGAAGACGCCGGTGCCCATCAGCAGCACCAGCATTCCCGGGCCCCAGACCCGCTGGTCCACATACGCGATCCACTCTGAAACTGTCATGGAAGCAGCTCCTTCCGAATTGGGGGATACTTCCAGCATAGCGTCTTTCCGGCATTTCATGCCATCAAAAACGCGGACGCCTGTACAGGCGTCCGCGCGGGAGAGAGGATTCAGCTCTCCATGTGCCGGCCCAGAAAGGCGGCGATGGTCTGGGCCAGCTTGTACTCGGTGTCGCCGGTGACGGCAGCGGGATCGCTGGAGATGAACAGCACCAGGCCCAGCAGGTCGCCCTCCGCCAGGATGGGGGCCGCCACGGTGGTCAGCAGGCTGTCGATGCCCTCCGTCACCTGGAGGGGCTGGCCCTCGCCGGTGTACTGGTAGATTTTCCGACTCTCCATGATCTGCTCCAGCTCCGGGGTGATCCGCTTGCCCATAAGCTCCCGCTTGCTGCCGCCCGCCACGGCGATGACCGTGTCCCGGTCCGTGACGGCGCAGACGCTGCCGGTGGACCGGCTCATGGTCTCGCAGAGCTCCGCGGCGAAGTCCTCCACACCGCCCAGCAGCGAGTATTTCTTGAAGATGACCTCACCCTCGCGGCTGGTGTAGATTTCCAATGGATCGCCCTCCCGGATCCGCATGGTGCGCCGGATCTCCTTGGGGATTACCACCCGGCCCAGGTCGTCGATCCGCCGCACGATTCCAGTTGCCTTCATATCGAAAACTCCTTTTGTCTTTCAGATTTTTCAGGATGATTCTGCTTGGCAAAAGCTAGTATCCGCAGGATTTGTTTGGCTATGCAGGCCCGGCGGGTGGTTTCATTTGGCAATCAATCCGTCTCCGGCAGGTACTCCTGGACCACCAGCCCGTCGGTGGATACCAGATAGTTGGTGAGATAGGACAGGTGATCGCCGTCCACCAGCCAGGAGACCCGGTAGTTGTAATAGTCCACTCCGTCCAGAGTAAGCGGCCCTTCGTAGCCGTAGGACATCACATTGCCGGTGGCCTCGTCCACTGCGCCCAGCTGCTTTTCCAGAATGGCGACGCCTTCCTCCGGCGTGATGGTGTCCGTGGCGGAGAGCCCTTCCGCTGCGGCTCCGCTGGCCTCTGGTGCCGGATGACCGCAGGCGGAGAGCAGGAGCAGCAGCACGGCCAGTGCCGCACAGAACAGAGAGCGGGATTTCATGGGATTCTTCCTTTCCGTTCCGCCCAACACGGGCGGAAAATTTTTCCTCTGTTCAGACGAGATTAAAAAGCGGAAAGTTCCGGGAAAAATCCTGACCAATCCCACAAAAAGCACCAAACATTCTTGTGAAAATACGGGAAAAACTGGGAAATCCCACCAACTTGTGCCGCCCTTTTTCGACAGGACCATCCTTGACGGTATTTTTCCCAGGAAGTATAATATAAACAATTATATGCATATCCAGATTCCGCGCAAACGCTTTACTCTAAGAATGACGAGCCTGCCGGGGATACTCCGCGGCGGGGAGAGGAGCTGCTGCCATGGCAAAACAAGGACAGGCGGACCGATTCCACCAGGGGACGATGACGGACGGCTGGCGCTGGTTCGGCGCCCACCCTGCCAAAAAGCGGGGCAGAGATGGCTGGACGTTCCGGGTCTGGGCCCCCCATGCGGAGGCGGTGTCCGTCGTGGGCGACTTCAACGACTGGGAGGAGGGAGCGGCCCCCCTCGCCCGCAAGGGCGAGATCTGGGAGGGCTTTCTGCCGGACCTGCCGGTCTATACTTCCTATAAATATGCGGTGCGGGGGGCGGACGGCCAGGTCCGCCAGAAGGCGGACCCCTACGGCTTCCACACAGAGACCCGGCCGGCGACAGCCAGCAAGCTGTATGACATCAGCGGATTCAAGTGGACGGACGGCGCTTTCCGGGAGAAGAAGGCCAAGCACCCGGTCTATACATCACCGCTGAATATCTATGAGGTCCATCTGGGCTCCTGGAAAAAGCGGGGGAACGGGGACTTCATCGACTACAAGGACCTGGCGAAGGATCTGGCCGCCTATGTGAAGGATATGGGCTACACCGCCATCGAACTGCTGCCGGTGACGGAGCACCCCCTGGACGACTCCTGGGGCTACCAGTGCACCGGGTACTTCGCCCCAACCTCCCGGTTCGGCACGCCCAAGGACTTCATGTGGTTCGTGAACCACATGCATAAAAACGGCATCCTGGTGCTGCTGGACTGGGTGCCCTCCCACTTCTGCAAGGACGCTCAGGGCCTCTACGAATTCGACGGCACCTACTGCTATGAGTACAGCGATCCCAACAAGCGGGAGCACGCCGCCTGGGGCACCCGGGTCTTCGACTACGGCCGGCCCGAGGTGAAGAGCTTTCTCTTCTCCTCCGCCCGCTTCTGGCTGGAAGAGTACCACATCGACGGCCTGCGGGTGGACGCGGTGGCCTCCATGCTGTACCTGGACTACGACCGCCAGGGCGGAGCCTGGACCCCCAATCAGTACGGTGGACACGAGAACCTGGAGGCCATCGAGTTTCTGCGGGAGCTGAACACCATGGCCTTCCAGACGGACCCAAGCGTGCTGATGATCGCCGAGGAGTCCACCGCCTGGCCCCTGGTGACCCGCCCGCCGGACGTGGGGGGATTGGGCTTCAATCTGAAGTGGAACATGGGCTGGATGAACGACATGTGCCACTATTTGAAGCTGGATCCCTATTTCCGCCAGTACAACCACAAGGACATCACCTTCTCCATGATGTATGCCTTTTCTGAGAACTTTGTGCTGCCCATCTCCCACGATGAGGTGGTCCACATGAAGGGGTCCATCGTGGGGAAGATGCCCGGGGACTACGACAACCAGCTGCGGTGCCTGAGGGGCTTCTACGCCTATCTCCTGGCCCACCCGGGGAAGAAGCTGCTGTTTATGGGGGCGGAGATCGGCCAGTGGCACGAGTGGGACTCCGACGGGCAGCTAGACTGGTACCTGCTGGACCGACCAGAGAATCAGAAGCTCCGGAAGTTCTTCCGGGAGATCAACGCCTTTTATAAAAAGACGGCGGCTTTGTGGGAGGTCGACTTCGACTGGGCGGGCTTTGAATGGCTGGTGCCGGACGACAACCACAACAACGTGGTGGTGTTTCTGCGCAGGGACAAGAAGGGCCGCGACCTTATGTGCGCGGTGAACTTCTCGCCCAACACCTATACGAACTATCGGATGGGCGTGCCGCCCCACAGGCGGTATGTGCCCGTGTTCAATACCGATGACCCCGCATACGGCGGCGACGGTTTCGGCGATTCTGAGGCGGTGATGGTGGAGGCCGTGCCCTCCCATGGAAAGGAATGCTCCGCCGCCATCCGGATCCCGGCCTTCGGTGCAGTGTTCCTGCGGGGCGAGGGGACGTTCCCCAGACCCAGGAAGAAACAACAGGCAAAGGAGTTGGAAAAGACATGAAAAAAGAGTGCATCGCCATGCTGCTGGCCGGCGGCCAGGGCAGCCGCCTGTACGTCCTCACCGGCGACATGGCCAAGCCCGCCGTGCCCTTCGGCGGGAAATACCGCATCATCGACTTTCCCCTGTCCAACTGCACCAATTCCGGCATCGACACCGTGGGCGTGCTGACCCAGTACCGGCCCCTGGAGTTGAACAGCTACATCGGCAGCGGCGTGCCTTGGGACCTGGACGGGTCCACCGGCGGCGTCCACATCCTGCCGCCCTACATGGGCAGCAAGGGCGGCACCTGGTACAAGGGCACCGCCAACGCCATCTATCAGAACATCGGGTTCATCAACCTGTATGACCCGGAGTATGTGGTGATCCTCTCCGGCGACCACATCTACAAGATGGACTACTCCAAGATGGTGGAGCGCCATAAGGCCGTGGGCGCCGCCTGCACGATCTCCGTCATGGAGGTGCCGTGGTCGGAGGCGTCCCGCTTCGGCATCATGAGCGTGGACGAGAACGACCTCATCACGGAGTTCGCAGAGAAGCCCAAGGAGCCCAAGAGCAATCTGGCGTCCATGGGCATCTACGTCTTCACCTGGAAGACCCTGCGGCGGTATCTGGAGGCTGACGAGGCCAACCCCAACTCCGAAAATGACTTCGGCAAAAATGTGATCCCCGCCATGCTGGGGGATGGAGAACGGATGGCCGCCTACCGCTTCAGCGGTTACTGGAAGGACGTGGGGACGCTGGAGTCCCTGTGGGACGCCAACATGGATATGCTCTCCCCGGAGTCGGGCCTGGACCTGCTGGACGAGTCCTGGCCCATTTACGCCCGGTCCGTCAACGCGCCGCCGGCCTTTTTGGGCCGCCGCTGCCAGATCAGCCACAGTGCCTTCAACCGGGGCAGCGATCTGGAGGGGACGGTGGAGAACTCCGTCCTGGCTCCCAATGTCACCGTGGGGGAGGGGGCCCGGGTGTCCTACTCCGTCCTGTTCCCCGGGGTGACCGTGGAGCCCGGCGCCGTGGTGGAATACGCTATCCTGGGCGAGGGCTGCCACATCGGCCGCAACTGCCGCCTGGGCGGCACGCCGGAGGAGACGGCGCCGGATCCCTGGGGCCTGACGGTGCTGGCGCCGGGCTGCGTCCTGGAGGATGAGAAGCGGGTGCGCCCCGGCGTGATGCTGAACAAGAACGGCGAGGAGGTGTCCAGATGAACGGCATGCACGGGATCATCTTTTCCTATGAAA
>ERZ1106929.1876-NODE-1876-length-16006-cov-3.149207_pt1 | contig 16006 bp, 19 predicted proteins | sample MGYA00403662_ERZ1106929 | MGnify/ENA primary metagenome ERZ1106929 (study PRJEB35170, sample SAMEA104062442) | human gut metagenome | biome: human gut; feature: human-associated habitat; material: faeces | place: Denmark | collected 2013-02-20 ... | reverse complement strand
AGGGCGGCTTCCTCTGCACTCAGGCAGCGCCCGCCTGCGGGAGAAATGTTTTTCCCTGTTGCCTTTTCGCTGGGAATTTGCTATAATAAACTGATTTTATATCCTCTGCGGGTGAACGGGAAGGAGCGGCTATGCGTATTTTGGGCATTGATCCGGGAGTGGCCACCGTGGGCTTCGGCGTCATCGATTCCGAGAGCGGGCGGCAGCGGATGGTCCAGTACGGAGCCATCACCACCCCGGCGGGTATGCCGCTGGCAGCCCGGCTGGTGCAGATCGGAGGCGATCTGGAGCAGCTGATCCGGCAATTCCAGCCGGATGAGATGTCCATCGAGGAGCTGTTTTTCAGCAAGAACATCACCACCGGCATTGCCGTGGCCCACGGGCGGGGGGTGCTGCTGTACACGGCGGAGAAGCTGCACCTGCCGGTATATGAATACACTCCCATGCAGATCAAGCAGGCAGTGGTAGGTTACGGTCTGGCGGAGAAGCGGCAAGTCATGGATATGACCCGGCGGCTGCTGAAGCTGAAGGCCGTCCCCCGGCCTGACGATGCCGCCGATGCGCTGGCCATCGCCATCTGCCATGCCCGCAGCGCCACGTCCCTGCTGCGGCGAAAGGACCCCGATGTAAAGGAGACGGTCTGAATATGTTTTACTATCTCAACGGCACCGTGGCGGAGATCGCCGCCGGTCTGGCCGTCATCGACTGCGGCGGCGTGGGCTATGCCTGCGCCACCACAAACTATACCCTGTCTCAGCTGAAAAAGGGGGAGAGGGCCAGGCTCTACACCTACCTCCATGTGCGGGAGGATATCTTCGAGCTGTACGGATTTGCCAGTCAGCAGGAACTCAACAGCTTCAAGATGCTCATCGGCGTGTCCGGCGTCGGCCCCAAGGCAGCACTGGCCATTCTGTCTGCCACCACGCCCCAGAATCTGGCCCTGTCCATCGTGACGGAGGACGAGAAGGCGCTGACGGCGGCTCAGGGTATCGGCAAGAAGATCGCTCAGCGCATCATTCTGGAGCTGAAGGATAAGCTGGCCAAGGAACAGAGCAGCTTCACGGTGCAGGGCGGCGGCGGCAGCGCCCCCATGCCCTTGGGCGGCAGCAAGTCCGGTGAGGCGGCGGCAGCGCTGGCGGTGCTGGGCTACGGCTCTCAGGAGATCAGTACGGCCCTGAAGGGCATCGATATGGACGCTCTGCCGCTGGAGGAGATCATCCGGCAGGCGCTGAAGAAAATGGTGAAGTGACATGAAAAGCAGGAGAAGGGGGGAGACGTATGAGCATTGATTTCGGCACCGATATCTACGAGGAGCCGCTGGTAGCCAAGACGCTGCTGCCGGAGGACAATGCGGAGGTGAGCCTGCGCCCCCATACACTGGCGGAGTACATCGGCCAGACCAAGGCCAAGGATAATCTCTCCGTCTTTATCGAGGCCGCCCGGCGGCGGACGGAGCCGCTGGACCATGTGCTGCTCCACGGCCCTCCGGGTCTGGGCAAGACCACGCTGGCGGGCATCATCGCCGCCGAGATGGGAGTCAACATCCGCATCACCTCCGGCCCGGCCATTGAAAAGCCCGGTGATCTGGCGGCCCTGCTGACGAATCTCAGCGAAAACGACATTCTCTTTGTGGACGAGATCCACCGGCTGAACCGCTCCGTGGAGGAGATTTTGTACCCCGCCATGGAGGACTACGCCATCGACATCATCATCGGCAAGGGCCCTTCCGCCAACTCCATTCGGCTGGATCTGCCCAAGTTCACCCTCATCGGCGCCACCACACGGGCCGGACAGCTGTCCGCTCCGCTGCGGGATCGGTTCGGCGTGACGCTGCGGCTGGAGCTCTATACCCCGGAAGAGCTGGCCCTGATCGTCACCCGCAGCGCCGGAATACTGAATGTCCCCATTCAACCGGAGGGCGCCATGGAGATCGCACGGCGTTCCCGTGGAACGCCCCGTATCGCCAACCGGATGCTGCGGCGGGTGCGGGACTTTGCTCAGGTGCGGGCGGACGGTGTTATTACCAAGGCCGTAGCGGATCACGCCCTGCAGGCGCTGGAGATCGACTATCTGGGGCTGGATCCAGTGGACCGGCGGATGCTGCGGGCCATCATCGAAAACTACGGCGGCGGCCCGGTGGGGCTGGAAACGCTGGCCGCTACCATCGGCGAGGAGTCCGTGACGCTGGAGGATGTGTATGAGCCGTACCTCATGCAGTTGGGCTTCCTGACCCGGACACCCCGTGGCCGCTGCGTCACCCGGAAGGCATATGAGCACCTGCACATAGCGTTTTTAGGACAGGAACAGCTGGAGATATAAGGAGTAGGAGGAACCTCTTATGGGCAAACTGTTTGGCACGGATGGCATCCGTGGTATCGTTGGTGAAAATCTCACCGTAGAACTGGCTTTTCATGTGGGGCAGGCAGTGGCTGCCGTCCTGACGGAGGAGAAGGGGAGCAAGCCCACCATTACCATCGGCAAGGACACCCGTATCTCCTCGGATATGCTGGAGGCGGCGCTGATGGCGGGCATCTGCTCTGTGGGCGGTGACGTGATGCCCCTTGGCACCATTCCCACACCGGCGGTGGCGTATCTGACGGTGCTGGAGCAGGCGGATGCGGGCATCGTCATCTCGGCATCCCACAACCCCTATGAGCACAACGGCATCAAGGTGTTCAACGCTCGGGGCTATAAGCTTTCCGACGAGAGTGAGGCCCGTGTGGAGGAGCTGATCCTCAGCGGCGCTCCCATGGACGTCAAGACCCACGGCGAGATCGGCAAGCGCCTTCACGGGATGCGGCAGATGAAGCGGGATTACATCGACCATCTGATTTCCAGCATCGACTGCGACCTGTCGGGCCTGCGGGTGCTGGTGGACTGCGCCAACGGCGCAGCCTCTGCCACGGCGCCGGATCTGTTTGACGGCCTGCCCCTGCACGCAGATTTCATCCACCGAGAGCCGGACGGCGTGAACATCAACGACGGCTGCGGCTCCACCCACCTGAAATCCCTGTCCGAGGGCGTGGTGGCCGGCGGCTATGACTTGGGCATCGCCTTCGACGGCGACGCCGACCGCTGTCTGCTGGTGGACGAGACGGGCCATACCATCGACGGAGACAAGGTGATGGCTGTCTGCGGTGCCGATTTGCGTCGTCACGGAAAGCTCTCCGGCAACGCCATCGTGGCCACGGTGATGTCCAATCTCGGCCTGCACGAGTACTGCCGCAAGGAGGGGATCGAGCTGGTATGCACCGCCGTAGGCGACCGCCATGTGCTGGAGAAGATGCTGGAGTGCGGCTACGCCATCGGCGGTGAGCAGTCGGGCCACACGATCTTCCGGGAATACGCCACCACCGGCGACGGTGAGCTGACGGCTCTGCAATTCCTGCAGGCCCTGCGGCGCTCCGGAAAGCGGGCCTCCGAACTGGCATCCTGCTGCCCCCAGTATCCACAGGAGCTTATCAATGTGGCCGTATCCCACGTTCCCGGCGTCAAGGATGCGATCATGCAGGATCCCACCCTCCGGCACGCTATCGCTCAGATGGAGCAGGAGTTGGCCGGGAAGGGACGTGTTCTGATCCGTCCCTCCGGTACGGAGGCCCTGATTCGGGTCATGGTGGAGGCGAAAACCACCGAAGTTGCCCGAAAAGTGGCGGAAGATTTAGCTGATCTCATAAAAATTCTGTCTGAAAAAATACAGTTTTGACAAATCGACGTGGATGACTTGACAAATTCTTTAGTGAAAAGGTATAATAGACTATGACAAAGGATCAGGAATCCGGCGGCGCCCCTCTGGAACAGCTGCCGGACGAGGCGTTGTGCCGCCTTATCAGGGAGCAGGATCGTCCGGCGGAGGAGGTTCTGGCCGCCCGTTACCATCGGGTGGTTCGTTCCTGCGCCCGGCCCTATTTTCTGGCGGGCGGAGACAGCGAGGACCTGATGCAAGAGGGGATGTTCGGTCTCATCAAGGCCATGCGGGAGTATGACCCGGACCGGGATGCCTCCTTCCGAACCTTTGCCGAAACGTGTATCCGCCACCGGCTCTATTCCGTTGTGAAGGCTGCGGCGGCGGGGAAGCACGCCCCATTGAATCAATCGGTTCCCTTGAATCCCTCACTCTTTGAAGCAAATGTTTCCTTTGCACAGCCCGGTCCCGAGGATCTGCTGATCGACAGGGAGAAGGCTGTCAGCCTGCTGGAGAATGTCCGCAAGCAGCTGTCCGAATTCGAGGTCATGATTTTAGGGTTTTATCTGGACGGTCTTACCTGCCGTGAGATCGCTGCGGCCGTCGGCCGGTCCCCCAAGTCGGTGGACAACGCCGTGCAGCGCATCCGGCGCAAGGTGGCTCGGCAACTTTCATCAGGCGATATCAGCAAGCGCTGAACGCAATATATTTTTCTCAAAGAGAGGGTAACATCATGTACGAAGACAAGACTTTGGTTTGCAAGGAGTGCGGTAAGGAGTTCGTTTTCACCGCCGGTGAGCAGGAGTTCTACGCTGAGCGTGGTTTCCAGAACGAGCCCCAGCGCTGCAAGGCCTGCCGTGACGCTCGCAAGAACGCCGCCCGTGGCCCCCGTGAGTACTTCACCGCTACCTGCGCAGCCTGCGGCGGCGAGGCGAAGGTTCCCTTCGAACCCAAGACCGACCGTCCCGTGTATTGCAGCGATTGCTTCGCTAAGATGCGTGAGAACGGCTGATCAGCCAGACTGACATATGATGCGGGAGTTGCCTATGCGGCGGCTCCCGCATTTTATATGCCCAGCCCGATACGGACTCTGCATTTTCTGTGGTTTTCACAGGCTGTTCATGATTTTCCTGTTGAAAAAGACGGAAACATGGGATATACTAACGATGTAAATATCAAACGGAGGTTTTGACACATGATCGAAATCAAAAAGGACACCATCATCGGTGATATTCTGGATGTTGCCCCTCAGACCGCTCCCATCTTCTTCTCCATCGGTATGCACTGCCTGGGCTGCCCCTCTTCCCGTGGCGAGACTGTGGAGGAGGCCTGCGCCGTTCACGGTGTGGACGTGGACAAGCTGCTGGAGCTGGTGAATCAGGAGGCCAACAAGGCCGCTGAGTAAAACGCAGCGAACGCATACGGTCATGGTGCCGTATGCGTTCCTTTCTGTCTGGAGGGAGGCCCCATGAAACGAATCGCATTGCAGCCAAGACTGCGCCTGCTGGCGGAGATGACGCCGCCCGGCGGCCGTCTGGCGGATATCGGCACCGACCACGGCTACCTGCCGGTCTGGCTGCTGCAGGAGGGGCGCATCCCCTCCGCCATCGCCTCCGATGTGGGGGCGGAGCCGCTGGAACACGCCCGCCGCACGGCGGCGGAATACGAGACACAGGGGCTGGACTTCCGGCTCTGTGACGGCCTGTCCGGCATCGAGCCGGAGGAGACAGACACCGTGGTCATTGCCGGTATGGGCGGCGAGACCATCCGGGATATCCTCCGTGCCGCTCCGTGGGCGGCGGACGGCCACCACACCCTGCTGCTGCAGCCCATGACCAAGGTGGAGCTGCTGCGGGGCTGGCTGCGGGAAAACGGATACCGCTGCACCGAGGAGCGTCTGGTGCAGGACAAGGGGAAACTGTATGTGATCCTGTCCGTCACCGGCGGCCCCTCCGGTGAGGCCTCGGATGCGGAGCGGTACGGCGGCTTCTGTCTGGAGCACGACCCTCTGTATGGCCTGTATCTGGAGCAGCAGCTGCGGCGGCTTTATCTGCGGATGGACGGCCTGCACCGGGGCGGAGATGAGAGCGAGGCGGAGCCGCTGGCGGCTCTGGCGGATATTCTGGAAGAAGAGAAGGAGGCGTGGCAGCGTGGTAACGGTCAATGATGTAACGCAGATGATGTTCCGGTGGGCTCCTCCGGAGCTGGCCATGGACTGGGATAATGTGGGTCTGCTGGTGGGTCGGGGCGACCGGGAGGTCCACCGGGTGCTGGTGGCGCTGGATGTGTCTCCGGACGTAGCGGCAGAGGCAGTAGAGACGGGGACCGACCTGATCGTGTCCCACCACCCGGTGATGAACATCCGCTGGCACGCCCAGCAGATGCAGACGCTCCGGGAGGATACCCGGCTGGGCGGGCTGCTGACGGAGTTGGTGAAGCGGGATATCTCCGCCATATGTATGCACACCAATCTGGATGCGGCGGAGGGCGGTGTCAACGACTGTCTGGCCTGCACGCTGGGTCTGCAGGATACAAAACCGCTGAATGAGGAAAAAATCGGGCGGATCGGCACACTTTCTTGTGAAAAACCCCTTGAACAGTTCCTATCAGATGTGGTAGAATTATTAAGTTGCAATGGACTGCGATACAGAGACGGCGGCCGGCCCGTTCACAGGGTGGCCGTGGGCGGCGGAGCGTGTGGGGAATACATCCCTCAGGCCATCGCTCAGGGCTGCGACACCTTTGTGACATCCGACCTGCGGTACAATGACTTTCTGGATACGCAGGGGCTGAATCTCATCGATGCAGGACACTTCCCCACGGAGGATGTGGTGTGTCAGGAGATCGTCCGCCGGCTGCGGGAGACGTTCCCGGAGCTGGAGGTCACAAAGTCCGCCGTACATGGCGACGCAGTTAAATTTTACATGAGATAAGGAGAGAACGATACTATGTCCGGACATTCCAAGTGGCACAATATCCAAAAGACCAAGGGTGCGGCTGACGCCAAGCGCTCCGCCACCTTCACCAAGATCGCCAAGGAGATCATCGTGGCCGTCAAGCAGGGCGGCAGCGGCGATCCCGCCAACAATTCCCGTCTGGCTACGGTGGTGGCCAAGGCCAAGGCCGCCAATATGCCCAACGACAACATCAAGCGTACCATCGACAAGGCACTGGGCGCCGGAAACACCGATAACTACGAGTCCGTCACCTATGAGGGCTACGGCCCCTGCGGTGTGGCCGTGATCGTGGAGGCCCTGACCGATAATCGTCAGCGCACCGCCCCGGAGATCCGCCATTACTTCGATAAGTTCGGCAAGGGCATGGGCGCTCAGGGCTGCGTATCCTGGTCCTTCGACCGCAAGGGTGTCATTGTCATCGACAATGAGGATGGCGAGCTGGATGAGGATGCCGTCATGATGGACGCGCTGGATGCCGGCGCCGAGGACTTCTCTCCCGACGGCCCCGTGTTCGAGATCACCACCGATCCCGACAGCTTCAACGATGTGGTGAAGGCGCTGGAGGCCAAGGGCTATACCTTCGCCAGCGCTGAGCTGGAGATGGTGCCGCAGACCTACGTGACCATGACCGGCGAGGAAGATGTGAAGAACATGAACAAGCTCATCGATATGCTGGAGGACAACGAGGACGTGCAGAACGTGTGGCACAACTGGCAGCAGGACTAAGAAAGAGTCCTGCAAGAAAACGGCCCTTACATGAAAAAGCAGGCGGCGCTCAACTTCAGTTTGGTGCCGCCTGCTTTTGTGTATTTCACATTTTGTGTGTTCCATACCGAAAAAGGCTGAGATCCATTTGTATTCGCAGAAAGGTTACATTTTGGGAGATAACTTCCGTCACGCCTATTGAAAGCTAAATGATTGCTATGCTATACTGCGTATACACACGAACAGAAAAGGAGCCTTAACAGAATGGAGAGAATCGAAACGGTTGAATTTACCAATATGTGCATGATCTGTGATGGCAGCCGGGTCGTCGTGATGGAGCGGGAAAAGCAGGACTGGCCGGGCGTCGCCTTCCCCGGAGGCCATGTAGAGCCGGGAGAATCCTTTACGGATGCCGTGATTCGGGAGGTGCAGGAGGAAACCGGACTGAATATCCGTTCCCCTCAGCTCTGCGGCATCAAGGACTGGTGTGAGAATCAGTGCAGGTTTGTTGTGCTGCTTTATAAGGCAACTTGTTTTGATGGCGAATTGCGCTCCAGCCCCGAAGGCAGGGTCTGGTGGGAGAATATTGCCGATCTGCCCAAGCTTAAGCTGTCTTTGGATATGCGTGATATGCTTCGGGTTTTCACAGAAGAAGCTTTGAGCGAGTTCTTCTACTATCAGGAAGGCAGTGCGTGGAAGTATGACCTGAAGTAGTAAAACGGTGATAAAGAGCAGGGAGCTTCATGCTGTCCTGCTTTGATGCACCTGTTTTACGCTAAAAGGCATCCCCCGGCGTTTACCGGGGGATGCCTTCGTATATCCGGATACGCTTTACAGAGTCTCCTTGATCTTGGCTGCGATCTGGTCGGCGGTGAGGCCGTACTCCCGCAGCACATCCTTGGCCTTGCCGGACTGGCCGAAGCAGTCGTTGATGCCGATCTTGCGGAATTTACAGTTCACCTTGCCCATGAGGACGTCCGCCACGGCATCGCCCAGACCGCCGATGACGCTGTGCTCCTCCACCGTCACCACGTTGCCGCACTTCTGTGCGTACTTCGTGACGCAGGCGGCGTCGATGGGTTTGATGGTGTGAACGTTGATGACAGAGATATGAATACCCTCTGCGGCCAGCAGCTCCGCCGCCTCCAGCGTCTCGCTGACCATCAGGCCACAGGCGAACACCGCGGCATCCTTACCCTCCCGGAGGACGTTGGCCTTGCCGATCTCGAAGGGATAGTCCTGCTCGAAAACAGGGGAGGCCAGCCGGGCGGTCCGCAGATAGGCGGGACCCTCCATTTGAGCCAGAGCGAAGGTGGCCTTTCGGGCCTCGTTGCCGTCGGCAGGGACGATGACAGTCATGCCGGGGATCATCCGCATAAGGCCGATATCCTCGATGGACTGGTGGCTGCCGCCGTCCTCGCCCACGGACACGCCGGCGTGGGAGCAGCAGATCTTCACATTGAAACGGGGGTAGGCGATGGAGTTGCGGATCTGCTCATAGGCCCGGCCTGCACCGAACATAGCAAAGGTGGAGCAGAAGGGAATGAGCCCCATGGTGGACAGGCCTGCCGCCACATCCATCATGTTGCACTCGGCAATGCCGCAGTCGAAGAAGCGATCGGGATAGGCCGCCTTGAAAAATTTGGTCATGGTAGCCCCGGCCAGATCAGCATCCAGCACCACAATCTTATCGTTGGAAGCGCCCAGCTCTACCAGCGCCTTGCCGTAGGCTTCACGGGTGGCGATTTTTTCACTCATGCTCTCAGTCCTCCAATTCCTTCAAAGCCTGCTGGCGCTGCTCCTCGTTGGGAGCCTTGCCGTGCCAGCCCACCTGATCCTCCATAAAGGAAACGCCCTTACCCTTCACGGTGTGGGCCAGGATGCACTTGGGCTTGCCGGAGGCCGTGGGAGCGTCCAGCGCTGCGGCAATGGCATCCAGATCGTGACCATCGATCTCGTGGAGATCGAAGCCGAAGGCCCGCAACTTGGCGGGCAGATCGCCCAGAGACATGACCTCGTCGTTGCGCCCGTCGATCTGCAGCCCGTTGTTGTCGATAATGACCGTCAGGTTGTCCAGCTTATAGTGGGCAGCGGACATGAATGCCTCCCAAATCTGCCCCTCCTGACACTCGCCGTCGCCCAGCAGCGTGTAGACCTTCACGCCCTGTCCCTGATGCTTGGCGCCCAGTGCCATACCAACAGCGATGGAGCAGCCCTGTCCCAGAGAGCCGGTGGAGGCGTCCACGCCCGGAACCTTTTTACAATCGGGATGCCCCTGCAGGATACTGTGGAGCTGACGGAAGTTGGTGAACTCGTCCCGGCTGATGAAGCCACACTCCGCCAGCACCGCATAATAGCAGGGGGCGGAATGGCCCTTGCTGAGAACGAAGCGATCACGGTTGGGGTCCTTGGGATTTTTGGGGTCGATACGCATCTGTCGGAAGAACAGGGTGGTCATCAGCTCTGTGGCGGACAGGGAGCCGCCGGGGTGGCCGCTGCCGGCATTGGCCGTCATGTTGATGATGTCCCGGCGCACCTGTTTGCAAATGCAGGAAAGTTCTGCCGTATTCATGGGTAACCTCCATCTCATCATATTTCTTTTAGCATATAGCATTTGGACGGTAAAGTCAATGAATCTGCGGGAAAAATCCGGCGGATCACTCGTCTATCTTGCCCTTGGGCTTCACCCGTGACAGGGGATTGGCACGGGCCGCCACCCGTAGGGCCTCGTTGTCGATGTGGGTGTAGATTTCGGTGGTGTTCAGGTGCTCATGGCCCAGCACCTCCTGCACGGCCTTGACATCCACGCCGTTTTGCAGCATCAGGGTCGCTGCCGTGTGGCGCAGCTTGTGGGAGGAGTAGTGGGTGCTGTCCAACCCCGCCTCCAGCAGATGCCGCTTCACCAGCGCATGAACCATGGAGCGGCTGATGCGTCGGTTCTGCTGGGAGAGGAACAGGGCGTCCTCGTCCCTGCCGGTGATGGGTCGCCGCACCGCCAGATACTGCTCCAGAGCCGCCTGACACGCCTCATTGAGGTAGACGATGCGGACCTTGTTGCCCTTGCCCAGCACGTGGAGGGCCTCTCCTTGAATGTCACTGCGGTTCAGGCCGATCAGCTCGGAGATTCGCAGACCGCAGTTGAGAAACAGCGTTAAAATACAGTAATCCCGCTCCCGATTAGGGCCGTCTACGCTGTCTAAAAGGGCCATGCTCTCCTCCAGTGTCAGATAGCGGGGCAGGGTCTTTTTCAGCTTGGGCGAGTCCATATCCTTCACGGGATTCTCCTCCAGCACATGGACCTTGTTGCAGAGATAGCCGTAAAAGGAGCGAATGGTGGCCAGCTTTCTGGCACGGGAGGCGGCGTTGAGTCCCTTTTCAGAGCGCTGGCTATTCTGGTGCAGCACCCGATCCCGACTGAGGTAGGTCATATAGCCGTAGATATCCGTCAGCGTCACCGAGGCGATGAGGTCCCGATCCACATCCCGGATGCTGACCTGATCCATAGGGACATCCCGCAGAGCCGGGTCACGGGTCTGCTTCAGGTAGCGGAAAAAATTCCGCAGATCCAGAAAATACTCGTCCACAGTCCGCTGGGAGTGGGCCTTAATGGTCTCATGGTAGGACAGAAAGTCCAGCAGCAGCTGGGGGGCCTCCTGCCGGTAGTCGATGGGCATGGTCTCACCTCGCAAAATGGCACGGCGTCGCCGCCGCTCTGCAGCTATTATACCATGCTGCGGGGATTTTGCAAGGCGCTGGGGTTTGCATCCTCGGCATGGGTATGGTATAATCCCAGCATAGAGCACCCCGGCGGCGCATAGAGTGTGCCGGAGGGGGTGAGGGGCCATGGTACTGTGGCTGCGGCACAGGCGGCTCCTGTGGAGCATTCTGGTAGCGCTGGCGACCCTGCTGCTGACACTTCTGCTGATCGGACGGCAAACCCGGCCCACTGCGGTCGGCGGAGAGATATCCTCACCGGGGACGGTCATCGTGCTGGATGCCGGACACGGCGGGGAGGACGGCGGCGCCGTGTCCCCGGATGGCGTGCCGGAGAGCGGCATCAACCTGCAGATCGTCCGAAAGGCGGAGGGACTGTTGGTGTTTCTGGGCCGCAGTGTCCGATTGACCCGAACAGGGGAGGAGGCCATCTATTCTCCGGAGGCCCAGACCCTACGGGAGAAGAAAGTATCGGACCTGAAGAACCGTGTGGCGCTTATCAACGCCCTGCCCCATGCGGTGCTGCTCAGCATCCATCAGAACAGTATGCCCCAGCACCCCGCCGTCCACGGGGCGCAGGTCTTCAGTAATCCACAGGAGCCTGCCGCCGGGCTGGCGCAATCCATCCAGCAGGCGCTGAATCTGACAGTAAACACCGGAAACGAAAAGACCGCCAAGGCCATAGGGGACTCGGTGTACCTCATGAAGCACATCACGTGTCCGGGGGTGCTGGTGGAGTGCGGCTTCCTGTCCAACTCCCACGAGGCGCAGCTGCTCCGACAGCCGGAGCAGCAGAAACGTCTGGCGGCGGCCATTGTGGCCGGATACTTGAATTTTGGGAATCATTGACAAAGAATAAGGGGATATCCATGAAAGCGAAGACAGTTTTTTTCTGCACGGAGTGCGGCAATGAGACACCCAAGTGGTCGGGACGCTGTCCCGCCTGTGGTGCATGGAATACCATTGTGGAGCAGACGGATAAGCCGGTGAAAAGCGGAAGAAAGTCTGTTTTTTCCACAACTGTAAAGGCAGAACGCATCACAGAACTGGGCACCTCTGACGAGATCCGCTTCCTGACGGGTATGGGGGAGCTGGACCGGGTTTTGGGGGGCGGCGCCGTCAAGGGATCACTGGTCTTGGTGGGCGGTGCGCCGGGTATTGGCAAATCTACACTTATGCTCCAGATCTGTAAAAAATTGGGAGAGTTCTCCAAGGTGCTGTACGTTTCCGGCGAGGAATCCACCCACCAGCTGAAGCTGCGGGCGCAGCGGCTCCGGGTGGAGAGCGAAAATCTGTATGTTTTGTCGGAGACGTGTTTAGGGAATGTCATGGAATGTGTCCGGGAGGAAAAACCGGATGTGCTCATCGTGGACTCCATCCAGACGCTGTATAATGAAGAGATGGATTCTCCCGCCGGCGGCGTGGGGCAGGTGAAGGACTGTACCATGGCCCTGATGCAACTGGCAAAGGGACAGGGCATTACGGTATTTGTCATCGGCCACGTCAACAAGGAGGGCTCTATCGCAGGTCCCAAGGTGTTGGAGCACATGGTGGACTGCGTGCTGTACTTCGAGGGAGACCAGCACACCGCCTACCGTATTCTGCGGGCGGCCAAGAACCGTTTCGGCGCCACCAACGAGATCGGCGTCTTTGAAATGATGGACTGGGGCCTGAAGGAGGTGGAGAATCCCTCCGAAATGCTGCTGTCGGGCCGTCCCAAGGATGCACCGGGGACCTGCGTCACCTGCGCTATGGAGGGAGCCCGCCCGGTTTTGGCGGAGGTGCAGGCTCTCATCGCTCCGGCCAGCGCCGCCAATCCCCGGCGCATGAGCAACGGCTTTGACTACAACCGCTTTGCGATGCTGCTGGCGGTGCTGGAGAAGCGGGGGAATCTGAAGGTCTCCCAGTGTGATGCATACCTGAATATCATCGGCGGTCTAACGCTGGAGGAACCGGCGGCAGATCTGTCCGCTGTGGTGGCCATCGCCTCCAGCTATCTGGACAAGCCCGTTCCCAGCCATATGGCCGCCATCGGAGAGGTGGGGCTGTCTGGGGAAATACGGTCTATCAATCACATGGAGCAGCGTCTATCTGAGGTGCAGCGACTGGGTTTCACGCAGTGCATCGTCCCGGAGCACCGGGTCAAAGAGATGAAAGAACTGCCGCATCTGGAGCTTCTGCCGGTACAGAACGTGGCGCAGGCTCTCCAGCTGCTGGTACAGGGAAAGCTGATGAAGTAATGCGAAAAAAAGGAAGAGGGCATATGCCCTCTTCCTTTTTTTGTAACGGATGTAAGATAGTAATACTTTACAGTGACTAATAGAATTTCCTGGTTTTCGGCGACCTGCTTTCGGGGGATAAGCACCATCCTTGACACGCTAAGAATTGCCAGATATTCTGTTATGTCTGCTGACAACGAAGGGTAAGGGCGAATCTCAACAAAATATGTACCCACGTCAAAAGAGAGCGAGTATCCTGTAAATTATCCATTTGAAGGAGATTCTCTTCCTCACGACCTGTTCGGAAACTATATAGAGTGTTCCGGTAAACTGGTAGTAGGCGGCAATTCAATTGAATCGATCATTCTGATAATTGCGCCGTTTGCTACATCATGGGAGGAGGGGAGATTTTGCTGCTGCCTCTCATAGTCCAGCGGAAGAAACTCCGTCATCGTCCCTCGATATCGCTTGGGCAGGAAGGTATTCTGGCAGCGGGGATTCTCCCGTTCCCTGATGGCCACCGTCTCATAAAACCGCTTCCATAGGGCTCGGAAGCAAAGCTCCTCCTCACCGGGCAGGGCCAACTGCAGGCTGTCTACCCGCATCATTCGGGATCGGCCGCTGCTGTATAGCAGTAGGTCCTTGTGTGTACTGTCGTAGATAAAAAAGGATTCGTTGGCATAGCGATTGCAGAAGTGGTTTCGCAGCAAGGGGAGGACTCGATTTTTTGGCTCGATTTCCGCTCCCAGCACGCCACTGTACTCGGAAAAACGGATGAAGCCACGCAGCTTCTCTAACTCGCCGCTCATGTGCCGCAGAGCCTTGGCCACGGGGTAGTAGGCCGCATCCGACTGGTTTCTCAGGAAATCCGGTCCTTCGTCCATCAGCTTGCGGACAAAGGTGTAAAGGTGTAACTCTTTATCCTCCATACAGGTGAGAAAGGCACGGTGCAGCAGCTCTGCGGCACGCTTGGAGCGCTTGAAGATGCCCCGGTACACCCGTCGGGCATGCTCCGGCACCGTCAGGATGCTGCGGACGGAATACAGGGAAAAGCACTCCTCATCGCTGTAAAAGGCGATGGGGAATTCTTTGTGCACATAGCTTTCAAACACGCAGCAAAGGAATCCGTCGAAGCTGCCGTCGTATTGAAAGACCACATCCTGCCATGCCATCGTATCACCCCGCCGAGTCAAACAGCGACAGCTGCCGGCACTCTTCCGGCGGCAGCTGCCCTCGCTCCATCGCCTCTAATTGCCGCTGAAGGGTCTGGGCGGTAAATTGCAGGCCCTGCCGCATCCGGCCGCCGCAGGTGATAAAGAACTGCGCCCTCTTCAGCACCACCCCCAGTTTTTTCAGGTCCTCGAACCGCAGCGTACCATGGCGGCGGGCCGAGACGATACGCCGTGCGCTTATCGGACCGATGCCCGGCACCCGTAGCAGCGTCTCGTATTCGGCGTTCATGATCTCCAGCGGAAATTGTTCCAGATGTCCGATGGCCCAGTGGCACTTGGGATCCACCAGCGGATTGAAGTCCGGGTGCTGTTCGGCCAACAGCTCCTCGGCCCGGAAGCCGTAAAACCGCAGCAGCCAGTCCGCCTGATACAGGCGGTGCTCCCGCAGCAGAGGGGGCTTCGTATCCTTGGAGGGCAGCAGACTGTTCTCGACTACCGGCACATAGGCGGAATAGAACACTCGTTTGAGACGGTACTTCTCGTACAAAGACTGGGTCAGGTGCAGGATATGGCGATCATTGTCCGCCGTGGCGCCCACAATGAGTTGGGTGCTCTGTCCGGCCGGGGCAAACACCGGGGCGTGGCGGGACTTCACCAGTTCTGCCTTGCTCTCTCTGGCCCGGTCCCGAATCTGTGCCATGGGCCGCAGAATGGCCTGTTTGCTTTTATCCGGAGCCAGCGTTTGCAAGCCCTTCTGAGAGGGCAGCTCGATGTTAACGCTGAGCCGGTCTGCCAGCAGCCCCAGCCGCTGCACCAGCTCCGGCGATGTGCCGGGGATGGCTTTGGCATGGATATACCCGTTGAAGCGATACTCCTCTCGCAGGATCCGCAGGCACTCGATCATCCGTTCGGTGGTGTAATCCGGGCTTCGCAGCACGCCGGAGGAGAGGAACAGCCCCTCGATGTAGTTGCGGCGGTAAAAGCCGATGGTCAGCTCCGCCAGCTCCCGTGGCGTGAAGGCCGCCCGGCGGGTATCGTTGCTGCGCCGGTTGACGCAGTACTTGCAGTCGAACACGCAGCTGTTGGTCATCAACACCTTCAGCAGGGTGATGCATCGCCCGTCGGCGGAGAAGCTGTGGCAGCAGCCGGCGATAGAGGAGGTGGTGTTGCCGATCATCCCCGGCCGGGCGCTGCGCCTGACGCCGCTGGAGGTGCAGGCTGCATCGTATTTGGCGGCGTCCGTCAGGATGGCCAGCTTATCCAGCAGCTCCATGCCGTTACACCGTGCGGCGGCGCTGCTGGGGGCGATCCAGCCGGTCGATGACATGAATGGCGCTGCCGGAGAAGAAAGCCACGCCCACCACCATCATAATAAATCCAAAGGTCGTCATAGTCCATACCTCCTGTGAAACTTTTGTTCGACCCTCATTATAAGTCGAACATCCGTTTCTGTCAATAGGAAATCGAACAAAATTTCTATATTTCTGCAGAGAGGTTGACCGGCCCCGGATTTTGTATTAAAATAGGAGAAAACAACAAGCAGGGGATAGAAAT
>ERZ1106929.1875-NODE-1875-length-16008-cov-3.664828_pt1 | contig 16008 bp, 11 predicted proteins | sample MGYA00403662_ERZ1106929 | MGnify/ENA primary metagenome ERZ1106929 (study PRJEB35170, sample SAMEA104062442) | human gut metagenome | biome: human gut; feature: human-associated habitat; material: faeces | place: Denmark | collected 2013-02-20 ... | reverse complement strand
GGGGTTTGGGGGAAGGGAAACTTTCTCCAGAAAGTTTCCCTTCCCCCTCCCCAATATTCATTCCGCTCCCTTATACTATCTTCACGCCGCCGATCCAGTGGGCGGAGACGCGGCCCTTGAGGGACTTACCGAGCCACGGGGTATTGTGGCTCTTGGAGTAGAGGGTCTCGGGCGTGACCTGCCATTCGAGCTCAGGATCGAAAAGGAAGAAGTCGGCGGGCGCGCCGGGCTCGAAGGTGTTGACCGGCAGGTTGAACACGCGGGCGGGCTCCGTGGCCCAGAGACGGATGAGATCTGCCTCGGTAAGCACACCTTCGCGGACAAGCCCGTAGGTGATGGTCAGGGCGAGATCCATGCCCGTGAAACCGTTGGGCGCTTCGTCAAAGGGCGTTTCTTTTTCATGCGCGGCGTGCGGGGCGTGGTCGGTGGCAAGCATGTCGATGACGCCGGTCTTCACGGCTTCGCGCATGGCGGCAACGTCGGCGGGGGTGCGCAGCGGCGGGTTCACCTTGGCGAGCGTGTTGTAGCCGTTCACGGCGGTATCGTCGAGCGTCAGGTAGTGCGGGGTCGTCTCGGCGGTCACCTTGACGCCGCGCGATTTGCCCCAGGCGATGATGTCGACCGTGCGTTTGGCGGAAACGTGCGCGATGTGCACGGGCACGCCGAGATAGTCGGCCAGCAGGATGCTGCGCGAAGCCTGAATGGTTTCGGCCACGTCGGGCTGGCCTTTGACGCCGAGGACGCCGCTGGTCGCGCCTTCGTTCATGTGCGATTTGGCGGCAAGATAGGGATCTTCGCAGTGGTCGATGACGATGAGATCGAGATCGGCGGCGTATTCCAGCATCCTGCGGAAGATTTCGGTATTGCCTACTGGGCGTCCGTCGTTGGAGATGGCGACGCATCCGGCATCCTTGAGTTCGGACATGCGGGTGAGTTCCTCACCCTTGAGGCCGACGGTGGCCGCCCCGATGGGATGGACGCGGGGACCGTTGGGCCACGAGCGGCGGGCGGACTCAAGGATCTGTTCCGTTACCGCGGCGTCGTCGTTGACCGGGTCGGTGTTCGCCATGCAGAGGATGGCTCCGAACCCGCCGTGCGCGGCGGAGCTGAGGCCCGTGGCTACGGTTTCCTTCCATTCATAACCGGGCTCGCGCAGGTGGGTATGCACATCAATAAAGCTCGGGAACAGGATTTTTCCGGCGGCATCCACGATTTCGGCGTCGGCGGGGGCATTGATGGAAGCGCTGAGGGACTGCACCTTGCCGTCGACGACGAGCAGGTCCACGGAGTCGCCCAGATAGCGGGCGTTTTTGATAAGAAGAGAGGACATCGGCGATCTCCGTTGTTAGAGGTTGTCCTTGATGTCGGGACGGGTGGCGAGGAGGTAGAGAACGGCCATGCGAACCGAAACCCCGGCGGAGACCTGATCGAGGATCAGCGACTGGGAGCTGTCCGCCAGGGCGTCGGAAACGTCGAGTCCGCGCAGGATGGGGCCGGGGTGCATGATGTGTGCGCCAGGCCTGGCCAATTCCATGTGGGCCGTGGTGAGGCAGAAGCGTTTGGAATATTCGCGCAGGTCGGGGAGCAGGCCCGCCTGCTGGCGTTCGAGCTGGAGGCGCAGGCACATGACGGCGTCCATGTCGCGCACGGCTTTCTTGCTGTCCGTGTAGACCGTGACGGGCCAGTTGTCCACGCCCGCGGGCAGGAGGGTGCGCGGGGCGCACAGGCTGACGTTCACGCCGAGCTTGGTGAGCAGCAGTACGTTGGAGCGGCAGACGCGGCTGTGGGCGCAGTCACCGAGGATAAGCAGGTTTTTGCCCTTGAAGGCGTTCCAGTCGTGTCCCCAGACCTGACGCAGGGAAAAGGCGTCGAGCAGGGCCTGGGTGGGATGCGCGTGCCAGCCGTCCCCGGCGTTGACCACGCCGCAGTGCAGGCGTTCGGCGAGGAACTGGGCCGCGCCGCTGCTGGAATGGCGGATGACGATGACATCGGGGTTCATGGCCTGGAGGGTCAGGGCCGTATCCTTCATGCTTTCGCCTTTCTGGAGGCTGGAACCGGATTTCGCCAGCCCGAAGGTGTCGGCGGAAAGGCGCTTGCCCGCCATGTCAAAAGAGGTCTTGGTGCGGGTGCTCGGTTCGGCGAAGAAGAGGACGACGCTTTTTCCCTTGAGGATGGGGACTTTCTTGACTGGCCGGGAGTTGATTTCGTGCAGGTTTGCGGCAGTATCAAGCAGGTGGAAAAGTTCTTCCTGCGTCAACTGGTCCACATCCAGCAAGTCTTTGTGAGGCCAATGGAAGGTTTCCTGTTGCATGGCGGCTTCTCGGGGGTTGACGTTGGAGCCTGTCGTCTCGGCAGGCCGATAGCGTATCGGCGGAAAACGGAAAAGCTCAAAAAAAACCCCGCTGGAACAACGGGGAATAGAGAGAAACCGGGGCAATGCCGTTTCGGATGGCTTCGGGATATTCGTGGCGGCGGAGGATAAAGAGCATTCGGCTTCTCTGAGATGGTTGACGTTTTTTGGGCGTATGCCCACACGGTACAATATGCGGACTGCCCCTTGATGTAAAGCTTTTTTTGCATGGGTTTGTGCCGGAGCGTAAAACGGGATAAGAGAGGCCATCCCGTGAACCGTATCCCGGAGTATCTATGCTTTTGTATATCCATGTACCGTTCTGCCGCCGCAAATGCCGGTATTGCGCTTTTTATTCCAATCCGTTGACCCGTTCGGGCGATGAAATGGCCGTGTATCTTTCAGCGCTGTATGCCGAGCTGGGACAATGGGGGCGGCGTCTCGGCAGAGTGCCCGTGGAGAGCGTGTTCTTCGGCGGCGGCACGCCAAGCCTGCTTGATCCGGATCAACTGGAGGGCGTGCTGGATTGTGTGGGGCGGACGTTTGAAGTGTTGCCCGGAGCGGAAATCAGCATGGAAGCCAACCCGGATTCCCTGCATACGGCGGAAAAGGCAAGCGGGTTCCTGGCGGCGGGCGTCAACCGGATTTCGCTCGGCGTGCAGTCGCTGCATGACGGGATGCTGGAGACGCTCGGACGGCTGCACAGGGCGAATGCGGCGCGGGAGGCGTTCCGGGCCATACGGGAAGCGGGCTGCGCCAATTTGAGCCTCGATCTGATGTGGGGGCTCCCGGGGCAGACGCTGGAGCAGTGGCTGGAGGATGCGCGCGCGGCAATCGCGCTTGGGCCGGAGCACATTTCCGCATATGGGCTGACTTTGGAGCCGGGGACGCCTCTTGCGGAATCCTGCGGGGATGCGGAGCTGCCTTCGGAAGACGTGCAGTGCGCAATGTATCTTGAAGGCATCCGGCTGTTTGAGGAGGCTGGGCTGCATCATTATGAAGTATCCAACTTTGCCAGGGATGGTTTCCGGTGCCGCCACAATCTGGGGTACTGGGAAGGCCGGGACTATCTGGGGGTCGGCCCTGCGGCGACATCCACGATCGGCGGGGAGCGCTGGACCAATCCGGAGGGGGAAGGCTGGTTGGAGCAGGTGCGGGAAGGGCGCCGCTGCCCTGAGCGGGAACCGTTGGATCGGGCAACGCGGGCGCTGGAGCTCATGATGCTGCGCCTGCGAACCGTGGATGGTTTGCCGCTGGATGCCTATGAGTCCTTGGCCGGACGCTCGTTTCTGGGGGATCACGGTCCGTTCGCCCACCGCCTCTGTGCTGAGGGGCTGGCCCGCATGGAGAACGGGGTGTTTCGGCTTACGGATGAAGGGATGCTTGTTTCCAACAGTATCCTCGGTGAACTTTTTGAAGAGGAACCCAAAAGCGCGGAATGAGCATTTCATCGAGGAAAAGAGGAATGTCCCTTATAATTATAGAAAGGGGGATTCCCATGCCCCTCGCTGGACAAGGGTGACGTGCCCGTATATGGTATTTTCCTGTATATGTTTCAGCTTATTTATTGAAAATATTTATAAAAACAAACGGATGCGATTATGTCCGAACAGATGTGCGAACAGCGCCGCGAACGCCTGCGTGCGTTGATGCGGGAACAGGGAATCGAAGCGCTTTTGATCAGCCACGCGGCGAACCGGTACTATCTTTCGGGTTTCGAACTGCATGATGTGCAGTTGAACGAAAGCGCCGGCCGCCTGATTGTGATGGCGGACGGTAAAGACTGGATCTTGACGGATTCGCGCTATCTGGACGCGGCCCGGCGGCTGTGGGAGCCCGAGCGGGTTTTCATCTATGGCGCGGACGCGCCGGAAGATATCGCCAAGCTCTTGAAAGGGCTTGTGCCCGGCAAAACCATCGGCTTTGAGGCCCGCGCGGTCACGCTGGAATTCTATGAAAAATTCGCGGAAACGCTGGCGGGATCGGGCTGCCGCCTTTCAAAGGCTGACGGTCTGGTTGAACGGCTTCGCGTGATCAAAGATACGGAAGAGATCCGGCGTATGGAGATTTCCTGCCGCCTGAACCAGCAGATGATGGAGTGGCTGCCCGGCGTGCTCGTTCCCGGGCGAAGCGAAGCCGCCGTCTCGTGGGACATTGAAATGTTTTTCAGGCATCACGGGGCGACCGAGCTGGCCTTTACGAGCATTGTGGGGCATGGCCCCAACGCGGCGCTCCCGCACTACCTGCCCTCCAAAGACGCCCTTCTCGAGGCGGAAAATCTTGTGCTGGTGGATGTGGGGTGCCGTCTGGAAGACTACTGTTCCGATCAGACCCGGACTTTCTGGGTCGGCGAAAAGCCGACGGAGCGCTTCAAAAAGACGCTGGAGGCCGTACAAGAAGCGCAGCACAAGGCTATCCGGGCTATCCATCCCGGTGTTCTGGCCTGTGATGTGTATAAGGCGGCCAGAGGGCACTTCGAGTCTCTCGGCGTTGCCGAAGCCTTTACGCATGGGCTCGGGCATGGCGTCGGACTGGAAACCCATGAGGGGCCGAGCCTTAATGGACGTAATAAAACCCCGCTGGAGCCCGGAATGATCGTGACCGTGGAGCCCGGCCTGTACTTCCCTGAATGGGGCGGGATCCGCTGGGAGCACATGGTGCTGGTCACTGAAGACGGCTGCCGGGTTCTGTAAGGTGAGCTCGTGAACATCGCTTTTGTGAATTCCACCCGCAGATGGGGCGGAGTCAAGACATGGTGCCTCAACATTGGAAAGGCTCTGGAAGAGAGAGGGCATGGGGTATACGTGTACGGACGCCCCGGGCCTTTTCCCAAGAAAGCTCAAGAGCTGGGTCTCAATGCGCAGGAAGTCCGTTTTGGCGTTGATGGAAACCCATTGACCATTTGGTTTTTTCTCCAAGAATTTCGCAAGTATAATATTGACGTTTGTATATGCAATGTTTCTAAAGACCTGCGAACGGCTGGAATCGCTGCAAAATTCCTTGGTATTCCGATAATACATCGCCTTGGGGATCCGGGAGATCTTAAGAACAGGTTTAAAACTTGGGCAACGCAATATTTTTTGAAACCCCGGCTCTTGGCGTGCTCCGAGTTTTGTAAGGCGGGTTTGATCCGTTCGGTTCCGATGCTCGGCAAATATGACTTTCAGGCTATCCACCCTGGAGTTTTTCCTGCTCCGACACCCCCATCAACTATTCATAAGCCACGGGTAGTTATTACCTCTTGTCAGTTGGATAGAGACAAGGGACATAAAGACATGTTTTATGCTCTGAAAAAAGTGCGGGAACAGGGGGTGGATTTTCGTTGTATCGTTGTGGGGACTGGTCCTGATGAACAGCTTGTCAAAGAGCAGTGTTCGTCAATGGGGCTTGATGATATCACAACTTTCACAGGACATGTTTCGAATGTTCAGGAACAACTGGGAAAGGGAGATATTTATGTGCTCCCGAGTTACTGCGAGGCGCTCGGGATTGCCTTGGAAGAAGCTATGGCTCAGGGTCTAGCCTGTATTGCACGTAGAAGTGGAGGCGTACCTGAAATTTGGCCAACCGATCAAGGTTCATTGTTGGTTCAAGCCCATGATGATGGTAGCAACATGGCTGAAGCCTTGTATTCTCTGTTGACCTTGCCTGGTGAAGCTTTGCTTGGAATCAAAAAAGATTTTTATGCTCATGCAGTGCAAGGTTTTCATGTTGAAGAGCAAGCCAGAAAAGTTGAAGAATGGCTTTTTAACATTTATTGATTTTTTTTAATGATTATGGAATACTAAGTAGGTAAAATCCATTTAAAATATGAAAAGGTTCATACTGTGCAGATACGGGAAGCTAAATGGGTAAAAAGCCTTTTTAATGAATATGCACTTTTTTTTATATCATTGTGTGTTCTTTTTTGGTGGTTGGGGACAGGTTCATTGACATGGAAGCGGATCAGTATTCCTCTGTTTATAGGTGGTTATTATCTTTGGAAGGCGGAAGTATACCGATTTATACGTCGTATCCCTTTAGCGGCATTACTACCAATTGCAGCAGCTTTATACACGATGTTCACCCCTGGATATCTGTTTGCAGATATAAGAAACGGTTATGAAATACTTTCTGTCTATTTGATTGGAATAATGGCTATTCTGTTATTGCAGGATAGGTATTTTATTTCAATGCTCTTTCTCCCTATAGCGCTATCAGTTACCTATATCGGGTTTATGGTAGGTATATTTTCAAAGCCATTAGTTTCTTGTGATGAGCGCCTTGTCCTTTTTTTGAAGCATCCTAATATTCTCGGAGCTGTTTCAGCTATCGCTCTCCTTTTTCTTATAACATATTGCAATAAATGGAAAGGGATATCTCGTTATATTTTGTCAGGAATGGGTTGTTTGATCACATTGATACTTATTTTAAGTGCGAATAGGGCTGCTTATTTGGCAACCTTTGTTTCATTATCTTTCCTGATATTCTATTTATCAAAGAAAAGAATTGTTCCAATAGTAATTACAGTAAGCATTTGTATTGTTACTATATTTGTTTTGCCACAAGAACAGCTTGATCGTGTAATGTCTTCAGTTGAATCTCCTTTAAATGACAGAACATTTGAAACACGTAAGCCTATTTGGGAAGCTGCCATCGCAGGTATTGAATCCGCTCCATGGTTTGGTAACTCAATAAGAGCGTTTAAAGCTTTTCATCATAATTATATCATGGAAAATGCGGAAGATTTGAACTCACGATATAGTGAAGTAGAGAAAACAGTATATCATCCGCATAACATCTTTATTGGCTTGCTTTTCATGTATGGGATAGTGGGAACGACTCTTTTTATATGGTCTGTTGGGCTGGCTTTAAAGAAGGCTCTAGCTCAAAAAGATTTGTTTTTTCAAGTAGTCATTATTTTCTATAGTGTATTTGGATTGTTCGAATTTTCTTTGGATAGAGAGGATGGGATTGTCCTGCTCTTCTTCCCGATGGGGCTCGTTTACGGCAGAGAGATCGCGGCTTCCTTACAGCGCCAACTTCCAGCACAGCACGACCAGCCCTGCGGCGCTCAGGCCGAGTAGCGTATTTATGACCGGAGAGGGGGCCGTACGCCGTGATATCCAGCCTGCGGCTCCACCTACGATGAAGCCGGAGAGCAGCCCGAACAGGTGTGCGGCGTAATCCGTTTTGTCGCCTTCCGTGCCGAGCATGGCGAGGATGCCCGTGCCTGCGGCCAACAGGAGGATGCCTCTGCGCCAGGAGAGCTTTCCGGTATCGCTCTGCGTTCTGCTGCCCCATCCTTGAAGGGCCATGAATCCGGAAAGCACGCCCACCGTGCCGAAAAGGGCCGTGGAGAAGCCGAGGCTGATATGCCCGGCGGGGCGGTACCATGCGTTGAGGGCGTTGCCGAAGCTTCCGGCCAGCAAGATAAGAAAGAGGCCAAGCCCGAGGCCCACCCTGCGGCAGAGCAGGATCAGAAAAGGCGCGCCGAACAGGACATTGCCGAAGAGGTGCTGGCTGTCGGCGTGCAGGGTCAATGCCGTAACGCAACGATACCACTCTCCGAATGTCTTCACGCGAAAAACATCCAGTGAGCCGAGCCGCGACCATTCTTCAGATGGCAGATCCGGCAGGCCGGGAAGATGGGCCAAAAATCCCCAATGCATCCTGACGCCATGCCAGAGGATGAGCAGAAGCAGCACTGACAGCACCCAGTGCGCGTTGTTGTGCGTGGGGGGCTCGATGTAGACAGGGCGTGGCTTTCTGCTTTCGGCCAGTACGGCCTCCAGCTCGGAACGGGCTTGGCGTTCGAGCAGGGCGGGGACGTACAGGCGGAGCTTGTTGCCTCGTCCTGTAAGCAGGTACGGGATGTTCCGGGAGGCGAGTATTGTGATCCAAAGATCGAACAGGTGCGGAGGAGGGAGGGTAGGCCGCTTTTCCCCGTCGTCGATCATCCTCCAAAAACGGGGGACGCTGTAGGGGCGCATCCACAGGCGCAGTTTACGCCTGCGCAGAGGAGGGCGGCGCGAAGGGGTGGTGGCCTGCCGTGTGGGCGAGAGGTGGCGTGGTGGCGGTGTCATGTCCTTGAGGTAAGGCCTGTTCTCCAAAAAGCAAAAAAATCCCCGGCTGCGGACAACCGGGGATTTTTGGAAAACCATGCCGCAGACACGGGAACTAGTCGGCCTTGCGGACAACGGGTTTCGTAACCACGCCGGAGCGCAGGCAGCGGGTGCACACGGAAACCGTGCGGACTTCGCCGTTGGCGAACTGGTGACGCACGTTCTGAAGGTTGGGGTTGAACACACGCTTGGTCTTGATGTTGGAATGGCTCACATAGTTGCCGGTCTGGGGCTTTTTGCCACAAAATTCGCACTGCTTGGACATGACATCCTCCATATATTCGGACGGTCGCCCGAAAAAATCTTTCTAGGGGCACGGACTGTCCGCACCAAAGACTGGTTTCATATACGCTCTCCCAAAAAAACGCAAGAGGTAAGCCGCGTTTTTCGTACGGAACGGCTGGCTGTATTCCTTCCGTCGCGCGTCCGGAAGGGGAAAAGGAGCGGCGGGATTTCCGGAAAAGGTGCGCTTCTTCCTCTTGCCAGCGGGAACAATGGCGTGTAGGAACTGAGGGATTCATTATTCTTCATTTCCCTATATGATGGAGTGCCGCTGTTTCGGCGTGCGGCCATTGGTGTCAGCCGGTGGAGAGGCCGGTTGCGGACGAAACAAATCTACCCTTGCCCAGCGGGGAGCGATATGCCCAAGCGTACAGATCTCAAGAAGATCATGGTAATCGGTTCTGGCCCGATCGTCATCGGCCAAGCGTGCGAATTCGACTATTCCGGGACTCAGGGCATCAAGGCCCTGAAAGAAGAGGGATACGAGGTCGTACTGGTGAACTCCAACCCGGCGACCATCATGACCGACCCCGGGCTTGCGGATCGCACCTACATCGAACCTATCGAACCGGAAACGGTTGCCGCCATCGTGCGCAAGGAACGCCCGTGCGCCATCCTGCCCACTCTCGGCGGGCAGACGGGCCTGAACACGGCGCTCGCGCTGGCGAAATCCGGCGTGCTGGCCGAGTGCGGCACGGAACTCATCGGCGCGCGGGCCGAAGTCATCGAAAAGGCCGAAAGCCGTGAGCTGTTCCGTCAGGCGATGGAAAACATCGGCCTCAAGGTCCCTCAGAGCGCCATCGCCCACAATATGGACGACGTGCGCCGCATCGGTTCCTCCATGCCCTTCCCGATGATCATCCGCCCCGCCTTTACGCTCGGCGGCACGGGCGGCGGCATCGCCTACAATATGGAAGACCTTGAGGAAATCGCGGGTGACGGCCTGACCGCCAGCCCGGTGGGCGAAGTCATGATCGAGCAGTCGGTCATCGGCTGGAAAGAATTTGAGATGGAAGTCATGCGTGATACCGCGGACAACTGCGTGATCGTGTGCTCCATCGAAAACGTGGACGCCATGGGCGTGCACACCGGCGACTCCATCACCGTGGCCCCGGCGCAGACCCTCACGGACCGCGAATATCAGAAGATGCGCGACGCCTCCCTCGCCATCATGCGCGAAATCGGTGTGGAAACCGGCGGATCGAACGTGCAGTTCGGCGTCAATCCCGCTAACGGCGAACTCGTGATCATCGAGATGAACCCCCGCGTGTCCCGTTCCTCCGCGCTGGCTTCCAAGGCGACCGGCTTCCCCATCGCCAAGATCGCGGCCAAGCTGGCCGTCGGCTATACGCTGGACGAGCTTCGCAACGACATTACCCGCGAAACCTCCGCGTCCTTCGAACCCACCATCGACTACTGCGTGGTCAAGATTCCCCGCTTCACCTTTGAGAAGTTCCCCGGAGCCAAGGACGAACTGACCACCTCCATGAAGAGCGTGGGTGAGACCATGGCCATTGGCCGGACTTTCAAGGAATCGCTCCAGAAAGGGCTGCGCTCCCTGGAAATCGGGGCTATCGGCCTCGGTAGCAACTTCCGCGCCGCGTTGCCCTCGCGCGAAGATCTCATGGGTAAGCTCCGTACGCCCAACTCGCGCCGTATGTTCGCCATCCGTCAGGCTATGCTTGTCGGGTTCACGCTGGAAGAACTCCATGAAATCACGTTGATCGATCCGTGGTTCCTGCGCCAGATCAAGGAAATCGTGGATATGGAAGGGCAGATCCGCGACTTTGCGCTGGCCAACTCCATGACGCCCGACAATCCGGAAATGGTCGCCGTGCTCCGCAAGGCCAAGGAATTCGGTTTCTCCGACCGTCAGCTTGCGGAAATGTGGAAGAAGCCCGAAGGCGACATCCGTGCCCTGCGCCGCGAAACCGGCACCGTGCCCACCTACTATCTGGTGGATACCTGCGCCGCGGAATTCGAAGCCTACACTCCCTATTTCTATTCGACCTATGAAACGGGTCAGGAAGTGGTCCCCGCCGACCGCAAAAAGGTCATCATCCTCGGCGGCGGCCCCAACCGCATCGGGCAGGGCATCGAGTTCGACTACTGCTGCTGCCACGCTTCCTTCGCCCTCAAGGACGCCGGGGTTCAGGCCATCATGGTCAACTCCAACCCCGAGACCGTTTCCACCGACTACGACACGTCCGACCGCCTCTATTTCGAGCCGCTGACTTTTGAAGACGTGATGCACATTGTGGAAAAGGAACGGCCCGACGGCGTGATCGTCCAGTTCGGCGGCCAGACGCCGCTGAACCTCGCCGTGCCGCTGTTGCGCGCGGGCGTGCCCATCCTCGGCACCAGCCCGGACGCCATCGACCGCGCCGAAGACCGCGAACGTTTTCAGGCTCTGCTCCAGAAGCTGTCGCTTCTCCAGCCCGCCAACGGCACGGCGACCACGCTGGAAGAATCCCGCGAGATCGCCCACCGCATCGGCTATCCCATTGTGATCCGCCCGAGCTACGTGCTTGGCGGGCGGGCCATGATGATCGTCTATGACGACGAGGAGATGGCGGAATACTTCGCGCTGCATGTCGGCAAGCAGAAGCTTGAGCATCCCGTGCTCATCGACAAATTCCTTGAAAACGCCATTGAAGTGGACGTGGACGCGCTGTCCGACGGTGAGGACGTGTACGTCGCCGGGGTTATGGAGCACATCGAAGAAGCGGGCATCCACTCGGGCGACTCCTCTTGCGTCTTGCCTCCCTATTCGCTGCCCGCCGAGACCGTCGCCGAAATCGAACGCCAGACCGTGGCCCTTGCCAAGGAACTGCGCGTCGTCGGCCTGATGAACATCCAGTTCGCGGTCAAGGACGGGGTTGTGTTCATCCTCGAAGTGAACCCCCGCGCCTCCCGTACCGCGCCGTTCGTCTCCAAGGCCACGGGCGTGCCCCTGCCGCGTCTCGCCACGCAGGTCATGCTCGGCAAGACCCTCAAGGAACTGGACCCCTGGTCCATGCGCCGTTCCGGGTACGTGTCCGTCAAGGAATCCGTCTTCCCGTTCCGCCGCTTCCCCGGCGTGGACATCCTGCTCGGACCTGAAATGCGTTCCACCGGCGAAGTCATGGGCATCGCCCCGACCTTTGAGGAAGCTTTCCTCAAGGGGCAGTGGGGCGCGGGCCAGAAGCTGCCGGAAGGCGGCAAGGTGTTCCTGTCCGTGAACGACCGCGACAAGCGCTTTGTGGCTGAGGTCGCCCGCCAGTATGTGGATCTCGGTTTCGAACTGCTCGCCACCTCCGGTACCGCCGGGCTTTTGGCTGGGCAGGGCATCCCGTCCACCCGCGTGCTCAAGGTGTACGAAGGCCGCCCGAACATCGTCGACCTCATCAAGAATGGCGAAGTCTCGCTGGTCATCAACACCGCCTCGGGCAAGCGCACCGCGCACGACTCCAAGGCCATCCGGCAGGCTACGCTCCATTACGGCGTGCCGTACAGCACCACGTTGTCCGGCGCGAAGGCCATTGCCCGCGCCATCGGTGCGGCCCGGACCACCGAAGTGCGCGTAAAGAGCCTTCAGGAATATTATAAGGGCGAGTAACCCGCGGGGAGGGCGCTTCTGATAAGGAGGCCCTCCCTCGTTCCTCCCCTGCTGAAAGCCTCTTAAGGAGGGGGCGGTTCTCCGCGTGTTGCAAGAACCGGAAGTTTTTTTTATCATTTCTCCCTCCTTTTTTGAAAAGATACCCGGCCTTCCGGGACGGCGGCGGAAACGGTATGCAACCGTGATGCCGTTGTACCGGAAGGCTTGCCTGTTTAGGCCAGCCTGCGGCCTCTCGCGGAAACGCGATGCCGGAATCCCTGCCCTTTTTGGGACGGAAGGCTATCCGCCGACGGGGCGGGACCTTGCCGGGAATGGGGCAAAGCCCCGCTGGACTGCGACAAGCGTACAACGAGCGCCCTGCCTCCGCGGGCGTTATCCACTGACCACAACAAAGGTCGACGGAGCGGAAGGAAAGCCTGAAGAGGGCGGAAGAAGCCTTTCTTCAAGGGGCTTTTTCCGCCCTCTTCGTGACAAAAGGTATTGTATGTGCGGAATTTTTGGTATTTCTGGACATCCTGAAGCGGCTCGGATGGCCTATTTCGGTCTGTACGCCCTCCAGCATCGCGGGCAGGAAAGCACTGGCATCGCAAGTTATGACGGCAAGCACATCCGGCTGCACGCGGGCATGGGGCTCGTGCCGGACGTATACGACGAAGCGACGCTTGGTCAGGAATTGCAGGGCAACAGGGCCATCGGCCACGTGCGTTACTCCACCTCGGGGGTTTCGGTTCGCAAGAACGCCCAGCCGCTGGTCGTCCGGGTTTGCGGCATCGAGATCGCGCTGGCCCAAAACGGCAATCTGACCAATGCCTCGGAACTCCGCGGCGAACTGGAAAGCGAAGGCGCCATCTTCCAGACCAGCAGCGACAGTGAAATTTTCGTGCACCTCATTGCGCGCAGCCTTGCCAAAAAGAAGGATCTTGAGGAGGCCATCCTCTCCGCTTGCGATCGCGTGCGCGGGGCGTATTCCCTCATCATCCTGTCCGAAGGCCGCATCATCGCGCTGCGCGACGCCCACGGCTTCCATCCGTTGGCAATGGGCAAGGTGGACGACGCCTATGTGTTCGCTTCCGAAACCTGCGCTTTTGACCTGTTGGAGGCCGAATATCTCCGTGAAGTGTTGCCCGGCGAAATGGTTGTCGTCGACGGCGACAAGGTCGTCAGCCGCCCGCTCAACAATGCCGGCAAGGTGCCTGTCCGCCAGTGCATTTTTGAGCTGGTCTATTTTGCCCGCCCCGACTCCATCGTGTTCGGTGAAGACGTGTATCAGTGCCGCAAGCACATGGGCTACGAAATGGCCAAGGAAGCGCCCACCGACGCCGAACTGGTCATGCCGTTCCCGGACTCCGGCGTGTACGCGGCCATCGGTTTTGCTCATGCCGCCGGTGTGCCCTACGAACAGGCGTATATCCGTAACCACTACGTGGGCCGCACCTTCATTCAGCCCTCCCAGACCATGCGCAATTTCGGCGTCCGCGTGAAGCTGAACCCGGTGCGCTCCATGATCAAGAACCGTCGCATCTGCATCGTCGACGACTCCATCGTGCGCGGCACGACGGTTCGCACCCGTGTGGTCAAGCTGCGTGAGCTGGGCGCTCGTGAGGTGCATTTCCGCGTGAGCTGTCCGCCGTTGCGCCATCCCTGCTTCTACGGGATCAATTTCTCGTCCCGCGGGGAACTCGTGGCCGCCAACCACCCTCTGGAAGCCTTGCCCGGCCTGCTGAATCTTGATTCGCTTCATTACCTCACCATCGAAGGGCTGCTGAACTCGGTTTCCGAACCGGACAAGTACTGTCTCGCCTGTTTCAATGGTGAATACCCGGTTGCTTGCGGCGGGCAGTGCTCCTGCTGCGGTTCCGCAGAGTAACCACTGGAAAGGAACGCCATGACGCAGAAGATTGTCCTGTACGATACGACCCTCCGCGACGGCACGCAGGCCGAAGACGTCAACCTGTCGACCCCGGATAAAATCAAGATTGCCTTGCGCCTTGATGAATTCGGCATCGACTATATCGAAGGCGGCTGGCCCGGTTCCAATCCGGTGGACGTGGCGTTTTTCAAGGAGATCGCCAACTATCACCTGAAATACGCCCGTATCGCCGCGTTTGGGAGCACGCACCATCCCGACAACAAGGTGGAAGAAGACCCGAATCTGAACGCGCTCATCGCTTCCGGCGCGACGGCGGGGACGATTTTTGGCAAATCGTGCGAACGCCATGCGAAGGAAGCCCTGCGTCTGGACCCCAAACGGAATCTGGACATCATCCGTAATTCGGTAGCCTACTTGAAGCGCTCCATGCCGGAAGTCTATTTTGACGCGGAGCACTTTTTCGACGGCTACAAGCGGAATGCGGAATACTCGCTGGCTGTCCTGCGGGCCGCGCACGAGGCGGGCGCGCTGATCATCAATCTGTGCGACACCAATGGCGGCACCCTGCCGAACGAGATGCAGCAGATCGTTTCGGATCTGCGTGTGGCCTTGCCGGAAGTGCGGCTCGGCATCCATACGCACAACGACTGCGAGATGGCGGTGGCGAATACCATCGTTGCCGTGCAGGCTGGCGCGGAAATGGTGCAGGGCACGATCAATGGGGTGGGCGAGCGCTGCGGCAATGCCAACCTGTGTTCGATCATCCCGGTATTGCAGGTGAAATGCGGTTTGACCTGCTTGCCTGAGCCCGCTGATGTGCGGCTCCGCCAGCTGACCAAACTGTCGTCCTACTTCGCTGAAGTGGCGAATATGAAGCCGTTCAACCGCCAGCCTTTCGTGGGCAATTCCGCGTTTGCGCACAAGGGTGGGGTGCACGTCAGCGCCGTCAACCGCTGTTCCTCCCTGTACGAGCATATGGAGCCGGAGTTGGTCGGCAACGGCCAGCGCATTCTGATCACGGAGCTCGGCGGACGGAGCAACATCGTTTCGCTGGCCCGCCGGTTCGGGTTCCATCTGGACAAGGACGAGCCCGTGGTCAAGGGGCTGTTCAACGAGCTGAAAAAGAAGGCCAGCCTCGGGTACGACTACGCGTCCGCCGAAGCCAGCGTCGAGCTGCTCATCCTGCGCAAACTGGCGCGGCGCGGCGTCCGGGACTTCTTCAAGCTGGTGCAGTACCATGTGAGCGCCGTGCGTGATGCCAGCCATGAGTTGCCGATGGAAGAAGCCACGGTCATGGTGGAAGTGGAGGGTGCCGTCGAGCATACCGCAGCCACCGGCAACGGCCCGGTCAACGCGCTTGATACCGCGCTCCGCAAGGCGCTTCTGCCGTTCTATCCGCGTTTGAAGGAAATGAAGCTGTTGGACTTCAAGGTCCGCGTCCTTTCCGCTTCCGACGGTACGGGCGGGACGGCCTCCGTTGTCCGTGTGCTTATCGAATCGGGCGACGCCGACAGCACATGGGTGACCGTGGGCGTGTCGCATGACATCATCGAAGCCAGCTGGCAGGGGCTTGTGGATTCTGTCGTGTATAAGTTGTATCGTGACGAGGAGGGGCAGCGGAAGCTCCGCGACTTGCGATAGAGGTAGAATGCGAGAGTGGAATTGGTGAGGGAAAGGGGAACCTTTCTGGAGAAGGGGAGAGCACCTCCACGGCTCCTTTTCCCTCCTAAGACTTTCGACTGGTTGGGAGGCCGCCCGGCGGCAGTTCCGTTGGATGAGAAAGTGAAGACGCCCGGATACGTTC
>ERZ1106929.1874-NODE-1874-length-16008-cov-52.980192_pt1 | contig 16008 bp, 9 predicted proteins | sample MGYA00403662_ERZ1106929 | MGnify/ENA primary metagenome ERZ1106929 (study PRJEB35170, sample SAMEA104062442) | human gut metagenome | biome: human gut; feature: human-associated habitat; material: faeces | place: Denmark | collected 2013-02-20 ... | reverse complement strand
CGAGTTGTCGGAAGGTGAAATCAACATTTCCCAGGAAGGGGATATTTACACGATTACTTTCAACTGTAAAACCAGTTTCGGGGGACCGATTGAAGGAACCTACACGGGAAGCTTGAAATCATTTGATATCCGCAAGGAGATCGGGACCGTGAATTTCTACGAGAATGTCAAACTGGAAGCCTTGTTTGACAAAGTGGAGTACACGGATCCGGAGGGGGTATTCCACAGTGAACCGGATTACCTGCGGGCCACTTCTTTTTTCTTGAGTTCCACGCAACAAGTGTACTCGGCTAATCTATACAAAGAACTCGCGGAATCTGTCAAGAAAGGCATTGATATCGCCCTGGCTTACGACAGAACAAACCAGGCCGTGTATTTCGAATCCCCGATAAAAATGAGAGCCTTGCTGTGGCACAACACGTTCCAAAACGAAAGTCTACTCGATTACAGTTTTGACCTTCCCTGCCACACGAAGTACATGCCCGCCCCGCAGAGTTTCACGAACGCAGATTTTGAAGCACTGGCACAACAAGAAGATTTCGTTTTCGATTTCACGGAATCAAAAGTGTCCATCCCTGTCGGGTCAACAACCCCGCTTTTCGTTTTCGTGCAAACCGGCAACGGGCTACAAGGGGCCATTCGCATCAAAGAAGTCATTCCGGAATTCTTAATGCTCTTAAAAGGCGTTATCGACTGTCCGGATCTGCCTCTGAACGTATCACGTTCTGCGCTGCAGAATGACGGTTTTGTCAAGAAAATTTCCGAGTACATTACCAAGAAAGTGGCTGACAAGCTCATCGGCATGTGCAAGACAGAGAAAGAAAACTACGAAAAATACTGGGATGATATCAGCCCGTTTATCAAATATGGCTGCTTAAAAGATACAAAGTTCTGTGACAAGATGAATGATTATATCCTCTTTAAGGATATCAATGACAAGTATCAGACACTTCCGGAACTTCTCGTTCCTGTTGAGGACGAAAAGAAAGACGACGAAAAGACGACCGAAGATGCAAAGACGGAAGAATCCAAGTCAGACGATGCAAAAGAGGAAGAAAAAGAGCCGGAACGCAGCACGATCTACTATGTAACAGACAAGGCTCAGCAGGGACAATACATCAAGATGTTCAAGGAACAGGGCATGAATGCCGTAATCCTCGATCACAACATCGATACTTCCTTCATCACACAGTTAGAGCAGCGCAACGAGCACTATCAGTTCAAGCGTATTGATGCAGATGTCACAGATGCCTTAAAATCCGATGATGCAGCAGATCTGACCGAGGAAACCAATACCCTTTCCGATCTGTTCAAAAAGACACTGAACAACGATAAGCTTACGGTAAAAGTAGAAAGCTTAAAGGATGCGGATGTTGCCTCTATCCTCACACTCTCCGAACAGGGCAGACGTATGCAGGATATGATGAAGATGTACGCAGCCGGCGGTATGGGCGGTATGGACCCGAATATGTTTGCAGCAGACCAGACTCTGACTTTAAATGCAAACAACGCTCTGGTAAAATATCTGTTCGAACACAAAGATTCCGAACATTCCGGCATGTTTGCAGAACAGCTCTATGATCTGGCCATGCTTTCCAACCAGCCATTGTCCGCAGAGGCTATGACGAAGTTCGTAAAGCGAAGCAACGATATCATGTTACTGTTAACCAAATAAAAAATGGTACGAAAAACTCCGAAGCTGTATGCTTCGGAGTTTTTTGCTTCTATAGATATTAAAAGATATTAAAAATTACGAAAAATGTCTGCGGCTCCATCTCAGATAACCCGCATGCACCAGAATTGCCACGGTCGTACCGATTAAAATTCCCACCATTACATCGGTCGGAAAATGAACAAAGTGATACAGTCTGGAAAACGCAATCAGTGATGCTAAAATCACTGCCGGAATTCCAAGCTTTTTATCATTACATAAAAGTGCGATAGATGCAGCAAATCCGTTCATGGAATGCCCGGACGGAAAGGAATAATCCTTTGGGCTTTTTATGAGCAGGGCAATCTGTGTATCCAGCCAGCAGGGTCTTTGTCTTGCGATCAGATTTTTCAGGATCAGATTTCCAATGATAAACGTAATTGCCATGGATATCACCATCTGGATTCCAATTTTTCGGTATTTCTTCGGAATACAAAGCGCAAGGCCAAGTACAATCCAGAAAATACCGGCATTTCCTATCGTGGAGAGTCCTGTCATGATATGGTCAAGAACCGGCTGATGAATCTTCTGCAGTGCATATAAAATATCAAATTCCCATTTCATGTTGTCTCTGTATTTTCTCCTGTTGTAAAATATTTCTCATATGTGCTGAAAAAAGAATCCGTCCCGATGCCGGACACATCTTTTAACGTCACATCGTCCCACAGATTATCATTTAAGCAAAACGTGGAATTCTTCACAAACGTCTGGTACTCGTTTTCAAATCGTTCTTTTTTTTTCTTTACACGGATTTTTTCCTTGTTTTCCTCCGTCAGATCTTTTTCGAATTTGTTCAGACAGCGGATGATATAATACCCGTCATCTGCCGCAATCACATCGGAACACGCTCCGTCATCGAGATTAAACACGATCTCCTCCATCGCATCCGGATAAGTTCCACGTGCAATGGTGCGCTCAAACTCCCTCGACTGATTGTAAGCACTCGCAACTGAGGCAAAATCATCTCCTGATGCAAGATTTTCCTGCACCGCACGCAGTGCTTCTTTTTCTTTTACATAGATCTGTTGTACCCGGACCACTCTCGCTTCATCATCACTGATCTCCTCATCGGTTCCCTGTGTCAGCGCATGATACAGCTTTTCTGCCAGTGCATACTCTTCATATGCTGTACGGATCTCTCTCTCATACAGACCGATGAACGTTTTTTCTTCCTCCGTAAGTGACTGGTAATATTCTTTTGCCGCACGTGCTACCTGTTTCTTTTCCTGCTCACTCAGATGCATGTCCTGATTTTCTGCCAGAATATCCATACATGCAATATGTGTCAGTTCCTGAATCGTCACATCCTTGACATACTGTTCTAAATCCGCATCATAGGATTCCCAGAGATCCGTTCCGTACGCTTTGCCATACAGGTTGCGGTAATTGCACAAATACAGTTTTGCATATCTAATATCATATTTATGATCATTGATCCGCACAATGGCATTATGGTTTCTCAGCTGCCCTGACGACAGGCGAATCTGTGTATTTCCAACCTTACAGCCTCCGAGTGACGGTACCGTAAGCGCTGCCATAAGAAAAATCCCCGCCAGTTTCCATCTCTTTTTTTTCATACCGTTTTATCCTTCTACGACAAGAAAACGACCATCGGGAATTGCAAAAACCTCACTCGCCTCTAACAGTTCTTCCTCACTCATTCCGGCGACATCCATCCCCGCGTCATCAAAATAATCCCGCACTTCTTTTATATTTTTACAGACAACCGCCATGCAGTCCTCCAGAAACTCTTCTGCTTCCTCCGGGCTTTCCGCTACCGCCTCCGGGAAAAGTTGTGTCTGGTGTTCCAGAAAATAATGTAAAATCTCCTCATCGTATTCGTTCATACCTTTTTCCTCCCTGTGAATCACTTTCTATTATTATAACGAAGGAATTTCTCTGTGACAATCCCTTAATTCCACTCCATGACTCCCAGTTTTTTCAGTTCCTGATATAACCGCCCCACCGGAAGTCCCACCACATTGTTATAATCACCATGGATTTCCTTCACAAAAGCAGCTGCCTGTCCCTGAATTCCATAGCTTCCCGCCTTATCCATCGGCTCTCCGCCGGCAATATAGCGCCGGATTTCCGCGTCATCCAAAGGATACATGCAGACATCTGTTTTCTCATAAAATGAAGTTTCCCCGGTTCTGCCGTTTTTATCAATAAAAACAAGCGTTACTCCCGTGTATACGCTGTGGGTATGTCCGGACAGCATCGAAAGCATATGGGCTGCATCCGCTTCATCCCGCGGTTTCCCGAGAATATTTCCATCACAGGCAACCACCGTATCGGCCCCGATCACCAGAATGTCCTGCGGCGTAACCAGCTCCGGATGGATTTCATTGTAGGAAAGAATTCCTGCGGCCACTTCTTCCGCTTTCTGACGGGAAAGTTCTAACACTGCCCCATCCACAGAACCAGCAGTAATGACTTCTTCGCCCTTCGCCGGACAAATTTCAAATTCCAGTCCGATCTGTTCGAGCAGCTCTTTTCTCCGCGGTGACGCAGAGGCAAGTACAATTCGACTCATAATGTGACAACCTCCTTCAGGTGAAACGAATAGATGAGTTTTTCTTCCGCCACCATTTTTTTTGTATCCGTAGAAAATACACGGCTTAATGCATCTGCATACAGCTGAAGCTGTGTCTGATAGCGCATCAAAAGTTCCTGCGCCTGTTTTACCCGGTCCGTCTTGTAATCCAGCAAAATAATTTTATCATTTTCCATCCAGAAAACATCTATGATTCCCTGTACCAGCACCGTCCCGCCGGATGCCTCCATCTGATGCTGCATCACAAACGGTCGCTCCCGGTACAGATCCCCACGCACAGCTGCTGCTGCCATCCGGGGAGCAATCGGACTTTCCACAAACGCTTCGATCATTTCCGGAATAACAAGCGCATACCATTCCCCCGGCAGTTGTCCGTTTGCAAGCATCCGGTCCAGTTCCTGTTTCACAAATGCACAAACTGCTCCCGCATCAGAGGTATCTATATCTGCAATCGCAGCAAAATCCAGACATTCCATCACCCGGTGCACCGCGGTTCCCCGCATAGCACCCTGATTTACTTTTTCAGCTGCCGGATACTCTCTGTCCTCTTCTCTTGCAAAGTCCGGAACATACACTTCACGGTCTTCCTGCAGAAAATCCGGCACCACGGCTTCTCCCTCGGACCTGTCATACTGTAAGACAAGCGATGCATGCTTCAGTTCCGAAACCGAATATTTACTTTTTTTGCCGGCCTCACTCTGATATGGGTAACGGTAGGAAAACCACTGGTCATACTGCTGAAGCAGTTCCGGTTTCGCATGATCGATATGCTGCAGAAGTTCCTCATAATTTTCCCTGCTGTCTGCCGCCTGTTCCACCTCTTCCCATACAATTTTTTCCGGTGGAACCACATCGAGCGTATATTTCTGCGGATAAGAAAGCATGGCCGGAAGAATCCAGTCCAGGTAACTGGCTGCCCGGACCCTCTGCCGGTAACTGACCGGCTTCCCCGGAAGTACATTTCCGGTATATCCGGAAAACGTTTTGGGGGCATCTTTGATCATTCCGGTCAAAACCAGTTTTTCTTTTGCCCTCGTCAGTGCTACATACAATATGCGCAGTTCCTCTCCAAGATTTTCCCTGCGGATCCGGTCCGCAATCTCCGACCGGAACACACTGTTTTTTTTCACTCTGGGCTGCCCGGAAATCTCACAGATTCCAAGGCCTAAATCCGGATGTACCACCAGCCGGTCACTGGCATCCATCTGATTCATTTTTCTTCCCAGACCGGACACAAAAACGACCGGAAACTCCAGTCCCTTACTCTTATGAATGGTCATCACGCGGACAACATTGGCATTTTCTCCTGTGGTATCTGCCTCCCCGAAATCCACTTCATATTTCTGAAGCTTATCGATATAACGCAGAAAATGAAACAATCCCCGGTAGCTTGTTTTCTCGTAATCAACCGCTTTTTCCACCAGCATTGCAAGATTTGCCGCACGGCGCTCCCCTGCTGGCAGTGCCGCCGCATAATTTCCATATCCGCTAAGTTGCAGAATCTTCTGAATCAGTTCATGGATCGGCAGATCCTGTTTTTCCCGCAGCTTACGATACATCCGGTAAAAGTCATAAAGTGCGCCCTCCGTGGCATCCTGCATGGCATGCATTGCAGCTTCCGCAAACGAACACTCCGGATTTTCCACACGAATCTGTGCCATCTCTTCCTCATCCAGTCCCACCAGAGGAGACCGAAGAACCGCCGCCATCGGAATATCCTGATAGGGATTATCCAGAATCCGCAGCATTGCCAGCACCGTCTGTACTTCCGATGCCGAAAAATATCCGGTCGAAGACTCCACATATGCCGGTATCCCCGCTCCCTGCAGGACCTGCACAAAATCCATTCCGTAGTCTTTTAAACTTCGAAGCAGGATGACAATATCGGAATAGCGCAGCGGCCGAAGCTGTCCACTCTCCTTATCCGTCACCTGCATGTGCTGCTTCATATCCGCAATACGCGTGGCAATCATATGCGCTTCCATCTGTCCTTTTGTCAGATTCTTTGTCTCTGAAAGCAATTCGTCTTTTTCATCCAAAAGCAAAAGCTCCGGTTTAAATCCTTTAGCATTCTCATCATAATTTTTTGCCCCGCAATACAATGCCGCATCCCGGTCATACGCAACCCGTCCCAGATCCGGACTCATAATTTTGTAGAAGATATCATTACAGAAATCAAGCACCTGTGCACGGCTTCGAAAATTCATATGCAGATCAATTCTCTGCTGCAGACTCTCTTCCGTCGAAAAAGATGCATATTTATCCATAAAAAGTTCGGGGCGTGCAAGCCGGAACCGATAGATGCTCTGCTTGACATCTCCCACCATAAACAGATTATGCCCGCCTTCCGGCTCCATGGAAATCGCACGCATGATCTCTTCCTGTACCTGGTTGCTGTCCTGATACTCATCAATCATGATTTCTGCAAAATGTCTGCGGAATTCTTCTGCGGTATGCCGTGGCTGCTTTGTTTTTTCGTCCACGAGAATCCGCAGAGCAAAATGCTCAATATCGGCAAAGTCAACAATTCTCTTCTTTCGTTTTGCCGTTTCCATTGCCTGTGTATATTCAAGTGCCAGCCTTACCAGCTCTTCGAGAAACGGACACAAGCGTTTCTGCTGCAAAAGCAGTGTCTCCAGATCCATCGCAAAATATTTTTTCTGCAGCGTTTCCACTTCTTTTTTCACATCCGACCGGATCTCCATGACCGTTTCCTTTTTTTTGACATCCCCGGAGAATTTGCGGATCGGTGACAATTTTCCAAAGACCAGACCATTTAAAAATGTCTGTACCTGCAGATATCCCTGCAGATTTTCTGCCTGCTGCAGCTGCGTCAGATCCGCTTCCAGTGTCTTTGCATATGCCTGCGGTCCATCCGGCTCATTACACAACTGCAGTGCCTGTGTCATCTGTGTGCACATGTCACACAACAAAAGCCTGGCATGTTCCGCAATGTCCTCAAGCATCTCCGTCTGCACCAGTTCCTGTGCACGTTCCACCTGATACGGTTCGGTGAGTTTTTTCATCCACGCCTGCGGCCACGGACTGCTCAAAGACATCCGGTAAATCTTTGCCACCATCTCCCGCACCCCGTGGTCGTTTCTTTTTCCGGCATAGGCATCGATCAGTGAAAGAAACGTCTTTTCCTGCCGCGCATAGTTATCTTCAAACACCTGCTCCAGCACGTCCTGCTCCAGCAGCCGGATCTCTCCTTCATCTGCAATCCTGAAATTCGGGTCCAGGCTGATCTCTTCAAAATGATTCCGTACCACAAAAAGGCAGAAACTGTCAATCGTTGTGATCATGGCATTGTGAATCAGTGCCGACTGTCTGCGCAAATGCGTGTTTTGGGGATCTTTTTCACATTCTGCCTCAATGGCAGCCCCGATACGCTCCCGCATCTCCGCCGCCGCTGCCTTCGTAAATGTCACAACCAAAAGCCGGTCGATATCAACCGGATTCTGCGGATCAAGAATTCTTTGGATAATACGTGCCACAAGCACCGCTGTTTTTCCCGATCCCGCTGCCGCCGAGACGAGAATATCCCGGTTTCTGAAATCAATGACGTCCTGCTGTTCCTTCGTCCATTTCATCTGATCGCTCCTCCTTTCCCCTGTTTCTGGCAAGCTCTGTCTGCATCTGGTCAAGCACTTCTTCTTTTTTCATGGATGCAAACTGCCGGTATTCATATCCCGGAATTTTTGCATCCATCCCGCACACCGATGCATATGGACAATAGGTACAGCTGGTTTCTATATCACTCCGGTAAGGATTCACCGCAATATTTCCCGCATAGATGGCCTCTCCACACTGCCGGATCTCGTGCTCTACATAGCGGGTAATCACCGCAAACTCTTCCGTCGATGCCACTTTTGAACGCGCTGTGGAAATTTCACCGTTTTTCTTGATTTCCACGGGGATCATCTGCGATTTTCCCTCAAAATTCTGATCCATGGCACGATAGATTTCCTCTCCGGAATTCACCAGTCCATCCGGACGCAGTGCGAAAAGCAGCGCCTGCTCGGCCTCTTCGTCTGACAATGGAGTATCCGATTCGAGTACCGGATCATCAATGTGATAATAGAGAATTCCCCCGGGAAGGATTTCTTTTTTCGGATGCTGTCCCCGCAGCATTTCCATCGCCGCATCCATATAAACCACCAGCTGCAGCTGCAGTCCGCGGTACACACGGATCAGATCGAACTTTGTATTTCCGGATTTATAGTCTATTACTTTAATCGAAATTTTATTTTCATCTTCAAAGGTATCCAGACGGTCAATCCGTCCTTCCAACCGCATGGTCACATCATGCGATAACCGGTACTCGAGACTTTCCTTTCCCTCCAGTTCGTCAAATGTCACCTCAAATTTTTCCGGTACAAACTGCCCCGCACGCACCTGTCTGGTCAATGCCCAGACCGTCTGGTCAAAAATAGCAAGCATCCGTTTTCTCTGATAGGCATTTTCTGCCGTATCGCAGACCGCCATACCCGGATACCCGGCAATTGCCTCCTGCATGGCATTCTCTGCCATCTGCCGGCGCACGGCATCCGGCACTACAAACCAGTCATATTCCGATTGTTCCAGCTTCCGGCTGTAGCGTTCTAAGGCCGTATGATAGATATTTCCCATATCCACACTCTCAAATGCACTGGTCTCACGCTCCGTAAGTTTTAACCCGTATTGCAGAAAATGTGCATATGCACAGGCGGCAAACCGTTCCAGCCGCGTAATACTTCCGTACGGATGTCTTCCGTACAGTGCAAGTGCAACCGCCCGGCTGATTGGCTCTCCCTCATACCGTGTATACGGCGCATGCAGAAGTTTACGGATCTTCTCCTGCTTTTGCATATCATTCTCCTGCAGGAACCAGCGGGCAAGCGCATACCAGGCTTCTTCGTGCGGTCCGAAGACGAGATAATCTTCGGCAGCCTCTTTGGTATAAAAATCTGTATGCGCCTCCATATGCTCCGGTTCCTGCAATTTCAGTGTCGGAAACAGTTTCCTCAAAACTCCGGTCAGATAAGAAGGACGGATGGCTTTTCCCTCACTGTCAACCTTTGCATAACTGACATATAATTTTTCTGAAGGTTTGGTAAGATTGCGGTACAGATAAAAGCGCTGAATAAATGCCTGCTCCCTTGCCCCCGGTGCTAACTCCACTTTTTCTGCCAGAAGTTCTCTTTCGTATTCGGAAATAATTCCTCCGGCATTTGCCGCTTTCGGAATAATACCGTCGTTCACACCGATAAAAAATAAAATCCTGATATGATTTAATCGTGTACGTTCGATATCTCCTATCGTAACACTGTCATAGCCCGGTGGAATCACAGCCACGTCTGCAGCGGAAAGTCCTGCCTCCAGCACTTCGGTAAAATCCCGGATCTGCAATGGCTCCTCCCCCAGTAATAGATTATATTTTTCCAGAAGTTGCATCACGATTGTATAAATCTGTGCATATTCCCGGGATCTGGTTTCCTCTCCCTGCGCCAGAAGCTGCTGTTCCCTGTTCCATAACTGATGCTGGGTGTCCAGCTGTGTCAGCAGCTGATACAATGCCCGGATGCCATCCGAAACACGGGCATCTTTTCGGGCAAATACTGCTGCAAACGGCTCAAGATACCCATATATTTTTTCCCGGAGTTTTTCGAGCTGTTCCAGATCGTAAAGCGTTTTCTGCCGTGGCATATGCCCCCATCGTCTGCTCCACGCCGCTTTGCCGCGGATACCGGTTGCAACCAGATAACTGTCCAGCCGATCCAGATCGTCCTCCGCAATATCACAGAATCCACACCGCAAAAAGCGCATGACTGCCTCATAACTAAAATTCGTATCCACAATTTCAAGCGCGGCACGAATACATTCAATGAACGGATGAAATAACACTTCTTTGGTCGTATCCATAAAATATGGAATCTCATATTTCGTAAAAACCGGATCCATATAACTCTGATAAGCTTCCACTGCGCCCGTCACCACAGCAATTTCCCGATAGCGGTATCCCTGTCTGATCAGCGCATTGATCTGCCTGGCCACAAGAATCAGTTCTTCCTGTGGATTTTTTACTGCGGCAAGATGGATTTCTTCTACCGGCTTGGTATATTTTGCCGGACGGGGACGAAACAGATTCTGTTCCATAAATGCCAGTGCCGGAGCCAGCTTAAAACGCTTGTGTGCACTGTCTGTCATTACCACCGGTTCCATCACCTGCACATGAAGTTCTTCTGCCATCTTCATCAAAGACAGAATCGTTTTTTTGGACAGTGCAAATAATTCTTCATTTCCACTGCAATGATAAAAATCTTCTGCGGCATCGATTGTAAGCGTAATGTAAATATGCTCTGTCACCTGCAGCAATTCCCGCATGAGATCATTCTGTATCGGTGTAAAACCGGTAAACTCATCAAATACCAGCACCGCATCCCGCAAAGTTTCCGACTGCGGCACAAGATTTTTCAGAACATTTAATATCTCTTCCGCCGTCACAAAACTATCTTTCATAAAATCACAAAAAGCGCGATACATGGTTGCCACGTCGCGCAGTTTTGCAGAAAGTACCGGTGAGATTGTTTTGTCCTCCGTCAGATCCACCAGCTGTTCCGGTGAAATCCGGTACTGCACCAGCTCTGAGATCATTGATTTTACTTCCCCGATATATCCCATCCGGTTCATATTTGCCCGAAGAACGGTAAGCGTCTCCTCCTGTTCCTGTGCAAGCCTGCGCAGCACCAGGTTTTTTCCGGTTTCTTCCAGAACCTGTATGTCCTGCATCCCCATATCATCAAACACACGGTATGCCAGACGCTTAAAACTTAACACATCAATGTTCATAATTGCATGATTCGGTGCAAGTTCCACCAGTTTCTGCTGGGTCTGCATCGTAAACTGCTCCGGTACAATCACCAGATAATTTTTCTTCGGATGTTCCCCTGCCTGCCGCACCAGACGCTCATAGATGTATTCTGTTTTCCCGCTCCCCGAACTTCCCAGTACAAATTGTAAAGCCATAACCCCCTCTTTTTTCCCCCTTAATAAATATGTGAAAAGATCAGCGATACCACAACCGTCATCAGACCGGAGACTGCAATTGACAGACTGCTCATTGCCCCTTCAATCTCTCCCATCTCCATTGCCTTTGATGTTCCCATGGCATGCGAAGCAGACCCGATTCCAACGCCCTTTGCCACCGGATCGCTAATGTGAAACAGTTTACAGATATTCTCGGCAAACATATTTCCAATCACCCCTGTGACAATGATAACTGCAACCGTAATGGTTACAATTCCGCCCAGTTCTTCGGACAATCCCATACCGATCGCCGTTGTGATGGACTTTGGAAGCAGTGTGACATACTGTTTGTGTGATAATTTAAAAATCAGTGACAATACCAACACACACAGCGCAGAGGTCATGGCACCCGCAAAAATTCCTGCAAGAATCGCCTTCCAGTTTTTCTTAAGAGCCTCAATCTGCTCATACAAAGGTACCGCCAGCGCAACCGTTGCCGGTGTCAGGAAATACGAAAGGTATTTCGCCCCACTTTCGTATGTGTCATAATCCACATGAAAAATCAGCAGAAAAATAATGATCAGTGCCATGGAAATCAACAGTGGATTAAAAATAGCGATCTTTAATTTTTTCTTGATCAATACCCCGATCTCATAGGTAATAATACTGATAAATACTCCGAAAAATACAGAGTTCTGTAAAAAGTTATTCATTCTTGTCCTCTTTCTTTCCATGATGCATCATCTGCTGTGTAACCTGTCCTGACACGCCCATAACCAGTACGGTAGAAACGAGCAGCAGAACAATGACCGGAAGCAGAATCGGCCGCAGTTCTCCCCAGCTGTCAATCAGCCCGACACCCGCCGGAATAAACATCAGCGGCATAATCTCAATCAGAAACCGCGCGGCTTCATGCACCTGCGGCAATTTAACCAGTCCCGTCATCAGTGCAATAAATAAAAGCACCAGACCATAAATACTTGCCGGCATCTGAATCGGAATCACCGCGTGCAGGACTTCCCCGATAAACGAGAAAATAAGAATCATCAATAGTTGTCTTAAATACTTCATTTTTTAACTCCTTCTTTCGCTTTTCCCATTTTAACACCTTTCAGGATTTTTAGGGCAAAAATAAGGATTGTATTAATAAAATACAATCCCCATTTTTAAATCCTTCTCCCTATTTTTCCTGTGCGTTGCAATCCTTTACATACTGCATAATGATATCTGCCGTACCTTCAATTCCAAACCGCGTATCATTAATGCAAAGATCATAATTTGCAGCGTACCCCCAGTCCTCCCCAGTATAATACGTGTGATACTGCTTCCGCCGGCCTTCCGTCTTCTCAATGATGGCCTCCGCCTCATGCCTTTTCACCTTATGCTTCTCCATCAGGTGATGAATCCGGGATTCCCTGTCACCACTTAAAAACACCCGTACCACATCGTTTTCCTTCTGGTACGCATAATTTCCAGCTCTGCCAATCAGAATACACGATGTCTCCCCAATCAGTTCATCCAGAACTTTCCTCGGTGTCCGGTGCACAACACTGTCTTCCCCATCATCTTCCGCAATGACTGCCAGAAGCGTTCCTGCCGGATTCTCACCGAAATAATCCGGATAATGCTCCAGAATTCCCTTTTTCTTTGCGAGTTCTGTTAATGTCTTTTTATTGTAAAGTGGAACATTCAGTCTGTCTGCCAGAACCTGTCCGACTTCATCTCCGTAACAGCCGCACTCTCTTGCAATTGTAATCTTCATGCCATAATCCCCTTCTTTCCTGTTACCGCAATGTTAGCACAATTTTATCCAGAATTCCAGTCAAATGTGCAATTGTAATCCCATAATTTGTCATCGGAATGTTCTGTGCCTTTGCGCGGTCGATTCTTGATACTACATATCTGCGGTTAAACATACACGCGCCACACTGAATGATCAGGTCATACCCTTCCAGATCCTGTGGAAAATCCGTGCCACTCACATGATCAATCCTTAGCCGTTCTCCAAATCGTTTCCGCAGCATACGCGGAATTTTTACCCTGCCGATATCCTCACTCAAAGGGGCATGCGTACAGCATTCCGCTATCAGCACATGAGAGTTTTCGTTCATTGCATCGATCTGTCTGGCACCTTCCATATAGTACGGCAGATCCCCTTTGTATGCGGCAAACAGCACAGAAAAAGATGTCAGCATACTTTCCGCCGGTTTATTCTGGTATACATAATCAAACACCTGGGAATCGGTAATAATCAGCTTTGGTGCCTGCTGCAGCATGTTGAGTGCCGGAAGCAGTTTGTCCGTGGTCACACTCATAACCATACACTTTTTATCCAGTAATTCCCGCAGCGTCTGCACCTGTGGCAGAATCAGACGTCCTTTCGGTGCCTGAATATCCTGTGGCATAACAAGAAGCACAAGATCTTCCTCCGTGACCAGATCCCCCGTAATCAAACGGTTTCCAAAATTCTCCGGCACTCTGCGGCTCATTGCCTCCCGAACATTTTCCATACCGGCTCCGGTCAATGCACTGACTACCAGTGCATCTTCCTTTGTTTTTTCTTTCAGATAGTTTTTCAGAGGTGCTGCATCCGCCACGTCCGCCTTGTTAATGATCAGAAGAACCGGAATTTTACGCTCCTTAAACCAGGTGTACCATTTCAGTTCTTCCTCATAGGATTCGCCGCAAACCGGACATGCAGAAAAAACAATAATTGCCAGATCAGCTTTTTGGGCTGCAAGCCGCGTCCGTTCCACGCGCTGTTCTCCCAGCGTACTTTCATCATCGAATCCCGCCGTGTCCATAATCGTGCACGGTCCCATCGGATAAATTTCCATTGCCTTGTATACCGGATCGGTTGTCGTTCCCGCCACATCTGCGACGATGGAAACCTCCTGCCCGGTAAAAGCATTGATAAATGAAGATTTTCCGCTGTTTGTTTTTCCAAATACACCGATATGCAGACGATTTGCAGACGGTGTTTCATTCCATGTTGCACCCATATGCGTTCTCCTTCTTGTGCGTTTTGCTGAATCAGTGATAATCTCCACGGTTTACGACCACTTTGTATCCGACACTTTCCATGCGGCGCGCCATACAGTGCCGGCACTCTGCCGCCTCATCTCCCGTACAGATTTTATTATCATATAATTTATATTTTTCCCGCACTGCTACCGGGGAAAGATTCGGCATCACAACATTTGCCCCTGCCTGAATTCCTTTTTCCCTGCCCAGCGGATGAATGGTTCCCAGTGCAGTTGTTGATGGCAGCAGCACATGCGGCTGCAACAGCCGGATAATGGATAAAAGCCGAAGCGTATCTTCCATTGTTCCTGCCTTTTTTTCGCCAAACGGGGTATCCTTCTGGGGAATAAACGGACCGATGCCTACCATATGCGGCTGCAATTTCCGGATAAACTGCAGATCTTCATACAGCGTATCCACCGTCTGCTCCGGCGAACCGACCATAAATCCACATCCCACCTGATAACCGATTTCTTTTAAATCCCACAGACAGTCCATGCGGTGTTTCCAGAACATTTCTGCCGGATGCAGTTTTCCATAATGCGCCTCGTCCGCGGTCTCATGACGCAGCAGATACCGGTCCGCACCGGCATCAAAAAATGCCTGATAGCTGTCGTGCTCTTTCTCCCCGATGGAAAGCGTCACCGCACAATCGGGATACTGTGCCTTGATCTGCCGTATCAGGGCACAGATTTTATCGTCCGTAAAATATGGATCTTCCCCGCCCTGCAGCACGAAGGTGCGGAAGCCTGCCTGCCACCCTTCCTCGGCGCAGGCCAGAATCTGCTCACCGGTAAGGCGGTAGCGCTCGCAGGCGCGGTTGCTGCGCCGGATGCCGCAGTAGTAGCAGTCGTTGGCGCAGATGTTCGTGAACTCGATGAGCCCGCGTGCGAACACGCCGTCCCCGTAGACGGCCTCGCACACCTCCCGGGCGCGACCGGCCAACTCGTCGGCCAACGCCGGGGTGCGGGTATCAATGAGCGCGGCGTACTCGTCCAGGGAAAGGCCGTGCCCGCGCGCGAGCTTCGCAGCCAGTGTCGCTGGTCTGTCGGTCATGAGCCTCTCCTTTCCGTCGAATACGCGCGATCCTACAAAAACAGGGGGGCGGAACGGCTGCGCAGCGGTTCCGGCCCCCTGCTCCTTCTTCCGCAACGGCGCTAGATCTTCCAGCTTTCCTGATCGGTGTGCAGCCACTCGTGGGCCGTATGCGACAGCGGCTCGCCGATCCAGTCGGCGTACAGCTTCGCAATGTCGGGGTTCTCGTGGGAGTAGCGCAACTTGTCCGCAGCGTCGAGCCGATTCAGCACCCCGGCCCGCGTCTGGGCCAGTTCGCTGTTGAACCGGATGGGCTGGCCACCGCCGCCCACGCAGCCGCCGGGGCATGCCATAATTTCCACGAAATCGAAGGCGGCCTCGCCAGACTCCAACGCGTCCAAAAGCTTCGACGTGTTCTCCAAGCCGCTGGCCACGGCGATGCGCACGGTGGCGTCGCCGATGGCAAGCTCGCGGGACATCCAGGGCGTCTCAGGCGTGGCGGCCGTGGTGTCGCAGGCGCTGAAATCGGGGTTCTCACCGGTGATGAGGTAGGCCGCCGAGCGCAGGGCCGCCTCCATGACGCCGCCGGTGGCGCCGAAGATGACCGCCGCGCCGGTGTCCTCGCCGAGCGGGGAGTCAAACTCTTCATCCGGAAGGTTGACGAAATCGATGC
>ERZ1106929.1868-NODE-1868-length-16040-cov-7.042602_pt1 | contig 16040 bp, 15 predicted proteins | sample MGYA00403662_ERZ1106929 | MGnify/ENA primary metagenome ERZ1106929 (study PRJEB35170, sample SAMEA104062442) | human gut metagenome | biome: human gut; feature: human-associated habitat; material: faeces | place: Denmark | collected 2013-02-20 ... | reverse complement strand
GGAGAAAGTACAGCAGGCCGAAGAAGAAGGGCGTCATCACCGCGGCCACAATGGTCTTCCACACGGCGTCCGAAAAGTGGAGGGACAGGAAGGACCGCAGGTCTGCTGTTGCGGCGGCGAACAGCGCGTCGGCGGAGGCCAGTACCGGCACCAGAACCGCCAGCAGGGCCACGGCCCCCGCCGTGCCCAGCACCAGCGGCAGAAGCCGCCGGGCGGCGCTGCCCCGCTTTTCCGGCAGCAGGGCGGCAACGACGGCCCACAGGTGGCCGAACAGCCCCCACAGCAGCAGGCAGAACCGCTCCCACAGCATGGCGGGGCGCCACCAGGGCAGCCGCTGCCCGCCGGAGAGACCCACGGCGTGGATGGGCAGCAGCGCCAGCAGGGCCAGCAGGTTCCACACGCGGAAGTACCAGTTGGAGCCCAGGGCCAGCGTGGCCGCCAGCACCAAGTTTGTCGCCATCAAAAACCGGCTCTCCCCAGCGATCAGCAGCTTGCGCCCCTGACAGACGGTCAGCAGGGCGTACCAAGCGCAGACGGCGGCGGTGAGCCCGGCGGTGGGGCCAGTCTCCAGCAGCGTGTTCACCAGCAGGAGACAGAAACCGAAGGTCAGCGGCAGCAGCAGCCGCTCACGGGGCGACAGAGAGACGATTTTTTCCAAATTTTGAGCAGGCTTCGCCGGACCCTCCGGCGGGAGGGTGTTGTTCTCTTCACTCATATGGGATTCTCCTTTTACACTGTCCGCTCAGCAGGGACAGGCTCTTGCGGTTTTAAGGGGGACTTGGGCGGGATGCACACCAGGAGCAGCGGAAGCAGATACAGCAGGAGGGACGGCCAGATGCAGCTGCCCAGGGTCCCCAGAAGGCCAGAGGGCGGAACGGAGCACGGTGATGTGCGGCAGCAGAATCAATGCGGCGATGCCCGGACAGAACAGCTCCAGGCGGGAGCGGTCATTCATCCGGCACATATTCCAGAATGTCTCCCGGCTGGCAGTCCAGGGCGGCGCAGATGGCCTCCAGGGTGGAGAAGCGGACGGCCTTGGCTTTGTTGTTTTTCAGAATGGACAGGTTGGCCAACGTGATGTCCACCTTCTCCGACAACTGGGAGAGGGTCATTTTCCGCCTGGCCATCATCACGTCCAGATTCACTACGATCATGCCGCCACCTCAAATCGTCAGGTCGTTCTCCGCCTTGATCTCCGCCGCCTGGCCGAACAGGGCGGCCATCACCAGGCACAGCAGGCCGAACATGGCGAAGATGGGCACGAACAATGCGTTGTAGGACACCAGCGGCGCCGGAGAGCGGAACCAGTACAGGCTGAAGATCAGCCGGGCCAGTGCGGCCAGGGAGATGACAAAGGAGCAGACGGCCGCCCGCCGCAGGCTGACGGCGTTTTCGGAACAGAAGGGCGTGCCCCGGAGGATGGTGTCCAGCACCCGCCGGCCCTGCCACAGGATGGCGGCGGTGCAGATGCCGGCGGCCCAGAGGAAGAGGGTCAGGGCGGTGGTATAGGGGTTGGCGTCGAGCCACCAGAGGAAGAGCAGATCAACGAAGTTCCAAAAGCAATCGTCGCTCTCATACGCCCAAAGCGCCTGAATATGTTCCAGATCAAACCGGAAATACACCAGTCCCGGCACCAGCAGCAGGGCCAGGAGGTTACAGACAAAGGTGACGGTCACCAGGACTTTCAAGATCCGGGCGATGGTTTGTACGGTGGACTTGGACACGGCGTTGTTCCTCCTTACAGTTGGGAAGTTTTGACCTTGCGGAGCCGCAGCAGCAGGCACAGGGCCCAGCCGATGCAGAACCACAGCAGCAGCGCCAGCAGGATCTGAAGGGCCGTCCCCTCGGTCCAGAGCCAGACCCAGCTCAAGGCGCAGGCGATCAGCGTCCGAAGAGGCACCTCCCACCAGCGGGCATATGGTGTGAGGCGCGTGAACTCCGGCAGGAGCTCCCCGCCCGAAAGCACCAGAGCGGGTACCAGAAACAGCGCCGCCAGAAGCAGCAGAACAGATGCGGTCCGCAGGATGCGGCAGATCCATGACATGGAACTCCCTCCTTTTTCTGCATCGTACCACGAGTATTATTGTTTGTCAATGATTTTTTATTGTTTATCGATAAATTTAAAAAGGGGGACGACAAGGAGGGGAAACGGACAAAAGACGACGCCGGGGCGGCCCCTTCGGACCGCCCCGGCGTCTGTATGATATAGAGAAAGGAGAGGGAAAATGATGTGTGTCACAAGCTTCCTGCTTGTTGTGCTCATCATACTGCCCCCAGCCGGGAAAGTCAACAGCCTGGGGGAAAGCTTCATACTTTGTTTACAGACTGGTCAAAAACGGATGATTTCATTCACAAAATGTTCAAAATCCGGAAACAATTTGCGCGGCGGTCATCCGCCGTACTGCCAGTGGGCGGGATCGGGATCTGTCTCACTGCTGTCTGGCCAAGTCAGCGCATCTCCGCTCTCATCGAGAATGTAGGGCACATCCTGGGAGACCATGACCCGTCCATAGATATCCGTCACCACGGCAGCCACCTGTACCGTATCCGCAGGCGTGAGGGAGAGGCGCAGCTCCGGCAGCTGGTAAAAATCAAATTCCTCAAAGCCGTGGAAGCTGTCAGGCTTTTCACAGGGCTCTGCCCAGGCTGCCAGTTTCTGATTTTTGAACAGGCCCACCCGGATATTTGCCACGGCCGCGGTGAGAGACGCATCAGCCGGTGTCACCTCACGGATATAAACATAGCGCTCGTGGCTGGACGCATTCAGGACCAGCGTGCTGTCCTCCAGATCCATCCACATGAGATCGCTGTTGACCTCTACTTGCGGCAGAGAGTCGCTGTACAGCCCCTCAAACTGGTCCAGCAGCTGGGTCTGGCGGGTGCCGTCCGGCGGGACCAGCAGCGCCGAGAGGGTGATATGGTCCGTCAAGGGGACGGAGAGTGTGGCGGAGAACCGTTGGTTGGGGCCCTCTTCTCCCACACTGCCCAGCCGGTCGCTGGCGGTCTCGCCGTTTTCCGCCAGGAACTCCACAGCCATTCCCTCCACATAGGTCTTGGGGACAGCATAGGCGGAGAAGGTGACGGTGTTGGCGGCAAGGTCCACGGCTTCCAGCTCCACACCGCAGTCCGCCACCAGGCTGTTCTGGGCCTTCAAGATCTCCTCCACCCGGTTGGAGAGGGAGCCGATCTGGCCGTACACACTGGACTCCACCCGGTAGAGGCTGTTCTGCAGATTTACATACTGGCCGTTCATTCGGTCCAGACGGTCGAAGAGGTGGAACAGCACCAGGCACAGCGCCGCTGCCGCCAGCACCCAAGGCCAGCGGCGGCGCGTCCGGGGCGACGGCTGGGCGGCAATGTAGCGGCCTGCGATCTCCTCCACCATCTTCAGCTGGGCCGCTGTCAGCCCGCCGCCTGTTTCAGCAGGAGCGGCATCCGCCTCCGGCGGTTCCTCCACGCCCAGCAGCCATCCCACAGAGACGCCGAACAGGCGGCTGAGGGCGATCAGCTTGTCGACCTCCGGCAGGGCGGAGTCTGCCTCCCATTTGTAGATGGACTGGCGGGAGACGCCCAGCTTGCTCCCCAGAGCCTCCTGGGACAGCCCCAGCTCCTTCCGCTTCTGCGCGATGCGCTGCCCAATGGTCACATCCCTCGCCTCCTTTCGCCGTCAGACTAGCAGACAGCCTGCCCTCAGGCCACCAACTGGGGAGTGGAAATCTGTCAACCCACGGTTAGCAGAGGAGAAAAGCCCTTGCGTCTCAATGGATTCAGAGGGCCTTTTCGTAGCAGTTGAGATTCTCCCGCACAAAGCCCATGAAGAAGAACTCCGCCGTTCCGGCGTAGCGGTAGCCCAGGGAGGGGTACAGGCGGTTGGCGGGCAGGTTCCCCTCCCAGGTGTCCAGCCGGATGACGGTACGGCCCTGGCGGCGAGCCTCCGCCTCACAGAAGGCCACCATCTGTCGGGCATATCCTCGGCCGGAGCAGGAGGGACGGATGCACAGGGTATGGATCACCCCTACCTCCTCCGCAGCGGCGGGGATGGTCCAGGGGATGGCGCCGTACTCCGGCAGCTGGACGCTGTTCAGGTTCACCACGCCCCAGAGGACGCCGTTCTCCTCGCCCACGTAGAAGGTGCCGGCCTCCAGGGCCTGGCGGGCGGTGTCGATGGTGGGGTATTTGCCCCGCTGCCAGTTGGTATAGACGGGGCCCTGTGCCTCTCGGTCCAGGATCTCCTCATAGATATCTGCGGCCTGAGACAGGTCCGCGGGGGTGGCGAGTCGGATCATGGCGATTCTCCTTTTTGAAGTAGTGGCGATGGGAAAAGCGAGGCGCGCTGGGGTCAGCGCGCCTCGCGGGGATGATCGGGGATCACGGGGTGTCCTTGGGCGGCTCAGACGGAGTGGAACCGCTCTCCTGGGGGGCGTCTCCGCCGGAAGGGGAGGGATCGGACACCGGGTTCTCCGGCTGTCCCTCCTGGGCGGGCTCCTCGGGGGATTCGATCTTCTGGGAGATCATGTGCACCTTCTTGGCAGGGGCCTCAATGGTCTCGGGAGAGGAGGGGCGGAACGCCTTGTCCTCTGCGCGGGTGGAGGCGTAGGGGTTCTCCACCAGTTCCGGGTCCCGGCCCTCGATGATAGCCACCATCTCTGCGCCGGTGATGGTCTCCTTCTCCAGCAGGTAGGCCACGACCTTGTCCATGTCCTCCCGGCTGGCTTTGATGACCTCCACGGCCTGCTGGTAGCACTGGTCCAGGATGTCCTTCACCGCCTGGTCCATCCGGGCGGCGGTATCCTGGGCGCAGTCCATGCCGTAGCCGCCGTCCAGGTATTGGTTCCGGCGGGAGGCCAGCGCCATCATGCCGAACTCGTCGCTCATGCCGAACATGGCCACCATGTTCCGGGCCACGTTGGTGGCGTCCTGAATATCCTGGCTGGCGCCGTTGGTCATGGTGTTCATCACCACTTCCTCGGCCGCCCGGCCGCCCATGGAGACCATGATCTTGGCCATCAGCTCGTCGCGGGTGCGCAGCTCGGTCTTGTCCTCCTCTGGCATCAGCAGGGTGTAGCCCAGAGAGCCCTGGGTGTGGGGGACGATGGTGATCTTCTGCACCGGCTCGGTGTTTTTCTGCTTGTAGGCCACCATGGCGTGACCGACCTCGTGGTAGGCCACCAACTTTTTCTCAAACTCGGTGAGGACGCTGCCCTTCTTCTCCGTGCCGGCAATGACCAGCTCGAAGGCGGCCAGAAGATCCTCCTGGGTCACCAGCTTGCGGCCCTTCCGCACGGCCCGCAGGGCCGCTTCGTTCACCAGATTGGCAAGGTCCGCGCCCACGCAGCCCGCAGTGGCCAGGGCCACCTTTTTCAGATTCACGTCCTCCGCCAGCTTGATGTTGCGGGTGTGGACCTGCAGCGTGGCAATGCGTCCCGCCAGGTTGGGCCGGTCGATGGTGATGCGCCGATCAAACCGGCCGGGCCGCAGCAGCGCCTGGTCCAGCACCTCAGGCCGGTTGGTGGCGGCCAGCAGAATGATGCCCTTGGTGGGGTCAAAGCCGTCCATCTCCGCCAGCAGCTGGTTCAATGTCTGCTCCCGCTCGTCGTTGCCGCCCATGCGGTTGTCCCGGGATTTGCCGATGGTGTCGATCTCGTCGATGAACACGATGCAGGGGGCCACCTTGGCCGCCTCCTTAAAGAGGTCCCGGACGCGGCTGGCGCCCACGCCCACGAACATCTCCACGAAGTCGGAGCCGGAGATGGAGAAAAACGGGACGTTGGCTTCGCCGGCCACAGCCTTGGCCAGCAGCGTCTTGCCGGTGCCCGGAGGGCCGACCAGCAGCGCGCCCTTGGGGAGCTTCGCGCCGATCTCCGTGTACTTCTGGGGGTTGTGCAGGAAGTCGATGATCTCTGTCAGGGACTCCTTGGCCTCGTCCTGGCCAGCCACATCCTTGAAGGTGACGCCGGTGGACTTCTCCATATACACCTTGGCGTTGGCCTTGCCCACGCCGCCGATGCCGCCCATTCCTCCCATGCCGCCCTTTTTCGCCATCCAGCGCATGACCAGGGAGAACATCAGGAAGATCAGCACAAAGGGCAACACGTAGCTCACCAGCATGGCCAGCACCGGGTTCACCGGGGCCTGATACTCCTTGTCGACGCCCTCCACCCCATACTCGTTCAGGAAATCAATGACGGCGTCATTGGACTGGATCCGGACAGTGAACAGCTCCAGGTGGGCAGTCTGCTCCTGCCCGGCGGCGTCCATATAAGTGTAGCCGTCCTCCGTCTTGGTGTAGACGGTGCCGTCCTCAGCGGTGTAGGAATACCCCTCCTCAGGGGTTATCAGGAGGATATCCTCCGCGTTGTCGAATTCCACCCGGGCCACCTGGCCGCTCTCCACCATCTCCTGGAACTCTCCGTATTCCACGTTGATGGAGGAGGCCTGGCGGCCAGTGCTGCCGATGACGCTGCTGGCATAGCTGAAGATGATCGTCAGCAGAAGGGCCCAGCCCACCAGAGAGGCCACGCCCCGCCAGTTGCCGCCGGGCTTGTTGTTTTTGTTGTTCTTATTGTCGTTTGGGTTCATGTATGGAACTCCTTTCAGGGGAAAACCTGTCAATACCCGGAGGATAAACGGGACCGCCCCGGTCCCGCCTGTGCCGGAGACGGGGGTGCGGTCCGCTGCCCGGGGGCGTCCAGCCCTGTTTTCAGACAGTGCCGAAGCCTTAAAATGATTTATAAAGTATATCACAGAAGCCGCAGGCCTACAAGGACAAGGAACCGGTTTTCTATAAATTTTCTGTGAATTCCACTTTCCAGACTCCCGCCCCTATGCTATACTACCTCTTGAATGCGAAAATACTCAGATTGAGGGAGAAGTTATGGAAGAACGGAGAAAGCAGGACCTGACTGCCGAGGCCGACGGCATCATCGAGGGGCGCAACGCCGTCATTGAGGCCCTGCGGGCAGGGGAGACGATTGACAAAATTTACCTCCAGAAGGGAGAGACGGACAAGACCCTGGGACATATTGCCTCCAAAGCCCGGGCGGCGGGCGTGGTGGTGGTGGAGGCGGACCGGCGGAAGCTGGACGCCATGAGCCGCACCCATGCCCACCAGGGCGTCATCGCCCTGGCAGCGGTCCGGGAGTACGTCAGTGTGGAGAGCATCCTTCAGGCCGCCCGGGACAAGGGCGAGGCCCCCCTGCTGGTGGTGTGCGACGAGATCTCCGACCCCCACAACCTGGGGGCCATCATCCGGACCGCTGAGTGCGCCGGGGCTCACGGCGTGGTGATCCCCAAGCGCCGCAGCGCGGGCCTCACCGCCGTGGTGGCCAAGACCTCCGCCGGAGCGGTGGCCCACGTGCCGGTGGCCCGGGTGCCCAACATCCCCGCTCTGCTGAAGGATCTGAAAAAACAGGGGGTGTGGGTCTTCGGCACGGCGGCGGACGGCACCACGGCCCTGTACGACGCGGATCTGAAGGGACCCGCCGCCATCGTCATCGGCAGCGAGGGGGACGGCATGACCCGTCTGGCCGCCGAGAACTGCGACTTTTTGGTGAGTATCCCCATGCGGGGGAAGCTGAATTCCCTGAATGCCTCTGCCGCCGCGGCGATCCTGCTGTATGAGGCGGTGCGCCAGCGGATGGCCTGAAGGGCCGGGGACACAGCGGAGAGGAAAGGGGCAGCATGGCTTCCAAAGACGAGAGAGAGTTTGATAGCGGTCTGACCGGGGGCACGGATGTCCCGGCGTTGGAGGAGGACTTCTCCCTGGAGGAGATCCTGGCGGAATACGGCGCAGGCCGGGAGCAGCGGCTTATGGAGGCCGTGGAGCAGGAGGCCCGCCGGGAGACGGAGCCGGCCGCCCCTCCGGCGGAGGGCGGCGCGAAGAAGCCGCCTCTGCAAACGGAGGCGCGGCCGCGTCCCGCCCCCCAGGTGACGGAAAAAACAGCTCCGCCCCAAAAGCCGCCCGCCCAGCCGGAGGACCTGCTGGAGGAGCTGCGGCAGGATCTGCCGCCCTCTCCCCACCCCATCACGCTGGAGGATGTGGTGGGCAGCACCGTGGACGCGGTGATGGAAGAGGAGGCTCAGGAGCCCCTGCTGCGGCCCCGGCGGGGCCTGTTCTCCCGGAAGCGCCTGATGGAGACAGAGGAGCTCTACGCCCCGCCGGAACCGGAGGAGGCGCCGGAGGAGATCCCGGAGATCGACACCATCGGTCCGGAGCCGGAGCTGGCCGAGGCGGCGGCGGACTACCGGGCGGAGGCCAAGCGGCGCAAGCACCCCATCCTGGCAGCGGTACTGATCTCGCTGCTGCCGGTGATCCCTATGGGGATCGAGGCCTACGGCTATGAGATCCGCTACTGGACCGGCGACGCAGCCGTCCAGAGCGGTGTGCTGCTGGCGTGCCTTGCGGCGGTGGCCGTCCTGGCCCGGCAGGTATTCGCCAAGGCGTTCGGCTCGCTGCTGCAGAAGCGATGCACCAGCGAGCTGCTGGCGGTGGTCTCCGCCGTGGTGATGGCGGCGGACTGTGTGGCCCGGCTGGTGCTGCCGGAGCGGAGCGCCGTCCCCTGCTATGCCCCGGTGGGGTGCCTCGCCCTGGTGTTTGCCATGTGGGGCGGAGCCCGGGAGAGCCGGGGACTGTGGGACACCTTCCGCATGGCCGCCACGGATGACGAGCCGCCTTATCTGGTGACGGAGACGGAGAAGGGGGCCTGCAAGCAGGCGGGTTCCGTCCCCGGCTTCTACACCACCGCCCTGCGGGAGAATACCGCCGCCGTGTGGCAGAACGCACTGATGCCGGTGGTGCTGATGGCCTCCATCGTGTTTGCCGGGCTCAGCTCCCTGGGCCAGGAACGGGGGGACGACTTTTTGCTGAACTGGTCTGCCATCCTGGGGGCAGGCACCACCTTTGCCCTGCCTCTGTGCTGGGGGATGCCCTTCTCCCGGCTGGCCCGGCACTTTCACAAGGCGGGGTGCGCCGTGGCGGGCTGGTGCGGTGCGGAGAAGATCAGCCGCAGGCGGGCCATGATCCTGACGGACGGAGACCTGTTCCCGCCGGGTACGATCCAGCTCAACGGCGTAAAGGTGTTCGGGGAGGACCTGTCCCGGGTTTCCTCCTATGCCGCCTCTATGGCCCGGGCGGCGGACTGCGGCCTTCAGCGGTTGTTTGACGGCCTGCTCCGCAGCGAGGGCGGCCATTATGAGAAAGTGGACGATTTCAGCTTTTATGAGGAGGGCGGCTACTCCGCCACCATCCGGGGGGAGTCGGTATTGCTGGGCACGGCCTCCTTCATGCGGAAGATGGAGGTGCGCCTGCCCGGCGGCATCAACCTGCGGACCGGCATCTTCCTGGCCATGGACCGGCAGCTGGCGGCAGTGTTTGCCGTGAAGTACCAGCCCTCGGAGAACGTGGATTTCGCCCTGCGGATGATGCGCCGCAGCCGCATCACGCCGATCCTGGCGTCCCGGGATCCCAACATCACCCCGGCCCTGCTGAAGCGGAAGTTTCACAAGGGCGTGAAGGTGGAGTTCCCCAGTCTGACGGACCGGGTGGCTTTCAGTGAGGCGGAGCTGGACCGGGGGATGCCCCGGGCCCTGCTGTTTCGGGAAGGACTGCTGCCCTATGCGGAAGCGGTGGTAGGCAGCCGCCGCCTGTGCAAGGCTGTGCGCCGGGCCACGGCGCTGTCCGTGCTGGGCAGCGTGGCCGGGACGCTGCTGTCCTTTTATATGGTGTTCCAAGGCGCCTATAATCTGCTGACGCCTCTGGCCCTGCTGGTGTTCCTGCTGCTGTGGGCGCTGCCGGTGTTGCTGCTGGCGGACTGGGCGGGCAGGTATTGAGCGCCGGCCATCTCGTTCGCAGCGGGATAAGATGACGCTGCGGGCGGAAGTCAACCGCATGAGCGGGGAGACCCACCACATCCGTGTCCCATGCAGGGCATTCTGCGGCATTTACCCCAAAAGACGGCGCCCGGTCCGGGATTTCCCGGACCGGGCGTCGCTGTATACAGAGGCGCCTGGAGCGCCTCCCGCGGTCAGCTTTGGTTTTCTATGATGTGGACATTCAGGTGGTTGTAGGTCATCTCCACGCCGTACTCCCGGAAGGCGTCCCGCAGGTGCTCCCCCAGAGCCAGATACGCGCCCCACCAGTTCTCCGGCGTAGCCCAGCAGTAGACGGTGTACTCGATAGAGCTCTCCTTGTATGCGGTGAGGTAGACGGTGGGAGCCGGGTCCTCCAGCAGGTTTTCCGTCTGCTCCAGAGCGCGCCGGCAGGCGGCCTTCACCGTCTCCGTGGGGGCGTCGTAGGAGGCGGTCACCCGCTGCACCACCCGCCGCCGCCCCAATACGGTGTAGTTGGTCATCTGGGAGGAGGCCAGCTCCTTGTTGGGGAGCATCACCAAATGCCCATCCGGGGTCACCAGCTTGGTGTGGTTCAGACTGATCTCATGGACCGTGCCGGCCACGCCGCCGACCTCTACATAGTCCCCGATGGAGAAGGGGTGGGCGGAGAGGATCACCAGCCCGCCGGCCACATTGCCCAGGATGTCCTCCGCCGCCAGGGTGACGCCCAGGGACCCCACGGACAGCAGCGCCACCAGGGAGGTCATGGGAATGTTCAGGCTCTCCGCCACGATCAGCACCGTGACGATATAGAGGATCAGCTTCACCCCGGCCAGCAGGTATTTCTGGATGCGCTCGTCCAGCTTCGTCCTGGCCAGCAGCCGCCGCAGCAGCTTGCCCAGCAGGTGGACGGCCACCAGGCAGATCAGCAGCGTGGCAGCGGCGGAGAGGACCGCCCGGAAGGAGAACTTGGCCAGCGTGTCTGTGAACAGGGAAGTGAGGTCCGACATACGCGGCGCCCCCTTTGTATCAGGATAGCAAAAGCATACCGGAAAGCAGCGGAAAAGTCAACGCCGCCGGGGCGCGGCTCCCGGACCCGCTTCAGTCTTTTTCATCTGCAGAAAGGGCGATTTGGCAGCGGGGCAGGATTGCATGCTGAAATGTATACAGTGTCTCCGCCGCAATGGTGCGCACAACGGCTGCCAGTACCTGGTCGATTTCGGCGGTATATATCCGCGTCTGCCCGTCCGGCAGCGGGGCGGCAATCTGCAGGGAATTTGCCGCTCTCCGGCGTAACAAAGCCGCCTTTTCGTCCATGCCGGGCTGGACATGGGCGCCACCCTCCTGGTTTGCCAGCAGACACACTACGCCCTTACGGCTCAAAAAGTGCTGCCGGTCAATCAAGAGAATGTCAATCCCATCCCACCAGGTCTTGAATGCCCGTCTAGTATACCGTTTTCCTGACTCCAGGGACAGGGGCTGCACCGTCAGGACCGGAGGGACCTCTGGCTGGTGAATCATCTGGTACTGAATGAGCGGGGAGCGGACAAAATCGGTCCTCCCTTTATTGGGCAGCTCGCCCCGCACGGTGCTCAGACTGAGAAAATCCGGACAGCTGAATGCAAAACGCTTTGTAATTTGGGCCAGCAGGGAATCAGAATATTTTGTCTGGTGAAGCAGAAGCCGGAGCTTGGTCGCAATCTGCGCACCGTAAGACCAGTCTCCTGCATCGTAATGGAGGCATTCCTGCCTTAAAAATTTTAACTGGACGAGCAGATCGCTGAGCAATTCTGTCGGCGTCCGATCAACTTGATACGCTTTTTTATCGTTGTGCATATTTGGTGCACTCCTTTCGGCATGAATAGTTGGGATTCCTGCACTTTAAAACTCTACTTTCTCCGTGCAATAGCGCAGGAAGCGCGTCCGGACCACATTGCACGCGGCTTCATATCGCGTTTTTACCTCACGCTGTGTCAGATTTAATTCCTGCGCAATGGCCCGCAGCGACAGCTTTTCCAAAATCCGAGCCTCCAGAATCCGCTGGCTTGTTTCAGAGATGTCGGAGATGGCTTTCCAGAGACAATAGTACCGCTCTAGACGAATCAGGATCCACAGGGGATCCCAATCCCGCATCCGTCCGGTGGAGACTTCATAGAGCTGCCGGCGATACCGTAGGCCGGTCAACACCTGCCGACAGCGGGTGCGGGTAATGTTTTTGCTGTACCCGCCTACCCAGCCGGAGAACTGGCTGAGCCCCTGATATCGGTCCAGCTGTTCATAACAGAGGGCAAACGCCTCATCGGCAATCTCACAGTAATCATCAGGTCCCAGCACGCGGCAAAAATCCATCCCGTACGCGCACTGGTATACAATTTCATAGGCACTCTCATAAAGCGCTTTCCAAAGTTCGGGATCGCCGCTTTTCAGAAATTTCTGAACCTGTTGATAGTCTTGCTCCCGCCGACTGGTTCGATAGGGCTGATATTTCCAAATTTTTTTATATTTCATCAAATTTACCTCCTTTCTGCCTCTCACAGTGGCGGCTTTAGGCGATCCTGTCAAGAAAAAATTTCGCCCGCCATGCAATAAAAGCCGTTGTCTGCGCGTTATCAGGGCAGAAGACACAAACAGGAACCATGAATCCGAAACAACAAGCAGGAGGAGCTTTTTATGAAAAACATGTCTGTGAAGAAGATCGTCGCCATGATCGTGGGTGCAGCTGCGGTACTGGCCGTCGCGGCCGTGGCCGCCGTGCTGGCGCTGCGGGTGGACAGTGCGGAGGCTCAACAGATCGCGCTGGATACCGTCGGCGGCGGGGAGATCGTCTCACAGGAGGTCAGCAGTGAGGGCCTTTGGAATGAGTACAGCTACGAAATCATCAACGGGGACACGTGGTACGACATCGAAATCAGCGGCTTCGGCTCCGTCACAGAGCTGGAGACCGTCAGCAGCCAGTATCCCCGGGGCTGAACCGACGGCGGCTCTTGCACCCGGAGGGCGCCTTCTGTATAATGGCAGAGTGAATTGCGGCCCTGGGGCCGCCTGTACAGGAGGAATCACCCTATGACGGAAAAGGAGAAGATGCTGCGGGGAATGCTGTACGCACCCGCCCGTGATGAGACCCTGCTGGCGGAGCTGGCTGCCTGCAAGAGTCAGTGCCAGCAGTTCAATCAGCGGGCCTATCAGGCGGAGGGCGTCGAATCCGCCCAGATGCTGCTGCGCCGGCTGCTGGGCGCCGCTGGGGAAGGACTGCGGATTGAGCCGCCCTTCTGGTGCGACTACGGCTGGAATATCAGTGTGGGCCGGAACTTCTACATGAACCACGGCGGCGTCATTCTGGACGCCGGCGGCGTGACCTTTGGAGACAACGTGCTGGTCGGCCCCCAGTGTGGATTCTACACCTCCGGCCACCCCTTGGACGCGGCAAAGCGGGCCCAGGGGCTGGAGTACGCCTATCCCATCCGTGTGGGCAGCGGCGTCTGGATCGGCGGCGGCGTCCGCGTGATGCCCGGCGTCTCCATCGGAGACGGGGCGGTCATCGCCTCCGGCAGCGTGGTGACGAAGGACATCCCTGCCGGAGTCCTGGCTGCGGGCGTCCCCTGCCGCCCCATCCGCCCCATCACGGCGGCGGACCGGATGCTGCCCTGATCCGGCGGAGCAGCTGCCCTTCCGGAAAATTTCGGCCCGGGGTTGGAAACCTCTGCAGGATGTGCTATCATGGGGGCGCGGCCGGTGATGCTTCGGCCGCAGTGCAATCAAACGCGCCGCCGGCGCGTTGTCTGTGTGAACAGGAGGAAGCCCCATGATATTCTGCATGACCGTGGCAGAGCCGGACCCAGACGCGGATGCCGCCCTGGAGGACTGTATCGCCCGCATCGCCGGGGGAGACAAGGACGCTCTGGCGGATTTGTACAGCCGCACCCGTCCTGCCGTCTACGGCTTTGCCCTGTCAATCGTCAAAAATGCCCACGACGCAGAGGATATTCTCCACGACGCCTGTTTGCAGGTGTGGAACGCTGCCGGCGGATACCGCAGGCAGGGCAAGCCTATGGCCTGGCTGCTCACCGTGGCCCGGAATCTGGCTCTGATGAGGCTGCGGGAGCGGGGGAAGACCCAGGAGCTGACCGACGAGGAGTGGTCCGCCCTGCCCGCCCGGGCCCCCGATGTCACCACGGAGGACCGCCACGTCCTCCGCGCCGCCCTTTCCGTCCTGTCCGAGCAGGAGCGGCAGGTGGTCATGCTCCATGCGGTCACCGGCCTGAAGCACCGGGAGATCGCCCAGCTGCTGGAGCTCCCCCTTGCCACAGTCCTGTCCAAATACCGCCGGGCCCTGAAGAAACTGAACCTGCTTCTGGAAGGAGATGACGCCTGATGACAGAACGCCAGTTGGAAGAGCGCCTGCGCGCCGCTCTGGAACACGCGGCCCCCAACGATGTGGAGGGGGTCCTCTCCCGCTGTGCCCCCCGTCAGGGCGGTGCGATCCCCATCACGGCGGCCCGGGCCAGACCCAAGAAGCACCGCTGGCTCCCTCTGGCCGCTGCCGCCTGCCTTGTGCTGGCTGTGACGGGAGGTGGCGTCGGTTACTACCTCCAGTCCAACACTGTAGCCTCCATCATCTCCCTGGACGTGAACCCCGGTGTGGAGCTGACGGTGAACCGGCAGGAAAAGGTGCTGTCCGCCGCCCCCACCAACGAGGATGCGGTGGATATCCTGGATGGCATGGAGCTGAAGGGGACCCCCTTGGATGTGGCCATGAACGCCATCGTGGGCTCCCTGGTCAAAAACGGCTATGTGGACGAGCTGGCCAACTCCATCCTCATTACGGTGGAAGATGAGGACACCGCCCGGGGCGCCCGGCTCCAGCAGGAGCTGACCAGCCAGGCGGACGCCGTCCTGGCCAGTGCCCAGGTGAACGGTGCCATCCTCTCCCAGACCTTCCAGCACAATGATGCCCTCCAGCAGAAGGCGGACGAGTACGGCATCTCCGCCGGCAAGGCGGCCCTGATCCAGACCATCGCAGACAGCAGTTCCGGCCTTTACACCTTTGAGGAGCTGGTGGGTCTGCCCATCAACGACCTGAACCTGCTCTATACCTCCCTCTTCTCCTTCCGCCCCGCCGACCCCGAGGACATTGGCGTCATCGGCGGCAGCGACGGCTCCTCTTCCGTTCAGACACTACCCAGCAGCGGCATGATCCAGACCTCCGGCCAGGCCAGCGACAGCGCCTACATCGGCGTGGAAGCCGCCCAGGCTGCCGCCTTCTCTCACGCCGGCGTCTCCGCCGCCCAGGCCACTGTACTGGAGATAGACTTCGACTATGAGGATGGAAGGATGGTCTATGAGCTGGAGTTCTATGCCAATGGCAGCGAGTATGAGTACGACATCGACGCCCTCACCGGGGCTGTGGTGAAATCCCAGCAGGAGAGCCGGGGCTCCGCCCCCTCCGGCGGCGCTCCCTCCGGCGCCGACATCGGTGAGCAGGGAGCGAAGGAGGCCGCCCTGGCCCACGCCGGGTTGACGGAGGGGGATGTGGTCTCCCTGTCGGTCAAGCGGGAGTACGACGACGGCCGTCTGGAGTATGAGGTCAAGTTCTGGGTGGATACCACCGAGTATGAGTACACGGTAGATGGCGCCACCGGGGACATCCGCAAGAGCGAGAGGGAGCCACATCCCTCCGCCTCCTCCGCCGACATCGGCCAGGACCAGGCCGTATCCATCGCTCTGGCCCATGCTGGGCTCTCCCAGTCCCAGGTCTATGGGCTGGAGGCAGAGCGGGAGTGGGAGGACGACCATCTGGAGTACCAGGTGGAGTTCAAGGCCGGCGGCATGGAGTACAGCTACGACATTGCCGCCTCTGACGGTGCCATCCTCTCCTTTGAGCGTGAGAAGGACTGAGCTTTTCAAAACAAGGAGCCCGGACGGACTTGAACGGTCCGTCCGGGCTCCCCTGTTTTTTCTGTTTTCCCCTCAGTGGGCATCCGCCCAGCTCTTGCCCGCCGAAGTCTCCGCCAGCAGAGGGACAGACAGGGAGATCACCCGCTCCATCTCCTCCTCCACCAGGGCGCACACCCGCCCCTGTTCCTCCTCCGGGCATTCCACGATCAGCTCGTCGTGGACCTGGAGGACCAGCCGGCCCTCCATCCCCTCCGTACTCAGCCGGTCCCGCACCCGGAGCATGGCCAGCTTGATGATGTCGGCGGCGGTGCCCTGGA